>Ga0307474_10001223_pt1 | contig 18723 bp, 15 predicted proteins | sample atmos_gasesECM1C_2_FD_203312 | JGI IMG/M metagenome (GOLD analysis project Ga0307474, IMG submission 203312) | Hardwood forest soil microbial communities from Morgan-Monroe State Forest, Indiana, United States - atmos_gasesECM1C_05 | ecosystem: Environmental > Terrestrial > Soil > Temperate... | reverse complement strand
TAGACTAACAAAGAATCGCGAGAGTAGCCCCGTATGCTCAAACTCCTGATTTTTCAGCGCCGAACCTTGGCCATCTTGGCCCTGACCGCGTTGTGCGTGGCCGCAACAGCCGCCTCAGGCCCACAAACCAGCGGCCAGCAGCCTCCTAGCAAGCCGGCGCAAAACCAGCAATCGGATCCCAACCAGCAGTCCCCGCAGAATGATCAGCAGGGCGACGACTCCCAAGGCCCCGTGGCCACCCTCAAAGCAAACGTCAACGTCGTGCAGCTGTTCTTCAACGTGAAGGACAAGCATGGGATGCTGATCCCCAACCTGACCAAGGCCGACTTTGAGGTTGCTGAAGACGGCAGACCTCAGACCATCAAATACTTCACGGCCGAGTCGAACTTGCCCCTCACGCTAGGCATCATGATCGACTCCAGCGGCAGCCAGCGCAACGTCATCGATATGGAAAAGGAAGTAGGTGGGGCATTCCTGAAGCAGATTCTCACCGACAAAGATGAAGCCTACGTGATCAGCTTCGACATCACCGTCGACCTTCTCCAGGACTTCACCCGCGACGTCCATCGGCTGCAGGCCGCACTAAATAAAGCGAAGGTCAATGTCGACTACACCAGCGGAGGCATTCCGGGGATGGGCGGCGGTCCGGTTCCCACGGCGAATGCGCCTGGAACCCTGCTCTACGATGCCGTCTACCTTTCCGCGCATGACATGCTGGCCAAGGAGGTCGGACGAAAAGCGATGATTCTTCTGACCGACGGCCAAGACGAAGGCAGCCGCCTCAAGATCAAAGACGCTATCGAAGCGGCGCAGAAGGCAGATGCCATCGTCTACGTGCTGCTGTGCGCCGATCGCGGATTCTACGGCGGTTTCGGGATGGGGTATTCCGGTGAAAGCGAGATGCGCAAGCTTACCGAGCAGACCGGCGGACGGGTCATCAACGTCGGCAACAAGTTCGACAAACTCCGCGAGGCGTTCGACCAGATCGCTGCCGAACTGCGCAGTCAGTACAACATCGGGTACACGCCATCGAACCTGAAGCTCGACGGGAGCTACCGCAAGTTGGAAATCAAGAACAAGCAGAATTACAAGATCCAGGCGCGGGCCGGTTACTACGCAGGGCGGGCTCAAGACTGAATCATCTAGAGCCGGAAAGATGTGGAGCGGACACTCCTGTCCGCTGCTTTTGTTTTTGATCTTTTGAAGCTTCCGACCCTGATACACTCTTTCGCGGAGGTTCCTATGCCTCGCTTTTCCCGTCGGTCTTTTCTGCATCTTTCGGCGGCCGCGTCGGCCGCAACTGCTTTCCGGGGATTCAGCGAGCCTGCGTTGGCTGCCGCAGCTCGCCATCGCATGCCGCATGGACCCAATGCGGTGCTCATCGATTCCAATGAGAATCCCCTCGGCCCCTGTGCAGCAGCCTGCACAGCCATGTCGGCCATCCTTCCGCAGGGAGGGCGCTATCTGGACAATGTCACCGAGGATTTGGTCAGCACGTTCGCACAAATGGAAGGCTTGAAACCGGATTATGTGCGCGCGACCGTCGGCTCGACTCCTCCTCTTAGCGTGACTGTATTGGCCTTCACTTCTCCCCAGAGAAGCTACGTGACCGCGGACCCGGGATTCGAAACCGGCATGATGATGGCGGGCCTGGTCGGCGCGAAAGTGGTTAAAGTCCCGCTAACCAAGACCTATGCCCACGACGTGAAAGCGATGCTCGCTGCCGGGCCGGACGCCGGGGTGTTCTACATCTGCAATCCGAACAATCCGACCGGAACGCTCACGCCGCACGCCGATATCGAATACATGGTAGCGAGCAAGCCCAAAGGCTCCATTGTTCTGATCGATGAAGCCTACCTTCACTTCAGCGAGGCGCCGAGCACGCTCGACCTGGTGAAGGCCGACAAAGATGTCATCGTGCTGCGCACATTTTCCAAGGTCTACGGCATGGCCGGGCTGCGCTGCGGGTTCGCCATCGGACGGCCCGAACTCCTCGATAAAGCCATCGAACGCGGAGGCATGAATTTCATGCCGGTCACAGCCGTGGTCGCCGCAACTGCAAGCTTGAAGGATCCCCAACTCACCGCGGAACGGCGGCGGATTAATGCCAATATTCGCCAGCAGACATTCCAATGGCTGGATCGGAACGGCTATGCCTACATTCCTTCGGAATCAAATTGCTTCCTGCTCGATACCAAGCGCCCAGGCAAGGAAGTGCGCGAGGCGATGGCGAAGGAAGACGTCATGATCGGGCGCGTCTGGCCCATTATGCCCACGCATGTTCGCATCACAGTAGGCACGCAGGACGACATGGAGAAGTTCCAGGCGGCGTTTCAAAAAGTGATGAAAAGCTAAGTGTGGAGCGGACCTGCCCTGAGCGAAGTCGAAGGGACTTTACCCGCTGCCTTCGACGTTGACTCTCGACGTTATTCCAGCGCCTCGTTCCACTTCACGACTCGTCCTTCGCGGCTGCTTTTGTGCGCCAGCAGGAGCGCGCGCATGGTGCGCAATGCCTGTTCCGGTGTCACGTCCAGCGGAGCTTTCTTCTCGATCGCATCCCGAACATTGGCATAGAAGCCGCGATAGTCTCCACGTTCGGTCTTGACCTTGCGCGGCTGTTCACTCACGCGGGTCAACGTTCCCCATTGTTGCTCCGGATCCAATCCCCAATCGGCGCCCCAGTCGTGCCCATCCGGACACTGTGGACTGCGTAGGATTGCTTCCTGCGGATCAATCCCATACTTGATGAACGAACCTTCCGTTCCGTGCAAAAGCAGTTGCGGCCCCATAGCGTAGGCGATGATGCGCGCGCGCAACGAGGCCCGCAGCCGCGGATACTGCATAAAGACGTCGAACGCGTCGTCAACGGTGGAAGTCGCGCGCTGGCAAAACGCGGTGGCAAAGATGCTTTCCGGCTCGCCGAAGAGTACAAGCGCGCCATCGAGCAGGTGGGGGCCAAGATCCCACAGCACGCCGGCTCCCGGGAAGTCGGCCTTCTCGCGCCAGGCACCCGGTTTGGCATCGAGACGGAAGCGGTCGAAGCGAGCCTCGTATTCCGCCACCATACCCAAGGCTCCAGCCGCAACCAGTTTCTTCACCGTAAGGAAAGAGCCGTCCCAGCGGCGGTCCTGGTACACGGTGACCAGACGACCGCGCTCAGCGGCAAGCCGTACCAGTTGTTCCGCCTCTTTCATGGTTGGGGTGAACGGCTTGTCGACGACCACGTCGCGTCCCGCCTCGAGACAGGCTTTGGTGTAAGAAAAATGCGAGTCGTTCGGCGTAGCCACGACGCACAGGCGGATCGTCTTGTCTTCCAGCATTTCATCCAGGGACCGCGCCACCCGTACATCGGGATAGCGTTCTTTCGCGCGGTTGCCGTGGCGCTCCAGGATACAGGCCAGCTCCATTCCCTGGACACCACGAATTACGGGTGCGTGAAACGCCTGTCCTGCCAGGCCAAATCCAATCACTCCAACTCGAACCATACAAGCCTCTCGTTTATGCCGGGATGATACACGCTGAAATCAGAATTCTGCACATCTTGCGAACGTACCGCAAAGCCCGATCCGCGAATACCTAGGTGTGTGACCTTGGTCCAAGCGGTAGTTTTGCCCTACCTATACCGCATAAAGCAGGCTCCACATTACAGGATTACGACGATAGCCTCCGATGGCTCGCTGCCCTATAACTGGGATTGCTTGCGCGTGAACCGACGAGACAGGAGGACCCATGAGATTCGGACCGTTTCTGTTAATCGCGTTTCTGCTCCTATTTTTGTGGCTTGGCGGCTTCTTGATGTTTCACGTGGCCAGCGGCTTGATCCACTTGCTGCTGCTTCTCGCCGTTATCTCTTTCGTAATTCACCTGGTCATGGGAGCCAGAACGGCATAGCGCTGGTCTGCCTTCGCCTTAGCGGTGACCGCTTTTTAACGGCAGGGCAATTCGTAGTGGTGCTATTACGAGCCACCCCCGAGTAATTCGATGGGTGGCTTTTTTTTTCATCAGACACTATGTGCGGCCCTCGCGCACACTACTCCTTGCCGCGGTCTTTCAAACGGCGAACGAATTTCAATCCCGACCAAACGTCGGTCACGGCACAGACTTTGACGTCCACCAATCCGGACGCAAGTCCGATATCGCGAACCACATTTTCGTTTAAATCAGTAGCAACTCCCGAACTCTTCTTCGGCCAGCTCACCCATATCATGCCAGCGGGCGCTAGTTCTCGGCTGAGCGGGCTGAATTCCTTAGTCAGGCCTTCTCTCGATTTGGTGAACACGATCATGAAGTCCACCGGTTCCTTGCCGTTGCTCGCATTCTTGCAGGCCGCGAGAGCGGACTTCAATTCCCGCCGCACCTCAGCGGGAGCATTCAAGAGACGTACGCGGAACCCGTCCTTGATGCCCAGCTTTTTCGGAAGAGGTGTGCCAGAATATCCCGGCATAAACGCTGAGCATATTATCTGAAACTGGGAGCTAAGAGCGAAGACCGGAAGCCGGAAAGCGGAAGCCTGGTTTACTGCGCTGGCGCGTAGTATCCGCGGCGCGCTCGGACCCGGAATTGCTTACGATCGTTGGCCACGATTTCGATGGTGCGGTAGTGGCCGTCCGCTTTGAAGTCCGCGGGCTTATAGGAAATCGCGTACTGGCTGCGCAATTCCTCCTGGATCTCACCAAATGCGTTGACTACATCGCGAATCTGGAAGGGGAAGAAGGCGCGGCCACCAGTAGCGTCGGCGATCCGTTCGAGGACCTTATCTCCAGCACCCTTGGTGCCGCTCACGTTCGTGCTGATCGTGTACACGATGGCCTCAGCCCGCTGCGCCATTTCGATGGCCTCTTCGCGTGTGACGTGGCTGAGGTTATCGTCTCCATCGCTCAGCAGGATGATGGCGCGGCGCACCGTAACCCCTTTCGACGTCTTGAGAAGCTTGTCGCGGCAGGCGAAATAGAGCGCGTCATAGAGCGCAGTGCCTCCGCCGGGACGCAGCAGGTGCACTCCGTGCGCCAGCAGTTCCGTTTTATCGGTGAAATCCTGCGTAACTTCCGGCGTGGCGTCAAATCCAACCACGAAAGCACGGTCGAAACCGGGACGCACCGTTTGGTTCAGAAATTCAATGGCCGACTCCTGTTCGAACTTGAAACGGTCTCGCACCGAGTTGCTCGCGTCGATGAGCAATCCCACTTGCAGCGGAAGATTGGTTTCGGCGTGGAAGCTGCTGACCTCTTCGGGGGGCTTGTTGTCATCAACCACGCGGAAATCAGCTTGTTTCAGGTCGGTGATGCGCTTGCCGTGTTTGTCCGTTACCGTGAAAACGACGTTAACTTCGTTCCTCTTGACGCGAATGACGCTAACCGGATCAATGCCCGAATCTCCCGCGGGCGGAGTCTGGGCGGCAGGTGTTGCATCGGGAGTGGTAGGCGCCGCGGTTTGCTGGGCAACGGGCGGCACCGCGCCTGGTGCCGGCACCGGAGAACTTGGAGTTTGCCCAGCAGCCAACATTGCGAAAGCCGCGAGCAGAGCCAGACATGACGCATGGCGCATGAATCTCATCCCCAAGATTCGCATCTGAAAGACATTATATCCGCATGCGCGCAGGAGTGGATGGCGAAGGATCTGGCCCTTCTGCATGTGCCAGGATTTTACCGGACTCCGCACCTCAATACAGCCGTTCCTGCCGCCGCAGGTTTCCGAACGATCCGATATTCGCCAGCGTGAAGGTGAAGCGGAAGAGATTCTCATTGCGCACATTGGCGATCGCGTAGCGCCGGTACTCCAGCGTGATGCCGCAGCAGTCCCAGTTGTAGGTGGTCTGCGCGGTGGCGAACTGCAATTGCTTGAGTTCCTCGTCAAAACCGAAGCTGCTCGCGGCACTGAATCCTCTTCGGTTCAGTCCGCCATACCCCAGCGCCACTCGAAACTGCTGAAACTTGCACGTGATCTGGCTCGTCGTACTCGATGTCGGATTGCAAGTCCCGAAGTTCAAGTTGGATCCCGAGGTATTCGTTTGTGGAATCTGCAGGAAAGCGTCGCCGCCGCCGACCGTGAATGGTCCGGCGTTGTAATTGACCAGCAGGGTGCTGGCGTTGATGCGGTTCAACTGGAAGTCGTAGTCAAGGTCCCACTCGGTGTCGGTGCGGCTGCTGGTTGCAGCCCGCAGGCGCGAGACCAGCGGAGACAGATGGCGCGGCTGCGTAATAAATGCGATGCCAGTCAATTCTTCCGTAGTGGTGAACACATTCCGCTGGCCTGGCTGCTGGCCCGGCAAGACCACGCCGCCAAACGTCGGATCCAGAAAGTATTTTTGCGTCAGTTCCCAGGTCATGACTTCGCGCACATCCGGCGCTTGCGTGCATGACTGATTCTCGAGCCGATTGATCCGTTGCCAGGGCACCGACTGCTCCGGAGCAGCAGCGCCCACCGCGAGCCCGGTCATCGGCGTCTCGCATTCCTTGATCGCATCCGCACGCCGCTTGGCGTAAAGGCGCGTCACGAGCCCGTATTCCACTTCATGCGTGTTGCTTAAGATGTCGCGCTCGTCGAAATGCAGAACATTGGCGAAGTCGTTTACTCCGGTCACCAGCCGGTAAACCGCGCGCGGCTCGATGACATGCTTCCACTTGCGGCCGAGGAACTCTTTGTCAAAGACGCGCTCGAGCGTCGGCGGCCGCAGTGCCACCGTTGTTTCCAGGGCTTGTCGGTTGGTAGGATCCGTCGTGGCGACGTTGTTCTCAAACCGCTGCGTGTAATAGGTTTCGTGCAGGGTCAATCCGGGGCGGAGAGACCAGCCGTGGAACTGCAGAGCTGCCGAAATCTCCGGCGAGAGATCGAACCTTCCCAGTAGCTTGCTGGTGCGAAATCCGGGCTCGCTTCGAGACAGCCCGCTCGCTGACGCATCGAACGACCAGTAAATCGGTGTTCGACCGACTTCCTGGTCGGCGCTGGAAGCGTCAAAGCTCGGCGAATGCCAGATCTGAATCGCGTCAAAGACCGGCGGATTGGTGAGAACTGGCGGACTCGTAGGCGTGCCATTGGTCGCGAGCTGGAAGAAATTCTGATACCGCTCCAGCACGCCGCTCAGAAAGAATCCCTTCGTCGCTTTCGCCAGAAACATCTGTGACTTCACTTCCGAATTGATGGCCTGCGTGAAAGTGTCATTGAAAGCCAGCCGGAACAGGAAGGAACTCAGATAATCGAGGCTCGAGAGAGCGCGGTACCCATGAAAATTTCCTTCTGCATTCAAACGCGCTTCCTGGCCGCCCTCTCGCAGCAACTGAAACTTGCCGGGGCTGGTTTGGATGGCAATCCCGCGGTCGACGACACCGAAATAGTTGAGGTCCACGAACGATGTGTCGGTGGGGCGGGCGCGAAAATCCCCGTGCTGCGACCATCCGCGCTTCGAGAAGTATTCTGCGCCGACTGTGGCGTCCATGCTGCGATTGATTGCCCAGTAGAAAGAATCGCCAACGATGTTGCCCTTCGTTGACGAGCGGCCCGCCGTGGGAATAAGAAAGCCCGTTTGCCGGCTCTCCCGGTTAACGGGATGGGTTGCATAAGGAAAGAAGAAAACCGGAAATCCGTGCAGAAAAAAAGAGCTGTTGTGCATGCTGGCATTTCCACCTACATCCACCACGACTTTATGAGTGCGGAATTGCCACTTGGGCTTTGGAAGTTCGCACGTGGTAATGGTCCCGTCGTACACCAGGTAATGGTCAGGGCTGGTCTTTTCGACTGTCTTCCCCGTGAAAGCAAAGGGAGCAGTAGATGTCAGCACCGCGCGGCTGCCGTGAAAGCGTAACCCGGTGGTGCCGACGACGTCATAAAAGCGCCCAGTTTCGGCAGTCAGGTTGTAGTTCCCATGACTGGCCTTGATGTGGTCATCATTGGGGCCGCCATCGAGCGTGAAGTGGCCGGATGCGCTAGCCCCGCCGCTGTCGGAGTTATAAGTTACCTCGTCAGCGCGCAGGATATAGTCGCGATAGTAAATCTCGGCGTTGCCATGCAGTTTGTAGACCGAACCATCCTTCTCCTGCTCGATGGCGCAAATCAGAGGCGAGTCCGTGCCTTCCAGTGCCGCCTGCCTGGCGCAAGGACTGCTTGCGGCCGGATCAGCGTTCCTTGGCCCGGATTCTTGCGCCGCAGGCCCCGCAGGGTGATCCGAATTTTCCGAAAGCAACTGGCTGGTTACTAGAGCAGGCGCGAGAAGCTGATGACAAAGAAGGATCGCCGTGATAAGCAATGGAGTGCGACAAGTCATCGGAAGACAATCAACGGAGGACGATCGCTTGTGGCAGGCGAACCTGTCCCTTTCAGTTCCATGGTTGCGGCATCGTGAACTTAGCATGCGGATGGCCGCGCGGGAAAGTAACGAAAAAGGCTAGGATTCCCGTTGATTGGCTGCGGTTGTCCGCGCTCATACAGTGGATTCGATTTCGCGAGACTGGTTTTCATGAATTGTTCGAGTTGTGGTGAGATCTGCCGTTGCCCTAAGGAGCCCCCTCCAACTGTGTCGTCCGATACTCTCGCAAATCTGAGCGCCAGGGAGCAGCAGTTCGCCCCGAATCCAGGGAAGGAAGGCGATACTTTCGAGGCGACGCGCAGCGACACCGCTCTCGAAGTGGTCGACGACTCGGCCTGGCGTGACGAACTCTCGGAGCGCCTGAACCGCTATCGCGCCCGGCGAAAAATTCGGCCGCCCCGATATCCGTCGCTGCGCCTGCCCTTTACCCCGGTCGAACCCGTCTCCCGCCCCGATGTGTCACCTGCAGCTTCCTTCGAACCGCTTTCGAATAACGCGTTGGCCTTGGATGGACTCCGGCCGAGTCCCACTGCCAGTCTCGATGTTCAGGTCAGCGAGGTCCCTGAAACCGCCCCTTCACTCGTGAGCGCGACCAATGCCCACGCGGGCGCAAAAATTATCGAATTTCCCAGGTTCAACTTTGAACCTGTTCCCCCTCCGCCGGACCAACTTGCCGAGCCGGTGAGCGACGGCCTGCGGATCCTCGAGGCTCCGGAGATCGCGCCTCCTCCTCCGGCGCTGGGAGGCATCACCATTGAACCAGCCCAGCGCCAGGAATTTGAGAAACGACCGGGCATCGATATCCCTCTCCAGGCTGCCTCGCTCTCGCAGCGCATTTTCGCCAGTGTGGTTGACGGAGCCATCGTGGCCTTCGCTGCTGGAACGTTCGGATTGATTTTCTGGAAGATCACCGCGATCCGCCCGCCCTCCATGCAGACGATGGGGCTGGCGGCCGGCATTCCGTGTCTCTTCTGGGCGATCTACCAATACCTGCTGATCGTCTACACGGGCGGAACTCCGGGATTACGTGCGGCCCGCCTGGAACTGACCAAGTTCGACGGCAGCACAACCAGTCGCTCGTTGCGCCGCTGGCGCGTGATCGCATCCTATCTTTCCGCAGCCTCGCTGGGCATGGGATACATTTGGGTATTCTTGGACGAAGACGTCCTGTGCTGGCACGACCGCATCACGCACACGTTTTTGGCACCCGGGAAGCGCATCAAGCCTGAGCCCCCAAAAACTTAAGCCCCCCAAGTTTTGAAATTGCAGCATCCATCTGGGCGAACACGGGGCGACGCATTCAAAATAGGTTTCTCGATTGACGAGAACAGCGTTAGTACGCTTTGACCATGGCGAGCCCAACGCTGGCCGGTTGTGAGAAACCCAATCCCTGAATGACATCTCTCGCCCAGAATCGAGTTTTGAGGCGGTTTACCGGTTGACTCCTTTGGTTTACGCTAAACACCCTATGCGCGTTAACTATGCCTCGTTTGCTTTCTTCGTTTTCGTCGTCTCCTCCGCTGCCATCATTGCTCAAACTCGAAAGCCCATTGCCGAGCGCCTCGCGGCGCAGAATGCTCTTTTCGACGAGCAGTATGAAACCGATCTCCGCAATTACCCCGAGCGGGCGACGGCCTTCGGCGACTACCGCTACAACGACCGCCTGAACGACTACTCACTCGACGCGATCACTCGTCGCCACCAGACCGATCAGGGATTCCTGACCCGGCTCAAAGCTATTCCGACCGCCGGTTTCTCCGATCAGGACCAGCTTTCGCACGATCTGCTCAATCGCGTTCTCGAGCAACGGATTGCCGATTTCGATCTTAAGGAATACGAGATGCCGATCAACACGCAGGTCGGCATCCACACCAGCCTCGCCGATCTACCTCTCGCGGTTCCGCTCGACTCGGTCAAACACTATGAGGATTACATCTCCCGCCTGCATCTGATCCCGCGCGATCTTAGCCAGGTAACCGACGTTTTGCGTGCCGGAATGAAGGACAAGCTGATGCCGGTTCGTTTCCTCGCGGAAAAGATCGCTCCCCAGTGCCAGGGGATCATCGACTCCGATCCGTTTCTCTCGCCCACCAAGAAATATCCCGCAAACATTTCGGCAGAAGATCAGCGGCGTCTCACCAAAGAAATCACCGACGCGGTCAACTCCGACGTCCTGCCCGCGTACAAGAAATTCGCCGACTTCATTCGCGCGGAGTACGCCCCCCAGGGCCGGACCACGCTCTCCGTCACCTCGCTGTCGGATGGGCAGAGGCGCTACGAGAACGACATCTATGCCCGCACTACCACCCGCATGAGCGCGGAGGAAATCCACCAGCTGGGCCTGCGCGAGATCGATCGCATCGAGGCTGAGATGACGGCCATCGCCAAGAAAGAGGGTTTCTCCGATCTGGCATCGTTTCGCGCTTCGCTCAAGATCAACCCCAAGTACAAACCCACGTCTGCCGAGCAAATCCTCGACGACTATCGTCGCTATATCGGGCAAATGGAGCCCAAACTTCCGGAACTCTTTACTCTCCTGCCCAAGTCTCCGGTCACGGTCGAGCCCATCCCGGCATTTAACGCCGGCGCGATGACCCATTACGTGACCGGAACTCCCGACGGCAAGCGGCCCGGGCGCGTGGTGGTCGCCACCTCTAATTTTGCGGAGCGCTCGTTGGTCGACAATGAGGCTATCGCCTATCACGAAGGCGTGCCCGGACATCACATGCAGCTGTCGGTGCAGCAGCAACTCGAAGGGCTGCCCAAGTTCCGCTTGCATAGTCTGGGCTTCAACGCCTACGTGGAAGGCTGGGCCCTTTACGCCGAGCAACTGGGGAAAGAGGTGGGTTTCTATCAGGATCCAGTGTCCGATTACGGCCGGCTTTCGTCGGAGCTCTTCCGTGCGGTTCGTCTGGTAGTTGATACCGGGATTCACGCCAAAGGATGGAGCCGCGACCAGGTGGTGGACTTCTTCAGGAAATCCGGCGCAGTCGATGAACCTACGATTCAGTCCGAGACTGACCGCTACATCTCGTGGCCAGCCCAGGCGCTCAGCTACAAGCTCGGCCAGCTCAAAATCCGCGAACTTCGCCAGCGTGCCCAGAAGGAGTTAGGGCCCAAGTTCGACTTGCGCAAGTTCCACGACGAGATGCTCGACGGAGGCGCGCTCCCGCTCGACATGCTGGATGCCCGTACCAATCAATGGATCGAGCAGCAGAAAGGAAATAAAGTGGCGGCTCTCCATTGATCTGAAGTCATCCTGAGCAGAACATCCCACTGTAAGCACACCGCCGAAACCCTCCCGGGCTTCGATCCCGGGTTGGGCTATGCTATCTTCTAGGCTTATCTCATAGCGTTCCGACGCACTCCTCAGGGAGCATGGCTACTTCGGTTGAGGGTACAAAACCGGCAGTAAAGGTCTTCGTCGCCACCACGGTGATGTTGACCTTTATCTCCTTCTGGCGGGCTTCCGCCATCGTCCTGTCGGACCTCGCCTCTTCCGCGTATTACGCCGGCGGTGATGCCGAAAAAGTCATCGGCAAGAGCGCTCCCTGGTTCATTCTCGCCGTCATGCTCTTCAGCTATGCCGTGCGCGCACTCTATATCGAGTCGAGCAGCATGTTCGTGCGTGGTGGCGTCTACCGCGTGGTCAAAGAGGCCATGGGCGGAGGCCTGGCCAAGTTTTCCGTCTCGGCTTTGCTCTTCGATTACGTCCTGACCGGACCCATCAGCGCAGTGTCCGCAGGCCAGTACCTGGCCGGATTTATCAAGGACATTGGAATCTACCTGCACCGGCCGCTGAATTTCTCCGATGACCACTTCGCCGCCGGTCTCGCCGTCATCGTCGTGCTCTATTTCTGGTGGAAAAATACCCAGGGCATTCACGAGTCGAGCCAGAAAGCCTTGCAGATCATGGTCATCACCACCGTAATGGTCGTGATCCTGATTCTGTGGTGCACGGTTACGGTTCTGCGTGCCCCAGTGCAGTTGCCTCCCAGCCCGCTAAGCCCGGCCGGCGCGATCCCGCATAGCAAGGAGGCACTTGGATGGCTTTACGGAACCCCATTCGCTCAACTGACGTGGATCATCCTCTTCGTCGGGTTTGGCCATTCGGTGCTGGCCATGAGCGGCGAGGAGACCCTGGCCCAGGTCAACCGCGAGATCGAGCATCCCAAGCTCAAGAACCTGGAAAAGACCGGGCTCGTAATTTTTATCTACAGCCTGCTGTTCACGTCCCTGGTTTCATTCTTCGCAGTAATGATCATCCCCGACAGCGTTCGGCCTGACTACTTTGCCAATCTGATCGGCGGCATCGCAATGTATTTGGTCGGGCCAACCAGCCTCAAGCTGCTGTTCCACGGATTCGTTGTTCTGGTCGGAGTCCTGATTCTGGCAGGCGCGCAAAATACTTCCATCGTCGGGGCCAATGGCGTGCTGAATCGCGTCGCCGAAGACGGCGTGCTCACCAGTTGGTTCCAGAAGCCACACCACCGCTACGGGACCAGCTACCGCATCATCAACCTGATCGTTGGAATGCAGTTGCTCACCATCGTCCTGAGCCTCGGCAATGTCTATGTCCTGGCCGCGCTCTATGCCTTCGGCGTGATCTGGAGTTTCGCCATGAAGTCGCTGGCGGTGCTCGTGCTTCGCTTCACTGAGCCGGGAAACCGCGAGTGGAAGGTGCCCGGCAACCTGCATATCGGCAAGACGGAAATCCCGTTGGGACTCATCGCCATCTCGGCGGTGCTCTTTATTACCGCGGTCGTCAACCTGTTTACCAAGTATGAAGCGACGATTGCGGGCGTGATCTTCAGCGCTGCGTTCTTCACGATTTTCACACTGTCGGAGCATCACGTCGCCAAAGAGCGCCATGGGAAGCCGGAACAGCTCGACCAGTTTCGCGTATATGGCAATCAGGAACTGGGCAGCGGCGCCATGGGTGTTCGTCCCGGAAACGTGCTGGTCGCGGTACGGGACCCAAGGAATCTCTACTACCTGCGGCACGTGCTTGGCCACACCAGCACGACCAAGCAAGACGTGGTTGTTATGAGCGCCCGCCTCTACCATCGCGAACATACCTTCAGCGGAAGCACCGTCTTCGACGCGACCCAGGTCTTCGATCACTACGAGCAGGAGCTTTTCACCGCAGCGGTCGCCGTTGCCGAGAAGGAGGGTAAGCCCATCTCGCTCCTGGTTGTGCCCGCGACCGATGTCTTCGAGGCGATCATGGTCACGGCCCAGCGGCTCGATTCCAGCCGCGTGATCTGTGGTCTCTCGAACAAGCTGACCGCCGACGAGCAAGCCAAACTTACCGGAGACGCCTGGGAGCGCCTGCCCGAACCTCGTCCCCGCCTAACTCTGGAAGTTTGTGCGCCTGACGGGGCGGTTCGCGAATATTCCCTTGGACCCCATACCCCGCGCATGCGGGCCCAGGATGTCGAACTCATGCACAAGCTTTGGCTCGATATCACTGCCGATCCCAAGTTCGCGGGCGCCCATCACTACCACATCGTGGCCCTGGCTCTCGAGGAGCTTAAACGCGAGCTCAGCACCGAGCAGCGTGCCCAGCTGCTGGCCAAGTTGCACGAAGAAATGAACCATCCCAACCCGCAGTGAATCAGTAGAAGTAAACCGCGGTGGAAGAGCGGCCCTTCCGGGCCGCGTTACGGTCGAACAAGGAGATGGCCTTTAGGCCCCGCTTTCGGCCAAATGAATTGCAATTCAAAGGGAGGTGCTATGGCCCGAATTCCAGGCGCTCCTGCGAACCAGGGCGGCCCGCTCCGCCGTCTATTCGTGGGGCTAGTCTATGCCTTCACCAAACGCAGGCTGGGGCATGTCATCATGCCGATCCAGGTCACGGCGCATCATCCCAAACTCTTCTGGGGATACATCCAGATGGAGCAGTCGCAAATGGGCGCCATGCTCGTCGATCACAAGCTGAAGGGTCTGGCGGAGCTGCGCGTCGCCACTCTCGTCGGCTGCCCGTTTTGAATCGACATCGGCTCTGCCGTGGGCAGAGCAAACGGCATCACCCCCGAGCAGATCGCGAACCTGAGCCGCTACCAGACCGACTTTAACTTTTCAGACCAGGAACGCCTGGTTCTGGCATACGCTGACGCCATGACGCGCACTCCGGTGGAGGTTTCCGGTGCTCTTTTCGCGCGCCTGCGCGAGCGCTTCAGCGAAGCGCAACTCGTCGAGCTGACCTCCGCGATTGCCTGGGAAAACTACCGGGCACGCTTCGATCACGCATTCGGGATTGAAGGAGAAAACTTCAGTGAAGGAGCAGTCTGCGCCCTGCCGGCGCGCGCCGAGCATTCCGTCCCCGCAGATTGAAGGCCGGCGAAAAAGCCCCAGTCAAACAACTGGGCTTCGGGGTGATCGCTAAACGAATGGGGCGAATCGTACGATTCTTTCCGGCTTAGCTCCTACTCTCGCGATCGCAGCAATTTCCCGCTGCTTTCTCCGTCTTCTTCGAGCAGCAACCTTCTTTGCATTCCTTACCGCACTTGTCCTTGGAGCAGCTAGCCGCCGTCTTATCGCCGCAGCTGCCTTCCTTGCAGCATCCTGCGTTATTCTTGCTGTCTCTCATGCACGATTTGGCATCCTTGCCGCCGCAGCAGGAAGCCGTCTCGTTCCCCTCAGTGCTGTGGTTGGCGTGATGCGCGCAGCAGGAATGCGCATCTTTGGTGTCCGCCGCAGCCATCTTGTCGCAGCACGGACATTTCCCTTTCTCGCCTGGAGCGGCGCTCTGCGCTGGAGCGGGTGAGGCTTGCGTTGCGGTTTGGGCCCAACACGGGACCGTAAGGGCCAGAAACAGGGCAAGTATTGTGTGCTTCATGTGGACTCTCTCCTGCGCTCGAGGCCGCAGCGAGTTCACAGCATGGCAGGGACTTGCCACCCTCTCTGTGATTACAATCACACAGCAGCGTGCGGTTTAACGCTGCAGTGTGTTCTTTAGCGACTCCCTAAGCTCGCTGAAGCGGAACGGGTATCCGCTGCCGATTAATTGCACCGGTTCTACGCGCTGGCTTCCCAGCAGAACGGATTCTCCCATCTCTCCGAAAGCCGCCTTGATCGCCAACACAGGCACCGGAAGCATAGCCCGACGTGAGAGCACGCTGGCCAGGGTCTGGGTAAATTCCTCATTGGTCACCGGCTTGGGAGCAACCATGTTCACCGGGCCTTGCAGCATGTCATTCTTCAGCACGTGATGAATGGCCCCGACCAAATCCTGCACGTCGATCCAACTCATCCACTGGTGCCCGTCCCCGAGACGTCCGCCCACGCCGAGTTTGAACGGCGTCAACATCTTGCCCAACGCCCCGCCTTTCGGACTAAGCACAACGCCCGTGCGCATCTGCACGGTGCGGATCTCTGCATCGATGGCCGGCTTGGTTGCGGCCTCCCATTCGCGGCAGACGTCGGCCAGGAACCCCGTCCCCGGTGCACTATCTTCGCGAAGCAATTCTTCCCCGCGATCGCCGTAGTATCCAATCGCTGATCCGCACACAAAAACCCGCGGTTTGATGCTTGTCTGCGCCAACGCCTGTGAGAGATTGCGCGTTCCAATCACGCGGCTGTCGCGGATTTTCTTCTTCTTCCCGTCGGTCCAGCGCCCCACGATGCTTTCTCCGGCAAGATGAATCACCGCGTCGAATCCGGAGACCGATTCCGGCGTAATTGGCGCTGCAGGATCCCACGAGACCTGATCCGGTCCCGAAGCCTGACCGCGAACCAGCCGCACAACTTCATATCCTCGCGTGTCCAGTGAAGGAAGAAGCGCTGTTCCAATGGGACCGGAAACACCACTGACCAGAACTCGGGAGATCATCGCTGACTCAATGTATCAGCTTGCCCCGCCACCCTTCAAAATTGCGGCTATTTCATTAAGTTCAAAACGATTGACGGCCCAACAACGATTCACGGTTGGCGGTTTGGGATGATTTTGTCCTGGGGATTATTCAGCCTGGGATGATTGTGTTTTGGGAAGGACACGAGTTTACTCGTGCCGCTAGGGCAAGAAAAATGATCTGGGCTTTAGCCCTGAGAAGTGCTGCCGCCCCACTCAAACCTGCTTTTGGCTTCAGTGCGATTTGTAGGTTGCCTTTTCCCACACGAGTTCGCTAGTCCGCCCAAGGATGCAAACGTCTTCGCTCGGGTCAAACCTCGCCCGAGATCGGGCGCTGGACCAGTAGCGTTGGAAGAACCCCACGATGAAGAGCAATGGAGTTAACGGTCAATGAGCGTTATGCCCTGCTCGCGGCAGTTGATCCTGAGGGGACGTTGTAGCATAGTCCTGCCCTGATTCTTCACTTTTTGTCCGTGCACCGATCGAACTCTCGTACCAAAGCCGACTCGATCTCCGGCGAGCGTCTTTCTCCCTTTGCAACTCGGCTCACATAAGTGCGGTCGACCCCAAGACGACGGGCGATTCTACTGTAAATACCGCATAAGGTTTCAACGTAGAGTTTGAGCTTTTCGAGTTTTGCACCCTGCTTTGCGACCATTCATCTTTGATGCGATTTTTCGATTCATAGCAAATACGGGATATGCCGTATGTTGTCATCAAGTGTGACAGGCTAGGCTAACCGAACATTTCTTGAGGTCGGCTCGTAGCATGCGGATTCTAATCGCCGAAGATAGTGAGCCCGTACGCCTTGCGCTTCGCAAGAGGATCGAAGCTCACGAAGGCTGGACAGTGTGTTGCGAGGCCACTGATGGATTGCAAGCGGTTGAGCGGGCGCTGCGGTTGAAACCCGATCTAATTATCCTTGACTACGCCATGCCTCGGGCGAATGGCCTGCAAGCGGCCCGTAGAATCTCTGCGCTGCTTCCGGGCGTACCTATTCTCCTGAACACGTTTTACGACCGTGAGATTGTCCACGCCGAAGCAAATAAGCATGGCGTGTCGTGCGTGATTCCAAAATCCGACTCCAGCATTCTGATGGCTGCCATCAAGTCTTTCGCCGAAAGCCGTAGTGTTCCAAAGATCGGGCCCGCGTCGCCATCGAGCTTGAAAAGCGAACTGTCTAGCAGGCCGAGCGATCAAGCAGCAGCCAGCGCCAAAAGCAACGCACAGTCAATAGTTGGCGATAAATTGTGATTACACTCATCTCCCCGCGGCTGGGAATGTGAGTGTAAGCGCCGAGAAGGGAACCGCAAGAAAGTCAAGACCGGCTCCACTCTCACGATCCCAACCCCGTAAAGCCCGTTAGCGACACTTCCCAGGGGCTTGAGCCCTTGTGGTGCGGCACGAAGCAGAACTGCTTCTGTGCAGTGAAATGACCCAATTCCGCGTCGTGCTGTCGAGCCCGCCGTCCTCAGCTATTTCGATCAACCCGGGGACGGCAAGCATGCGCTGCTCCCGCGTCAACATGCAGGACTGCGCCAGGTTGCATCCCGTTTAAGCGCACGCGATAGCAGTTTCAAATTACCCCAGTCATCGCCGGATCTATGCCATGCTGTAGAGACGTAACTCTTTACGTCTCTGATTGCGCCGAGATGGGTCAAGACGCGGTTGAATCGGGGCGCCAACCGCTATAATCAAATCAGCAACCCATATCACCTTCCGCCGGAGCCCCCACCCCGCGGGTATAATCCATCATGGCGAGCTTGCGCCAACAGATCGCTACCACCACCCTCACGCTCACCAAATTTCGCGATCTGATGAAGCGGCTGCAGGAGAACCGTCCGCAGGACGATCTCACCATAGTCAAGAAGGCCTACGACTACTCCCTGAAAAATCACGAAGGCCAGAGCCGCGCCTCGGGTGAACCCTATCTCGTTCATCCTCTGGAAGTTGCGCTGGTCCTGGCGGAGATGAAGATGGACCCCGTCGCCATCGCCGCCGGCCTCCTTCACGACTCCGTCGAAGATACTTCGGTCACGATTTCCGACATCACCACTGAGTTTGGCGAACAGGTCGCCCACATCGTCGAAGGCGTCACCAAGATCAGCAAAATCGACTTTGCCACCCGCGAAGAGCAGCAGGCCGAAAACCTGCGCAAGATGATGCTCGCCATGGTCGACGACATCCGCGTGGTGCTCATCAAGCTGGCCGACCGCCTGCATAACATGCGGACCCTCGAACACCTGCCCCCGGATCGGCAGCACAAAATCGCCGAGGAGACGCTGGAAATTTACGCGCCCATCGCGCACCGACTCGGCATGGGCAAAATTCGCGGCGAGCTCGAAGACTTGGGCTTCCGCTTTCTCGATCCCGGCGGCTACGAGCAGGTCGAGAAATCAGTCAACGCGCGCCGTAAACAAGGCGAGGCCTTCCTCGCCAAGACACAGCAGATCATCACCGACAAGCTGAAAGAGGCCGGCATCCAGGCGCGAGTCGAAAGCCGCATCAAGCGTCTGTTCAGCATTCACAAAAAGCTGCAGAAGCAGCGCATCTCTGTCGACCAGGTCTACGA
>Ga0307474_10001222_pt1 | contig 18738 bp, 11 predicted proteins | sample atmos_gasesECM1C_2_FD_203312 | JGI IMG/M metagenome (GOLD analysis project Ga0307474, IMG submission 203312) | Hardwood forest soil microbial communities from Morgan-Monroe State Forest, Indiana, United States - atmos_gasesECM1C_05 | ecosystem: Environmental > Terrestrial > Soil > Temperate... | reverse complement strand
AAGGCTTCCTCTGCAAATTCTTGAGCGATAAGCAGTTTCGGCAATGGCATGGCCCTGAAGAAGAAATGCACGGTCACAAAAATGTCACAACTACCAGAGACAAATGAATGGATGTCCTATACGCTGCGTAAGAACACAGAGATTTGATGATGTCAAGCCGCCTCGAGCCGCCGGATCTTCTCGCGCCGAGTTCGAAGTTAGGGCCGGCTAGCGGCCCGTACGAACCGGCGAGTTTCCATATGTCACACAAAAGGCTAGTTGTAGTACAATTTGTGCATGCGATTCGCAATTCAAGCTAGGCTGGACGACCAATCCCGGAAGAGGCTCGCAGTTCTAGTACGAGAATTGGGCTGGACTCCTTCGCGGGTTGTACGCGAGGGGTTACGTGTTTTGGAAGCGAGTCATTTGCGGCGCAAGAAGCCAGGCATCATCGGCCTGGGTAAGTTCAAATCTGGTGTGCCGGACCTGGGATCGAACAAAAAACATCTAAGGAATTTTGGACGATGAAGCCGGTCCTGCTTGACACAGGTTTCATCGTTGCGCTGTTGGACCGCAGCGAGAGTTTTCACAAGATGTGCGCTCGGACGGTTCGAGAAGTGGCGGCGCCGCTAGTCACTTGCGAGGCCGTGATTACAGAGAGCTGCTATTTGCTGCGGAACTTGTCGGGCGCGTCGGAATCGGTGATCGAGAACATCGCCGCCGGGATCTTCCAGGTTCCTTTTCAGCTTTCTCGAGAGACTGCTGGTGTCAAGCAAGTGCTTCGAAAATACAAAGACCGGGAAATTGATCTTGCGGATGCCTGCTTGATTCGCTTGGCGGACGAGTTTGGGACCGCAGATATTTTGACGCTGGACCAGGATTTCGCAATCTACCGCTGGGGCAAAAACAAACCATTTCGAATGCTGCCGAGCGCGGACTTACAGAGGCCAAGAAAAAGACCTTAAGCCATGGCGCCGGTAAGCCGAATGGCGACTGGGTGCTTCTCTACCACGGCGTTTAAGACAATCGCACCGGCGACATCGGCCATGCGGAATTCCTGCTTCGTCATGGACACAGCCTCGTGATGATGGACGCGCGCGCCCACGGCGAGAGCGGCGGCGATATGGCCACGTACGGCTGGAAGGAGCGCCATGACACGGCCGCCGTCACCAACGCTCTCTTTTCCAGCGAGAAGGTCCGGCATCTTTACGCGCTCGGTGTCTCCATGGGCGCTGCCATCGCGTTGCAGTTCGCCGCCATCGAGCTACGAATCGAAGCCGTTGCTGCCGAGCATACAAGAAAATCTTCCTTCTTCAGTCACTTACAGGCAGCGCTCTTCTCCACTTGTCCCGTTCTCATATAAACGTAATACATCTTTTGCCTTCTCGAGCTGTCGAGCCGGTCAGATTTGCGCAACTGCCCAGAATTCTGCGAAAAATGGGACGTGAAATGCGCCAACCCTTCGGTTGGGAGCCGAAGGGTTGCTAAACTCGGGAGCGCAAGCCGTTAAGAAGTTGAAAGGCAGCAATTCGTATGCTTTCGGCGGTTAAGCAGAGATACGATGACCAGTTGCGCGCTCGTGCGGAGTCGTTGTGTGGTTGGCAGCGGCGGGATAAAATGAGACAGTGAATTTTGAATTAGGACCCGGGCAAAGCAACGCAGAATAGGCGGAAGCACCGGGTTTCATTCCACGAGGCCGCTACAGTTTTTGGCGATCCTCTGGCAGTGACCTTTCATGACCCGGATCATTCGATCTCGGAAGAGAGGTTCATCACCATCGGGATGTCGAGGGCCGGCCGGGTCTTGATTGTGGCCCATTCCGACCGCGGCGAGAACATCAGAATTATCAGCGCCCGCAAGACAACGCTGCGCGAGCGAAGACATTATGAAGAAGAGAACTGAGAGACGGAAACTAACTGACGACCTACGTCGAGAGTACGACCGGTCCAAGTTGAAGGGCAGCATCCGCGGCAAGTACGCCACGCGCTATCAAGCAGGGACCAATCTCGTGCTCTTGTCACCGGACGTGACTGAGCATTTCCCTGACGAGCGTTCCGCCAATACGGCCTTGCGAAAATTGATTCACGTGGCGAAGGTCAAGAAAATATCTTGATCTCTTCAGTCCGTTCGATGCCGTCGCTCTATTTTTGGTATCCTGTGCCCACGGCGCATCGGTGATGGTGATGGTGTTCGCCGTACTCCGTGAGGATTCTCATTCAGCGAGAAATACAGGCCATAAGTCTCTCGGGAGTCCCGTGAGTCAGCCCGCCAGTATTTGCCAGAGGCCTTCGTTGCGTATCTTGAGGGGTTTTCTTCTCATGGAAAATCGTGAAAAACCCGCATAGAATATCCGGAGAGTTTTATAGAGCGGGGGCATGAGTCTTTCCACCAAGCTGGCAGGGAATTTCACCAAGAATGTTCGTAAGCGCGGCGACGACTACTACTGTAAGGGCCGCGTCCAGATCCACGAAGGTTCTCAATCCGAGCTTACTGCCTGTGTGCGTGGTTCCGGTTTTTACGAGGTGCAATTTGCCTGGAGAGACAACAAGCTTGCGGTTTGGTGTGACTGCCCCCATTTTGTGGAGCAGGGCGTTCCCTGCAAGCATGTGTGGGCTGCCACCCTTGCCGCTGACCAACGTCAATATTTGACCGCAGCCGCCTCGGCAGACAAGTTGATCCTGGACTTGGATACTCTTGGCGCAGATGGTCTTGATGGCCGCGACTACTACGATGGTGATGAAGAACTCTATGAGGGAGGCGGAGCAGCGCCGGTCCTTTCATGGCGTTCTCCTGCGATCACGTGGAATCCGGCAAAGCCGAAACCACCGGACTGGCGGAGACAACTGGGTGAGGTCTTTCCGCTTCGAGATCGCGCGGTCTGGCCGTCCAAGCTGGAGATCCTGTATGTCTTGGATGCCGCGAAAAACGTGTACGGCGGCGATTTGGTTCTCTCACTGCAATCGCGCAACCGGAACGCAAACGGCAGTTTCTCGCGACCCAAAGTTCTTTCCATGAGCCAAGGCCAGATCGCCCAGCTCCCGCAGTCAGAGGATCGCGAAATTCTGTCTGCTCTGCCGGCAAGTCAATCGTATAGCTACGGCTACGCGGGAACTCATCTGCCGGTCCCCGAATCCCCTCGGCTCTCGCCCACATTAGCCATGATGCTCATGCCCTTGGTGGCGCGCACGGGACGTTGCTTCCTGCGCCCACTAAACGAAGCGGACAACCTACTGCCGCTGGCGTGGGACGAAAGCGGTCCCTGGAATTTCCTTCTTGAGCTACACCGGCTTAGCGAAACGGTATGCACCCTGGTCGGCTTTTTCGAGCGCGGGGAAGAGCGCAGGGAAGCAACATTTCCGGCCCTGGCCACGGCAGGTCTGGTAATCACGAGAGACCGCGTGGCACCTCTCGTCCGCGATACCCCGATCGAATGGATCATCGCCCTTCGCAAACAGGGCTCGATCTCGGTTCCCGAAAAGGAACGCGATGAATTCCTGGCGACTTTGCTGTGCTGTCCGAACTTGCCGCCGCTGCGGGTGCCAGAGGAGTTACGATACGAGGAGGTGGGGCTGCCACCCCATCCTCATTTGACAATTTCCAAAGCCCGCGTCCCGTACCGGAATGAACGCCTGGATGCGAAACTGTGTTTTGCTTACGAAGGCCGCATGTTCGCGGCGTTCGATCCGGTGCGAGGTTTTTTCGACGGCGCAGGACGGCGTTTTGTACGCCGAGATTTCAATGCGGAAAAAGCTTCCTGCTCGTTTCTCGATCAGCTTGGCCTGAAGCAGCGCGCTCCCACCTACCCGGATTCCACGCCGAGGTGGGAGTTGCCGCCGAGCAAGCTGCCTCGCATCGTGCGCTCACTTGTGGAGGCAGGCTGGAACATCGAAGCCGAAGGAAAGATATTCCGGCGCCCAGGCGCATTCCGCATCGAAGTTTCGAGTGGCGTGGATTGGTTCGAGCTGCGCGGTGAGGTAGAGTACGGGAACACCACGGCGCGCCTGCCCGAGTTGCTCGAAGCCCTGCGGCGCGCGGACAAGATGGTGCGGCTCGATGATGGAACCTATGGCGTGCTGCCGGAAGAGTGGCTGCGCCGTATTGGCCCGCTGGCTGGAATGGGTGAGCCGGAACAAGGTCATATGCGCTTCCGTAAGAGCCAAGCGGGGCTGCTTGACGCTCTATTGGCGGCGCAACCAGAAGCCCGCTGCGATGAAACCTTCGCACGCCTGCGCGAGGAACTAAGACGGTTTCATAGCATCGAACCTGCGGCACAGCCCGCCGGATTTGTGGGTCGCCTTCGCGACTACCAAAACGAAGGCTTGGGCTGGATGCACTTCCTGCAGCGTTTCTCCTTCGGTGGCTGCTTGGCGGACGACATGGGTGTGGGCAAGACCGCGCAGGTGCTGGCGCTGCTCGAATCCCGCCGCGAGCTACGGGCCGCGGGCGAACCCGTCGGTCCGTCCCTGGTGGTCGTCCCGAAGTCGCTCGTATTCAATTGGAAGGAGGAAGCGGCACGCTTCACTCCGCAGCTGCGCGTGCTCGATCATACCGGCTTGGAGCGCAACGGCAATGACTTCGCCGCTTACGACCTGGTGCTCACCACCTACGGCACGCTGCGCCGGGACGCCTGGCGCTTCAAAGACGCCGAGTTTGATTACGTCGTGCTGGACGAGGCGCAGGTGGTCAAGAATGCAGAAACCGAATCGTCGAAGGCGGCGCGGCTTCTGCGCGGACGACACCGTCTGGCGGTGAGCGGCACTCCGGTGGAAAACCACCTCGGTGAGCTGTGGACTTTATTCGAGTTTCTCAACCCTGGAATGCTTGGCGCTGCCAATGCCTTCAAGGTCTCGGGCGGGTCGATGCGCAATCCGGACGAAGAAACGCGCCGCCTGCTCGGTCAGGCGTTGCGGCCGTTTGTCTTGCGCCGAACCAAGGAGCAGGTGGCGCGTGAACTGCCGTCCAAAACCGAGCAAACAGTGTATTGCGTGCTCGAACCTGAGCAACGGAAGCTCTACGACGAGTTGCGCCAGCACTACCGCGATTCGTTGCTGAGGCGGATCGAAACCGCCGGCTTGGCGAAATCCAAGATTCAGGTCCTGGAGGCATTGTTGCGCCTGCGGCAAGCCGCTTGCCATCCCGGCTTGCTCGATTCGAAACGCTCCAGTGATTCCAGTGCCAAGCTGGACGTGCTGCTCGAGCAACTGCGTGAAGTCCTCGACGAAGGGCACAAGGCGCTGGTATTCTCGCAGTTCACCAGCTTGCTGAAGATTCTCCGCGCTCGCCTGAATCAGGACGGTATGCTTTACGAATACCTAGACGGCACCACCCGTGACCGCCAGACCCGAGTGGAGCGCTTCCAGAACGATAAAGACTGCCGGCTCTTCCTCGTCAGCCTGAAGGCCGGAGGTCTGGGCTTGAATCTCACCGCCGCCGAGTATGTATTCATTCTCGATCCTTGGTGGAACCCCGCGGTTGAAGCACAGGCCGTAGACCGCGCGCATCGCATTGGACAAACTCGGCCCGTCTTCACGTATCGACTGATTGCCCGCGACACCGTTGAGGAGAAAGTCCTGGAGTTGCAGAAAACTAAGCGCGACCTTGCCGCTGCAATAATCGGAGCCGAGAACAGCATGATTCGAGACCTGCGCTCTGAAGACCTGGAATTGCTGCTGTCATAGCGATGAAAACGTAGTACAGACGTAGTATCAGTTGTGGCGAACGGCAGCAAAGAGCGAATAAAGGGTGATGAAAGCCCAGGAAGTGACGCTCCGGATTTTAGTGCAATTCGTTAGCTTTCCTCGGTTTAGCTTAGCTCCGGCGAATTCTGACTCAAGTACTCGGCTGCTGTTAACCGAAATGTTGGAGGTTCGAATCCTCCCCTGGGAGCCAACTCCTTGGGGGTCATTCAATCAGTTGTGAACATTTCCTTGGAATTCCGCCCTTCGACGATGAGATCTCCATTGCGCGAATCACGATGAATCTCGGTCGATGGAAACGAAAAAAGGTCAACTGCGATAAGTGTCTCAGATCAATCGCGGCGAATGGCGATCAAACCAAGCATTCGGCTCTCGACCGCATGCTCGTGATTCTGAAACGTAATCAGTGGTGCGGAAGTTGTTGAACGGAAAGAGTTCTTCTGGAGAACACGTCCGGAGTCAACAAGGCTGTCAGAAAACGTAGTGCCACGTTCGGATTCTCGTGCTACGGGAGGATTGCAACGGAGCTAACATTGAGACGTCCTTCTGCAAGCTCCGCAGCCATGACTCAGGTCGCAGCTTTGGGATAGAGCCATACGCGGAGCAGAGAAAGGAGCCGTGCCGGATCGACGGGCTTAGAGATATAGTCTGAGGCCCCTGCTTCGATACATCGCTCGCGGTCTCCGGGCATGGCCTTGGCTGTAACCGCGATGATAGGAAGCAAGTTAAAGCGCCCCATCTTGCGAATCTCGCGCAATGCTTGGTAGCCATCCATCTCCGGCATCATGATGTCCATCAGAACCAAATCGATCGCCGGATTCGCAGCCAGTTCCTCAAGGGCCTTCTTTCCGTCTTGCGCGCAAACGACGTTCATCTGGCTCATCTCGAGGACGCTCGAGAGAGCATAGATATTACGCATGTCGTCGTCGACGACCAGGACAGTCTTCCCGGCAAGAGTCGTCCCCTTGTCGGCGACGCTTTCCAACATCTTGCGTAACGACGAGTCCAGGACCGCGACGGGGCGGTGCAGGAAAAGTGAGACTTCCTCCAAAATGCGCTCAGGGGAAGTCGCATCTTTAACAACCACAGCGCTGGTGAGCGAGGAAAGATTCGCCTCCTCGGCTCGGGAAAGATCCTTTGCGGTGTGCACAATAATGGGGAGTTGGAGAAGCCCAACTTCGGATTTGATCCTTTCCACCAGTTCAATGCCACCCATATCGGGCAGCATGAGATCGAGGACCAAACAATCAAATGGCTTTGATTTGAGTATTTCCAGTGCTTCGGCGGCGGTTCCTGCCGTTTTTGCCACAACGTCCTCGCCGGCAAGCAGATCGATGAGACTCTGCCGCTCGATGTCCGAATCCTCCACAATGAGGAGGCTCTTCGGCTGTCGGCTTAAGAACGTTTGCACTTTGAGCAGTGCCTGAACGAGGTCCTCTTTTTCCGCAGGCTTCTTCAGGTACGCAAAAGCGCCGGCACGTAAAGCACGGTCCGGATCGTCACCACCCGATAGCACCACCACAGGAATGTGCCGCAATTCAAGATTATGTTTGAGGTAGTCTAAAAGGGTATACCCTTCCATGTCGGGCAGGCGGAGGTCGAGCGAAATTGCTTGTGGGCGGAATCTCCGCGCCATCGCTAGTGCCGCCTCGCCTGTGAAGGCTAGCAGGCCTTTAAACCCCTGCTCCCTAGCAAGGTCGAGGAGAAGGGTAGCAAAAGAAATGTCGTCTTCTACGATGAGTAAGGTCTGGTCTCCAGGCTTCAGGTTTGCGCGGTCGTCCTCGACGTCGGTTGGGAGAAGTTCCAAAATCGCCTCTTCCGCTATGGCAGGCTTGGCCTCTTCGAGGGCTTCGCGCTTTGCCATCGCAACTACTACTTCTTTCAACGCTTTGGGTCTCACTGGGACGTAATGATCGGGCAGGTAAAGGGTGAAGGTGCTTCCCTGACCAGGAGTGCTCTCAAGCTTGATCTCTCCGCCAAGGAGCTTGGCTACCTCCCTCGAGATCGAAAGCCCTAACCCTGTCCCTCCGTATTTGCGGCTCGTGGACGTATCCGCTTGTTGGAAAGGCTCGAAGATAACTTGGTACTTGGCAGGCGAGATTCCGATTCCCGTATCTTTGACCGCGAAGGAGATTACCTTCTCGGAGCGACTCAAAATTTCATGGTCGCGCGTCCATCCATGAGTCGCCACTCCAATGTGAAGTTGAACGCTGCCTTCCGAAGTGAACTTGAAAGCGTTCGAGAGAAGGTTACGCAAGACCTGCTGCACACGCTTCGCGTCGCTTTCAAACGTAGCTGGGAGGCCAGCATCCGTGTCGATCTCGAAATCCAATTTCTTCGTGAGGGCCACGGGCCGGAAGCTCGCCTCGACCTCGTCCTGAATGTCTCTGAACCGGACTTGGGCCGCATCGACGGACATCGTTCCAGACTCGATTTTAGAGAGGTCGAGGATATCGTTGATAAGTGAGAGCAAGTCGCTACCTGCCAGATTGATCGTTTTGGCATGTTCCACTTGCTTGGGCGTGAGGTTTCCCTCGGCGTTTTGGTAGAGCATCTTGGAGAGAATGAGCAGACTGTTCAGAGGCGTCCGTAGCTCGTGAGACATGTTTGCCAGAAAGTCGCTCTTGTATTTCGAGGTCAACTGAAGCTGTTCGGCCTTTTCGTTAAGCTCCGCGTTTTTCTGCTGGAGTTCCGTGGTGAGAGCTTGGGATCGTTTGAGAAGATCCTCAGTGCGCATGGTGGCCGCAATCGTGTTGAGCACGATGCCGAACAGTTCCGTTAACTGATCGAAGAACGTCTGGTGGACTTCACTGAAAAGCTTGAAGGAAGAAAGAGCGATCACGGCCTTCACATGCTTCTCGAAAAGCACCGGAAGCACGACGGCGTGGGAAGGTTTAGCCTCCGCAAGCCCCATGCTAATTCGCCATCCGTCCTCAGGGAAATCATTCACGACAAGCTTCCTGCGGTCGAGGGCACATTGCCCGACCAGCGTCTCTCCCAGCCTGAGGCGGGACGGAAGATCCCGGTTTCCCGCAAAGGACGTCACCAGCGCAAGAGGCTCCTCAGGATTCTCCGTGTCGTCGTACGTGTAGAAGACTCCTTGGTGCGCGCTGACCAGCGATGCCAACTCCGATAGGATCTGGTGCGAAACGGTCTGAAGGTCGCGCTGACCTTGAAGCATTCGGCTGAACTTGGCCAGGTTGGTCTTCAGCCAATCCTGCTCCGCGTTCTTCTGTGTGGTGTCGCGGAGGTTGCGGATCATCTCATTGATGTTGTCCTTGAGAACCTCGACCTCACCCCTCGCCTCGACGGCTATCGATCGTGTCAGGTCGCCTTTGGTAACGGCGGTCGCAACGTCTTTGATCGCGCGCACCTGTGTGGTGAGGTTGGCTGCAAGCTGGTTGACGTTATCTGTGAGATCCTTCCAGGTGCCAGCTACATCCTTAACCTGCGCCTGTCCGCCAAGTTTGCCCTCGGTACCTACTTCGCGAGCCACTCGGGTCACTTCCGAAGCGAAGGCATTAAGCTGGTCGACCATCGCGTTGATGGTTTCTTTGAGTTCGAGCAATTCGCCTTTCACTTCGACGGTGATTTTCTTCGCCAGGTCGCCGCGCGCGATTGCAGTGGTCACGTCGGCAATGTTGCGCACTTGGTTCGTCAGGTTCGAGGCCATGAAGTTGACATTGTCGGTCAAATCTTTCCATACGCCGGCTACGCCTTCTACCTGGGCTTGGCCGCCAAGCTTCCCCTCCGTGCCCACTTCGCGCGCCACGCGGGTGACTTCGGAGGCGAACGCCTTCAGTTGGTCCACCATCGTGTTAATCGTGTCTTTAAGCTGGCGGATCTCCCCCTTTGCGTCCACGGTGATTTTTCTGGACAAGTCACCCTTGGCAACCGCCGTAGTTACGTCGGCGATGTTGCGCACTTGATTCGTCAGGTTCGACCCCATCGAGTTCACGTTGTCAGTAAGGTCTTTCCAGGCCCCAGCCACACCCTTCACCTGGGCTTGCCCGCCCAGTTTTCCGTCTGTGCCCACTTCGCGCGCTACGCGTGTCACTTCCGAGGCGAACGAATTCAGTTGGTCCACCATCGTGTTGATGGTCTCTTTGAGCTGAAGCAGCTCCCCTTTCACCTCCACAGTGATTTTTTTCGAGAGATCGCCTTTGGCAACCGCCGTCGTCACGTCGGCGATGTTTCGCACCTGGTTGGTCAAGTTTGAGGCCATCAAATTGACGTTATCCGTCAGGTCCTTCCAGGTGCCCGCCACGCCTTTCACCTTCGCCTGGCCGCCCAGCTTGCCCTCGGTGCCCACCTCGCGTGCCACACGCGTCACTTCCGATCCAAAGCCGTTGAGCTGGTCCACCATGGTGTTGATCGTCTGTTTCAGTTGCAGCAGCTCGCCCTTCACGCGGACCGTGATCTTGCGGGACAGGTCGCCACGGGCCACGGCCGTGGTAACTTCGGCAATGTTGCGGACTTGGTTGGTGAGGTTGGAGGCCATCGAGTTCACGTTGTCCGTCAAATCTTTCCACGTGCCTCCGACTCCCTTAACTTGGGCTTGGCCACCCAGCTTTCCCTCGGTACCGACTTCGCGAGCCACGCGCGTGACCTCTGAAGCGAAAGCGTTGAGCTGATCCACCATGGTATTGATCGTATTTTTGAGTTCGAGAATCTCGCCCTTCGCTTCCACAGTGATCTCTTTTGAGAGGTCGCCCTTGGCAACGGCCGTGGTCACCTCGGCGATGTTGCGCACCTGGTTTGTGAGGTTCGAGGCCATCGAGTTCACGTTGTCTGTCAGGTCCTTCCACACACCGCCCACACCTTCGACTTCCGCTTGGCCGCCGAGCTTGCCCTCGGTGCCTACTTCACGGGCAACGCGAGTGACTTCTGAGGCAAAGGAGTTCAGTTGATCCACCATGGTGTTGATGGTCTGCTTGAGCTGAAGCAGTTCTCCTTTTACTTCCACGGTGATCTTCTTTGAGAGGTCGCCCTTGGCGACGGCCGTGGTCACCTCGGCGATGTTGCGGACTTGGTTCGTGAGGTTCGTGGCCATCGAGTTCACGTTGTCCGTCAGGTCCTTCCAGGCTCCGCCCACGCCTTCGACTTCCGCCTGACCGCCCAGCTTGCCTTCCGTGCCGACCTCTCGCGCGACGCGGGCGACTTCCGAGGCAAATGCGTTGAGCTGGTCCACCATGGTATTGACCGTATCTTTCAACTGGCGGATCTCCCCCTTCGCCTCGACAGTAATTTTCTTCGACAGATCCCCTTTGGCGACAGCAGTGGTTACATCAGCGATGTTTCGCACCTGGTTGGTAAGGTTCGAGGCCATGGAGTTCACGTTGTCGGTAAGATCCTTCCAAGCGCCCGCTACACCCTTCACCTGAGCTTGGCCTCCCAACTTGCCATCCGTGCCCACTTCGCGGGCCACACGAGTCACTTCGGAAGCAAAAGCTTTAAGCTGGCCGACCATGGTGTTGATCGTGTTGGCTATCTGGAGAAAGGCTCCCTTGACTGGGCGGCCTTCAATCTCCAAAGGCATGGTGCGAGACAGATTGCCCTCCGCGACCTCGTCGATCACGCGCGCCACTTCGATCGTGGGTTGAACGAGGTCGCCAATGAGGGTGTTGACAGCGGCAATAGAAGTGCCCCACGAGCCGCGTCCACTCTTCAACGCTGCCCGCTCCATAAGCTTGCCTTCTTTGCCGACCACGCGACTCACGCGCTCTAATTCGTCAGCGACCCTCTCGTTCATGCCGATGACGTTGTTCAGAGCACGAACAACGGGACTCCGTGAGGGCCCGAGGGGAGCGCGTGCCGCAAAGTGGCCTTGCTCGAACGCTTCGAGCGTTCGAAGAAGGTCCTTCCTTTCCCGCCGAAGGTCCTCTAGCTCCCGCGCCATTTTCTGATTGGCCGCGAAGACATCGTTCAGGCCAACTGCTATCTCTCGGGGGATAATCGAATGCGCTGTCGGAACGCGAACCTTAAAGTTCCCTTTGCGCGCAGCGTTCAAGGCCTTTACGAGATCTGGCGCCACGAGAGTAGCCTGAGTAGTGCCGTTTGTGGCCATAGGTCCACCCCTAGGAAAAATTATTTTGTATTCATCCTCGCCTTCCCAATACGCGGTGCTTATGGCTAGCTCTTGCTTGGCGAGAAGTAACTTATTTGAGCATCCGCCTTATCCAGAAAGCATACGTCCGCCGCAGTACCAACTCAACGTTCGATCACAACTGGATACTCGTCGGTTACACGCAAAAGCGCTGACCCAAACACTTTGAGTGTCTTTTGATTCGCGCGTTTTGAGCTGAAAGCGAGGACACGTTGACCCGAGGACGCTCCTTCAACTGGGCTTGCTCAGCTTTCGCCTCGGAAGGACCGTGAGTCTGAACCCAGCGGCACAGTGGCGCGAACAAAAATGCCAGACCTAGTAGAGATTGCAAAGTTTCCACCAAGCTGCTTGATTCGCTCTCCTGGACCAGCAAGTCTGATCTCCAGACCCGTCTTTCGCCGCTCTAAGGGACCAGGAACGTTGATAGCCATTTTCCCGGGACGATGATCGCTTATTTCCAGCATATGTTCCTGCCGAGTTGAACTGAAGTGAATAACGGCCAATTGGCGATTCGAGTGAAGCTGGATGTACGGCAGTACTTCTTGCAGGATCCGAAACAGCGCTATCTCTACGTTTTGCGGCAAACGGTCCGATGCCTCAGGCAATTCCAGTTCCACGCGAACTCCGCTGTGCTTTCCAAATAACTCAGCGTGAGAGCGGACAGCGGAAACGAAACCCGCTTGCTCCAGTGCGCGAGAGTGCAGACGCTCGGAGAGATTTCGAATGTCGCGCGCAACGTTCTCGGCCAGAGCAAGACAGTCCTGCAGCGCTGTCGATGCCTTCGTGTCCCAGTGCCGGGCACGATCTTTCAACGTGTAAAGCCGCGAAATGGCCCCGGCTAAGGCTGGACTAGTGGTATCGTGCAGCTCCTTTGCAATCCGCTGCCGCTCTTCGTCCTGGGACTGCAGCAACCGAGCAGGAAGCTCGTTAAGCACCTGTGCCGCTTCCTTGAGTTGCGTAATGTCACGAGTAACTTTTGCGAATCCCCGCAAGTTACTTTGCTCGTCGCGAACCGGTGTAATCACGACGTTGGCCCAGAATCGTGAGCCATTCTTCCGTATGCGCCAGCCTTCCTCCTCGAAGCGCCCCTCGGCGACCGCTATTTTCAGTCCACTCTCCGGCTTGCCGGCTTGAACGTCTTCATGTGGATAAAAGACAGAAAAATGCTTGCCAACAATTTCGTTTTGCCGGTATCCACTGATTCGTTCCGCTCCGAGGTTCCAACTTACGATGTGCCCATCGGTGCCGAGCATGAAAATTGCGTAGTCCTTCACACTCTCCACCATTAAGCGGAACCGTTCCTCGCTCTCGCGCAGTTTCTCCGTTCGCTTATAGAGTTCAAGGAAGGTTCCGACTTTGGCGGTCAGCACCTCGGGCACTAACGGCTTGGATATGAAATCGACCGCGCCGACGCGGTAGCCCCTGACTATCTGGCCGGAACTCACGTCGGCCGCGGTAATGAAAATGATCGGCGTGTCTCGGGACCTTTGCCGTTTGCGGATCAGTTCCGCTGTTTCGAATCCGTCCATGTCGGGCATGCGGACATCCAGGAGGATCACGGCGAAATTGCGATCGAAGACCAGGCTGAGGGCCTCTTGACCGGATTTCGCCCGAACAAGGTCTTGGCCGAGGTCCTTTAGGACGGCCTCAAGGGCCACAAGGTTGGCCTGCTGGTCGTCCACGAGAAGGATAGGGGCCCTTTGGCTACGGTCTTCTGTACCGACGTGCGATACCACGGATTTGACGCTGCCAATCTGCTCACTCATTCCAGAGGAGCCTGAATTCTGTTCCAAATTGGGGCGCTCATAGAGTTCGGCCACCCTACTAAGGATTTCAAGGCGGATTTCCTTTTCAGTCATAGGCTGACTTCAAGTCTGCTTGCAAGATTTTGCCACGGTACGGCCGAAATCGCCATTTTGAGCGGTTCTCGCGACGAGCTAACGCGCCTTGGCCCATTCTTCCAGTGGGGTTGAGAGCTCCAAACCTACCGCAAATCTGTTGTTCTCTAAGCGCTGACAATAAACAACGCGAGCCTGTGTATGAAAACCAGATTCCGGAGAGCTTAAGAGCACGTTGTCGCCTGGGCGCCAGGTCTGTTCCGTCGCTACGCGCACTCCGCGAGCGCTTACGTTTTGGACAACTGCTGCCTCTTTGGGCTCCGGAGCATCTGGACGAACAAGCTCCACCACCACTTCTTTTCTGATTCGCTTGTCGCACCGGCCACTTGGGAATGCCATACGACTCGGACTCCTGTAAAGGCGGCTCTATTCGAGGCTGAGTGGATTGGAAGAGGCTAGGGCAAAGGTTATATCTCATTTCTTACGCTGCGGCGAGAACGCCCTTCCCTGAGTAGCTTCTTCGCTCCCATCGGATGTCGGCGAAACTCCGACAAAATCCAAGGTACTCTCGACAAATATACGCCTACCCCCCCATGCCCGGCGTTCGTAAGGGCTGGCTGGAAGTACCTTGGCTCTTGGCCACCCACAGAGTCCACTCACAGCCAACAATAGACAATCCAGCAAATACCCTAACGAAAGGTCAGAAATATCCCCTATATCAGCCGACAAGTGTGCGCCATGCTGCTCTGAAGTGAAACTCGTTGATGCGGAAGTTGCTGGAGATACCATATCCAATGCTGGTCTTGAGTATGGTATACCGCAAGTCTAATGGAGACAGCGCGCAAGATCACCGTGGAGGTACCGCTGGACCTTCTCGAAAAGGCGCAACGAGCCAGCGGTACCGGCATCACCCAGACCGTCCGTACCGGGCTGCAGCTAGTTGCGGCATCGCGTATTTACGCTCGCCTACGCCACCTCCGAGGCAAGGTTCGTTTCACGCGTCCGTTGGCAGTACTGAAGGTCGACGATGATCGCGGCGGATACAAGCACATGGGTTGTCTTTCTAGAGGGCGGCGCAGGCGAGGATGCACAGCTACTCGATAGGGCGTTGGAAGACCGACAGGTGGTTATGGTGCCCGTTGTGCTCACCGAGCTTCTGAGCGACCCGAAGCTCCCTTCGGGCGTTGCCGAAACGCTCTCAGAGGTACCTTTGGTCGAGATCGCATCTGGCTATTGGCAAAGGGCAAGCGCTTTGCGAGCGAAAGTCCTCGTAAAGCGCCGCAAGGCGCGTCTCGGCGACGCCCTGATCGCCCAGAGCTGCATTGACGGGGGCGTTCCTCTCCTCACGCGACACCGGGCTTCCGAGCCTTCGCAGAAGCTGCAGGCCGCGATCTTGTACTTGGGTCGGGAACGGACTGACGCCACTTCGTCCGGCGGTAGGGCCGGCACGTCGGGATCGTGGAATCCTTCCGCGCTTTCTGGAGACGTCTCGCAGGTGGATGCAGAATTGGATGCAGTAGGAAAAGGGTAATGTCGTTACGGCGCGCTTGACCGCTCTAGAGGATGGAATAGATTCGAAGTCTTGGAGAGACATTCCACCAACCTTCACGTGGACTTCAATTTCTCTTCGACATACAGCGAGAGTTCGATCATGCGCTCCGCGACTTGTTCGGCCGACGGACCAGCAAAGTTCTTAAGCACCAACTCCTGGACATCATTTGAACGGAGACTAGAAGGTATTTCCGCCTTGCGGAATGCTTGCAGGTCGAGTGTTGGGCTGTCGCGAACTTTCTCATTATCAATGAGTTGCTGTCTCGGTAGAGCATTCGGCTCTCGACCGAATGCTTGAGCATGTGAAGTAAAATTCCGCGTGCGGAAGTTGTGGAAGGGAAAGTTCTTCATCGTGCAACACCTTTCCCCGCGCGCGGAGCGGCTTGTTGGTGGTGAAGATCATGGGCCGCTTCTTCAGGTAGCGATGGTTGACCACACGGAACCGAACATTGGCGACATCCTGCCCATAGCCGAGTAGCCAATCTCGTTAGTAATGTTGAGCTCAACATTTGTCGATAATCTGCGAGTTGCCCACCACTTCGGCCCTGTGACACAATGCGCCGGGGGGGTTCAACGCGCGGTCATGCCAGGCAATCAAACAGTTTACGACGCGTTGATTGTCGGCTCGGGTGCGAGTGGCGGCTGGGTGGCCAAGCAGCTGACCGAGCAGGGCATGATCGTCCTCATGTTGGAAGCCGGGCCACCACGGGCGCCCACGCGTGACTTCACCGAACACGTCTGGCCGTATCAGGTCAAGTTTCGGGGCTTTGGCAACCGTCAGGCGTTGCTTGACCGCCAGCCCGTCCAGCGGCTTTGCTACGCGTGCGATGAGTTCAGTCATCAGTTTTTTGTTGACGATCACGAGAATCCCTACACGTTCCCCATCGAAAAGCCCTTCATGTGGATTCGCGGACGCCAAGTGGGCGGCAAAACCTTTTGTTGGGCGCGCGAGAGCTATAGATATAGCGATTACGAGTTCAAGGCCGCCAACCGCGACGGCTATGGGGAAGATTGGCCTCTCAGCTACAAGGATATCGCGCCTTACTACGACAAAGTCGAATCCTTCATCGGCGTGAGCGGCTCGCGCGAAGGCCTCGCGCAGATGCCCGACGGCAACTTCCTCCCGCCCATGAACCTTTCCTGTGGCGGCATGCTGGCGCGCGAGTTGATCGGCGAGAAACTCGGCTGGGTGGTGATGCCCGACCGTATGGCCAACCTGACCCTTGTGCACAACGGTCGACCGGCGTGCCACTACTGCGACGAATGCCAGCGCGGGTGCTACACGGCATCCTATTTCAACAGTCCTTCCGTCACTTTGCCAGCGGCCGCGCACACAGGCCGCCTGACGTTAGTCAGCGATGCCGTAGTCAGCCATGTGCTCCTCAACGCGCAGGACAAAGCGGAAGGCGTCCACTACGTCGAGCGCACTACGCATGCTCATCGCCAAGCGAGCGCGAAAATTGTGGTGCTGGCCGCCGGCGCGCTCGAGTCCACGCGCATCTTGCTCAACTCGCGCTCCCCGCGTTTTCCCGAGGGTCTAGGAAATTCATCCGGGCAGCTCGGCCATTACCTCATGGACCATTTCACCCTGGAAGGGGCAGGCGGATTCCTGCCGCAGTTCAAGTCCTCTAAGCGCGAACCACGCGGCACACCGTGCGGCTTCCTGATTCCGAAGTACGCCAACACCGATGGCCACCTGAACAAAACTTTTTTGCGCGGCTATCGCTTCGATGGCGACGGCAGCCAAGAACTGTACGCGCACGCTTTTGGGCTTGCCGGCTTCGGTTCCGACTGGCGGCGCAAAGTCCGAGCCGAGATCCCGTATTATTTCGCCATGACCGTGCAAGGAGAGTGCTTGCCGCGCTATGACAATTATGTCTCGCTCGATGCGGAAAAGAAGGACGCTTGGGGCATTCCCGCGCTGCGCATCGTTGCCAGCTACGGCGAAAACGAATACGCCATGGCCAAAGCGATGCGCAATGACGTCATGGAGATTCTCGACGTTATGAAACTCCAGGACCGCCAGCCGCCGGGAGAACGTCTCAGCGTTTTTGGCAAAAACATCCATGAATGCGGCACCGCGCGAATGGGCAAGGATGCCAGAAAGAGCGTCGTCAACAGCTTTTGCCAGCTCCACGACATGAAAAACGTTTTCGTCACCGACGGCGCAGTGTTCGTAACGCAGGGCTGCTATGAGCCCACACTCACCATCATGGCGATTTCCGCGCGCGCGGGCGAATACATCGCCGACGAATATCGCCGGGGAAACCTGTGAGGCGCGATCAACCAGGTTCCAAGGAAATATCATGGATGAAGCCAGGAAAAAAACGAATCAGGCAGTAACGCCTGGCCCGGCACTCACTCGCCGCGAGTGGTTAATGAGTTTGGGTAGCGCTGTGGTTCTTTCCGGTTTTCGCGGCGTGCCCGAGGAGGCTGTGCAGGAAGCGCATGCTTTTCGTGTGCCCCTGCCACCGGGACTCTACCGGCCTTCGCTCGATCACCTGGCGGACGCGCTCGCCAGCGATGGCCCGTTTGTGTCCGCGCAGCCTGGTGCGCAGACCGAGTACGTCCGCCCGCGCTCCGGCCCCTTTGTTCCCCAGGCGTTCGCGCCAAATGAATACGCGGTCCTTCGGCGGCTGGTTGAAATCATCCTCGGCGAAGACTTGAAAGACTCATCGGCAAAGCCAGCAGTTGGCGCTCCGGCCAACATTTACGATGAAGTCGCCGAATGGATCGATTTGGTCGTCTCGAGCGCACCAGCGGTGCGGAAGCTTGCCCGCAATTTGACGGGCGACCAGCGCGCGCTCGCGGTAGCCTATTTCGGCAATGAGGAACCGGTGCTCCACCTCGAAACCTTCGAGCCCGAACGAATTTGCCGAGATGGACTCGCTTGGCTCGGCGAAGAATCGCAGCGACGCTTCGCGAAAGGTTTCCTCGATGTTGACGCGAGCAGCCAGACCGAGCTCGTCCAAGCCATCAGCGACTCCCGGGCGGATAGGTCGACAATTCATGCCGGCACGCGCTTGTTCGACTTCCTCAAGGAGGAAGCCGTCCGGGGGTTCTACACCTCGCGCCAGGGCCTCAAAGAGCTTGACTATAAGGGGAATTCCTTCTATGGCCAGTCACCCAGCTGCGGCCAACCGCTTGGATTCACGCCCAGTGCGAGTGACCCGGAATAACTCCCGGCATCTTTGAGTGAATCTGTTCACACCTGGGCCTGCATGCCGCTCAGTCAGCGAACCATCGCGTCGGTCATAAAGAACATTCTTGTTTTTTGCAGATGGCGGTGGAGGATTATTGGACTTGTACCCTTTCCCTTTGTGGTTGGGCAGAGTGGCAGACCTTTTGTAAGATGAATTAACCAGGCTAGGATGCATAGCTAGCTGGGTGCTTCGGCGCGAACACTACAGCACTCTCTGTTTGAAGGGATTCCAGACGGCCACGTCGAAGTGCGCGAAATCACGTTCGTTCCGAGTGGACACGGTGAGGCCATGAACGCGCGCCGTGGCCGCCATCATAGCATCCTCACTTAGGGTATCGGAACGGTGGTGCATTAGGCGGGCATATT
>Ga0307474_10001221_pt1 | contig 18750 bp, 12 predicted proteins | sample atmos_gasesECM1C_2_FD_203312 | JGI IMG/M metagenome (GOLD analysis project Ga0307474, IMG submission 203312) | Hardwood forest soil microbial communities from Morgan-Monroe State Forest, Indiana, United States - atmos_gasesECM1C_05 | ecosystem: Environmental > Terrestrial > Soil > Temperate... | reverse complement strand
CTCCCCGCGCGTAAGCGTATCGGAGGTCAAGGTCATGATCAGGATCGGCGCATCGGCCGGATTGACCTTGCGATAGGTCGGATTGCTGCGCAGGCTGGTCGGCAGATCCGCCCGTGCCGCATTGATTGCGGCCTGGACGTCCCGCGCGGCGCCGTTGATGTCGCGGTTCAAGCCGAATTGCAGAGTGATCCGCGTCTGCCCCACCGAGCTCGACGATGTCATCTCGGTGACATCGGCGATCTGCCCCAGATGGCGCTCGAGCGGGCTCGCGACGGTCGTCGCGACGTCCTGCGGACTCGCGCCGGGCAGCGTTGCCTGCACCGAGATGGTCGGAAAATCAACTTGCGGCAGGGGCGAGACCGGCAGCTTGAAAAAGGCGACAGCGCCTGCTGCAGCAAGCCCGAAGGTCAGCAGCGTCGTTGCGACCGGTCGGCGAATGAAGGGTGTGGACGGACCCATGGTCAGTGCGACCCGCTGACCTGGCCGATGCTGTGCGGCCGCCCCGAGAAGCGGATCGCCAGCCTGTCGAACCACAGATAGATCACCGGCGTGGTGTAGAGCGTCAGAAGCTGGCTGACCAGAAGGCCGCCGACAATGGACACGCCAAGCGGATGACGCAGCTCCGAACCCGCGCCAGTGCCAAGCATCAGGGGCAGAGCGCCGAGGACTGCGGCCATCGTCGTCATCAGGATGGGCCGGAAGCGCAACAGGCAGGCCTGATAGATGGCGTCGCGCGGTGCTAACCCCTCGTTGCGCTCCGCGTCGAGCGCGAAGTCGATCATCATGATCGCATTCTTCTTGACGATGCCGATCAATAGGATGATGCCGATGATCGCGACGATGGTCAGGTCGTGGCCGCCAATCATCAATGCCAGCAACGCGCCGATGCCGGCCGAGGGCAGGGTCGACAGGATCGTGATCGGATGAATGAAGCTTTCATAGAGCACGCCCAGCACGATATAGACCACTACGATCGCGGCTAAGATCAGGAAGAGCTGGTTGGTCAGCGAGGCCTGGAAGGCGAGCGCAGCCCCCTGGAAGCTCGTGATCACTCCGAGCGGCTGGCCGATATCGATTTGCGCCTGTTTGATCGCCGCGACCGCTTCGCCGAGCGAAGCGTCCGGCGCCAGGTTGAACGATATGGTGGCGGACGGAAACTGCCCGAGGTGCGAGATCTGTAGGGGCGCGATCGTCTCCCGCACCTTGGCCATTGTCATCAGCGGAACCGGCGTGCTGCTCACCGAGGATGGCAGGTAGATGTCGCCCAGCGACTTCAGCGAGGTCTGCAGGCTCGGATCGGCTTCGAGGATGACGCGGTACTGGTTGGAGTTGGTAAAGATGGTGGAGACGATGCGCTGGCCGTAGGAATCGTAGAGGGCGTTATCGATGGTCGCGGGCGTTATGCCGAAGCGCGCGGCCTGGTCGCGATCGATGTCGACGGATACGGCAAGACCTTGCGCGGCGATGTCGCTGGCGACATCGGCGAACTGCGGCAAGGTCCTCAGCTTGTCAACCAGCTTGGGCGTCCATTCGGCGAGCTGCGTCGGATCGGCATCCTGCAGGATGAACTGGTATTGCGTCTTGCTGACGGTGCCTTCGATGGTCAGGTCCTGCACCGGCTGCATGTAGAGCGTGATGCCGGTGAGTCCGGACGTCGCGTTCTTGATCCGCTGCATGACGGCCGAGATGTCCGACTTGCGCTGGTCATGGGGCTTCAGATTGATCAGTATGCGGCCGTTGTTCAGCGTGGTGTTGGTCCCGTCCACGCCGATGAAGGAGGAGAGGCTGTCGACCTCGGGGTCCTTCAGAATGATGCTGGCGAGCTGCTGCTGCCGCTCGGCCATTGCGGCATAGGACACCGATTGTGGCGCCTCCGAGATCGCCTGGATCACGCCGGAGTCCTGCAGCGGGAAGAAGCCCTTGGGGATCACGATATAGAGCCAGGCCGTCAACGCGAAGGTAGCAAGCGCGATCAAGAGAACGAAGGTCTGGCGGTTCAGCACCCAGTTCAGCGTGTGGGCGTAGAACGCGATCACGCGGTCGAATGCTTCGCGGTTGAAGCGCTGGAACGCGTTCTCATGCGCCTCGCCCTCCGCCTTGAGCAGTTTGGCGCAGGCCATAGGCACCAGCGTCAGCGACACCACGGCGGAGATCAGGATGGTTACCGCCAGCGTAATGGCAAATTCGCGGAACAGCCGCCCGACCACGTCGCCCATGAACAGAAGCGGGATCAGCACGGCGATCAGCGACACTGTCAGCGAGATGATGGTGAAGCCGATCTGCTCGGAGCCGTGCAGCGCCGCCTGTAGCGGCGATTCCCCTTCCTCGATGTAGCGGGAGATGTTCTCGATCACGACGATGGCGTCGTCGACCACGAAGCCGGTCGCGATCGTCAGCGCCATCAGCGAGAGATTGTTGAGGCTGAAGCCGAACAAATACATCGCGCCGAGCGTGCCGACCAGCGACAGCGGCACCGACAGGCTCGGGATCAGGGTCGCGCGCGTCGAACGCAGGAAGACGAAAATGACCAGCACCACCAGGATCACGGCGAGTGACAGCTCGTATTCGACGTCCTGGACGGAGGCGCGAATGGTAACCGTGCGGTCGGTCAGGATGGTGAGATCGATCGCGGCGGGCAGGGTCGCCTGCAACGACGGCAGCAGTGCCTTGATGCCGTCGACCACGGAAATCACGTTGGCGCCCGGCTGCCGCTGGATGTTCAGGATGATGGCCGGCGTCTCGTTCATCCAGGCACCCAGCTTGTCGTTCTGCGCCCCGTCGATGACGTCGCCGACGTCGCTCAGGCGGACCGGCGAGCCGTTCTTGTAGGCGACGATCAGGGAGCTGTAGTCGGAGGCGTTGTGGATCTGGTCGTTGGCGTTGATCGTATAGGCCCGCATCGGACCGTCGAAATTGCCCTTGGGCGTGTTGACGTTGGCGTTGCCGAGCGTGGTGCGCAAATCGTCGATGTTAAGCCCGTAGGCCGCGAGCTTGCGGATGTCGGCGCGAATACGAACCGCCGGACGCTGGCCACCGCTGAGGCTGACGAGGCCGACGCCGGGAAGCTGCGAGATCTTTTGTGCAAGCCGCGTGTCGGCGAAATCCTCGACCTGGGTCAGCGGCATGGTTTTCGACGTCAGCCCCAGCGTCAGGATCGGGGCATCGGCCGGGTTGACCTTGGCGTAGATCGGGGGCGCCGGCAGGTCGGAGGGCAACAGATTGCCGGCGGCATTGATCGCAGCCTGCACCTCCTGCTCGGCGACGTCGAGCGAGATACTCAGGCCGAATTGCAGCGTGATGACGGAAGAACCGGCCGAGCTCACGGAACTCATCTGGTTCAGGTTCGGCATCTGCCCGAACTGCACCTCCAGCGGCGCCGTCACCGAGGAGGTCATCACGTCGGGACTCGCGCCGGGATAGAAGGTCTGCACCTGGATGGTCGGATAGTCCACCTCGGGCAGCGCAGCCACGGGCAGAAATTTGAACGCCAACATGCCCGAGAGCATGATGGCGATCATCAATAGCGTCGTCGCTACCGGCCGTAATATAAATGGCTGCGACGGGTTCATTGCTGCTTCTGTCCGCCGTCCGAACGCCGCTTCTTTCCGCCATTCGGATCGTTCTGGCCGCTATTCGGACTGCTCTGGCCCGCCGCCGGCGCGGCGGGCGGGCTGTTGGCATTGGCCGCGTCGCGCACCACGGTCTTGGCGCCGTCGCGCAGCTTGTCGGCGCCATCGATCACCACGCGATCGCCGGGCGACAGGCCGGATAGCACCTCGACGCGGTCGCCGTCGGTGATGCCGATCTTGATCGGCCGCACCGAGACAGTGCTGTCGGAGTTCACCAGATAAACGAATGTTCCGGGCGCGCCGCGCTGGATGCCGGCGGTGGACATGGTGGTCACGTCCTTGTGTGTGTCAAGCAGCAGGCGGATGTTGACGAACTGGTTCGGATACAGCGCGCGCTGCTCGTTCGGGAAAATTGCGCGCAGCTTGATGGTGCCGGTGGTCGGGTCGATCTGGCTGTCGAAGGTTGCAAGGGTGCCGTCTGCAAGATTGTTAGCGCCGCTGCGGTCGAGCGCGGTCGCCGGCAATACCGCGCCCGCCTGCAGGCGCTTGGAGATGGCCTGCAGATTGTCCTCTGGCACGGTGAACAGCACGCTGATCGGTGCCAGCTGCGTGACAACGACAATGCCGTTGGTATCACCCGCCGTGACGTAGTTGCCCTGGTCAACCGCGCGAATGCCGACGCGGCCGTCGACCGGCGACACGATCTTGGTGTAGTTCAGGTTGACTTCGGCAGATCTGACGGCAGCGCGGTCGGCTTCGACCGTGCCCTCGTCCTGCCCGACCAGCGCGACTTGCGTATCCAGCGTTTGATGCGGGACGGCGTTCTGCGCAGCGAGACCCTGATAGCGCTGCAGGTCGACCTGCGCGCCCTTCAGGAGAGCCTCGTCGCGGGTAAGCTGGCCCTTGGCCTGCGCGAGCGTTGCTTCATAGGGTCGGGGATCGATCTCCGCCAGCAGGTCGCCCTTCTTGACCTCATTGCCTTCCGTGAAATCGATCTTCTGCAGGTAGCCGCTGATCTGGCTCCGGATAGTGACAGTGGCGAGCGAGGTGACCGTGCCCAACCCATTCAGGGTGATGTTGATGTCGCCCTTCTTGATGGTTTCGTCGACGACGGACATCGGCGGTGCGTTGCGGCCGGCGCCGCCGCGGCCCTGCGGTTCCGGCGCGGGGTTCTGCTTGGTCCACCAGACGACGCCCGCGATCACCAAGAGCACGATGATCGTCGTGATCACGGAGCCCCTGCGAGACCGCGGTTTGGCGGGCGAAGATTCGACCAGAGGTTTCTCGGTCGGTGGCGGCTTGAGCGGCTTGTCCATGAACCTGAGTCACACGGGTTAAGGAATTAGAACTTTCGTCGTGCCCGGAGATTACCCGTTCCGCCATCCCAAGGACATTCCGACCCACAACATTTTGAACCGTCGTGTCCCCGCTTGTCCCATTAACTTTATGAAAGAATTGGGATTTCATCGCGGAATCTGCTTTGCAGGGGCAGATCCGCAACGGGCGGTTGAAGGCCGTGTCCCCGGGGGTCGCGCCGCCGGGGTGATGGGGTTCATCGCCGAAGCGATTTCCGTCCCGGTCTGTCCTTCGGCACTGCACTCCAGAACGTTTCCGCTGCGTTCGTCATGCGCGAGCGCGGGCGGAACAGGCAGATGCTGATCGCGATGTCCCACTCCTCGGCGCCGGCGCGCAACAGGCGGCGCGCGGCAAGATCCTCTTCGACCAGGCTGCGCGGTGCCCAGGTGATGCCTCTTCCTTCGCGGGCCATGTCGATCAACAGCATCACGGGCGCCGCGAAGCTCGGCACGAGCGCAGCGGCCGGCTCCTTGCCGGCCAGCACGGCGTTGACGATGCGGCCGATGCCCGAGCCGGGATGATAGGCGAGGTAGGGCAGAGGAGCTGCCTCCGAACCGGGCAGAAGATAACGCGGCTTGGCAGTCGGCTTGGCACTCGGCTTGGTACCGGGCTTGGTACCGGGCTTGGCCTTGCCGCGGCGCCCGGCGCGCGCGACCGGTGCAGAGACGGGAATGAGCAAATCTCTGTCCAGTTCGATGCGCTGAAAATGATCGGTATCGAGCCTGCTCGCCAGCGCCGGATGATGATGGGCGAGCAGGAAGTGAACGCGCGCATCAAGCAGCAACTTTTCGCAGGCAGCGAAATTCGCCGCCACCAGTTGGACGCCCGCGCCGGCGGCGGCGTTGTCGGCGCGGCGGATCCAGTTGGGAAAGAAGGTCTGCGACAGCGCATGCGTCGCCGCAAAATGGACTGTTTCGGCCTTCAGCCGCGCCACCTCCAGTGCTTCCTCGCGGCCGGCTACGACGCGGCGCAGCACATCCTCTGCGACGGTGCGAAACGTTTTGCCGGCAGGCGTGAGCGTGAGCGTATGCGAAGAGCGCTCGAACAGCGGTGTTCCCAACCAATCCTCCAGCGACTTGATGCGGCGGGAAAGCGCGGGCTGGGTGACATGGCGGCGCTCGGCGGCGCGGGAAAACCCGCCGTCCTCGGCGATCGCCAGGAAGTCCTCCAGCCAGATCAAGTCCATGATAACGTTTCGTCCTCAATTCATACCGACACGGCATTAGCGCCCGCGCGCATCCTGGTCCAATGTAAATCCGTCCGAGAAGCCAAAGAACAACAGGACAATTCGTGCCAGGCCGCCGCGGCCAGGGAGGAGAGAATTGCAGATTGCCGCCACTTCGCTTCCTCCGTCTACATCCACTGACGTCGTCGTGCGGCGCCGCAAGCCGCTGTGGCGCGAGCAATATGTTCTGGTCGTGGCAGGTGCCGCGCTGGGCGCGCTGGCCGGCGCGCTGTTTCCGTCCATAGCTGTCGACTTCAAACCGCTCGGCGATGTCTTCATTTCGCTGATCAAGATGACCATCGCGCCCTTGATCTTCCTGGTGGTGGTGACAGGCATCGCGCAGGTCGGCGACATGCGCGCGGTGGGGCGCATCGGGCTCAAGGCCTTCGTCTATTTCGAGGCCGTCACCACAATGTGTCTGTTGTTCAGCCTCGTGGTCGTGCGCTTCGTGCAGCCCGGCGCGGGCGTCGCGCCCGCAACGACCCAGCAGGCCGAGACAGTGTCGCGCTTTGCGCAGGCACATATGGAATCGCTTTCGGCCTATCTGCAGCACATGGTCCCCGACAGCTTTGTCGGCGCCTTTGCCAAAGGCGACGTGCTGCAGGTGCTCGTGCTGGCGCTGCTCACCGGCATCGGACTGTTGCTGCTCGGCGAGCGTGGCGCGACGTTGCGCAGCGGCATGGAGCGGGCGACCGAGCTGGTTTTCAAGGTCGTGCATGTCGTCGTAGCACTTGCGCCGATCGGCGCCTTTGGTGCCATGGCCTTCACGGTGGCGAAATTCGGTGTCGGTACGCTCTATGCGCTAGCGCTGCTGGTCGGCACCGCCTGGGCGATGATGGCGTTTTTCATCTTCGTCGTGCTGGGCATGATCTGCCGCTTCGCGAGTGTTCGCCTGATGGATCTGCTCCGCATGCTCCGCACCGAACTCCTGGTCGTGCTCGGCACCTCGTCGTCGGAGACTGCGATCCCGGGCATGATGGAGAAGCTGCCGGCGGCGGGCGTCGGCCGCGCCGTCGCCGGCCTTGTGATTCCCTCCGGCTATTCCTTCAACCTCGATGGCGTTGCGCTGACGCTCCCGCTCAGCACCGTCTTCGTCGCGCAGGTCTATGGCATCGAACTTACGGCTGCGCAGCAGCTCAGCTTGTTTGTGGTGATGCTGTTCACCTCTAAGGGCGCGGCCGGCGTCACCGGCGGCGCTTTTGCCGCACTCGCTGCGACCGTGATTGCCGCGGGCCTGCCGGCGGAGGGGCTTGCACTCTTGCTCGGCATCGACCGCTTCATGTCGCTGGCCCGCGCCATCACCAACACCATCGGCAATGCGGTCGCCGCGATCGTCGTCGCAAAATGGGACGGCGAGTTCGATGCGGCGGCCTGGACCGCATGCATCACAACCCCGGCTGCAAAGTGAGTATCGATGAACGCCGACAAAGACTCTCTTTCGATCGTTGCCCTGGTCCCCGGCGATTGCACCGGCATCGGCCCTGAGCAGACCGCGCGCATTCTCTCCGATGACCGTCTCGCCGACGTCGCGCGCCTGGTCGTGGTGGGCGATGCACGCGTCTTGGAAATGGGCATGGCGCATGCCGGCGTGAAGCTCGAGGTCGAGCGCGTCGCTTCGCCCGCAAAAGCCTCGTTCAGGGAAGGTGTGGTGCCGCTGGTCGATCTCGGCAACACCGATCCGAAACTGTTTCCAATCGGAAAGTCCAATGCGGAATCCGGTCGTCTCACCGGCGAGACGCTGTCGCGCGCGATCGATTTCGCCAGGGCAGGCGAGGTCGATGCCATCACCTTCGCGCCGCTCAACAAGCGCGCGATGTTCGATGGCGGCTGGAAGTTTCCCGACGAGCACAAGATGTTCGCAAGCCTGCTCGGGCACAAAGCCTATTTCTCCGAGATGAACGTGCTCGATGGCCAATGGATGTCGCGCGTGACCGGCCACCAGTCGCTGCGCGAGGCGCTGGACGGCATCAATCCGGAGAGCATCACGGACGCGATCGAGCTCGCCGACCGCATGATGAAAAAGTCCGGCATCGCGAGCCCGCGCATCGCGGTGGCTGCCCTCAATCCCCATGCCGGCGAGGGCGGGCTGTTCGGCCGTGACGAGATCGAGATGATCCGCCCGACCGTCGAAGCCGCGGCCAAGCGCGGCATCGCCTGCAGCGGACCCTATCCGGCGGACACGGTCTACATCCGTGCTTTTGCCGGCGAGTTCGACAGCGTGGTCGCGATGTATCACGACCAGGGCCAGATCGCGACCAAGCTGCGCGGCTTCAACCGCGGCGTCACGGTCACGGCTGGGCTCGACACGGTCTTCACGACGCCGTCGCATGGCACCGCCTTCGATATTGTCGGCCAAGGCGTCGCAAAGACAGGCGCGCTCGAAAGCGCGGTGCGGCTTGCCGCGCAACTCGCCAATGTAATGACCCGGGAGTTTTCCTATGCCCATCACTGATCGCAGGACCTTGCTGCAGGCCGCGGCTGCGCTTCCGCTTGCCACTGCGGGGAGCGCCATGGCTTTGGCGGATGCGGCCCCCGCTCCGACCGCAGCGCCCGCAAAGCCTGCGCCGGCGAAGGGCGTCACGCGTGCGCTGGCGCATTATCTCGTCACCGCCGGCTACGACGACCTGCCGGCCAGCGTGCGCAAGGAAGGCGTGCGCACGCTTTTGAATTGGGCCGGCGTCGCCATCGGCGGCTCGCGCCACCAGACCGTCGATATCGCGGTCGCGACGCTTGCGCCGTTCTCCGGCCCGCAGCAGGCCTCGCTGTTCGGGCGGCGCGAGCGGTTCGACATCATGAATGCGGCCTTCATCAACGGCGTCTCGAGCCACATATTCGACTATGACGACACCCATCTGAAGACCATCATCCATCCGGCGGGTCCCGTGGCGTCGGCGATCCTCGCGCTGTCGGAAATGCAGCCGGTCTCGGGCAAGGACTTCCTCAATGCGCTAGTGCTGGGCGTGGAGACCGAATGCCGGATCGGCAATTCGGTCTATCCTAATCATTATGATGTCGGCTGGCACATCACCGGAACTGCCGGCGTGTTCGGCTCGGCGGCCGCCGTCGGCAAATTGCTGAAGCTGAACGAGCAGCAGATGGTCTGGGCGCTCGGGCTTGCCGCGTCGCAGCCGGTGGGTCTGCGCGAATCCTTCGGTTCGATGAACAAGAGCTTCAATCCGGGCCGCGCTGCATCGAACGGTATCTTCGCTGCAATACTCGCCTCGAAGAACTTCACCTCTTCCGATGAGATGATCGAGGCCAAGCGTGGCTGGGCCAACACGATCAGCACCAAGCAGGACTATAACGAAATCCTCGGCGATCTCGGCAAGCGCTACGAAGCGGCGCTTAACACCTACAAGCCGTTCGCCTGCGGCATCGTCATGCACCCGGCGATCGATGCCGCGATCCAACTCCGCAACGAGAACAAGTTTGACCCCGACCAGATCGATCACATCGATCTCAAGGTGCACCCGCTGGTGCTCGAGCTCACCGGCAAGAAGACCCCGCATGAGGGGCTTGAAGGCAAGTTCAGCATCTATCATGCGGTGGCCGTCGCATTGGTCGAAGGTGCCGGCGGCGAGAAGCAGTTCAGCGACCGCGCGGTGAACGACCCGACCATCCTTGCACTGCGCGGCAAGGTCAATCCGGTGATCACGCCCGGCATCAAGCCGGAGCAGGTCGACATGACCGTAGTGCTGAAGGACGGTCGGCAGCTGCATCGCTTCATCGAGCACGCGGTCGGCAGCGTCGAGGTGCCGATGAGCGACAAGCAGCTGGAGGTGAAGTTCACCGACCTCGCCGACGGCATCTTGCCGGCGCCCGCGATCCGCCGGGTAATGGACGCCTGCTGGAATGTTGAAGGCCTGTCGGACACGGCGGAGATCGCCAAGATGTCGGTTTCGGCGTAAGCCTCGGTCTAGAGAGTTTGCTTGCGTCCGCGTTTCACCATGTGAGAGGCGAGCGGTTGCCGTGTCGGGCAGCCATTCGCCAAATCGCTCGACAACAGGGGAGTCCGGGTCAAAAGTCTGAATCATGGCGAACCGCGCATAACAAGCGCGGCCAGAAGGACAAAGCGGGAGAACCCGCGTGATGCAAGGGAAGAGAACGATGAAGCTTCAGCAATTGATCGCCGGCGCTGGCGCGCTTGCCCTGCTGCACGGCAGCGCGGCGTTGGCCGCGAGCGTCGACATCACCGCTCACGACATCGGCGGGCAGGTGGTCGGTGAGAAAGGGCCGGAGGCGGGCATCTGGATCATCGCTGAAACAAAGGACCTTCCGACGAAATATGCCAAGGTTGTGGTGACGGACGATCAGGGCCGTTACGTCATCCCGGATTTGCCTGATGCTAACTACAAGGTCTGGGTTCGCGGCTATGGCCTGACCGACAGTGCACCGGTCGATGCGCGTCCGGGCAAGCTCGTGGATTTCAGTGTCAAGCCTGCCGCCTCGGCTGCCGCTGCCGCGCAGCTCTATCCCGGCATGTACTGGTATTCGCTGCTCGAGATTCCTGCGGCGAACGAGTTTCCGGGCACGGGCGACAAGGGCAACAAGATGTCGCCGGCCATGAAGAGCCAGGCGCAGTGGGTCGATACGGTCAAGAATGGCTGCCAGTCCTGCCACGCGCTGGGTTCGCGCGGCATTCGCGAGGTGCCCAAGATCTTCTCGGATGGGCACAGCTCGCAAGAGGCCTGGGCAATGCGCACGCAGGCCGGCCAGGCCATGGAATATATGGCCGTCGTGCTCGACAGCATGGGCCCCGAGAAAGTCTATTCGCTGTTCTCGAAATGGACAGATCGGATCGCGGAGGGCGAATTGCCCTTCGACAAGCCGGAGCGGCCGAAGGGCCTCGAACGCAATGTCGTCTACACCATGTGGGACTGGGCCTCGCCCACACACTACCAGCACGATGCCATCTCGACCGACAAGCGCAATCCGCAGCTGAACGCGAACGGCCTGATCTACGGATCGCCGGAAGAGAGCACCGATTTGATCCCGACGCTTGATCCGATCAAGAACGTCGCTTCCACCATCAAGGAGCCGTATCTCGATCCCAAGATGACGGGTTCGGAAGATGTGGCGCGCGGCACCTCGGCCTATTGGGGTGACGAAGCGATCTGGGACGGGCACACCAGCATCCACAACGTGATGATGGATGAGGAGGGCAAGGTGTGGTTCACCGCGCGCCTGCGGCCGCCGGAGAATCCGGACTATTGCAAGCAGGGCTCGAGCCATCCGTCCGCCAAGGTCGATCCACAGGCCACCTCGGTGCGGCAGTTGTCGCGCTTCGATCCCGTGACCGGCAAATGGGACATGATCAATACCTGTTTCTCGACGCATCACCTCTATTTTGGGCACGATGCCAACGACACGCTCTGGATGAGCGCGGGCGGGCCGGCGCTTGGCGGAGGCGTTGTCGGCTGGCTCGACGTCAAGCAATTCCGCGAGACCCATGACGGCGTGGCTTCGCAGGGCTGGACGCCGCTCGTGATCGACACCAACGGCAACGGCAAGCGCGACGCCTTTGTCGGGCCGAAGGATCCGCTCGATCCCACCAAGGACAAGCGCGTCATGGCATCGTTCTATGGCGTCATGCCGAGCCCGGTAGACGATTCCATCTGGGGACAGTCGATGGATCGCGGTTTCTCGCGCGTCGACCAGCCCGGCTACATCGTCCGCGTCGTGCCCGGGCCCGATCCTGCCAATACCGCGCTTGCCGAAATCTATCAGCCCCCGGAGGGCACGTTCGGTCCGCGCGGCCTTGATATCGGTCTCGATGGCGTGGTCTGGACTGCGATGTCGAGCGGTCACGTCGCAAGCTTCGACCGCAGGCTGTGCAAGGGTCCGCTCAACGGCCCGACCACGGCGGAAGGCAAGCAGTGTCCGGAAGGCTGGCACGTCTACCGGATGCCGGGCCCGCAATTCAAGGGCCTGGATCCCACAGGCAGCGCCAACCACGCCTACTATCTCTGGGTCGACCGCTACAATATCCTCGGGCTCGGCGCCAATGTGCCGATCGCCTCCGCCAATGGTGGCGAATCGCTCTTGGCTCTGGTCAATGGCGATTTCGTCACGATGCGCGTACCTTATCCGCTCGGCTTCTTCACCAAGAATGTCGACGGCCGGATCGACGATCCCGCCGCCGGCTGGAAGGGCCGCGGCCTCTGGACTACCTCGGGCACGCGGGCGAATTTCCACGGCGAGGGCGGCAAGGACGCCTATCCCAAGGTGTTCAAGGTGCAGCTGCGGCCCGACCCGCTGGCACACTGAATCCCTCAAAGTATCTGTTGCTTCGCGCGTGATCGCGCGCGGAGCCGATCGATGGAGCATCACATGCAAAACACCTCTCGACGTGGTCTGCTGGCGGTGGCAACGGGCGCGGTGGCCGCTGCGGCCGTTTCCGATGCGACGCCGGCCGCGGCGCAAGCAGGGCCGAAGCCGCTCTTCCCGGTGCCGATCACGACGATCCCGATCGTCGGCGAGACGGCCGTGTTTCAGGTCCGCCGCATCTATTGCATCGGCCGCAACTATGCGGCGCATGCGATCGAGCGCGGCTCGGACCCGAACCGCGAGCCGCCGTTCTTCTTCCAGAAGCCGACGGATGCGATCCAGAATGTCGCGATCGGCGAGGTCACCGATCATCCCTATCCGTCGCTGACGAAAAACTATCACCATGAGGTCGAGCTGGTGGCGGCGCTGAAATCCGGCGGCACCAACATCGCGCCCGAGCAGGCCCTCGACCATGTCTATGGCTACGCGCTCGGCCTCGACATGACCCGGCGCGACCTGCAGAACGGCATGGCGGCAGAGAAAAAGCCGTGGGAGATCGGCAAGAGCTTTGACCATGCTGCGGTGCTCGGGCCGATCCACCCCGCGGCCAAGGTCGGCCATCTCACCAAGGGCGCGATCTCGCTCGCGGTGAACGGCACCGTGCGGCAGTCCTCCGATCTCGACAAGATGATCTGGAGCGTCGCCGAGCAGATCGCAAAACTCTCCGAGGCCTTCGAGCTGAAGGCCGGCGACATCATCTATTCCGGCACGCCGGAAAATGTCGGCCCCGTCGTGAAGGGCGACGTGCTCCTGTGCAAGCTCGAGGGACTGCCGGATATGTCAATCCGGATCGTGTAGGGGAAGCGAGGGCGTTCCGGCGCTTCTAGTGCTTTCGAGGCGGCTCTCCTGGCCGTAATATCTTCCGCGCTTTTTCGGGAACCTTTTGCGGCCCTCGCCGTCAAGGTTCTTCGAGATGGTTGAAAAGCCACGCTGGCCAGCGGAGGAGCCGCCATGAGCGAGAACAACAAGCCAAGCGGACCGGATTTCACCCAAGGCGCGTCGCCGGCCGATTTCACCGACGGGAAGCTGCTCGGCCATGTCGGCGAGGAGCAGGTGCTTCTGGTCCAGCAGGGCGCCGAGATTTTCGCGATCGACGCCTTTTGCAGCCATTATCACGGCCCGCTCGCAGAGGGGCTGGTCGTCGGCGATACCATCCGTTGTCCCTGGCACCATGCCTGCTTCTCCTTGCGAAGCGGCGAGGCGGCGCGTCCGCCGGCGCTTAGCGCGCTTGCGGTCTGGCAGATTGAGCGCGAAGGCGACAGGATCTTCGTGCGCCGCAAGCGCGAAGCGGCGAAGGAGACGCCTGCATCTGCGACGCGGGGCGGCGCTGTGCCCCGCAAGATCGTCATTGTCGGCGGGGGTGCGGCGGGCTTTGCCGCCGCGGAGATGCTGCGGCGGGAGGGATTTGACGGCACGCTCAGCATGATCAGCGATGATGCCGCGCCGCCGGTCGATCGGCCCAACCTGTCGAAGGATTATCTGGCGGGCCAGGCGCCGGAGGACTGGGTGCCGCTGCGCCCCGACGATTTCTATGCCGGTGCCGGCATCGATCTCAGGCTCAACACGCAGGTCACCGCAATCGATGCGAAGGAGCGCAAGGTTGTCCTTGCGAACGGAGCCGCGCTGCCGTTCGACCGGTTGCTGCTCGCAACCGGTGCTGAGCCTGTTCGGCTGCCGATCCCGGGCGCCGACCAGCCGCACGTCCATACCCTTCGAACGCTGGCCGACAGCCGCGCGATCATCGCTTCCGCGACGGCCGGCGCAAAGCGCGCGCTTGTCATCGGCGCGAGCTTTATCGGGCTCGAGGTCGCAGCCTCGCTGCGCGCCCGTAATCTCGAGGTTCACGTCGTCGCCCCGGAAGAGCGGCCGATGGCGCGCATCTTGGGGGACGAGATCGGCGATTTCGTGCGCGCTCTCCACGAGGAGCACGGCGTCGTCTTCCACCTGCAGGACACCGTGACCGCGATCGAGGGCAGACACGCGAGACTCAAGAGTGGCGGCGCGATCGACGCCGATCTCGTCGTGGTCGGCGTCGGCGTCCGGCCGCGCCTAGCGCTCGCCGAACAGGGCGGACTTGCGACCGACCGCGGCGTGACGGTCGATGCCTATCTCGAAAGCAGCGTGCCCGGCATCTTCGCCGCCGGCGATATCGCGCGCTGGCCCGATCCGCATTCCAGGGCCAATATCAGGGTCGAGCATTGGGTCGTCGCCGAACGGCAGGGGCAAACCGCTGCGCGCAACATGTTCGACCGCCGCGAGCGCTACGACGCCGTGCCGTTCTTCTGGAGCCAGCACTACGATGTGCCGATCAACTATGTCGGCCATGCCGAAGCATGGGACGAGATCAAGGTCGATGGCAGCGTCGCGGACCGGGATTGCCTTGTTCAATACAAGCAAAAAGGCCGCGTGCTTGCGGCGGCCTCTATCTATCGCGACCTTGCCAGTCTTAAGGCAGAGTTTGCGATGGAGCGCGACGTCCAGCCGGCGTGAGGCCGTCAGCGCATGATCCGGAAAAGTGGAAGCCGGTTTTCCGAAAAGATCATGCTCATCTAGAACGTCGGCGGCGTGCAGGCCGAGATCACCTCGCAGGGCTTGTTGCCGACACAGCGGAAGCGGTGCGGCCTTCGGCTCTCGAAATAGTAGGCGTCGCCCGGACCGAGGATGCGCCGCTCGCCGTCGACCGTCACCTCCAGCCGCCCTGATATCACGATGCCGCCTTCCTCGCCGTCGTGCACCAGGGGCACTCGCCCGGTGTCGCCGCCGGGACCGTAGTGCTCCTTCAATATCTGCAAGGCTCGGCCGAACAGATTGTCGCCGACCTGGCGGTAGGAGATCGGCTTCTTGCCGATCTCGGTCAGTTCCTCCGCCTTGTAGAAGGCTTTGCGCGGCTTCTCCGGTTCGATGGCGAAGAATTCGGCAAGCCCCATCGGGATGCCGTCGAGGATGCGCTTCAGCGCGCCGACCGACGGGTTCATCTGGTTGGACTCGATCAGCGAGATGGTCGAATTGGTGACGCCGGAGCGTTTTGCCAATTCCCGCTGCGACAGCTTGTGGCGATTTCGCACGAAGCGGAGTCGTCCGCCAATATCGACGCTCATCCCAAATCCCGTGTTTGAGGTGTTGCGGATCGCGCAAATATGCCTTTGTCGATCCAATAAAATCAATAGCTTGCGGTGACGTAGAAAAGGACTTGTTGCAAATTCTTGACCGTGGTCTCGGTACATCCCAGCAACGCAAAGGAGCGCCGCCGTGACCGTCCACCAGATTCCGAACACCCTGCAGCTCGAGTCCTTCTGGATGCCGTTTACGGCCAATCGGCAGTTCAAGGCAACGCCCCGTCTCGTCGCCTCCGCCGAGGGCATGCATTACACTTCCGTCGACGGCCGCAAGATCCTCGACGGCTCCGCAGGTCTATGGTGCGTCAATGCCGGTCATGCCCGCCCGCAGATCGCAGCCGCCGTCGAACGTCAATTGATGACGCTGGATTACGCGCCTTCGTTCCAGATGGGCCACCCGATCGCGTTCGACTTTGCGCAGAAGCTTGCCGAGATCGCGCCCGAAGGCCTCGATCGCATATTCTTCACCAACTCCGGCTCGGAATCGGTCGACACGGCGCTCAAGATCGCGCTCGCCTATCAGCGCGCCGCGGGCCAGCCGACCCGCACCCGGCTGATCGGCCGCGAGCGCGGCTATCACGGCGTCGGCTTCGGCGGCATGTCGGTCGGCGGCATGGTCAACAACCGCCGCGCCTTTGCCACGCATTTGCCCGGCACCGATCATATCCGCCACACCCACGATCTCGCGCGCAACGCCTTCTCCAAGGAGCAGCCTGAATACGGCGCCGAGTTCGCCGATGACGTCGAGCGGCTGGTCGCGCTGCATGGCGCGGAGACCATTGCCGCCGTGATCGTCGAGCCAGTCGCGGGCTCGACCGGTGTGCTGGTTCCGCCGAAGGGCTATCTGCAGCGGCTGCGCGAGCTCTGCACCAAGCATGGCATCCTGCTCATCTTCGACGAGGTCATCACCGGCTTTGGCCGTCTCGGTACGCCGTTCGCGGCGAATTATTTCGGCGTCACGCCCGACATCATGACCACCGCCAAGGGCATCACCAACGGCGTCATCCCGATGGGCGCGGTGTTTGCGAGCCGCAAGGTGCACGACGCGCTGATGACCGGGCCGGAGAGCCAGATCGAATTGTTCCACGGCTACACCTATTCGGCGCACCCGGTCGCCTGCGCCGCGGGCCTTGCCACGCTCGCCATTTACCAGAGCGAAGGCCTGCTGACGCGCGGCGCGACCTTGGCCGATCACTGGCGGAAGACCATGCACGGCTTGCGCGACCTGCCGAACGTGATCGACATCCGCACCATCGGTCTCGTCGTCGGCATCGAGCTGTCGTCGCGCCCGGATGCAGTAGGCAGCCGCGGCTATGAGGTGATGGTCGATTGCTTCAACCGCGGCCTGATGATCCGCATCACCGCCGACACCATCGCGCTGTCGCCGCCCTTGATCGTCAAGCCGGAGCAGATCGACGAGATGGCCGGCATCGTCGCCGACGCCATCAAGCGGGTGGCCTAATCCTTGCTCGACGCTGGCGCAGTCAACATCTAAGCTGGCGCGAGCGTCGCGCGGGAGCACCGGTCCTTGAACGTTCTCATTCTCGGCGGCGGCGTCATCGGCGTGACGTCCGCCTATTATCTCGCCAAAGCCGGCCATTCGGTCACCGTCGTCGACCGCCAGCCGGATGTCGCGCTTGAAACCTCCTTTGCCAATGCCGGGGAGGTTTCCCCCGGCTACGCCTCGCCCTGGGCCGGCCCCGGCGTGCCGGTGAAGGCGGTCAAATGGCTTCTGATGACCCATGGCCCGCTGGTGATCCGCCCCAAGCTGGATCCCGCGATGTGGGTATTCATGGCCAAGATGCTGCGCAACTGCACCAATGCGCGCTATGCGGTCAACAAGAGCCGGATGATCCCGATCGCCGAATATAGCCGCGATTGCCTGCGTGCCCTTCGTGCCGAAATGGGCATTCACTATGACGAGGAGAGCCGCGGCACGCTGCAGCTTTTCCGCAAGCAGCAGCAGCTCGATCACACCGGCGGCGACATTGCCGTGCTCAAGCAATATGGCGTGCCCTATGAGGTCTTGGACCGCACCGGCTGCATTGCGGCCGAGCCCGCGCTTGCCGCCGTGAAGGACAAGTTCGTTGGCGGCCTTCGCTTGCCGCAGGACGAGACCGGCGACTGCCACATGTTCACGCAGGCACTTGCGACGCGCGCGGCCGAGCTTGGCGTGCAGTTCAGGTTCGCGACCTCGATCCAGCATTTGGTGGTCGAGGGCAAACGCGTGACCAGTGTCGCCACGTCCGCGGGGCTGATGAGAGCCGATGCTTACGTCGTCGCGCTCGGCAGCTGGTCGCCGCATCTGCTGGGGCCGCTCGGCATCTCCATTCCGGTCTATCCCGTGAAGGGCTATTCCATCACCGTACCGGTGGTCGATGCGGCCGCCGCACCCGTCTCGACCGTGATGGACGAGAGCTACAAGGTCGCGATCACGCGTCTCGGCCAACGCATCCGCGTCGGCGGCACCGCGGAGATCTCGGGCTATTCCAACGCTCTCCATGCCGCGAGGCGCGCGACGCTCGATCATTCGCTGACCGATCTGTTTCCCGGCGGTGGCGACCTCAAGGATGCAAAATTCTGGAGCGGCCTGCGCCCGATGACGCCGGACGGTCCGCCGGTGATCGGGCCGACGCCCTACGCCAACCTGCATCTCAACACCGGCCACGGCACGCTCGGCTGGACCATGGCCTGCGGCTCCGGCCGCGTGCTCGCGGACGTTCTGAGCGGCCGCAACCCGGACGTCGACATCAGCGAGCTCGGCATGAGCCGCTATGAGAAGCGGTTCGGGTGAGGGGGCCGTGAAGAGAAGAGTTGAGACCCCGGCGCGCTACTCTCGTCGTCGTCCCGGCGAAAGCCAGGTGAAAGCCGGGACCCTGAGCTGCGGAATCTATCCGTGAGATTCCGCTGGTAGGCGACCTTCGCGATAACCCTACCCTGGGGTTATGGGTCCCGGATCGCGCTTCGCTTGTCCGGGACGACAAGCGGAGATTTCGGATTCAATATTCAAACAGCGTACTCGTCATTGCGAGGAGCCAACGGGTCACGCGAATGCGCGCCCCGTTGGCTCTACCCATTCTACGGTCTGCCGGCGCCCACAACAAACTCCAGGCAAATGCGTTCAGCTCAGAAGCAGCGACATGCCCGGATCGCCCTT
>Ga0307474_10001220_pt1 | contig 18754 bp, 23 predicted proteins | sample atmos_gasesECM1C_2_FD_203312 | JGI IMG/M metagenome (GOLD analysis project Ga0307474, IMG submission 203312) | Hardwood forest soil microbial communities from Morgan-Monroe State Forest, Indiana, United States - atmos_gasesECM1C_05 | ecosystem: Environmental > Terrestrial > Soil > Temperate... | reverse complement strand
CGTCGCACGACAGTGCTGCGACAGCTCTGTTGTCGCAAAGGGCAAGGAAATCTTGGAAGAGATCGTGCGAATGCTTTTTACGATGCTGGACAAGTTAGGTTGCAGGATCGCAGAAGAATCACCGGGCTACGAAGACAAAGCGGAAGAGGTAGAGGAACGCTAGAAAATCATGGCAATCACGGTTCCACGGCCAAACCTGAACTGGCGCGAACGTTTGTATCTGCCCGCGATTGCCGCCGGTCTTGCCATCACTCTCAAGCATTTCAAGAACATGATCTTTGGCCACACCAAAGTGACAATGGAATATCCGGAAGAAAAATGGGACGCGAATTTGCCGGACCACTATCGCGGAGCCCCAGCCCTGGTCCGCGATGCGGACGGACGGGTCCGCTGCGTCGCCTGTCAGTTGTGCGAATTTATCTGTCCGCCGCGCGCGATCAAAATTATTCCGGGCGAAATTTCGCCAACCGATCGGTTCGCCAAGGTCGAAAAATTTCCGGACGCCTTCGATATCGACATGATTCGATGCATCTACTGTGGCATGTGCGAGGAAGTTTGTCCGGAGCAGGCGATCTATCTGCGGAAGGACTATGCCATCACTGGATTCACTCGCGAAGACATGGTGCATCACAAAGATAAACTTCTCGAAATTGGCGGCGTGATGCACGGCGTCGTCCTGAAATGGAACCAACGAAAATGAGTGACAAGTGGCGAGTGACGAGTGACGAGTCGGTCCAGAGCCAACACCATCGTCATTCTCATTTCTCGTCATTCGCCACCGATCACTCGTCACCCTGAAATGTCGCCATTCTTCTTTTGGATCTTCTCCGCATTAATGTTGATTTTTGGCGCCGCCGTCATCATCAATCGCAATCCAATTGCCAGCGCCCTGAGCCTGGTGGTCTCGTTCCTTGGCCTTGCCGCGCTCTTCGTGTCGCTGGACGCCTATTTCATCGGCGTCATCCAGGTTCTTGTCTACGCCGGCGCAATCATGGTGCTGTTTCTCTTCATCATCATGCTGCTCGATTTGCGCGCTGAAAAACTGAGAAAACTCAACTGGTTTGCATCAACGGGCGGGATTGCGGTCGCACTTGTCTTCATGATCCAGATTTTTGCCGTCGTTGGAAGGTTTCCCGCAGCCAAACAACCATTCCCACCGCTTGCCCGATCGACATCCGATGATGTGCATCGAATCGGTCTGTTACTTTTCAACAACTTCAACCTGCCATTCCAAATCATCGGAATTGTCATTTTGGTCGCAACGGTGGGAGTGATCATCTTGAGCCGCCGCGAGACTCGCTAGCATGATTACGCTCGGGCATTATCTCGTTGTTAGCGGGATTCTTTTCACCATCGGTTTCGCCGGCGTGATGCTCCGGCGTAACCTCATCATCATTCTGATGGCGCTGGAGTTGATGTTGAACGCGGCCAATCTCTCGCTCGTTGCGTTCTCACGTTTTCACATCGACTCAAGCGGCGCTCCGAATTACAGCGCACAAGTCTTCGTCTTCTTTATCATCACCGTCGCCGCGGCTGAGGTCGCCGTCGGTCTCGCCATTATCGTTGCACTCTTCCGTTTGCGGCAAACGACTCATGTCGAAGACATCACTACATTGAAGTTTTAGGCCCGCGAATCACGCGAATTTACGCAAACAATGACTGGGATAATTTATAAACAAGAAAGTGACTCGATCATCGGGGCGTGCTTCGAGCTCTACAATGAGAAGGGATGCGGCTTTCTCGAATCTGTTTATCACGAGTGTCTAGCTGTTTCAAAGCCAACGCTAACGCTTAGTTACCGTGGCCGCACGCTCGTGCAAGTGTGTAATCCGGATTTCATCTGTTATCAGAAGATCATTGTCGAGCTGAAAACCGTCTCAAAGCTGATAGACGAACATCGGGCGCAGTTGCTGAATTATCTGCACGCCACCGGATCTGAGCTCGGTCGTCTCGTCAACTTCGGCCATTACCCGAAGCTGGAATATGAGTGCATCGCCAAAACGCTATCTTCGAAAATGAAATTAGATTCTGCCGATGTGTTCCTCTAAACATTCGTGTCCATTTGCGTCATTCGCGGGTAAACCAATCTGAAATTTTGAACTTCACGACTAACAGCTTGCTTCCGTGGATAATCCTGCTCTTGCCACTGGCGTCGGCGACGATAATCACATTGTTCACGCGTCGGTCCAAGACCTTGAGCGCTGCGATCTCTGTGCTGGCTGTGCTTGGAAGCTTCGTCTCCAGCTGGATGGTCTTCACCAGGATCGATATCTCCACGCCGGAATTTATGTGGCTCGATATTCGCGGCACGCTTCAAGTGCCGATCGGATTTGTGCTCGACGATCTCAGCCGGCTAATGCTTCTCGTTGTTACAGGCGTCGGATCGCTCATCCACATTTATTCGTTAGGCTACATGCGGGACGACGCCGGCAAATCGCGCTATTTCGCAGCGTTGTCACTCTTCATGTTCGCAATGCTCGGAATCGTTCTGGCGAACAATTTCGTGATGCTTTTCATCTTCTGGGAGCTGGTTGGCTTCACCTCCTATGTGTTGATCGGTCACTGGTTCGACCGCGACGCCGCGGCCGAGGCGGGAAAGAAAGCGTTTATCACCACCCGCATTGGCGATTTCGGATTCATGATCGGCATCCTGATGATCTGGATTGCCAGCGGTTCGGTCATTTTCGACGATATCGTCGCCCATCTTTCGAAAATCACGAGTAATCCGACGTATCTTACGATTGCCGCGCTTTTGATTTTTTGCGGCGCCGTCGGCAAGTCGGCGCAATTTCCACTTCACGTGTGGTTACCGGACGCAATGGAGGGTCCGACGCCGGTCTCTGCCTTGATCCATGCTGCGACCATGGTGGCGGCCGGCGTTTATCTGCTGGTTCGCGTCGCCTTTCTGATTCAAGCGTCGCAGACCGCGCTGCTTGTCATCGCGTGGATCGGGACGATCACCGCATTGTTGGGCGCTCTGCTTGCCACCCAACAATCCGACATCAAACGAATTCTCGCCTATTCCACCATTTCCCAGCTCGGTTACATGGTAATGGCGGTTGGACTGACTTCAAACGAAGCGGCCATGTTTCACCTTTTCACGCATGCATTTTTCAAGGCGCTTCTGTTCCTCGCCGCAGGCTCAATCATCGTCAGCCTCCATCACGAACAAAACATCTGGCAGATGGGCGGCCTCGCCGGCAGCCTGAAAACAACCTTTGCTACATTCCTTGCCGGAGCGCTGGCGCTGATTGGTTGTCCACCGTTCAGCGGATTTTTTAGTAAGGACGCGATTCTCGAGCTCGCTTACCAGCACAACATCTCGATCTTCGTAATCGGCCTGGCGACTGCGTTGCTGACTGCGTTTTACGTTTCACGCGCCGTCGTGGTTGCCTTTTTCGGAAAACCGAGAACCGATGTTGCGCGCGAAGGCGAAGAATCGCCGTTGGTGATGACCGGACCGCTGCTGATTCTTGCGGTTCTCGCCTTGATTGGCGGCTGGCAAGATTTTGCCCAGAATTTTCTGGTCGTTCCACATGAAAAGGAAACGGTACTAACCGTACCCGTGCTGGCGTTGCTGGCCCTGATTGTAGGCGCTGGAATCGCTGTGTGGGTTTATCGTCGGCGCGATCACGACCCATTGCGTGTCGGTATTATTCGGCAGCGCTTTTACATCGACGAGTTTTATGGATGGCTCATCGGCATTACCCAGGAATTCCTGGCGCGCCTCGCCGCATTGTTCGATCGCTGGATCCTTGATGCGGGTACCGTGCGTGGTCTGAGCAGCGCCACCTTCGGCTTTGGCTCGCTACTGCGATTGTTTCAGGTCGGAAACCTCCAAGCTTACGCGTTTCTCTTCGGGTTGGGGATCGTAGCACTCATTTACTTCGTCATTTTCCGCTAATGCTTCTCTTCCTTGTCCTCTGTCCAATCCTGGCCGCGATTCTGATTCTGATCGGCGCGCCGGCACGATTTACCGCGCTGGTTGCGGCGATTCTGAATTTGATCGTCGCATTTGTTCTTTTCGTGGATTTCGATCGATCGGCCGCGGGATTTCAATTCATCAGCTCAACCGTTGTTTCGACGGACTGGGGAATTCATTTCGCGTTCGGTGTCGACGGCTTGAGTCTGCTAATGCTCGAGCTGGCCGCAGTTGTCACGGTAGCCGCAGTCTGGTTCACCGGGAAAATTGATAGCTACGAAAGCGCTTTTTACGCCTGCCTTCTCCTCATTTCTGCCGGCGCGATCGGAGCGTTCGCGGCAATCGACTTGTTTTTCTTTTATGCTTTTCACGAACTCGCGCTGATCCCGACTTTTTTGCTGATCGGAATTTGGGGAACCGGCAATCGCAGCCGGGCCGCCTGGAAGATCACGATTTATCTCACGGTCGGGAGTTTTATCTTGCTGATCGGCTTGATTCTCCTTTATCAAAGTTTTCCGGCGAACGCGCGGAGCTTTGATTTTCGAGATTTACAAACGGCAGCGACCGCTCACGCGCTGGCCGCTCCGGCGCAGCGACACATTTACCTTCTGTTGTTGATCGGCTTCGGCGTTCTCATTTCGCTTTTTCCGTTTCACTCGTGGGCGCCTGAAGCGTATGCATCGGCTCCATCGCCTGCGGCAATGCTGCACGCCGGCGTCCTGAAAAAATTCGGTCTTTATGGTTTGCTGAGATTGGCGGTCCCGTTGTTGCCCGATGGCGGGCACTATTGGACACAGCTGCTGGTGATTCTTTTGCTGGGCAACATTATCTACGTCGGACTGGCTACGATCGCCCAAAAGCAACTCGATTGGATGCTTGGCTATTCAAGCGTGATGCACATGGGCTATATTTTCCTCGGCATCGCGAGCGCTAACGCGATCGGCAGCACCGGCGCGGCGACGCTCATTTTTGCTCATGGGTTATCGATTGCGCTGCTTTTCGCGATCGCCGGTCAAATTCGGGAGCGTACGGGCACCTTGTCGTTCGATGATCTCGGAGGCCTGGCGAAAGCAATGCCCTTCGCCGGTCTCGCGTTCGGATTTGGAGCGTTCGCAGCAATTGGCCTGCCTGGTTTCGCGAACTTCGTGTCGGAAATCATGATTTTCTTTGGCGCGTTTCGCCACGGTTGGGAAATGCAGCGCTTTCATCTGTTCCAAATCGCGACGGTGCTGGCGCTTTGGGGCGTGGTTATTTCCACGGTCTACATGTTGCGCGCTTATCGCGCCACCTTTATGGGGACATTGCCGGAGCGTTGGGCCACGCTGGTTGACCTTCGCCGGGGCCTGCGAATTCCAGCGGCGATTTTGATCGCCGCGCTCATCCTTGTCGGATTCTTCCCACAGACCATTGTGAACATCATCACGCCGGCAATTCGCACTTACTTCTTAACGGCGAATAAATGATGGGAATTCCCGCGCCACATCTCGAAATCGACGTGCTCGTTCTCGGCATGGCAATCCTGCTTTTTGAAACTTTCGCCCCGAAAATCGACAAAAAGGTCTTCGCCTACGCAGGAATGATTGGTCTGACGATTGTTCTGATCGCGACTTTTTTTCTGGCACCGCCGCCGTCGGCAACGGAGGCGACCGGTCTGTGGAATTTTTATACCGCTGACGGGTTGGCGATCTTTTTTAAACGGTTCGAGTTGATCACAACAATCCTAGTTTTGGTGATGATGATCGATTACGCACCCGTGATTCAACGGTCGATGAATCGAACCGGCACAAACCTGGGTGAGTTCTTTTCGCTGCCGCTGCTGACGTGTGCCGGCCTGATGTATCTCGTTTCGGCGATCGATTTCATTTTTATCTTCGTTTCGCTAGAACTGGTAACGATCTCGTTCTTTGTGCTGGTGAGTTTCACCCGTCGGGATCCGGTCGCGTTGGAAGCCGGAATAAAATATCTCATTCTTGGCGGCGTCTCCGCCGCATTTCTTGTTTACGGAATTACTTGGATCTTTGGCGCAACCGGCGAAACCAATTTGCAACGGATCACGGCGGCGTTTGCCAGCGGCAAGATCGACGATTACGCGGCAACGTTCGGCGCGGTTCTCATCATCGTTGGCCTTGGTTTCAAGATTGCCGCCGTGCCGTTTCAAATCTGGGTGCCCGATGTTTATCAGGGCGCGCCGACGCCGGTGACGGCATTTCTCTCAGTCGGATCGAAAGCGGCCGGTTTCGTCGTTCTCATCCGGGTCCTTCAGCCGATCTTGATGTTGCCACACATGCAGCGACTCCTGGTGCTGCTGGCCTTGCTTACCGTTATCTACGGAAATCTTGCCGCGCTGCCGCAACAAAATCTGAAGCGCCTGCTGGGTTACTCGAGCATAGCGCACGCGGGCTACTCGCTTATCGCTGTCGTCTGTATCGACGGACCATCCCTGGCTTTCTATCTGGTCGCGTATTTGCTGATGACGCTGCTGGGCTTCGCAGTCTTGATCATCGTGTCCCAACAAACCGGCGATGAGATTTCGAGTTTCGACGGTCTCGGCAAACGCGACCCATTTCTCGCATTCGCCATGGTCGTTGCGATGGCGTCGCTCGCTGGTCTGCCGTTCACGGTGGGGTTCTTCGGAAAGTTCTTTATCTTCGCCTCCGCGATCGCGCAAAAGCAATTTGTGCTCGTTGGCGTCGGAATCGTGACAGTCGCATGCGGATTTTATTACTATCTCAAGGTAATACGGGCCATGTACTGGCCCGCAAGCGAGCAACTTTCCGTCCGGAACGAAACCATCACGATCAGTCCGTTATCTCGTCTAATAATGACCGCCTTGATGGTCGCAACGATTGTTCTCGGCGTTTATCCGCAACCGATCCTGAATGCCCTGAAGCATTGAACACGGATAAAACGGATTAGGAAGACGAAGCAGGATTCTAATCATGAAACCACGAAAACAGGAAGAAGACCGATCCGGAATTCCTGCGTTCCTGCTTTCCTTATTAGAAGATCCCGATCAGTCGCTTAGTTCCACGTTCCAGTAAGCGAGATCGACAAAGTGGCGCCAGCTCTCATGCTGTGGCGCGTTGAAGGTGACGTGCAAAAACGGCCGCCATTTCGGGCGCTTCGGTTTACGGATCAGCGTCATCTGCGCTTCCTGTGGCAGGCGATTGCCTTTCACCGTGTTACACGGAATGCAGGAGCAGACGACGTTTTCCCAGGTCGTGTTGCCACCACGATCCCGCGGAACCACGTGATCGAGATTCAAATCGTTACGGTCGAATGTCTTGCCGCAGTACTGGCAGGTGTTCTTGTCCCGTTCGAACACGTTATGCCGGGTAAATTTCACTTCCTTTTTCGGCAACCGATCAAAGAACAAGAGCACGATCACGCGCGGCACACGGATCTTCCACGAAATCGTTTGAACGAGCTCATGGTCGGGGGCATTGGTCGAAAAATCCCGCCAGCTTTCAAAATCGTGGGTCAGGAAATTGTTTGTGTCATCCGAAGACACAACATGGGCGTGGCCGGCGTAAACCAGCGAGAACGCCCGCCGGGCGGAGCAGATGTTCACCGCCTGCCAGAGGCGGTTAAGCACCAGAACCTGACTATTTAACAGCGAGTGCAAATCCTTCTATTACCATCGGTTACTGCTTTGACGGGTTTTCCGGCAAAGTGCGGCGAAATTATCATTGGCCGTTTTAAGTGTCAACGTGCCCGGGCACCCAGAGGCGCGAGTTGCAGGGCAATCCCAAGTCTGGCAGAATCGCGCTGGAATGCCGCAGATGCCCCCTTGTCTCCCAGCAAAGTTCCGGATTAGGCCCAAATTTTGGGCCTTTAAACACGCAAATCTTGGGCACAATTCTCATTAGACGAAAGGCCCCGCATGTTTGGAAAATCACGAAATCAGAACCAGTTGCCACCGCCGCCAATAGCAGAAACAGACTCAACGGCGGTGGAAGTCGTGAGAGTCTGGGCTGCACCCGGAAGCCCGCAACAGATCATCTTGCGCACGACTTGGAAGGATGCGGGCGCATGGGGTTTGATGCTCGTTGACATCGCGCGTCACGCGGCCAAGGCATACGCGAAGGAAGGACAAGATCCCGCAAGCGTTCTTGCTCGCATCCATGAACTGTTCGAAGCCGAATGGTCAGCACCGACCGATCATCCATCAGACCTACACGATTCGTGAATTCGTCTAACCAGTCAGTGGAGCTAACCGCCACCCATTGTGCGTCCATGCTTCATGACCAAAACCTCTTCACTCGGAGCACTGCTCGCCTTCGGTGGCGATAGCTCACTTCTGTTTCGTTAGGTCTATGCGCTCGCTTGAGGTGCGAACAAATTATCATCAACGGGTGCTCCGGTTCATGGGCATGATTATCCTGGCAGTCGGACTCGGAAGCGCGGTCTGCATCTATTGGAACGCTAGCTATGCCGTTGATGCGACGGATTCTTTGACTAGGCGTGACGTCTATCAGCTCGAGAAGCTCGGCGGAAAAGAACTGGTTCTTTCCAGCCAGTTGCAGGAATGGTTCTCGGGTCTTTGGCATGGACGCCGGCTCGCTTTGACGGTTGCATGCGCTTCCATCGCTGGGTCCACACTAAGTTTTCTCGCAGCGCGAAAGCCGCCGGACGCGCACGCTGACCGTCACGATGCGCACATTTGATTTTACGAAACAGTTCTCGATGTTTGTCACGCTCGCCGCCGCCTCGATTTCATCTCGGTTCCCGGCTTCCCTAGTGCGATTCGCGTCTTCGCGCTCACGCACTCCCGCCGTAAAGTTGTTGCACAACGATAGCGGTGGCTGAGCTTATTTTCGTTAGGCCGTCGCTCAGCGTAATGACACATCCGATGCAACTTGTGCCGCCATCGCTCGATCGATTGCCGAGTTACGTCGCTGCCTTGAAGCGAGGATGGTCGCCCGACAACATGAGAGGCGCCTCCGCTTCCATTGAGGAACTTGCGCAGATCGAGAAAGATCCCCGCTCGTTCGTTGAAAGCTTAACTGATCGGGAAGGAAAGGGCGCGCCGATCGTGCTGCCTGATGGTTCGAGCGCAGCGCGACTTCCGGGATTTAGACTTTGGCTTTGGGATACTGAGTTCTGCGGCTCTATTGGTCTGCGCTGGAAGCCGGGCACATCAGAGTTGCCGCCTCACGTCCTCGGACACATTGGCTATGCAGTTGTGCCATGGAAGGAAGGCCGCGGCTATGCCAAGTTAGCCTTGAAATTGATGTTGCAACATGCTCGCGATCAGGGGCTGGAATATGTCGAAATCACGACGGACCCAGATAATGTTGCTTCCCGCAAAGTCATTGAGTCTAACGGCGGTGTCCTGATCGAGCAGTTTCAGAGGCCTGCGCAATATGGCGGCACTGATGCGGTTCGCTATCGAATCACACTCTAGCTGGTAACGCGCGGTCTGACCGCGCGTTCATTTAGGGGAAAGGAATGAAGAGCAGGATCTTCGCGATTAAAGCTGAGGTTAGCGATCTGCGCGCGAAGACTTTCGTCTTCAATGCGCAGAAGACGATGTATGGTGGCAAGCACATCGCCAAACGCGATACAATCTTCGTTTTCGCAAGTGAAAACGAAGGCGGACCTGGTCTAATCGCCGCTGGGATCGTCACCTCGGCAGAAGCAATCCCAAGAAAACCGGGGATCGCTCGGCAAACGCCGCGCGTCAGCGTGACAGTCGAACGCACCGCGTTACCAAAGCGACGCCTGGGGCGGAGCGAACTCAAACCGTGTTCCAAATGGAATGACGGTCGACCCGAGACCGAGCTCAATTTCAAGTTCTATCGTCAAGCGACGAACAAGATCGTCGGCATCTCCGACGACGCGGCCTCGTTCCTTCAGCGATTCTTCTGACGCGCTCTTTTTCGTTTGGGCCGGGAGTGAAATTGAAATTCTAAGCCTTGGCGAGAACTGAAGGTTTTTTATCGAGAACGGCCATCGCCTGTTGCAGCTCATCAAAGTCGAATGGCTTGGACATCATCATGTCCACGTTGAGTCCTTCGTAAGCTCGAATGTCCTCGTCCGACAGATAAGCCGACAGAACAAGGATCTTGCCGAGAAAGTTTTTCACCCGGAGCTGGCGCACCAATTCGAGGCCGGTCATTCGCGGCATTCGGTGGTCGGTGATAACCACGTCAAAGGGCTTCTTTGCAGCGCCGATCTTAATGAGTGCTTCCCATCCGCTACTCGCGCGAACGACCTTGGATGCCGGACCTCCGAGCACCATTGCAATCATATGCCCGACCGCTTTTTCATCCTCCACAACCAGAATTTGCATAGTTACCGAAGGCTAATTAGCAGGACGTGGGCCTTCGCCGAACCCCAGCAGGCTACGGCCTCACGGGCGCGCCTTCGCCGGGCCACGGCCTCGCAGGCGGGGGCTCCTCGATATGGTCCAACTATCGCTGGGCCGGGCGGTTCGCTGTTTTCTTGACAAAATTGCCCGGCAATTTCTTCCGGTCGTCTGGGACGGCGCCGGCCGAATCACCAAGGCTTTGCTCTTCGGCCGGGAGAAATTGTTTAAACCGGTTCTTGTCGATCGCTTTCATGAACGCCTGATGTGCAGTCACCGTTCCATTCTTCAACAGCGCGAAAATCGCGTCGTCCATGAATTGCATCCCCTGCCCTTTGCCGGAAACGATCACGTCCTGCAGTTTTTGGGTTGCGCCTTCGCGGATGATTGCCGAGACGGCGGCGTTTGCGATCAAAATCTCATTAACGGCAACACGGCCGGAGCCGTCCGCTTTTTTCAACAGCAGTTGCGCGAGCACACCGCGCAGCGAATTCGCCAGCATTGCACGCGCCTGTGGTTGTTTGGTCGCGGGGAAAACGTCGATCATTCGATCGATTGTCTTGCGCGCGTTGTTAGTGTGCAGCGTTCCAAAAACAAGCAACCCGGTTTCGGCCGCAGTCAACGCAAGCGATACGGTTTCCAAATCGCGCATTTCACCGACGAGCACGATGTCAGCGTCTTCGCGCAACGCAGCTTTCAACGCGACTGAGAACGACTCGGAATCTTCCGGAATCTCGCGCTGCGTGATGATGCTGCGCTTGCTGTCGTGCACAAACTCGATCGGTTCCTCGATCGTGACGATGTGCCGCGAGAGACTTTCGTTGATGTAATCGATCAGCGCGGCCAGCGTTGTCGATTTTCCGGAACCGGTAGGGCCGGTAATGAGGACCAATCCGCCGCGGAGATGTGCAAATTCTCTAGCGACGGCCGGAATTCCTAACTGCTCCAGCGACACGATCTTCGTGGGAATTAATCGAAAGACCGCGCCGTAACCGTGGGTTTGCTTCAAATAATTGCAGCGGAAGCGCGACGCCGTATCCATCTCGTAGGCGAAATCGAGATCACCGCGCTCGGCGAAAATCCCCCAGTTCCGTTCGCCACAGACTTCGCGCAACATCGACACGGTTTCATCGCGCCCGAGCGGCGCCCTACGAATTGGCGCCACATCGCCGTGTTTGCGCATTTTTGGCGGTTGCCCTTCGCCAATATGCAGATCGGATCCGCCCTGCTCGACGATCACACGGAGGAATTGGTCCAAGTAAGGCATTTCAGAACCACGGATTACACGGATTTAAGATGAAACACGGAGGTCGGGAGCGGCTTCCTCGCTAGCGTCACGCGGACGTAGAACTCGTTTCCATTCCAAGCGTGAGTTTTTAAAGTTCAAGAGAATCGCCAGATCGAGTTCGGTAGTGTTTAAATACCCAATCGTTTGAGCTACGTGAGCTTCTGTGAAACACGTAACCACCTTCGGATCGACAATCACAGCGTTATCCACAATCGAATCCGGAACCAAATCGCCGATTAGTTCGCCGCGATAGAAAACTGAAAAGGAATTCTGGGCTGAGACTCGATGGCCACGCCTTTTCAATTCGACGCTTATTGCACGCTCATACAGCTTTTCATCGAGTCCCGGCTTCGATTCATTGAGAACCTCCACAGCGACCCCAATGATGACGCCACTCAGCTTCTCATGAAGAATTTTTGGCATCCGTTTTATCCGTGTAATCCGTGGTTAAAGTCTTAGCGCGGTTCGGACTTCGGTTTTCTGCTCGGCGCGGGCATAGCCTTCCTCGGCTGTGATCAATCCGCGATTGCAAAGATCGACCAGCGCGTCGTCGATGAGTTGCATCCCTTGCTTTTTCCCGGTCTGAATGATTCCTGGCAGCATGTAGGTGCGTGATTCACGGATGACGTTGGCGACGGCGGGCGTGTTCGTGAGAATTTCCAGCGCCAGCACGCGGCCTTTACCGTCGGCTCGCGGAATCAATTGCTGACTAATGACGCCGCGCAACGATTCACTGACCATGACGCGGATCTGCTCCTGTTGATCCGGCGGAAAGACATCGAGCAATCGATCGAGGGTGCGCGAAGCGTTCCCGGTGTGGAGTGTCCCCAAAACTAAATGGCCCGTCTCCGCGGCAGTGATGGCCAGTGAAATCGTTTCCAAATCGCGCATTTCACCTACCATGATCACGTCCGGATCTTCGCGAAGCGCGCCTCGCAACGCGGCCGCGAACGAGCGCGTGTGGGTATGCACTTCACGTTGCGTAATGTGACAGCCTTTCGGTTCAAGGACGTATTCAATAGGATCTTCAAGCGTGATGATGTGCTCGCGTCGCTCGATGTTCACCTGCTCCACCAACGCCGCGAGCGTGGTCGATTTTCCACTTCCGACAGAGCCGGTTACGAGAAGCAACCCGTTTTGATAGCGCGTTAGTAATTTCAAATGCTCGGGCAGGCCGAGCTCATCCATCGTGCGCACTTTCGTGTTGATGATGCGAAATACGAGATCGACCCCGAGTCGCTGCCGCACGACGCTGGTTCGATACCGGCCGAAAGAATTCGCGTAGGCAAAATCGGCATCACCGCGCTCTTTCAATTGTGTTTTGCGGAGGTCCGATAGAAAACCTTCTGCGAGGGCAAGCGTCTGGTCGGAGGTGAAGCGCGGTGCATCCGGCCAAATCGGGCTCAGCTTTCCGTGCAATCGCCAGATCGGCGGCGCGTTTACTCCAAGATGAACATCCGATGCGCCGGCCTGCAACCCGACCGAAAGATATTCATCAACATGTGGCAGCGGATGCGCTCTGGGGGGCATAACGCGCCACCCGTTTTACGCTGGAGACCGCCGCGCGTAAACCTCAAAAGCCCTTCTTATCTGAGCGGGCGCGTGAAGCGTAGCTGCCGAATTGCTTTTCCAGAAAGCTGACCACAACCGGCTTGGCGAAGCTCGCAAGAATCCGCGCAACACCCAAGAGAAAACCGGCTTCCAACAAACTGCTTTTCGGTTTGACTGTGCCTTTCGGGTTTACATAAACTTTTCTCTTCCGAGTCAGCACCGCCGTAACAAGCAAACCGACCGCTATGGCTCCGACAATCCATGGCACCGGTTCGCGCCGGACCGAGCGACGAATCTTGCGGGGAATGTCGGCTTCTTCGCGAACGCGACTGAGCCTGCGATCCACGTCTTGACGCGATCGCGCGATTTCTTCCCTCAATTCCTTGGCTGATTTGCTTCCAGATTTCTTAGCCATTCCCGGTCTTTCTTTAGTTCATCCATTGTCGCGCGAAAGATCGGACGTCTAATTCCGGTCCCGGCGACTAGGAGTAAAACAAGCGCAATGACAAAGTGGAGTCCGGCTGCCGCCAACGCCACCCACAACCACGACACATTCGCTACGTGTGCAACTGCGACCACCGCAGTCGCCAGCAAGAAAATATAGCCGAAGGCAAAAAACAACACCGCCGCGGCCAGACAAACCGCTGCGATTAAAAATTGGACGAGCGCCGCCTTCGATTCGGTCGCCAGCAGTGCGGCGCGGCTTTCAAAAAAATCGGCCAGCGCGCTCGCCAGTGCGACCAAACTACCGATCAAACCAGTCTGGCGCCGTCGACTTCCCGACGGCGCAGGTTCGCCAGCCATTCAGAAATTGCGATCAGCGCCGGAAGATCAGTCCGAGGACAAATCCTATGCCGAGCGCAGTAAAGATCGCCCTGGTTGGATTTTCGCGAACGTACTGTTCCGCGTCGTCATGGAACGTGCGGGCGCGCGTTCGGGCATCATCCCATACGTCTTCGGCGCGGCCGCGTGCATCCGTCCAGACTTTCTCCGCTTTGCCACGGGCATCGCCCCAAGCTTGTTCGGCCTTGCCACGATACTCGCCGGCAATCGCTTCGGCGGCGCCTCGTAAATCCTCGGCCGCTTTGCGGGCGTGCGATTTACTGCTCTCGAATTTGTTCTGCGCATCACTCTCCGCAGGTCCTCGATGTGATTTGTTTTCTTCTGCCATAAAGTTCTCCAATTGATTTCGTTACCGGAACTATCCGCGCGCTTGCGGTTCTGAGCAAATTCCAGACCGATTTGGCAGCCCGCTACAAGCCCGGGAACGCCGAGCGACCTCAAAGATCCTCTCAACTTCTCCACGCCCGCGCACAGCGCAGTTATTGCTCTCGGAAAATGATCCGCGCCTTGGTCAAGTCGTAAGGAGAAAGCTCAACCGAAACCTTGTCGCCGGGAACGATGCGGATGAAGTGTTTCCGCATTTTGCCAGAAATGTGGGCGAGCACATTCCGCTGACCGGCCAGATCCACTCGAAACATTGTGCCCGGAAGCACCTGGGTCACGGTCCCCTCCATCACGATCTGTTCTTCCTTCGGCATCGCGCCGGAATATATCCGCGAACGCGGAATCGCTCAAACGCGGTGTAGCCACCGCTCTGCGGTCGGTAACGTCGCGCACGACGTGGCTACGAGCACATGATCTTACTGCACGTCTTCGAGCGAGACGCTTGGCAGATATTCCCCAAGCTCCTGCCGTTTCCACCACGTGCCGGTTTGTCGATGTTCCTCGATCGTCGTGAACCGGTACCGATAAAATGTCGCGCGAACGAATCGGGGCGGCGCCTGCGGAAACGGATTTCGCTCAAAAAGCGCGACGGCCTGCGGTTTTCCATGCAATAACGCGATTGCCGTCTGCACAAACCACGGATTTTGACGATACGATCCGAGAGCAGCGAACCACATCTGCCAGTCCAATCGCGGTTGATGCGGCTGACACCAGCCCGGCGGCCGCATCACATCGCCGGGTTTCCATTTAAATTCGTAGGGTTGCCACTCAAGTCCGTCCGCGCTGCCTTCGATGACGATTTCTTTTCGGTCCTTGGTCATCACTCGAAAAAGTCCGTACCCGTTCACAATTCGTAGCGATTCAAAACGCGCGTAGAACGATCCGAGCCAATGCGACCATTCTTCTTCAGGCTCGAACGCGCCATAAATCAGACGCGCGTTCAACGGTAACGTCAGAACGATCACGGCAATCGCGGCGCAGGTCGACAATCGATCCGCGAGGAAACGATATCCACCGCGCGCACCGGTTCCTCTGGGAAGCGAACGGCTTCCCCTACCGATCACAGCGTCATCGACCAACAACCTACACAACGCGATCGTGAGCAGATTGAAGAAGTTATAGTTGCCAGTCGCTCCGATCATGAGCTGAAGAAAAATCAACAACGCGCAGGCAATCACCCGCAGACGGCGTGGTGCCCAAATGAAAAACGGCACGATGATTTCGACGACGAGGCAGAACGCCACCGAGAATTTCTTGAACCACTCGGGGCTTTGATCAGCCCACCAGCCGATGACCGTCGGCAACGGCTGAGACCAATAATGATAATCGAGCGCGGTCAGGTTGAACCAGGAATCATCGCCACTGGTAAGCTTCACCACACCCGACATGAGCATCAGTTTGAAAAGCAAAAGCTTGAGCAGGAACATCGCGGCGCGCGAAACCGGCGGCTCTGTAGTAGCAGGCGTGCCGCCTGCTTGTCCGGAATTTGCAGCCGCCACAGAAGATGACCTCCGCCAAAAGCGCCAGGGCGCGAGAAAGATCGAGAGGAACCCTGTTTCGATCAGCAAAATGTCCCATTGAAAGCTAAGAAAGGTTTGGCCGGCAATGGCGAGCGAAAGATAAGAAACAACCAGGCCAACCAGCGAGAGCGCCGGGGCGATTCCAAAAATCAGCAGCAGTGAAAGCAAAACTCCGCCACCGCACAAGAAATGCAGAAATGCGTCGCTCGAATCGAGCCAACACAACGTCGGAAGGATCGACAATGCCCGATCGCCGATTTGTGCGTGAACCGCCGGTAGAAATTCGGCGACGGGTGTGATTCCGCCCGAGCCGATCAGTCCGTCGATCTGGACCCAGAGCGAAACGAATGCGATCAAGAAAATCAAACCGAGCGAACGGAGAAACCATCGTCGCGCCGCAAAATATGTTGGTGGCCGGACATCGTTTCCCCAAAGAAAACGTGTCATTGCGGAGGCGAGCCGGCGAAAGGAAGCAATGAGCCCGTAGAAGCCCTCCGAAACTGCCGCGACTCCGGGAACGTGTTCGTAACTCCAGGCCAGCCACTTTCGCGAAGATCGACATCGCAGCGATCGAAAAACGGCTTCCGCTCCGCAAGAAACGCGGCCGTCGGACTCGATAAAAATTACCGAGCGCTCGAATTGTTCGCGCGGAATTTCCGGAAACCGGTCACCGATTTTCTGCGACGTTTCGTAATCGACCTTGTCGCGAGTGATTTCATTCCATCGCTCGATCCAGTGCCGGCAAAAGTGGCATTCGCCATCCCAAATCATCAACGGCTTCGGCGGCGGATTGGAAACGCGGGTCACAGGTCGAAGTCTGCCCAAATCGGCGCATGATCGGAAGGATCTTTGCCTTTTCGCAATTCACGATCGACTCCTGCCGCTGTGCATTTCTTGGCGAGCAAATCGCTCGCCAGAACGGCGTCGATTCGCAGTCCGCGGTTTTTTGGAAACGCCAACATTCGATAATCCCACCATGTGAAAACTCCCGGCGGCTGCGGATGTAATCGGAGCGTGTCGCGCAAGCCGATATCGCAGAGTTTTTGAAAGGCCGCTCGCTCGCCGTCCGAACACATGATCGCGCCCCGCCAGAGTTCGGGATCGTGAATATCCACATCTTCCGGCGCGACATTGAAGTCTCCGCACACCACGAGCTCGGCAGCCTTTTCCCTCAAGAGGCAATCCCGTAATCGCGCATACCACTCCAATTTGTATTTATATGCCGGCAATCCAACGGCCTGACCATTCGGCGCGTAAACGGAGTAGACGCGCAAGTTTCCGGCGGTTGCCGAAATCACCCGCGCTTGCGGATCAGCCACCTCATCGCAAAGCGACAGGCGAACATCGGTCAGCTTTGTTTTCGAGAGGATTGCCACACCGTTGTACGATTTCTCACCGTGATACGCGCAATCATAGCCGGCAGACCGAAGGGATAAGGCCGGGAATTGTTCGTCAGTGCATTTCGTTTCCTGCAAACAAACGATCGCCGGTTTGGCAGTTTCGAGCCATTCGAACAATCGGTCCTGCCTTTTCCGCAGCGAATTGATGTTCCAGGAGGCCACTCTCACGTCGTCACAATTCGATCTCAACGCCCGGAGCTGGCACAATGATCTCCGAATTCGGCAGATTAAGCGATAACCGCGCTCGCATCCATTCGACTGCCAGCGGATCGCCGTGAACGAGCAGAATTTTTTTCGGAGCGAGCCGCCCGGCAAACGCAACTAGCGGTTCACGCGATGCGTGCGCGCTAAACTGGAACTGCTCGATGTGGCAGCGCACGGTTTGCGGCGCACGATCCGGGTCGATCTTCACCTGGTCGTTTGGCCGTGCATTTCGCAAAATCCCGGCCGGCGATTCGGGGTCGGCATAACCTACAAAGAAAATCGAATGACGCGCTTGATCGACAATTCGCTGCGCGAAGATGTTCGAGAGCGTTTTCGGTGTCATCATTCCGCTGGACAACGCGTAAACCCGGCCGGGTCTTGTCCCGGCATCGTGGATATTTTCAGCGTTCAAAACGAACGGCCTCAACTCATCGAGCAATTGAAGCCGCGGAAGGTGCCGGCGTCCCATTTGGGCGCGATGATCATAAGCCTCGGTCATCTTCCAACTGAGGCCGCCGATGTAAATCGGGAAGTCGAGGGTCTTTTCGCGTCGCAGTTTGTGGAGGATCGCCAGGATCTCCTGAGTCTTCCCAAGCGCGAACACAGGAATAAGCACACAACCGCCGCGGATAAATGCGTTTTCGATCGCGTGCGTGAGTCGCTTTTCCTCCGCTGCGCGGGTCCAGCCCGCCGGCGTCGGCGTATCGCCGCGAGTACATTCCAGAATCAGGATGTCGATCTTCTCTTCGGGAAAAACCGCCGCTTGCGCGATCGTTTGATCATCGAAATTTACGTCGCCGGTGTAAAAGAGCGTCCGGCCCCCGGTTCGGAGCAAGACTCCGGTCGACCCAAGCACATGTCCGGCGTCGAAGAATTCGAACGTCGTTTCGCTCCAATCCGCAGGCACACGTTCACCCGAAAGGGTATAGGTCTGCCGGAGCGCGCACGATTGCCAGCGTTCGCTCACTCGATCAATCTCGCGATGAGTGAAAAGCGGATAAAGGGTCGTGCCCAGCTCTTCCCGCTGTCGTATCATCACGTTGACGGAATTGTGTAGCAGAATGTTTCCGATTTCGGCGGTTGGCTCGGTCATGAAAACGCGCGCATGCGGCTGACGCCGCATCAGTACCGGCAGGGTCCCGATGTGGTCCTGATGTGAATGCGAAATGATGATTGCGTCCAGCTTCCGGCCCGTGATCGCATTCATATTCGGCAGCGCTTGTTCGCCCTCGAACTTGGGATGCATCCCGGAGTCCAATACCAGGCCGCGCCCGTCAATCTCCAGATAGTACGAGTTCGCGCCAATCTCGGTCCGGCGCGTCAGATTGATAA
>Ga0307474_10001219_pt1 | contig 18763 bp, 19 predicted proteins | sample atmos_gasesECM1C_2_FD_203312 | JGI IMG/M metagenome (GOLD analysis project Ga0307474, IMG submission 203312) | Hardwood forest soil microbial communities from Morgan-Monroe State Forest, Indiana, United States - atmos_gasesECM1C_05 | ecosystem: Environmental > Terrestrial > Soil > Temperate... | reverse complement strand
TGGTGGTGCCATAAAGGTTTCCCTTCGCGTCCAAAATCAAACTCCCATAGGAGGGATACCTCCCGTCCGCCCCCCCCGTGAAGCTGTAAAGTAAGCTGTAAAGTACGGTCTCCTCGCCGCCCTTGCTACTCAGCTTGAATACCACCCCGCACCCGTATGCTCCGTTTCCTCCACAGAGCGTCACTAGACCGGCATAACTGGCGGTGCCATAAAGGTTTCCCTTCGCGTCCCGAATCAAACCTGCAAAGGGATTCTGCCCGTCCCACTGTCCTGTGAAGCTGTACAGCACGGTCTCCTTGCCGCCTGTGTCAATCTTAAACACCACTCCGCAGCCGCTGATGCAGTTGTCGAAAGCGCCGCCGTAACTGGTAGTGCCATAGAGGTTTCCCTTGGCATCCCAAATCAAACCTGCAGAGGGATTCGCCCCGTCCGCCCCACCAGTGAAGTTATAAAGTACGGTCTCCGTTTTATCTTTGGGGTTCACCTTGAACACTACTCCGGCGTTGGAAGCACCGCCGTCCCAGGCGGTGCCATAAAGGTTTCCGTTCGCGTCCAAAATCAAACCTGCAAAGGGATTCGCCCCGTCCGCCCCGCCAGTGAAGCTGTAAAGCACGGTCTCCCTGCCCGTCTTGCTCAGCTTAAACACCGTGCCCTTGCCGACAGCGCCGCCTTCCCAGGTGGTGCCATAAAGGTTTCCGTTCGCGTCCAAAATCAAACCTGCAAAGGGATTCGCCCCGTCCGCCCCGCCAGTGAAGCTGTAGAGTACGATCTCCTGGCCTTTGCTACTCACCTTGAACACTACTCCGGCGTTGGAAGCGCCGCCGTCCCAGGTGGTGCCATAAAGGTTTCCCTTCGCGTCCCGAATCAAATCTGCAGTGGGCGACCCTCCGTCCGCCAATCCACTGAAGGGGTAAAGTACCCTTTCCTTGTACGTTTCCGCTGTCGCCGATTGAGTTGTAAGTACGCCTAACGCAAGCGCGACTACTAACGTCAGCACGGCTCTTGCTGCCCGCCGGCGGATCCCCGAGTTCCAGTCCCGATGCTCAGCTGTTCTGGTCATTTAGCCCCCCTGTTTCTTTCGATGTTTGTTTGGATCCGAAGTCTCTCATTGCCGTCTCAGGTGCTAACCAGTCCAAATGCTGGACAAGCCGTCCACGGACAGTTAACGTGTATCAGGGAACAATCGGCGAACACCGTTCGGTTATGCTTATGGCCCTTCAAAAAACGTGTCTCCGCGTCCATTGAATTCCTGCCGGACTCAAAGTCATCCGCCCTCTCGGCACCATCCATAGGTAGTTGGCTTGCTGGGAACCGGTTCAATGCCGATTCCGATTCCCAGACCGAGATCATCAGTAACTCGTCGTATGCGACGAACGGTAAATCTAAGGAGTAATTCTGTACACTGTGCCGTCGCCGCCGGGGCAGCGAGCGTTACCGCCGCATACACCCAAACCGTAAAGGTTGCCCTCAGCATCCCGAAACAACCGCCTGATTCCGGCATCTCCGTCCATTCCGCCAGTGAACCTGTAAAGCACGGTCATAGCCCCCGTCGTATCCAGCTTAAACACGCTCCCAAGTTCCATAGTAGTTGCGCCATAGAGATTACCCGCGCTGCCGCGAATCACGCCCGCAAAAGGGTGGCCCATCCCGTCCAGCCCGGTAAAGCTGTACAGCAGAGTCAGCTTGCCCGTTTTACTCACCTTGAAAACCGTGCCACAGCCGTATATATTCTGGCACGCCCCTCCGACGCCGCCGCTGAAGGCTGTGCCATACAGATTGCCTTCCGTGTCCAGCACCAAATTTGCGAACGGAGTTGCCCCATCTGGCCCCCCCGTGAAGGTGTACAACACGGTCTCTTTGCCCGTCTTGTCAATCTTGTAGACAACCCCACATCCTATTGGACCCCACCCTCCACAGAACGGGACGTCGTTGCCGCCCTGAGCTGTTGTGCCGTACAGATTGCCCGCTTTATCAAAGACCACAGACCCTTGTGGTCCTTCTCCATCTGGACTCGAAGTGAAAGCATGCAGCACTTTTTCCCTCCCGGTTTTGTCCAGCTTGAACACCACTCCGCAACCGTATGGAGGAGCGCAGGTGGTATCTCCGCCGGCTTGGGTGGTACCGTACAGATTGCCCTCAGCATCTTGCACTAGATCTGCTTCGGGCGCGTCTCCATCTGCTCCGCCAGTAAAGGTGTGCAGCAGGGTTTCCTTTCCGGTCTTGTCCAGCCTGAACACCGTTCCATGATCGTAGCGGCCTCCGCTGCTAGTGGTGCCATAGAGGTTGCCAGCTTTGTCGAGAACCACACCTGATTTCGGTTGTGTACCGTCACCTTTCGCCCCAAACTCATGAAGCAGGGTCACTTTGCCACTGGGACTGAGCTTGAAGACCACTCCGTTGTTAAACTTGCCACCAGCGTATGTAGTGCTATAGAGGTTACCGGCCTGGTCCAAAATCGCGTCCGATTGCGGACTATTTCCGTCGTTGGGCTCGCCTGTAAATGCATGAAGAACTTTGAAAGTCTGCCCAAGCACCCACGGAGTCGCCAAAATCGTCAACACAAGCACAACCACTAACGTCGGTAAGGCGCTGGCCGCTCTCCGACCTACCCTCGACACCCGATGCTGAACTGGGCTCTCCATTATCCCCCTCCTAGCTAGATTTCTGTCTCCTTAGCCTTTGTGCTGCACAACCTTAAACACTACGCCGCGAGCAAGTCCTCCACAGCTGCTGAGATCGCCGCCCGACCACGTCGTGCCATACAAGCTTCCGGCCACATCGAAAATCAAATCACCTACACGGGGCCGCCCCTTCCGCCCTCCCAATGAAGTTGTAAAGTACGTTCCCTCAGCGTTTGCTCAGCTTGAATACCACCCCGCACCCGTTTCCTAAGCAGCCCGATAGATTTTTGCCGCCGTACTGGGTGGTGCCATAAAGGTTTCCCTCCGCGTCCAAAATCAAACTCCCATAGGAGGGATCCCTCCCGTCCGCCCCACCAGTGAAGGTGTGAAGTACGGTCTCCTGGCTTTTGCTACTCAGCTTGAATACCACCCCGCACCCGTATCCTCCGCAGCCTGATAGATCGCCGCCGAACTCGGTGCCGCCATAAAGGTTTCCGTTCGCGTCCAAAATCAAACTTCCATAGGAGGGATTCGCCCCGTCCGCCCCACCGGTGAAGCGGTGAAGTACGGTCTCCTGGCCTTTGCTACTCAGCTTGAATACCACCCCGCACCCTCCTCCGCAGCCCCTTAGATCGCCTCCGTACGGTGTGGTGCCATAAAGGTTTCCCTTCGCGTCCCAAATCAAACCTGCAGAGGGATTCGCCCCGTCTGCCCCCCCAGTGAAGTTATAAAGTACGGTCTCCGTTTTGTCTTTGGGGCTCACCTTGAACACTACTCCGGCGTTGGAACCGCCGGCCCACCGAGCGGCGCCATAAAGGTTTCCCTTCGCGTCCCAAATCAAACCTGCAAAGGGACTCGCCCCGTCTGCCCCCCCAGTGAAGGTATAAAGTACGGTCTCCGTTTTGTCTTTGGGGCTCACCTTGAACACTACTCCGGCGTTGACGTTCAAGAGGCCGCCACTGTTGGTGGTGCCATAAAGGTTTCCCTTCGCGTCCCAAATCAAACCTTGGGCGGGATTCGCCCCGTCCGCCCCACCAGTGAAGTTATAAAGTACGGTCTCCGTTTTATCTTTGGGGTTCACTTTGAACACTACTCCGCAGCCTGGGTAAAATTGCCCAATGCAGTCGCGGCCCGTGCCGCCGTACCAGGTGGCGCCATAAAGGTTTCCGTTCGCGTCCAAAATCAAACTTCCATAGGAGGGATTCGACCCGTCCGCCCCACCGGTGAAGCTGTAAAGCACGGTCTCCTGGCCTTTGCTACTTAGCTTGTATACCACCCCGCACCCGTATCCTCCGCAGCCCGATAGATCGCCGCCACTCCAGGTGGTGCCATAACGGTTTCCCTTCGCGTCCCAAATCAAACCTCCAGCGGGATCCGCCCCGTGTGTCCTTTCACTGAAGCTGTAAAGTACGCTTTCCTTGTAAGCTTGTGCTTGCGCCAATTGAGTTGTAAGTACGCTTAACGCAAGCGCGACTACTAACGTCAGCGCAGCACTTGCCACACGCCGGCGGATCCCCGAGTTCCATTCCTCATGTTGAGCTGTCTTGGTCATATAGTGCCGTCCTTGTTTGTTTAGATTCGAGTCTTTCACTGCCGCCTCGTTCGTTCCAACCGGTCCAAACTGTGGGCAACCCGTCCATTTTTGTACATTGTCGAGGGCACTTAATGTCGGACTGCGACCCGCTGAGCACGAACTTGTATCACCGGAAGACAGCGAAAGCCATCAAATTTTATTGAACCTGTATCCAATATCGCAGCTACAGCTGCGCGCGTTGCATCGGGACGCGATCGCTCAACTGGCTTTGCTCTTGCACGTGATCATGGGCACTGGGGGTCAGTCAAGCCGAACCTTCAAATCGAGGGCTTGCTTGAAATCGGCCTTGAGCCAGGTTCAACAATCACTATGTGGAATGTGGTCGAGGGGAAACGGTTACTTGCCATTATACTGTTCGGTGATCGGTGTTTGTCAGACTCATCAAGTGCCTCCGAACAGCTAGATTCTTCGCCGCCAAACGACGACCGGCGTTTCTGCAAAACGAGCGAAAGAATTGAGTTCCCTAACTAACCCACCATCACGAGCCAGAAAGGCGAAGTCTCGTAATTCAGAAAAACTGGTGCCAGTAATCACTTGGCTTGACCAAAACTTTTCGGACGACAGGCCGTCGCAATCTCGACTTGCTCGACTGCCGCCAAAGCTTCGTCCTGAAGCGACAGCAAACGCTTTGCATAATCGACAAGAGACTCTCCAGCGGTGGTCAAGTACCACTCGTGCTTCTTTGACCTCTCAAACAAAGGCGTCCCGGCTTCTTCCTCCAACCTGCGAATTGCAGCCCTCACCGCCGGGATTGTACGACGCAATCGCACCGCCGCTTTCTGCAGCCTGCCTTCCTCGGCGACGGCTACCAGAATCTGAAGTTCCTTCAATTCCATAGGTTCTGCCAAGGTAGTTGTCCTTCGCTCTTGCGAAATTGTTTTCCACTCGGCACGATCAAGCGACTTTCTAACACGCCGCTAATTCAGAACCTATTCAATTGCATTTGCGCCAAGGCAAAAATTCTTTTTACCGAAAGACGCATGAAGAAATTGCGTACGCCGCTACACCGCTCCCCAGAAGATAACGACGCTCTAATACGGCGCATCGTCCTTCACCGTGGTGCGATCCAGCTGATGCGACTGGAACGCATCAATATACTGCATACTGCGTTTTTTCAAGTCGGTTGCCGTCGGGCCCGAAGTCGACAACCGACCGGAAAATGGGGCTCGCCACCTCCAATTGGGAGAGCAACTGACCCCGCCGCTCACTTAACGCGCACTCAACGTAGTGACGGATTATTTCGCCAGTGCGTTAATCAAGCCGTTCGTGTTCGGACTGCCCCAGCCTGACGTCAAATCGTAGCCTTTTGTCGGAAAATTCCCGTTACCGCCGAGGGTGATGTCATGGAAGTCGGTGTGATAGGTCTTTCCCAAACCCAGCGGATAAATTGTTGGATTTATGAAACCCGGCGGGGGAAGCTTTTTGGCAGCTGCCTGTTCATTGGCTAGAGCCAGATATCCAGCCCACATGGGTGTCGCGAAACTGACTCCGCCGTAGACATTGGCAGTGCAGGCGGTTTGGTCGGCGCAGACGTAAAAGTCGAAATTAGCCTCTGCCGAGACGTCCGGACCGTTCCGATATATCTTGGACCCCCCGTTGGCTTTGGTGATCACCCCTGTCAGCTTCTGCCAGCTCGGAATCTTGATGCCGTCGACAGGACAATAGCCACCGCCGCCGTCGATCCAACCGGTTTCCGAAGCCCACCCCTTTCCCGGACCCTTGGTACTTAAGTCCGTACCGCCGACAATGGTGATGTACACATCGTCCCTTGGCCACACGCCGCCACAGCCGTTGTTGCCCCAGGCGCCACTATCGCCGGCCCCTTTAAAGAAGCTTTGGCCCTGCGTAGCCATCCTCTTGAAGTAGGGGTCGTCAGTTGCAGGCGATGAAGTCCATTGCCAGGACGAACTCAGTTGCAAAGGTAGTGGCTTATGCGAGGTCATCGACCCCAATATCGCAGTGTCGCTAGAACCTACATACAGGTAGACTGCCGTAGCGCCCGGCGCCATGCCGAGCGATTGAGTGATGTCGAGGGTCTGTTCCGTATCGTCACAGCTTGGATAGAGGCATTTCAAGGGGGTTCCGTCTGTGGAAATGCCCTTGACGGCGGCGGTTCTCTTTTGTTTAGCGTTCTTGTAATAGGTGTTCACGTCGGCGATATCAAATCCGGCGAACTCCATCAAGCCGATGTTTTGGCCCTTGCCAGTGAGAGCGGTTCCCTCGTAGTAGGCGGCCCTCATGTCGCTGCCGCAAAAGGATTGTTGAGGACAGGAGCCTGTAGTGGCTGGAGGCTTCACACCCGGTGGCCTGCGCACCAATTCGGGACGCGGGATCGAATAGTTGTCCAAACCCGAGATGTGCCAAAGCTGAAAAGGGAGGTCCACTGTAGGCTCTCGGTCCGGTGCATAGAAGTCGCGGTTCTGGATGGGATCGTGATAGAGGCCCATGTTTACGTGGAACGCCGTCTCGATAGTTGCCACCGAACCCTTGAATTGAACGTCCATAGCATCACGGGAGCCACCACTCATGGTAAAACCGTTGGCGCTTCCGAAACGAATCAAGGCGTCATAGTCTTGCTGTCTGGGACCGAACTCGTCAGTGAACTGTTCCACCGTCAGGAACTGACGGTAGGACGAACTGGAAGGATCGTAAAGCTCTTGCAGAAAATGATCGAGCCCTGCCTGATTGCGCACTGCCATAACAATATCGATCTGCATGGATTGATTTGCGGGAAGCTTAGCGACAAACGGTGCCTGCCCGTTAAGAATCACGTCACGCACATGACGAGTCAACAGAAACTGTGGCTGGGCCAGACAAACGATATTCGCGCTCAACACCATTGCGACGATTGCGAGCAAAACTACGGTTAGTTTTCGAATCACGGTTTTTCTCCTTAAAGAACTTGGGTGGAATTTCAATCGGGTTGTCTAAATGTCCGGCTGCCACCCCATTCGGGATGACTCATATCACTGAGAGATAGCGAAAGCCATCAAATTGGGTTTAACGTGTATCCAATTGCGCTGATACAAGTCAGCAGGCGTGTTGCTCCCCACCGCCCTGAGTCGTTTCGCTGTTCAAAATGACAAACCAGAAATCCAGCCTGAGGCAGAAATTGTCATGAAGGATTGCGTCGCTCAGCGCTTGGGAGTTTTGCGATGGGAAGTTGTCTAAGTTTGATGGCAGCCAGTTGTCGGAGACGTTTTGCGTTATCGCGAAGATCTTTTCTGAGTTGTTGAATGACGGAGTCGAACTCCGCTGTGTCCGGCGTGGCCACGGATCTGGCACACAATTCGCTGATTCGATCTTCTAGCCGACGGGATTCCACCGGATTTGCCATTCTCGGCCAGAGAAATCTCAAGAGTTACACATCCAGGTTCTTCGTTCGATACAGTACAAACCGCAGGTAGTGTCTTAACCCCACGGAGTTAAGACACTACCAAACCGCACGAAAGAGCAAAGGGTTACCTCAGGGGTGGCTTTGCACAGAAAGGCCCCTATGAGGGGCAATTCTTGTGCAGCCAGAGGGGTTTTTGTGCAGGGATTCTCCCCTGTCTCATTGGCCCCATGTCCCGAAAAGCTTATCCTTCATGGGTCCAAGAATACACTCTTGGCTCAGTGGAGGTGTGCGCGATGCATTACGTCAGGCTTATTTGGGATCAGTTGTGGGCATGGATTGATTGGCACGGGAGAATTACAACGGTGATTCTCTTGCTAATAGCGTTATCTGGGACGGCTCTCACCAATCGTGCATTGGCGATCTGGTCGCCCGTTTCAGGTGTTTACTTGTGGGTTATAACAGTTCTAGTTTTTGCCGTGTTCCTGTGTTTCCTTGTTATCGCAGGCTCCAAACTTAAACCACAACCTAAAGTCTCCCAAGCTGCCGAATCTTCCCAAGAGATAGACTTAGAGAAATCCGTCGCCAAGAGCTGTAGACCTTGAACGTGATATTGAACACAGCATCAGAGAGCGGCAATCTTGGCCGCCCCGATTTGGCAGGAGCGGACACAAGACCAGAGCACAGATCGTGCAAGAGGGACTGAAATTTATCTTGCTCGTTGGTCTGCGCCTCGTTGTAGGCAGACCAATTTTGCGGATAGGTGGTGCGCTCCGTTGCGGTAATCGTGACACTCTTGGTCACGGTCGTGCTGCCATCGGCGTTTTGCTCGCGTTTCATTACGAAGCGGGCCGCAAAAATGTGCTTGCAATCTACCCCGCGTGTTTCATGGTCGGGGCAGGTACAAGAGGCGATCTTGGGCATCAGGTGCGCGGTTTCGTCTTTGTCACGTTTCGTGCGTCCGATACCTCAGGTGTAGCATTTTGGGGCAACGGACTATATGGTTCGCGCTCGCAAAGAAACCCCTATTGAACACATCTATCGTAGCGTCACGGGGCGAAAAATGCCGCTATCCGTTAGGCGTATCCTGCTGCCAAAGCCTAGGATTAAGAAATCAAAACTGTCCTGATTTGTGTTCAATAGTGAACATTATTGATTTTGAGTTTTCAGTAGCATCGCGGTGTGGATTTCCTGATCGCCTGCCCGATTTGTACCAAGCCCATCGACTTAAACGTAGATAGGTGTACGAATGAGTACGGAAAAGCTGTCCACACGGAGTGTTATTTCAAGCTAATCACTGGACGCTCAAAACCCTTCGATTTGCAATAGCCACGTTCACAATCATCAAGGAATTAAGATCGGCAGATGATTATTGCTTCCTGCCTTGCTTGGGAGCGTTGTAACCGAAGCGGGCTAATTTCTTGTCCAGTTCAGCCGATTTCGTCATGATAGTTTCAGCCTGTTTCATCAGCCTGACTGCCTCCTCGCGTAACTTTTCGGCCTCGCGTCGCAGCCCGTTCGGAGGTAGATTTATCAGGCACGCATCTATCATGCCCATAGATTAACGGTCACTCAACTGACAGCTATACCGAAAAGTGTATTGTTTTTCGTGTTTTGTCGCCCTACTATGGATTCGATGGGAGGAAAAATATGGGTGCAAATCTTGGAGAGTTAGAAGCTGAGCGCATTCTAAAAGCGCGTCAAAGCGATGCCGATTTAGCGGCAAGGCAAGCCCGCGAAGATAGAATTTTGTGTACCGAACAACCTCGCTTCTTTGACGCCATGGCGGACGATCTGGCGAAGACCGTCGAATCCTTCAATCTGAGGATGGGACTCGAAGGACAAGATGCGATTACGTTTGTGCATCCCGGAAACCAGATTCAGGTTGGCAAGAGAGCCAAACCTTATTTTCTCCGCAAGATTATGCATTTCGAGCGCACAAACGAAGTCCTCATTCGTACTGAGATCGTCAACGGCTATCAAAAAGCTGTAAAGGAAGAAAAGTGGTATTTCGAAATTCAAGGGGGCGAACTATTACTGGATCATAAGAATTTCGCTCAATGCGCTGATTTTCTCTTTAAAGGTCTCCCCGACGCTTATCGATGAGTTGAAGCGTAGAGCGAGCAGCGGCCACGCGGAAACGCAATAAAGAAGGCAACCCATGAAGCGTGACATGGATTTCATTAGGGAGATATTGCTGAGAGTTGAGGTTGATCCCAGATTTAACGGCAGTCATTTCATCGTCTTCGACACCTCAGATTTCAAGGATCATTCGCAAGAGGAAATCGCCTATCACATTGATCTGCTGTTCGAAGCTGGTTTGGTGGAGGGAGCCGCTACCCTAGATGCGCCCGCCGCTGCTATTTCAAAGCTCACATGGAAGGGCCATGAATTTATAGATGATACTGGCGATCCGGACATCTGGGCCAAGACTAAGGAACGTACAAAGGGACTTGTCAGTGTCGGTATCGCTATAGTGTCGGAGGTTGCAAAAGCGGAAATCAAAAAGAAACTCGGTCTACCCTAGCGTCTTGGTGGAGAGTGGGTTTTTGTGCAGAGGGATGAGTTATTGTGCAGGATGGGTTTGTTGTGCAAAGCCCCTCAGGGTCGCCGCGCAAAAGTGAAGGAAGCTCTTTCGATTGGAACTCATGCACGGAGATCTCCTCCCCAAGCAAATATAGATGGAAGACCGTTACACCCTCCCTAGAAGATAACGACGCTCTAATACGGCGCATCACCCTTTACCGTGGTGCGATACAGGTGTCGCCGAAAGTGCGACGGGCAGCCGTGTGCCAAGTGAATCGTGCATCGATTGTCCCAGAAAACGAGATCGTGATCCTGCCAGCGATGGCGATAAACGAAACGCGGCTCGGTACTATGGACGAAAAGGAATCGGAGCAGCTCGCGGCTTTCCACCTCAGGGAGGTCGAGAATACGCGATGTGAAGCTCTCGTTAACGAACAGCGCTTTGCGGCCTGTTTCCGGATGGACGCGTACGACAGGATGTACAACCTCTCGCACCTCGTCCCTTTGTTCCTTGGTGAGCGGCGGCCGCCATTTTGATCCGCTGAATCGGTCGTAGCTGTGGCTGTACGAATGCACGGCGCGCTTGCCTTCAACCCGCTGCTTGATCTCGGCGGGTAAAGCGTCGTAAGCGGCAGACATATTGGCAAATGAAGTATCGCCACCCTCCATCGGAAGCTCAAGGGCATGGAGCAAGGAACCGAGACTTGGTTCGGGCGTGTAGGAAAGATCGGAATGCCATATGTGGCCTGCGTCGCCAAGGCCGATGGGCTCTCCATTCTCGAGGACGTTGGAAATGCGAAAAATTTCTGGATGCCCCGGCAGCAAGTATTGACGCAGAACGTGAATCATCAGCTGCCCAAAACGGCGACTAAACGCAACATGCTGCTCGGGCGTGATGTGTTGTGCGCGGAATACCAGCAAGCCCTCGCTTTCGAGGAAGGCGCGGCGCACGGCGGCGAAAGTTTGATCGTCGAGCGGTCGCGACAGATCGAGGTCGACGATCTCGCCGCCGAGCGCCGCGTCGAAACGGTGGAATTGAAAAATTGTAGCTTCGGTCATTTCTCCATTCCCTAACGTCGCACTATCCTCGCTCCACGGTGTAGACGAACGACAACCGACTGACTTTTAGCGCTCGTTCTAATTTGATCCTTACCACTTCAAAATCGCGAACGTCAAGTCAATTGTGTTTGCGATGGCAAAAATAAAGCTTACTAAAAAGGACAGAATTGGCAGAACGAATCTCCTAAGTTAGATACGGCTACTGCCACTTGCAAATGGCATAATGATCAGCCGCTTACCACTTTCGACGCCACAAACAGAATTAACTACCGTGTCCCCGATCGCTCATGATTGACTATCACAATCCCACACAACAATCGCAATGATGGTAATTTGGTTACAAATCAGATCTGTATCCATCGCCCAGGCAAGTTCCTTGTCCACCTTTTCTGGTGGAAGTTGCTGGCTGAACTGGGAGGTTACTGTTGGTTGTGGTAATCGAAGAGTTTTCGCGAAGAAGGAACCTTTTTGCCTACTGAGACATCGTTTTATCGTCGCCTTCTTGTTAAGCATTTGTGAAGAGTTATCAAATAAGAGGCAATTGTACTGCCCTGAAATCTCAACGCTGGTGAGATCACCTACAGAGGAAGGGATTGACTTATGCCAACTGGAGCTCAGCTTCTCGTTCGGACAATTCGTGAGTTGGGCATCTCGGAAGTATTCACTCTTGTGGGCGATCATCTGAACGAGGTTTTGTTGCTGATGCCACGGACTGGTATCCGCGTCGTCGACATGCGCCATGAATCCGGAGTTACCCATGCAGCAGACGCTTGGGCGCGTATTCATCGATGTCCATCCGTTTCGATCGTCACCGGTGGTCCCGGTCACACCAACTCTCTCACGGGGATCGCTGCCGCGAGCCTCGCCTGCAGTCCCGTCATTTGCATTAGCGGGGCCCGCCCATCGAACCTAGCCGAGCGCGGTGCATTTCAGGACATCGATCAAATCGGAATGGCCCGGCCTATCGTGAAGTGGGCGGCGCAACCGCCCTCCCCGAGCCTAATCCCGTTTTACCTCGGACGTGCATGGGCAGAAGCAAACTCCGGTCGAAAAGGACCCGTGCACCTCACGATTCCCCTTGACGTTCTCACGGGTGCCACGGATCACTACGTGCCAGCTTCTCCTGCCCTAGAGTCGACAGAACCACAACCTGATTCCAACCAGATTGGCAACGCGCTTTCTGTCTTGCGCGCAGCAGAACGCCCGGTAGTGATCGCGGGTGCAGGCATCTGGTGGGCGAACGCCGAAAGCGAACTTCGCGATTTCATCGAGAGGGCCTCGCTACCGCTTTATACGATTTCGATGGCTCGCGGCACAGTATCGGATGACCACCCCCTCTCGATGGGTTATGGTGACCCCGCGATAAATCGCGCTGCGCATCACGCCTTCTTGGAAGCCGATGTGGTTCTCGTGCTTGGCAAGCGTATCGATCATCGCCTCGGGATGGGAGGAACACGCATGTTTGCGCCCGACGCGCGGTTCATCCAAGTGGACATTCATCCTCAGGAATTGGGTCTGAATCGCAAGCTTACGGTCTCCTTGTGCGCTGGTGTCAAGGCTACGTTGCAAGCATTCCTGGCAGAGATTGGTACCCCGCCTTGGGCACCGCTGCCTTGGCTCGATCGCCTCCAGTTGTTGCGGAGCGAGTGGGCAGAAATGTTAGGGGCGCATGCGCAGCAATCCGGCACGCCGCTGCATCCTGCGACTTTCTTCGCAGAGCTGAAGAAGTATCTTCCCCCCAACGCGCTCTATGCCTGGGATGGCGGTGACTTTGTCCATTGGGGCCGATGTATACTGCCGGCTCTTCGCTCCGGAGGATGGATGCGCCTCGGGCCACTGGGAGCGATTGGATCTGCGTTACCCCATTGTCTGGCGCTCAAGTTGGCACATCCGGATGACCCAGTTGTGTTGTTTACTGGCGATGGCTCCCTCGGCTTCTATGTGGCGGAACTCGATACCGCCGTGCGGCACGACCTTCCAGTCGTCGTAGTCGTCGGAAACGATAGCGGATGGGGCTTGGAACGCGAGCTGCAGAACGCCTCCCGTGGTACATCCGTGGCCTGCGAACTTCGGCATACTCGCTATGAAATGATTATGCGTGGTTTTGGTGGCGAGGGGGAAGTGGTGGACGAGCTCGCACAAGTGCATCCCGCCATCGAGCGTGCGCTTCAATCCCGCGTGCCCTATTGCCTGAACGTTGTGATTCGAGGCACCCGATCACCGTTTACTGACTGGCAGGTTGCGGCCCGCAAGGTAGGGAGCTAGCCACTCTAGTTGCACAGCCTGTGTCAAGATATAGGCTGCGCCGAAGCAAGAACTTTGTGTTACAACTCTCCCGTGCCAAACCACAAGCCCGAGTTGGTGCGCGCCATCGGACGCTGGAGTCTGGCCGCGCTGATGGTGAACCTCATCATCGGCGGTGGCATCTTCGAGCTACCCTCAACTGTCGCCGGAATCCTCGGCAGTCAAAGCCCTATGGCCTACCTAATCGCCGCCGCCGGAATGGGTATAATCGCCGCCTGCGTTGCCGAGGTTGCCTCACGCTTTAGGCAGGCTGGCGGACCGTATCTCTATGCCAAAGCCGCCTTCGGACGTTTTCTCGGCCTGCAGACGGGATGGCTTCTGTGGCTGACGCGTATAACCGCGGCTGCCGCGGTTGCGAACGTCTTCATTGATTACCTACGAGGGTTCTGGCCGCAAGCTAAAGCACCGGGCACCCGTGTTGTAATTCTCACGATTCTGATCGGCGCGCTCGCAGCCGTAAACGTTCGCGGCGTAAAAATGGGAACGCAGGTCAGCAACTTCTTCACCGTGGCTAAGCTTCTGCCTCTGGGGATTCTGATGGTTGGCGGTCTTGTCTTTATTGATATTCATGGCAGCCCCGTTCCGCCAGTGGTTGAATCTCACCCGGCAGGTGCCTGGATGAACGCAGTCTTGCTGCTCATATTTGCTTATAGCGGTTTCGAGGCTGCGCTAATTCCCTCGGGAGAAGTTAAGAATCCAGCCCGTGACGCTCCGGTGGCGCTAATGGCAGCCTTGCTCATCGTCACAACCGTGTATTCCCTGTTGCAGATAGTGGTGGTACACGTGCTTGCCAACTCTGAACAAACGAATCTTCCTCTGTCAGCAGCAGCACACGTGTTCGGAGGTAGCAGCATGGCGGCCATCGTCTCCGTGGGTGCGTTGCTTTCAAGCATTGGCTATTTCGCTGCCAATATGATTGCCACTCCCCGGATAACGTTTGCCTTTGCCGAACAGGGCGACTTTCCCCGCTGGTTTGCTGCCGTCCACCCTCGCTACCAAACACCTTATATCTCGATTGTTACCTTTGCAGTTCTGGTGTGGGTGCTCTCATTGATGGGGACTTTCCGCTGGAACGCGGCGCTTTCCGCGACCTCCCATCTTTTTGTTTATGGAATGTCTTGTGCCGCTCTTCCCATGCTGCGGAAGAAGTTCCCCGGCCAGGAAGGTTTCCACCTACCGGGAGGGGTTGTCTTCGCCGTGCTGGGAATTGCGTTTGCGCTGGTCTTGGTGACTCGCATAGGTGTTGCCGAACTCACCGTTCTGGCAATCACAGCAGTCGTTTCGTTCCTGAACTGGCTTGTCGTTCGTGGGAATGCGTCCTCCCCCTAATTCCCGATCGCTTGTTCAAAGTATGCCACGCACATTCTCTCCCGGCAGTAGGCAGGGTGTGGATATTCCATCAAGTTCCGATTGACAACGATCTCGTGAATTGCTATTTGTAGGTGTGCCGCCCTACGGCGGCGCTTATCCAGAGTGGCAGAGGGTACAGGCCCAACGAAGCCACAGCAACCAGGCCCGAGAGCCCAGGTGCTAATTCCTGCCCGGTAGGGGAGAGATAAGGTTCTACGCTGACCGAACATCCGGTCGGAAGATTCTTACTCCCAAACTGACCAACTGCGGCGATGCTGCGCTTTGAGCATTGGCCGTCGCGCTGCGCAAGGCTCTGCGGTGCGGGGCGCGATTATGTGCACGACACAGCGGAGAACAATTGTGGGTTCGGGAGGATAGAAGCATGCGTGGTTGTCGACTACTAAATCAAATTGTCGTCCTCAAGCTGGGCGGTTCCATCCTGAAGGACAACGACTCCTATCATCGGGCCGCGCGATTTATTGTGCGTCGCTTGCATCGATGCGCGAACGAGCGTTTTCTAATAGTGGTTTCCGCTCAAAATGGCCTCACGGACGAACTGGAAAAGCTCGCTCGCGAAATTACCAGGTACCCCACTCCTAGAGCCCTCGATCTGCTGTGGTCGACAGGAGAAATGCGTTCTGTGGCGCTTCTGACGCTACATCTTGAAGAATTAGGCGTACGCGCCGTTGGACTCAATATCCATGAAATGGGAGTGCACCTGAAAGAAGCGGGGCAAGCGCGACCCACTGTCCAAGTAGCATCGCAACAGATCGAGCGCACCCTGGAGGAGCATTCCGTTGTCGTCGTGCCAGGATTTTTCGGAACGAAAGAGGGCGGGGTGATCGCATCACTGGGGCGCGGCGGATCGGATTTGAGTGCGGTGCTCCTCGCCGATGAGCTCGACGCGACTGACTGCGAGCTTGTTAAAGATGTCCGTGGATATTTCGCAACCGACCCAAATGTCGATCCGCGGGCCGAACAAATTCCGCACCTCTGCTACGAAGAGGCCCTTCGGATGGCAGATGCCGGATGTAAAACTGGTGCAACAGCAGGCAATTGAGGCGGCGCGTGCAGCGCGATTGCGGCTTGTTGTTCGTGGCTTGGACGAGGCCGCAGCCGCGAGTATTGTCTCGTCGGATGGGGGTGTGGCACACGGCGGAGCATCGAACGGATGCAGCACAACAGCTGAAATACAGGCCCAACTGGCCCGGCCAATGGAAGAGGCTTTGTAAAGCGACAGAAGGAATTTCGCGTGAAAATATTACGAAGATTTCGTGCCTTCGGAAGGACGGTCACTCCGATTCCTGAAAGCAATGGCGGCAGAAAGGCGCTAAGGAGTTACTAAATGAAAGTAAAGTCTTTTACGTACGAGAGAAATTGGACCGGGAAATACTATCGGCAAAGGCTTTTGCCGAGCATGCAGACAATGGATAAGCACATTGCGAGTATGTTGAACGACGGTTGGGAAATCATGACCAAAACCTCTCACTCTGGCGATAGCCGCGGATTTCGACCTTTTGCGAAACGCGACAGCATCACAGTTTCATTTCGAAAAGTCACATAGTTCCGCCCAAAGAACCTGCACCTGCTTTGAATTTGCCGAGATCCCCGCCCGCAAATCACTTAAAATCAGTAGGCCGGTTTTCTATAGACTTACGTGCGCTTAGGTTGCTGTCCGTGTCGCATTAAGTCCTTTAATTGACGCTTGAAATCGGCTTCGAATCCCACTCTCTCCGCCATATTCTTTATTTGTTGCACTTGGTCGTTACCCATACTACAAATCCATACCAACATTGTGGATGTGGAGGAAATATGGGCCATTGGTCACCTGCTAGGACTCCCAAGATCAACCTTAGTAAGTACGTGAACATCGGCGGTCATAAGTGGCGGTTCTGTAGGGTGGCCGTCCGCGCGAATGGACTGATCAAGCCGGACTGCGTCATTGTCGCTGGCAAGCCTGAGGTTCATCGCGAGGGTGCGTACTACATTGAGTGGTATGAAAAGGGCGAGAGGCGTCGGCGGTCGGTCGGAAAGGACGCGAGCGAGGCGCACGCCAAGCAACAGCGCCACATCCAGGTGCTGCGAAACGATGCGCTGGGAATCGAGGTCGTCCGCGAAGAATGATCCGGCAGCTCCGAAGCCTCAGCTAACGCGTCGAACCGCTGACTGTTCAACTCAACCCAGCATGAGGCCGCAGGTGGACGGCGGGATTTTCGATCGTGCCCGTAATTCATCCGAGAAGGGCCGCCAATCGGTCGCGTAGGTGCTTCTGCTGCCGCATAGCCCAAACGCGCGACGTTAAAATGAGCGTCCAATATCACGCACAAATTCTTGGAAGCGTGGCTCTTCTCTGACCCTCGCCAGGCGGGGATCGAATCGCAGAAATGGCGCCGACAACGGTTGTTCGGCGTAGGCTTTCTTCAAACATTCGAGCGCCTGATCATTGCGCCCAAGTCCGGCAAATACCAGATCGTAAGGTGATACGTAGTCGTGTCGCGATTGTTCCGCCAACAATCGTAGTACTTTTTGCGTGTCGCCTCCTCGACCTTCTTCCGCGTAGATGTGTCCAAGCGATCCCAGTCCATGCTCGCCATGCGAAGGCGCGGCTGCGGCTTGAAACTCCGCGAGCGCCTCATCGGTTCGCCCCTGTTGCTCGTAAATCAACCCTAGCGTCTCCCGCGCCGGAGTCACTGCTTGACGCGCCTCAGTAGATGAGCTTTAGCGAAAACTGAACTTGCCGCGAAGTTCCCGCCGTCTTGCTGATCATGCCAAATCCTGTACCCTCGATGATATTGGCAGGTAGCCCCATGTTGACGATATTAAACAGATTAAAGAACTCCCCGCGGAATTGCAGGTCCGCTCGCTCCAAGCCATTTTCTCGGTGGCCAATCGGAGTCGTCTTGATGAGCGCAAAATCGAAATCATAATATGCCGGGCCGCGAAATGTATTACGGCCGAGCGTTCCAAAGCGCCCGGAGTTTGGTCCGGTCCCACCTTGGACACCGATGGGAATGGAAAAGAAGCTTCCGTTGTTCGCGCCCCGCCCAAAATAATCGTCGCGCGGTCGTGTTGAGCTGCCAGCGCTCGAGAGGTCCGGTATTCCGATCTGGTCCGGTCGGTCCGCACCAATCGTTCCTGCCCCCGTTTGCTGGATTCCCGAGTACACCGTAAACGGCGAACCGCTCGTAATCGTTGAGATGCTCAGCAATTCCCAGCCCTTCGTCAACAACTGGCTTCGATCCGACGGAAGTCCCAAGTGCTCAAAATGCAAATCCTGGGCCGCGCTCAACGTGAAGGCGTGCGTCACATCAAAGCTTGACGGCCCTCTTTCGGCTTGCGTATCGAATGGGTCTTGCGGACTAAACAACGTCACAGCGCCGGTGGATCCCGTTCCTCCGATAATGCCACTGACATCGTCCAGCGATTTGCCCCAGGTGTAGCCTGCTTGCAAGGACGGACCGCCATGCCCAACATTTCCCGACAATGAGGTCTGTAAGGCGTTGTACGATGAGTGCGCCGTTGCCGTCATCACGGACTCGTATCCGAAACCTCCCGTCACCGCGCCGCTGCTGTCGAAGTTTGTAAACCGAGCAAATTCCGCATCCGCTCCGGGATACGCGTTTGGGTATGACATTCTCGGAAGTCGAAATGCCGATGTTCCAACATACGCGACATCCGCCGTGAGGCCGCCGAAAGCCCGTTCCAGCCCCAGCGTCCAAGTTTGCAGGTAGCCATTGCCGAAGCGCCGGTCGATCCCGGCCAGACTCAGCAGCGAGAGCTGATGACTCGGCGCCAGCGCCGCCAAATCTTGCTGGTATCGATTTACGTCCATCACCGTGTTCGCGGGGACTTTTTTCGGATCACCGCTGGCCAGTACGTTCACGCCAGCGGTGTTATAAACCTGCGGCAATTCGTTCGGTGTGATTTGGAACCCGTACGAAATCTCCCCGTTTTGCGCCGCGTTGACACGTGGAT
>Ga0307474_10001218_pt1 | contig 18765 bp, 12 predicted proteins | sample atmos_gasesECM1C_2_FD_203312 | JGI IMG/M metagenome (GOLD analysis project Ga0307474, IMG submission 203312) | Hardwood forest soil microbial communities from Morgan-Monroe State Forest, Indiana, United States - atmos_gasesECM1C_05 | ecosystem: Environmental > Terrestrial > Soil > Temperate... | reverse complement strand
ATTTGGAAAGAATACTTGCGCTCGATTGCCCGGATCTACTTGATTGCCCCTCATTGAGACTCACCCCAGAACTTCATTGAGGAGGAAAAGTTCGGGCAGACTACGAGTTCCGATTACCCTGTTTCTTCCTTCTCATTAGCTTTCGTGGGGGCTTAGGTCAGCCTCGGAGGGACTGGGTGAGATCTGTGAAAACGATTGTTCTGAACTGGCCAAGCGCCTTAGGGAGAATATAAAAGAGGCATCACTACAGAACTACTGGTACCTGGTTCAGTTTTGGTGCAGTGCCCAAAACATGAACGCAATTGGACCTTGTACTTGCTCGAAGGGGCCTTAGCTTAACGATTAGGCTCGAATCACCGTGTGCAGTTGTCACCCGTGCCGCTGAAAAGAAAACCGGGACCGGACCATCGGCCTAATCTGCCCCTTTTTGCCCCCGAGTGTTTTTGTTAAGTGTTCATCCATCAGGAAGATGGATGGTAGGGGCGGTGGGGATCGAACTATTGGTGGCGTTGAAAACGCGTCAGTTGTTGATTCTCTGAAAAGGCAAAGTAGCGAAAATCGCCAAACATGCTGAACCGGGGTACACGGCGGGTACACAGGGAAGCGCTCTACTTCACAATGAAGACCACCTTTTCTTCTCCACATGAATATCGCTGATATTGGGAGGTAGCTAGTATTTTAGAGGGCTCACCTCATACGATGAGTCCCACCACCTCAAGTGCCCGAAAAACTCTAAACGCTACCGCTTTCTCGTAGACTAGCCTCTCGGACCTTACTAAATTAGTGGGGAGACACTTCCTTGATCTTGTACAAACTGAACTCACTAGAGAAATCAAACGCAATGAAGTATGGCATCGACTTACTGGTTACAATGTGAAAACTTTGCAGCCCTTTGCCATTCGTCGGATCGTTGACTTTTGCCTGCGCCTGCTTATTTTCTGGTCTCCACACCGAAAAGCTGCTTTCTACTACCTTCGGGTTCTCGGTCAGCCAATTGGTACTCCTCAGACCGGTGTAACCGACTATGTATTTTTCTCCGATTACGCCAAGTGCGAAATGTACTCCGGTTCCAGGGGCACAGTATGCCTTAGAGCGAACATTAGTACTCAGATTGACCGACGTAATACATACTCGCTTGTCGTCGGGAAACGACGAGGGAACAAATAACAGTTGCCTCACAAGAAAACAAATTTGAGAGATTGGTGGACCATCCCCTAAACTCTTACACTCCATGCTCTGATCGTATTCGCACGAATAAAGGGTGCCCTTTTCTTTTTCAGCAATCGTGGAAACAATAGCGGCAAGTCGGTTCGCTGGAGAAATTGCGACCGAAAGTGTACTTACAGCGTGGCTGGACTCAAGGACAAGGTCGGACCTCTGCTTTCGATCGCTCAATGAGTAGCAGGCTATATGAACCTTTTCATCAGTTGAGACGGAGAGGACCAACACTGTATTCGCGCCTTCATCGATGTCGAAGTCGAAGATCGTTCCGGGATTAATCAACTCCATCTTTTCTTTCAACAGCAGACTGCCGCCGTCGAAAAACTCCAGAGATGATCCTTGGCTACAAACAACAACGGCATTTATGCTAGGAACGAACTCGATTCGCCCACAGGGGTAACTCGAAGACATAACGGGATATTCGTCAATCCGAGGATTTCCCTTCACCTCTGCGTGGCTCAAATTCCACGATGAAATCCTCCTCTGTCCTACCTTGCCAGCCGACGTGCTCCGAAAAGTAAAATCCTGGATAAAAAATTCATTCTTATTCTCATTGAAAGCTGCCCCCAAGACGATCCCCGGCACGGATTGCGGTTTTGAACTAACAATTTCGAGTGTTTGTCCGCATATCGGTGGCGTCGCAAGCCACAAGAGAAAAGTCAGCTTTAGGCCTTGTCTGGTCATTTGCATTTTGGGTCCAAACCCGAACTATTGTGAAATGCGAGACTTCCGAGACCTATGTCAACAGCGAGGTGGCCTAGCATACCGAACAAGCCGGTGCTTGGATTCAAAACATCAATGTGTCCTTCTGCTTGTACGTTACTAGAGTTAGGCACGCCACTAGAGACGCCGTTTACGTGCAAGGAAAAGATAACAGTTGAACCTCTATACCCATTGTTGATTCCCAAAGGGTTGAACGGCGACAAGGCTGAGGTTATTTGGTCAAGAGGAGCAGTAAATCCCTGCTGCAGATGCCCATTATGAGACGTAGTCGAGGCATTGTTAAAATTGGCGCCTGGAATCGCGGCTTTGATCTTGGCTTGAAGACAATCCTGGTCGCTCTTTGGAGTTGGAGCTTGCGGCCCAGTTGGTCCGCCCATCTGCATAAGATCGGACGCATCGCTTGCGCCTTCGACCCCCAATGTTGAGCCGGTTTCGTTGGTGTAAATGTCACCGAAAATAGTCCAGGGTGCGAGCGTGTAGTTTCCGACTGAACCATACATCGGCGAATTCCAATTGTCTTGTGAGAAACCATATTGGCCGCTAGGGCCAAAGGTAGCTACATCGCCCGCTATAAATCCATCCCAGAAACCAATCGACGCGTCGGACCAATCCCCGCCACCACCTAAGCTGACGTCGTTTCCCATTGTGTTGGGAGGACACTGAATAAGTCCCCTGGCGTTCGCCGGCGGAGGAGTGCCCCCCGGTGGAATGCACGCTCCTGTAGGATCATCGTTATTCGCCGGGTCGTTGGCTGCATATGGATAGCGATTCAGCGACTGGGGATCGCCAGTGGAGCCTGCCAAGGGGTCAAGCGACAAGAAACGGCCGATGCGCCAAGTATAGTAGCGGGCCTGGGCGTAGTCGTTGCCCGATTCGGCGTCACGTTCGTAGCTGGTGAAATAAAGCTTGTCGTTGGTTGCGTTGTACCACGTATCGCCGAAAGGGTAATTGCCCATCTGTTCGAGCGTTGCACCTGCGGAAGTGGTGACCAAGCGATTCGAGAGATGGTCCTGGTGGTAATACTTCGTGCCGGTGGAATCGATCTTAGCGAGCAGCGTCCCACCGCCGTAGATGTACTCGCGGGAAGGCGAGGTTACCGCAGCCCCGTTGTCGTATTCAGCGATCACCTTGGACCCCGAGAAAATATAGACCGTCGTGATGCTGCCAGAAACCTTTTTCACGCGCAAGCCGTTGCCATCATAGGTGTAGGTTCCGGAAGTACTACCGTTCGTCGCGCTCACAGCGTGGCTCTCCGCATCGTAGACAAGCGTGTTCATGCCGTCGTTGGTCATATTGCCGCTGGCATCGTAGGCATATCCTGTGGAGGTGATGCGGTTGGTGGCGGCGTTCACCGTGAGTGACCCTTGATAGCCCGAGCCCGCGGTGAGTGTCTGATTCAGTCGATTGCCGTAGCGGTCGTAGCCCCAGGAAAGACCCCACTGCGGATAGTTGGTTGAGCCAGTCGTCAAGGCGCTCGAGAGTCGCGCCAATGGATCATACGTGTACGCCACAGTTCGCCCGTTGTCCACGCTATCTGTGATGCTCGCAATTTGTCCGTTGTTGTTCGGAGCAGAGGAGTAGCCGTAGGTGAGGCCAAATTTCGTTGTCGAGTCATGGGCGCAGCTTCCGTTGCGGTTGGTGGTGGAATAGTCTAGACAGTTGAGTTTTAGTCGGTCGGACGAAAACCCGAGTGAGGCGTAGATGCCATTGCCGTATTTGAAACCTATCATCTGACTTGCGGTGTTGTAGCCGTAGCCGGTGGCATACGGACTCGCAGCAGTCCCGCATCCGGTGGTTGAAGGTGCGACTTCGCAAAGACGGCCAATGGCGTCTACGCTCTGCTGCACAACACGGCCCGATGGATAAGTGACTTGGGTGAGTTCACCGGCGATGTTGTAGGTATAGCTCGTCGCGTAAGTAGTGCCGTTGATCACTTTTTGAAGCTGGGTCAATTGCTCTAGCGCGTTGTAATAATAATTTTCCGAGCCGACGCCATCGGTCATGGTGATGAGCGTCCCGTTGTTGAACTGCGAAGCGTTCGTGCCGTAAGTTAAACTGATCGAGGCAGTTGCCGGAACACCCGAGGTGCCCACGTTATAGCTTACGTTGGTGAGCCGATTGAGCCCGTCATAGCCGTATGTGGTGAGCACACCGCGAGCGTCGGTTCGTTGCAAAAGATTGTCGTAATTGTCATAGGCGGTCGTGGAATTGCAGCTACCGCCCGAAACCGTGCCGAAGCACGTGGTGCCACCTTCGGGCGTGGTGGTGGTGAGCAACCTCCCGAGTGCGTCGTACGTGTAGATGCGAGTCTGTGTCGGGTTAGTTTGAGCGTCCTGAACCATCGCAAGCGCATCAAGAATAGTATAAGAGTAATAGGTGTTTGTGTTGAGATTGTTGTTATTGTCCGGCTCCGTGACAGCAACGAGGCGACCCGCTGCGTCGTTCTGATACTTGCGCTGCTTGCCAGCCGGATCGGCGACCGTGGTGTATTGTTCGGCGTAGGTATAGGTCGTTGCTGAATTGTCCGGTAGGGCGACGGACTTCGGGCGGCCCAGCACGTCGAACTGAGTCGTGGTCCAGTAAGTGGCACTGCCTGTATAGGGATTGCTAGTGCTATAAGTCCGGCCAACCAGGTCGTATTTGGAACTGACGTTCGAAATGATGTTGCTGTTTATATCCTCGGTCGTGGAGGTGAGCAAGCGCCCAAGACCATCAACGGAGGATAGCTGCTTGACCGACTTAGAAGAATCGATGGTGGTCGTGGTGGTCGTGGTAAAGGCCGTGTCGTTGTAAGAATAGTTGACCGTCTGTCCGTTGACCGAACCGTTGACCTGTGAAACCTGGGTAGTGCGGCGAAGAAAATCGTAAGAATAGTTCGTGACGAGGTTATTGGGATCCGTGGATTTGGTCGCCAGTCCAAGATAGAGATTGTAGAGATAGCTGGTAGTCAGTTGGGTAGGCGATGTGCCACTGGTCACAGAATTGGGCTGGGAGTACTGTGTCGTTGCAGAGTAGGCCCAGGTTTTTTGCGTGCAGCAATTCAATTGCGCGGTGAGTAGATTGCCAAACCAGTCGTAACTGAAGTTCTTGGTGATGCCACCCGAAGGCCCGGCTGGCGAAGTGTATGTGATGATGGCTGTCGGATTGCCGCGATAATTCGATGTGCAGGGATGGCCAGAATCATCGTGCTGGGCTGCGCCAGTGGGACAAGAGGAAAGCCCCACACCGTCGTAGGTCGTATCCTGCCGATACTGGACTGTGCCAGACCCGTCTTTGATAACCTTTGAGGTTACAAGGTTGATTAGATTCTGGCTCGTATAATTCGACGACGTTTGGTATGAGTAGGTCGTCGTCCGAATAGCGCTGCCCGGGGACCCAGTGCCCCAATCGTACTCAGTCGCGGAGTCGAGAAGCCCGTTCGAGTCATAAGTCGTTGCAACCTCGCTCTGAGTACTCCCGTCTTCGAGAATCGTGATTGAAGTCGCAGGGGTGCCGTTGGTGGCCCACGTTGTATTGATCGTGCGTAGCAACGTTGTACCTGGTGAGTTGGCGTAAATTTTCCTGGAAGCTTCTTGCCCAAGGGAATTGTATGTGTACACCGTATCGTTGGCATTGGGTGTGTCGGCCAGCTGGGGAGTCGTCAAGGTCGTAGTGAGATTTGACGTGTTGCGCACGTAGCTCCAGGTCGAAGAGTTGCCGTTGTTATCGTTAACCATACGGCTCATTCCTACCGTGGTTCCATCCGAACAGTTGATCCCGTCGTTCGTTGAGGAGTAAGTCCATTTGTAGGAGCCACCGATGGGAAGCGTTACCTGCTGGAGCCGACCAGTATAGTAGCCAGAGTTGCCCGGACTAGCCTCGTAAGAAAATGAGTATTTTATGGTCCCACTCACAGGCGAAGGAATGTCCAGTTCGTAAGGTAAGTAAGCTGTACCCGTGTATTCGACCACGCCCGAACAGCCAAAATTTGTTTTGATGCTGTAGGCTTGCAATTTGAGGGTAATCGTCTGATAGTTTCCGTTCCCGTCCAGAAAGTCGTATTGAACACTCGTTGGAGCTGTGGTGCTCGGACTGTAAATAACCTTCAAGGCCTTGTTTCCGACCGAATCTGTCCAGTCCGTCTCTGTAGAACTGATGACCGTTTGCGTAACAAAGTTCCCGTTGACGTCGCTTGCCGTGAAGGTCCCTCCGCCTTCCTTCTGACCGTTCGGACCTAGCACGATCGGATTGGTATAACCCTGAGAAAGGTAGTAGCCAGAGTGGTCCTCTGCGTATGCTGGGGGATACGTGCCACCGTTATATACAGGACAAGCACTTGTATGATAATCGACCGGAAAACTGTGAGGTGTACCAAGCGAATCAGTATAGCCATAGCCCGAGTAGTACGTAATGGTTGCCCAATAGAACTGCGAGCCTTGATAGCATTTGATCGGATTCGAGGTACTGGTGATATATGAAATAGAGCCGGAGGGAAAATCTTTTTGCCAACCCCAAGTCGGGTTCCCGGAAGCATTGGTCACGGGGATCCAAGTGCCCCCGGATTTTTGCCAAATAAGCGAGTTATACGCGAGATTTAGATTTAACGGGAACCCCCGTCCCGAACTGGAGACGATGGGAATCGCAAAAAACACGTTCAAATTTTGATTGTTCACCGTATCGAATCCGCCGCTAGTGAATGATCCGAACGGCGGAAGACCAAGACCTGTTTGCGCGCAAAGCAGAGGTGGAAATGAGAGGAATATGCCGAGCAGGAGGATCGATTTTTTCATCTTAGTTGCCCCCCGTCGAGACTTGAAAAGTGCTGTCGGTCAAACCAGTGTTGAAGACAACTGATTGAATGGTTGTGGTGGCCCAGAGAGTTTCGGTTACGTATTCCTGAATCGTAAACGGGTAACTCACCCCGGAAACAATTTGGTAATTGGAGTAAGAGAAGGAAATAGGTATTTTGGGAGCAGAACCTCCACCATCTCTTCGAATCATTCCGATCTTCACAGGCAAACCACTTGAAGCGTCAATCCAGACATCCGCCACAGTGAAGGGCGACAAGAACTGATAGGTCGGGGAGGAGTTGAAAGTGTTTTGTACGACAATATGGTTGGCAGTCGAGGAACCGATCACTTCTTGGCCGATGTACTGTAGTGAATAGTCAGCATTGTTGAGAATGCCGGAAAGAAACGGCAGCGGGAAATAAAGACACAGGCTGGATGCAGAGCGTTCAAGCGAGTAAACCGTTGTTTGCGAACTCTCTATTTTATTCGCCTGTCCAGTGTTAAAAACGATCGTCCAGGGATTATTCGGCATTTGGAACTGGATCGACGTTTCGGTTGTACCCCGCGTCAGAATCGTAACAGTGCCCTGCTGCGTTAAACTCCCGGCAACAGTCGTGACATTCCCAGTGGCGGTGCTATCCGAAGGCGGCACCCCCATGACTGATACGCTCTTTTGGAGCAATGCCACGGCGAGTGGATCACGCTGTGGTGCATTCGTGGTGGCCGTCGGAGTTTGCGGAATCCCAGCTGTTGAGTTAGAAATCAAAAAGAGTGAAGCAGCGAACGCGAGGACTTTGATTCGCATAGTAGCTCCCAAGAAAACGACGTTGAGGCACACTCATACCGTGCGAGCATATCTGGCTGGAGATTGTCCTAATCGAGGGATGGGACAGTCGAGCGGACCTGTTCCACCGTTAGGTTGCTCTTGAGAACGTGTATATAGCTCTACGTCACCTCAGTGTCAAGTTAATTGTGGTCCCGCTTTGGGGGTGTGGAACTTTTCTCGCTGTGCAATCGAGTTGCCGGTTTCTCTTCGGCTGGGACCGCTCGCCACAAAGTTTGGGCTCATACTTTGTCAGATTATTTTTTTAAGCTGGGGAAAATGCTTCGGATGCGGAAGCACGGCATGGATTTACACGCTGGCTTGAGTACTTCACCGAGGCCGCGGCGTCCACGCCCCCTCCGCAGCCGGAACCGCCTCGGACCACAGGCAACGCCAACCAGGAAGGTCCACAAGAAGGCAGCGGGACATGAAACAAACTGCTTACGAACTTCTTGCCCTAAAGCCGGACGAAGAGCCCAAGGTGAGCGACCGTAGGAGCGGGTGGCACGCCTAGCGGCTCGGGCTGAGGTCCCGTTCGATTGTTCGCTCCCTCTCCAGAATTGGAGAAGAGGTCGGCTCGCCCTTTTGAGCGACCCGTGGTTCTGCTGCGCGTGTGGACTCCAAAGCAGATCGGTGTGAAACCTCGCGGCCAAGCCCTTCAGCAAGGGCGCTTTTATCGTTGGTATAGATTTGGGCGTCGTAACGTCCACGCGACACCGCGACGTAAGCCAAGCGACGATTGACGAGTTTCTCTCCCCCTTGATCAGTGTCCACATGGATGAGCACGCGATCAGCAGTCTGTCCCTGGCTGCTGTGGCTGGTCACGGCGTAGCCGTGATCGAGATGAGGATTGTCTCGAATGTTGAACGCGATCGCGCGGCCCGAGCCGAGACGGATTCGGAGGTCGCCACTCTCATCGATCTTCTCGACAGTGCCCAGCTCACGGTTGGCGACGTGCTGCTCTCGATTCGGAGCGGTGAACTGTATCCGGTCGCCTTCACTGAACGCTCGCTCCGCCTCCCGGTAGAGTGTCACGCCTTGCAAACGGCGAGGGTCGTAAGTCAGACGCTGGCCATTCTCCCGTTCAACTGTAACGCGATTCTGTTTCTCGTCAACGCTTTCGACTCTCGCGTACTCGCCTGGCGCAATGCCGAGCGTCTTGCTGCCCTTGGCGTACCGAACCACATTGCCGGGTTCGTATTGGGCTGCCCACTGACGGTCGGCTCCAGTGACCTCCTGCCGGGCGACCAGGACTTTCATCCGATATTCGAGGTACGGGATCCGGTTGGTATCCTGCATGACATAGTGAATCGCCTCATTGATGGCCTCCCGCGACTTGTTGTCGGGGGACACCACAAGCGTGCCTTCAGGTTGCTTCTTGTATTCATGCGCGATTGTTGCGATACGCTCGTCCCGGTCGAAGATCTCATGCACGCGGCCTCCGGCATCGAGTTTTTCCATCGCCTCTCTGACCTGTCCTCGCGAGAGCTTTTCCACAACTTCCTTGAGCGCAGGGTCTTTTTGCCGCACGATCTCGTCCAGCCGAGCCGTTTGGATTCCGGCTTCCTGCAACTGCTGATACGGCTTGCCCGCTTCAACGGCTTGGTGCTGGCGTGTATCGCCAACGAGCAACACGCGGTCGTCTTTTCGCAGCCGATGGAGGAATTCGTTCATTTGCTTTGTGCTCGCCAGGCTCGATTCGTCCAGGATATAGAGTCGTTTCCGTTCATCGTGCCCCTCATGGCTTTGGGCAAGATGTCTTTGCAACGTGTTCGATCTGATTCCACTTTCTTCAAGTTTTTGTGCTGCGCGGGAGGTAGGCGCTAACCCTTTGACGATGTACTTATCTCGTTCGGCGGCTTCGCGGATGGCCGCGAGGGAGGTGGTCTTGCCCGCACCGGCCACGCCTTCGAGTGCCGCCACTTGATCGCGACTCGACAAGATTTGTTCCACAGCCCGGCGTTGCGTCTCGCTCAGATGGCCATGCGCTTGCCGGATAGCCCAGCGCGTGCCAAAAGTCGCTAGCGCCGCATGCCGGTCTTGCCCTGCGCGCATCGCATCGATTGTGTCCCGTTCGTAGCCAATCATCTCCGCGGTTGTAAACGCTCGGTCGGGCGAGTTGCCCTGGCCTTGTACCTCGGCGAACTCACCTGATTTAATACGCTCTTCGAAGTTCGCTTTTACCTGTGCCAGTGTCGCCCTACCCATGGAGCGCCTGAGAGCATCCGTCAGTAGTGCTCGTTCATCGGCTACGGCGTCGCGTTCGAAGTTTCGTTCTTTTGCGAAGGTCACGGCCGAGTGTGCAGTCCTCGATCCCGCATCTTGGCTAATGTCACGCGTTCTTCCTTCAGCCTCCGCCTTCACGTGCTCAGGTTGATTCCCAAATTCAATCGCCATGTCCTTGTGCCGCTCCTGCATCTCTTCATGCGAGAGCCCGATCTTTGCCTCGCGCGTGTGATGAGCGGCGATCTGCGCGGCGGCCGCGCCGCTCTGATTCTCGATCGCCAGATGCTCTTTGATCTGTTTCCGGCGTGGACTCGAAGCGTCGAGATACTCAGTGCTATACCCCTTGATTTCCGGTTGACTGCTCTCGCCGTGCTCGATCTCGTAGCCCAACTCTTGCAGACGGTGCGCCAGTTCCGAGCGATACACGGCGGTGGCATACTGCTGCGTGCGATAGAGTTCCTGCGGTTGAAGTGGCCGTGTTTCTCCATTGGCCGTTTCTGTCAGATTGAAGAAGACCACGTGCGTATGAAGTTGCGGCGCTGCATAGCCATTTACGGGCCTCGCGCTGTCGTGCTCGAATCTTGCCGCGACCCAATTTCCGGTTGTCTCCGGTGGGAGATTGCCTCCAAGCCGGGCCTGGACATATCGCTCCATTTCGTCCAGCGCGACTCCTACACTGGCTCGATGGGCCTCCTGGACGCGTTCATCGCCACCCACAAGTGCAGTTAGCGATACGCTTTTGGGCGCGGAGAAGGTGGCGTCCCAGCCTGCGCGGTGCTCCATCGTCTTGACGGTCTTGCCTTGCTCGTTCACATATTCCCGCGAAGTCTGGTGGCGAACTAACGGCTCACCGCTAACCGGATGTTGGCCGTCGCTGAGACGCCGAAATTGCTCCTCATGAACGCCACCACGCAGACCCCACTTCTCAGCCAATTTCCCGTGCCACTCGCCGCGTATCCGGTCGCCTTCGCTGTAATAGTTTTCCTGCGCGTTGCTGAACTCCTCCTGGTGATAAGAACGCGCCTGGCCTGCACTGAGTGGCTTGGAAATGGTAAGCATGTTCTCTTATTCGAAAAAACGCCTCGTGATGGGTGAAACGGCGTGCTCCAGTTCGGGTTCCTGACTCGGTGTTTGCTCTTGTGACGCTGATTCCTGTCGCGTGCCGCTCGCTGGGGAACCACGATCTATTCCCGCATTAGGGGCCGCTCTCTTAACAGGTTCTTGAGGCGAGGGCTCGACCGGCACCAGGATGGAAGGATTCTCTTTGCGTGGTGGAACAGGGAGCTTCTTGTGGAGACTAAACATTCTGTCTAATGTCGGGCGTTTCTCGTTCACTAAACCAAAGCCCCGAAAGCGTTGCTTGGGATTGTGTTTCACCACATTCATCAAATCCGGGCTACTTGGTCTCTTCCCATAACGCAGCGCAATAGAACGTTTGCGGTCCAGATAGGTCGCCGGCACCAGGCCCGCAAAGAACAGAACGAGCCCGGCCCAAATAGCTGGCCGGATTAGATCCATCAGGGTTTGGTCTTGATAAACCCAGTTCCCGAGGTAGGCGTGCATCTCGGAGTTGTTGCAATAAGTGCGATGGAATTCGAGGCGCATCGCTCCATGCTTCAAGGCTTCCTCGGTGAGTGCGAACGTGTTCTCTCCGCTCTCTGTCACTGCTGGCGATACGTCACTGTCCAACGCCAATCGGCACCCCTTACGCGTAACAACTTGCAGAAGGGTGTACCGGCCGTTGTCGCGAACAACGCCGGCTATCTGCGAGGCCAAATAAGCACCAAAATAATGTCTTTCGAGGGGCGTCCAGACCCGCGTGTAGCGGAAGCCCTGGACTCCGACAGCTGCCGCGACGGAGAGGAGCACGAGGACGTAGGTATACACTGGCTGAATGCTCGGCCTACCTGCACTCTTTTCTCGGCTCCATTCCATGCGCATGGCCTTGCTCCGATTGGGTTGTCTCTCAGCCTCTCTGTGGCCCCGTAGTTGGACTTGTCAGTCGTTCTATCGCTTTGGCCAACTTACCCGCGTCGGCTCGTTTAATAATGTCGTCCATAGCCGTGCTTGTGAGCTGCTCCCGATTGGCAATGCTGAATAGGATATTCATCAGGATCATTCGCAGGGCCAGCAGTTCCGCCACAATAGTTTGCTCGGCGGGACTAGGCTCAGCTGCCTTCAGCAATACTTCGCGCACCCACTCACTGATCGTCTGATCGGCCGCTAGGACTTCAAACTGCGCGTACTCCTCTTCGGTAACTTTGGTGCTGATGGATTTGCTCCGTGGAGTAGGCATGCGGCACTCCTTAGTTCTGAATCAAAGGCAGGCAATCCGTCGCGGCGTGACGCGCAACGGAATCAACAAGTTCCCATACGGGAACCACGGCTTGGAGGATAGAAACCACGGCGAGCGGAAAGTTGCTAGCCGCCGAGTTTGCAGTAAGTTCCCTCATGGCAACCTCAGTTGCCATACAGCACCCGAAACGGGGTGACGTGTCCGTCCAACTCCCGGTGCCGTAGGCACCGCTCTTCGAAATCGGCAGCCAGCGGGCCAACCGTTCATGCAATCAGCCATGTTCGCCGTACTCCAGACGGAGTTCCGCAAGCCATCGTTCAATCTCAGGCAGTGCCGCTGCCGTGGCGGACAATTCACGTAAAGCAGTCCACTCCTGCTCGGCAAACTCGATGCTCACTTCGTTCCGCCTCAAGGAAAGCACGATTATGTTTGTGCTTTTCTCCTTCCGGTTTGTGGCGACAAAATGCCGGCCATTCCAGGAACGTTCCATCCGCCATTCGACAAGCATTGTTTGAAATTCGGCCAGCTCAGGGTAGCGAGTTATCGCAAAGCTCACTCGGCGCGCCGGACCGAGATCTACGGTCATGGCCAACTCGGGCCGGGCGACACCGGTAAACGAAACGGTAATGTCATTGGATCGGAGCGGGTCGGGCAATACGATGCGCTGCCGAAAGTCCTCCTCGTTTGGCACCGTGGCTCGCACTGGTTGTCGGCCATGCCGCAACCAATGACCGCGCGCGGCGAGCCCCCACAGAGTCGCCCAAAAGGGTGCGATTGCCTGATCGAGTTGGGCGCTGTCCAAGCCTTCGTCACGAATCGCCATCAAAAGGCATCTGCCAACGGAACCGGGCCGCTGCCACTTGTCCGTCCGCAGTTGCTCCTGCAAGCTGGCAATCTGGTCTCTCAGTGCTTGAACCCTCGCTGGTCGGTTTTCTTCGGATGTTGGAGCGTTTGCAGAATCTCCCCCTAAGTTTCGGACGTAGGACCAAACATGGCTTGAGGCTCGGTTTTGTCGGTTGAAGTAGACGGCCTCGAAAGCGTTGAGCAGGTCAATGTAAGTTCCGCGAGAAGGAATTGCTGGCGAAATCAATGGTGGCTCCTGAGTCTCTTCCTCAGCACCGATCTGGACATAGTTAGCAAGCACGTCCCACTCAGCCGGCGACAACGTGCGTTCGGAGTCCCATTTCTTGCGGATGCGAAAAAGCGCAGCTGTGGGTGCGTTGAGCATTTCGTGACGCGCCGTCTCCCGATCCATGCCTTCAACCCGTTCCTCAATGACGAGGAAGGCAGCCTCTCCCAAGGACACCTCGCGTCCCCGTTGTTCGCTAAGGACTTTCTGGTAGCGTTCCAGCAACTTCAGGCGGTCCTCATTCAGTCGAATGGAGATGACCTCGTGCCGGGGCTTCTTCTTCAGAATCGACTTCATGGTTGACATCTCCTACTACACTTGTGTATTCTGTTTACGTTATCGTAGTCGGTCCAGCGGCCAAATGCAAGCATGATCTTTCCCGTGGGTTTGTGAGCGGCCGAGGAGCTAACTCGGTGAGCAATTCGTTGATCTCTCGATCTTGCAGGAGTCACAGCGAGGCGATGGCCAATCCAACACAAATTGAGACCTCGGTGCACATCGAGCGGCATTACGCCGTTGCGGAAATCGCCGAAATGTGGAGCTTGAGCCCTGATAAAGTTCGCGAGCTTTTTGAGAGCGAACCGGGTGTGCTTGTGATCGGTGAACGGAGCCCGAGGCACAAGAGAAGATATGTGACTTTGCGCATCCCGCAGACCGTGCTCGAACGAGTTCATTCTCGTTTATCATTGAAATCCGCTGTGAGGTAGGAGCTTTCCACGATGCTCACCATCTATCGCCGTCATCGCAGAAGCTGCAGGCAACGGGCAAAGGGCCGGAAATATCGCCATTGCCAGTGCCCTATTTGGGTGGACGGGACACTAGGAGAAAAGGAAATCCGTGAGTCATTGAAACTCCGCGATTGGACTCGGGCGCAGGAACTCATCCGTCAGTGGGAGGCGGAAAACCGGCGGATCGTCCAACAAGAAAAGGAAGTCACTATCAAAGAAGCCCATGTGAAATTCATGGCGGACGCGGAAGCTCGGAAACTGAACGAAGCCACGCTGTACAAATACCGCTTGCTGTTTCGTCAGCTTGACACCTTCGCAGATGCGCACAATCTGCAACGTCTGAAGCAGCTGGACCTAGACACGCTGGCGATTTTTCGAGCGACATGGAAAGACGGCCCGCGCTCCGGTCTCAAGAAACTTGAAAGGCTCCGTGCCTTTCTGCGGTTCACAGAAAAGAGAAAATGGATTGACCATAACCCGGCAACTGAACTCAAAGCCCCGAAGGTTCCAAACAAGCCAACTATGCCTTTTACTCGGGAAGAAATCGTGCGCATCCTTACTGCTCTCGGCCCCTACGGCAAGAGCGCTGGTATTCGCAACGCCCAACGTCTTCGCGCATTCGTTCTCCTGTTGCGCTATTCAGGTTTGCGAATCGGTGATGCAGTCCAGCTTGACGTGAACCGGCTTGAGGGCAGCAAACTGCTGCTCCATACGGAGAAGACAGGAGTGCCCGTCTATTGCGTTCTGCCAGAAATGGTTGTTAAAGCGCTGGATGCAGCTCCTCATTCCAGCGCGCGCTATTTCTTCTGGACGGGCAAGTCAACCGTGCGGAGCGCCAAAGGGAAATGGCAACGCAGGCTTCAGCGGCTTTTTGGATTGGCAAAGGTGCCGACCGGTCACGCGCATAGACTGCGAGACACATTCGCCGTCGAGCTACTGCTTGCTGGCGTCCCGCTCGATAGAGTGTCTGTACTCCTGGGCCACAGCAGCATTCGAATCACGGAGCGCCACTACGCACCCTGGACACGTTCGCGACAAGAGCAAATCGAAGCGGACCTGAAGGCCGCTTGGAGTACTGATCCGGTCATCCTCACCGACGGGAAGGGTACACCGGAGATGCAGGGAAAGGCGGGGAGGATCAATTGAATGCGATTCGGCAAACATCACCCATGTGGCACTCCCCGGCATGATTCCGTGCGCGGAGCCAGGGGGCAGCTCAGTTCCACTGGGGAAGACAAGCGCGAGTCCACCGAAATCCGCGAGCGAGACTGGAAGGAATTTGCCTGGCGACAGTAGGGATGGCAGTGGACAATCTCTGAGCTGCGAGAATCACCATGAGCAACTAAACCATGAACCACACGTTCGGATGGTACATCGGCATAGACTATTCGGGCGCACAAACGCCTAGATCGAGCCTTAAAGGTCTACGCGTTTACTCAGCCGACCGCTCGACTGCTCCGCAGGAAGTCAAACCGCCCCCAGTCCGCGCAAATACTGTACGCGCAGGGGCATCGCTGAGTGGTTGGTTGAGAGGCTCTCTGAAGGCCCGCCGGCGCTTGTCGGCATCGACCATGGTTTTTCATTCCCGCTACAATATTTCGAGAAGCACGGATTGCCGCTCGACTGGCCCGCTTTCCTTGATGATTTCCAGCGCCATTGGCCCACTGACGAAGACATCTATGTCGATTTCGTCCGTGACGGCAGTGTCGGAAACGGCGCAGCTCGTTCGGGCAACCCTCGCTGGCGGCGGGTGACCGAACTGCGGGCACGGTTTTCCATTACGACGTGCAAGGGTCGGTGGCGAAGTCAACACACGCAGGCATTCCGTGGCTACGCTATATTCGGCAGCACGCTAAGGACCGCGTGCATTTTTGGCCGGTCGACGGGTGGAACATGCAGCCCAACCGTTCGGTGATCGCGGAGGTCTATCCCGCGCTATGGAGCAGGACTTTCCCGAGCGCAGGGCGAACGGCGGACCAGCAAGACGCGTTTGCTACCACCAAATGGATGCAACGGGCAGACACGGACGGCAGTCTCGAAAGGTTTCTTCACCCTGATCTTGAATCGCACGTCCTCAAAGCAGCAGAGATCGAGGGTTGGATTCTCGGAGTTTAGTAACGCCCTAGCGTCCAGCCTGGGATGGCGTGAACACCAATACTATTGGAAAACCCCAAGCAGTGTTCGCTGTCACCTCCGCGAATCCATTCGTTGTCGACTGATCTCACAAGCCCGGCGATGCTGGCATAAACTGTAAGCGTACGCTTACCCATCATCCTTCACTACGCACACTTCTCACACACAGCCACAAGCGTACGCTTACGTTGGCGGTGCAGGAGCCACCTGATGTGATACCGAAGCAGGTGGTTCCTCCCTCGGGGGTGGTCGACTGAAAGAACTGGGAGAGAACGCGCCCGAGGAGCTGCAGAAGCAATATGGGGCGCTGAAGAATTTAGAGCGGGTGTTCGGCAAGCGTGCGAAAGTTTCAGATCGGCAGGCTCCCTTGAATCTTGCGCAGATTCTATCGTTGGCCGGTGGCGCGGGAGAAGCGGCTACCGCTCTTCCCATGGGTCATCCTCTGGCAGCAATCGCTGGGGCTGTGCCTATGGCGGTCTCTACAGCCGCGAAGATGCGAAATGCTCCTGAGTCCCTGGTTCGCCAAGGTGTCAAAGCTCTCGGAAAAGAAGCGGCTCCAAAAACTTCGTCTGTAATCGGTAAGATTGCAAAGCGAGCGTCGGCGGCGCTTGATGCGACTGCCGGTGAGAGTGTTGGGACTAACTCCGAACAGGAAGACACGAGCGGCTGGGTCCCCATCGCACTTTCTGACGGACGACACTTTACGATTCATCCAGAAGATTTAGCGGAAGCTCAACGGCGCGATCCAAAGCTGAAGGTTCTAACTCATTCGATGCCGGGATGATCTCAGAAGTGCTCGGCGATGCTGGCATAAACTTCGAGGTGACGCCGTTTCAGATGCTCGGGGTGATTCGCTTTCGCGGGATAGGCGATGAACGGCTCCGTACCTAACGTGTCGGCCCGCCCGCCGGTTTATCTTGCTAATTGGTATTCAAAGATTTCGAGCCGGTTGGAGTGAACAAGAATCAGTTTATTAACAGTTTCATAAAAACGCGCACGAAGGATCGGGTCTGGGTGTCGCCCTAGCGGTACCTCATATACCGCCTCGCCTTTCGGCAGGTCCCAAATTGTCAAGCCCCATTCAAGCCCCCACTCCCGTCGAGATGTAACCACAGCTGCAAGTTGTCCGTTTGAGGAGACACTCAAAGATTCGACACTTTGTGGAGGACCAGTGCTTTGTACCTTCGATACCAAATGTTGAATTAGGAGACCTTTAGTCCAGTCCCACTCTGAAATACCCCCACGCAGAGAATCTGTAGTGATTATGAAATGTGGCTGACCTGGAACAAATGGACCTGGGTAATCTGGGCAAACGTCGTCATTCTCTGTTGCGCTACGTACAAATTCGGAAATCGCTCGGATTGAATTCACGTCATAGGAACGAAATCCGCATTCGTCGGCTGCTAGAGATGCGGGATTCTTGCGCCTAGCAAAGGTCGTTACCAGCGTCCGGTCATCGGGAGCGATTTGTCCGTCATCCAAATCCCATTCCCGCACGTTGGTCCAGTCTGACGTTCGGAAGACCAGAAGCGATTGCTTTCGCTCAACCTTGGCAGTAACTACCAGAAATTTCTCGCTGGGGGACAAGTTGAACCCATGTAGCGTGTGCCGTTCGCTATTCGCAATCTCACGAATGGGTTTCAACGAGTTCTTGTCAAGGAGTTCAATGCGGCCACAATTCTGAATAATGAGCTGTTCTGATTGTCTTATCGCAGCAACAGACAGGATGTGAGGTTCCAACGGCGAGCACCCGCTCGGGTCGAGTGTGCCCCAGTTCGTTCGTTCGCCCGTCTGCCAATTGATTTTCTGAATTTTTCCGGCCGCCGAATCAAAAAGATATAGATCATCTTGCCCACTAAATCCGGGAGTTACGTCCATTGGATCCGCAGTAGCAGGAAATGTCTCGCTGGCTATTAGTTTCATCGAAAGGCTTGAGTTTTGCTGCCCAACTTGAGAGTTGAAACGCTGTCGGCTTAAAGTCCAAGAAGCTATGCCCCACAGTATGAGCAAGAAAACGGGAGCAGACCTGACGAGTATTCCTAGCGTTTTCATGTGGCACTTTTATGGGGTTCTCAGCCCCTGCAATATATCGCACGGGGATGCAGTTCTGCCGGATAGCCATTCTTGCATGTGACCCAATGGATCGACAAACAGATTGCTTGCGTCAACATGGCCACTTACCGGTACCGATGGACCTGCGCTCAAATTCTGAAGATGTAAGGAAGGTGTCAAATTTTGCCGAGCACCGTGCAGAGGGTTTTCTGGGTCGGCAGCAAACGTGGATAGACCTGTAACCGGGTTTGTTAGCGAAAATACTGAACCTAAAGAAAGACTGGTATTTGTAGTAAAGCTAATCCAATTCCCCTCTCCAACAGTTACTCGGAGTGCGTCTGGAACAAGGCTAGAAAGCCCACTCATAGAGAACAGTTGTGATACTACTTCCTTTGCACAATCCAACTCCTTTTGCGCATTAGTTTTTTGCGCTCCGCCGTTGCCGCCACCGCCGCCGCCGGGACCGGGGTCAATGGGGTTACCAACGCTCGTAGTTATATAGAATAGAGAGTCAATATAAAGAGTTGAGATTCCTGTTTCAGGATCGGTTTCTAGGGTGGATTCTGTGGTTTGAAAGACTGTTGTCGTCGTGTTCCCCACTCCATACCTGTTGTGGCCACAAGCGAGACAGGAGGGCGCTGAGTTTATAGGCTGACTGAAACCTG
>Ga0307474_10001217_pt1 | contig 18765 bp, 18 predicted proteins | sample atmos_gasesECM1C_2_FD_203312 | JGI IMG/M metagenome (GOLD analysis project Ga0307474, IMG submission 203312) | Hardwood forest soil microbial communities from Morgan-Monroe State Forest, Indiana, United States - atmos_gasesECM1C_05 | ecosystem: Environmental > Terrestrial > Soil > Temperate... | reverse complement strand
CACCGGGAGCTTCTTGAAGCTCACCAACAGTTCGCTCACCGCGCGCACCTACACGCCTACCCCGGCGAGTCCTGCTCTCAATACATCGGGCTTGCCGGCCACCGGCATCGATCCTGCCATCGCTGATCTAGGCACCGGGCAGGCGACCCTGACCTTCAGCGCCGGCAGCGGCCTCTTGTTCAGCCGCACCAGCGCCATCGCGCCCTTCAGCGCCAACATCGCGCTCAGCATCAATGTCCTCGACAGCGATGCCGCCGCCGCGCCGAACCCGGTGACTTTCGGCAGCGGCACCGGCATCAGCTTCAGCACCGGGGCGACGCAATACTACGGACGACTCGCACTGCGCGACGCCGTGGGCTCGGAGCTCTTGGATCTGCCGATGCCGCTGACCACGCAGTACTACTTGAGCACGACGCAGGGGTTCACCACCAACACCGCCGACAGCTGCACCACGGCGCCGGCCCTTGCATTCAGCAATTATCAGTTGAACTTAAGCTCCGGCGAGACCTGTGTCCGAGACACGGGCCACCCCGGATCGTCCGGCCAGGGATGCAGCGCCGCGGCCGCACCGAGCCTGCAATACCATCCGGTCGCGGTCGCCGGTAATTTCAATCTGGTGCTGTCCGCTCCCGGCGCGGGCGATGCCGGCGCCGTATCGGTCACCGCCACCGCACCCACCTGGCTGCAGTACAACTGGGGCAGCCTCGTGAACCCGCTCGGCATGGCGACCTTCGGCGTCTTTCCCGGCCCGACTTCCCGCGTGCATCAGCGCGAGGTGTACTAGCCCCGGGAACCCTGTCTGGGGCCTGTCTGGCTCCTGTCCCGGCGGCTTGCTTTTCCCGGCAGTTGGCCGCAATTTATGTTGCGCGCAGCAGCGATAAAAAGGGGAGCCATCATGCGAATCGTTCACCGGCTGATTTTGTGCATTGGCGTCGCGACAGCCTTCAGCGTCGGCACGCTCGCCGCGTATGCCGACGAGACCTGCAATTCGCCCTACATGTCCGGGCTCATCAAGGGCCAGGAGGATTTCGTGCACGTGTGGACGCTCGGCGTGCAGGGCATGGGCGACGGATCGGACAAGCTCGTCACCATCGCGGCGAATCCCACCTCGAAATCCTACGGGAAAGTCATCGACAAGATTTCCGTGGGCGGCCGCGGCGAAGCGCACCACATGGGCTTCACGGATGATCGCAAATATCTGTGGGCCGGCGGCCTCGACGACAGCAAGATCTATGTGTTCGACGTGGGCACGAATCCGTCACACCCGAAACTCGTCAAGACGATTGTGGATTTGCCGGTGAAGACCGGCTATGCGGGTCCGCACACGTTTTATGCCCTGCCCGGGCGTATGTTGATCGGCAATCTCTCGAACACGGCATCCAAGGACGGCGTGACCGGCATGTCCGTCTACAACAACAAGGGCGACTTCATCGCGAAATACCCGATGCCCACGGGCGACATCCGCCAAGTCAAAGGCGATGGCTATGGCTACGACATCGCGGTGAATCCCGCCAAGAATGCCCTCTTGACCTCGAGCTTCGCCGGCTCGAACAACTACATGCGCGATCTCGGCGAGCTGATCAAGGATCCTGAGGCGATGAAGCATTTCGGCAATACCATGGTGATGTGGAATCTGAAGTCCATGCAGCCGGAGCAGATCTTCGCGGTGCCGGGTGCGCCGCTGGAGATTCGCTGGGCGCTGCCCGAAGGTCAAAATTGGGCGATCACCGCCACGGCGCTCACCTCGCAACTGTGGCTCGTCAAGCGCGACGCCGGCGGCGCTTGGGTGGCGAAGGATGTGGCCGCGATCGGCGATCCGGCCAAGACGCCCTTGCCGGTGGACATCTCGATCACCGCGGACGCGAAGGGCTTGTGGGTCAATACCTTCATGGACGGCACCACGCATTATTTCGATCTCACCGATCCCGAGCATCCGCGGCAAACTTACAGCAAGCACACCGGTAGCCAGGTGAACATGGTGTCGCAGAGTTGGGATGGCCGTCGCGTCTATATCACTTCGAGTCTGCTGTCGAAATGGGACAAGCAGGGCAAGGATAACGAGCAGTTTCTGCGCGCATTCCAATGGGACGGCCACGATCTGACACCGGCGTTCGAGATCGACTTCAGCAAGGAGCAGCTCGGCCGCCCGCATCACATGAAGTTCACGGCCAGTCCGCAGCGGCTGGCATCGCTCACGGACGCGCCGGCCGCGGCCGGTCCGGCGCGCTGATGCCTCGATGGCGCGGCGCGGCCGGTGCCGCGGCCATTGTGAGTTGCGCCGCGCTCTCGAGCTTCGCGACGGAAGATCCGGGCAAAGCGGCCGCGCCGCGCATGGAATTCGTGCCGCTGGCCCCGGGCAGCTACACGCTGCAAAAAATCCAGCACGTCGCCGATGCCGTGCTGCTCGACAGCACGGGTCATAGCGTCAGGCTCGCCGCACTGACGCAGGGCAAGATCACCCTGCTGACGTTTTTTTATACGTACTGCGCCGATCCCTTGGGCTGTCCGTTCGCGCACACGACGCTGGCCGCGTTACGCGATCGCGTACAGCGCGACCCCGCGCTCACCGGCCGCGTGCGTTTCGTGAGCGTGAGCTTGGATCCCACGCACGACACGCCCGACGCCATCGCCGCCTATGCCGGAGAATTTACCGGCGATCCCCCATTCGAGTGGCGATTTCTGACCGCGCGCAGCGTGCCGCAGCTGCTGCCCGTCCTCGCCGATTTTGGCCAGGACGTCAGCGTGGATGTGGACGAGGGCGGCCGCGCAACGCGCACGCTGCACCACATGCTCAAGATGTTCCTGATCGACGCCCGGGGCGAGGTCCGCGAGATCTACACCCTGGCCTACATCCAGCCGCCGGTGATCTTCAACGACATCAAAACGCTGGCTCTGGAAGCCGGCCGGCAGGCACCTAGTGCGGCCGATAACCGTCGGTAAGCGCATTCAAGAAGGCCACGATGTCCCTGATGTCGGCTTCGCTCATGGCGGGCGCATCGCCCGCGTGTCCGCCGAAGGGAGCCGTTGTGTCGACGTTGCCCCGATACTGCGGCGGCAGATCATCGAACTTCACCGGCCGGCCGTTTGCTTGGTGCCCATACCACTTCAGCGGCTGCGTATCGCGCTCGGCGTAGAAGCGCACCACATCTTCCAGGCGATGCAGCACGCCGTTATGGAAGAACGCCGCGCGAGTCGCCGCATTGCGCAATGAAGGCACGCGAAACATGCCACAGTACTGCGTACGCTCCTCAAGGTCCGTGCGCAGCGGCCCGCACAAGCCAAGGTCGAAGTAGCGTCGATCCGCATTCGCCGGGATATTCGGGTTGCGGGGTACACCGAGCGCCGCGTAGCCGAAATCCGTGAACTGCGGCAACGCCCCTGCCTTCATCGCGCTCGGATGACAGCGCGCACAATTGCCCTTGGCCGGATCGTTGAAGGCGGCCAAGCCGCGCAGTTGCGCGCCGGAGAGCGAAGCCTCGTGCCGCAGCCACGCATCATACTTGCTGCTGTACGGGTAGAACTCCGCGGAACTCTGCTGGTAGATCTCCAGCGCCATCAGCACGGCCTTGAACGCCGCCGCCGTGTCCTCGAAAACTCCGCCGCCGAATGCGTCGCGAAACTCTCCCGCGTAGCTCGCATGCCGCACCCGGGTGACGACGTCAGCGGCGCTCGCGTTGGCCATCTCGAACGGCGAGAACAAGGGCAGGCGCGCCTGGTCGTGCGCCGACTGCGATCGGCCGTCCCAGGTGCGGCCGCCCGCGGGCCCTTGATCGATGCTGTCATCACCGTCGTCGTCGAAATAATGTTCGGTGAACGGCGGCACGTTTTGGCCATACATCAGCGACGGTACGGCGCGCACCCCAAAGTGCCGCCCATCGCGCCCGCCGCGCTGCACCGGCGAGGCGTTCGGCGGCCCAAAAGCGCGCGTAGGGTCGTGGCAGGTCGCGCACGCCGTCTTGCCGGACGCCGACAAGGACGCATCGAAGAACAGCGCGCGACCGATATCCGTCATCTGCGCCGCTGAGGGAGTGTTGCCGAACGTGTTCGAGTAGAAGGGTGCATCGGCGGGCTTGCCGAGGGTATCGGCGGCCGCGAGGAGGGTTGAGGCGGCCGCGAGGAGGGTTGAGGCGGCCAACCAAGCGAGTGCGCCGACCGTCGGCAGCGCCGCAATCCAGGAGGAACGCGCGACGCGTCTTCCCGGGGGAGCCACGCTCCTAGTGCACCGAACGGCCGCTGTCGCTCGCGACACCCGCATTGAACAATTGCGCAACATCCACCGCATCGAACAAGTAGGCGCGATTGCAGAAATCGCAGCGCACTTCGACTTCCCCGCGCTCCGCCAGAACCGAACGGGTTTCCGCTTCGCCGAGTCCCTGCAGCATGCTGCCCACCCGCTCGCGCGAACAGCGGCAGCGAAAATACACCGGTGCCGGTTCAAACAGACGCACATCGTCTTCATTGAACAGCCGATGCAGAATCTCCACATCGGCCAGCGTGCGCAACTCATCGGGCGTCAGCGTCTCGCCGATCAGCTGGACACGCCGCCAAGCATCGTCGACGTCTGCGGCCGGCACCGCGACTTCGCCCGGCGAGCCCTCCGCGCCGGGGAGCTTCTGCAGCAGCATCCCCGACGCACCCGACGCATCGGCATGCAGCCAGAGTCGAGTCGGCAATTGCTCCGAATTCTCGAAGTACACCTGCAGCGATTCGCCCAGGCGCTGACCCGAGAGGGGCACGATTCCCTGATAGCGCTGCGAGCCGTCGTCGGTCTCCAAGGTGACGGTGAGATTGCCGGTGCCGATCAAGCCGGCGGCCGGGTGCGGGCCTTCGCGATAGCGCGCGAGTCCGCGCACGCCGAGGCCGCTGGTACACTGCGCCAGCATGAGATGCACCGGGCCGTCGCCCTGTAATTGCAGCGACAGTACGCCCTGGAACTTGACCGTCGCCGCCAGCAACAGCGAGGCCGCCACAGCTTCGCCCAAGGTATCGCGGATCGGCGCCGGGTATTCGCGATGCTCGATCAATGCGCGCCAAGCCGCGTCGAGATGCACCAAGTGTCCGCGGATCGGGTAATGCTCGAACATGAAGCGATGCAGGCAGTCGCGATCATGCATCTATGCGCCCAGCTTTTTCTTGAGCAGGTCGTTGAGCTGCGCCGGGTTCGCCTTGCCTTGAGTCGCCTTCATCGCCTGCCCGACGAAGAAGCCGAACAATTTGTCCTTGCCGGCACGATAGTCGGCGAGTTGCTTGGGGTTGGCGGCGATCACGGCGTCGATCACTCCCTCGATGAAGCCCGAGTCGGTGATCTGTTTCAGGCCCTTCGCCTCGATGATGGCATCCGCGGACTTAGCAGAGGACCACATCGCCTCGAATACTTCCTTGGCGATCTTGCCCGAGATGGTCTCATCGATGATCCGCGTCAACAGGCCGCTCAATTGCAGAGGCGAGACGCGTGAATCCTCGATCTCGAGATTGTCGCGGTTGAGCGCGCTCGACAATTCGCCCATGACCCAGTTCGCCGCCAGCTTGGCGTGCGCCGCCCCGCACGCGGCTGATATCGCTTCGAAGTAGGCGCCGAGCTCGCGGCTCGCGGACAGGACCCCCGCGTCGTACGGCGAGAGGCCGAATTCGCGTGCGAAGCGCGCCGCCTTCTCGTCGGGCAATTCCGGCAGCGTCGCCCGGACCGCGTCGATGAACGGCTCGTCGATCTCGACCGGCAGCAGATCGGGGTCGGGGAAATAGCGATAATCGTTGGCTTCCTCCTTGGAGCGCATCGAACGAGTCTCGTCCTTGTCCGAATCGTACAATCGTGTCTCCTGCACCACGGTGCCGCCGCTCTCGAGCAATTCGGTCTGCCGCGCGACCTCATAATGAATCGCCTTCTCGACGAATCGAAACGAGTTCAAATTCTTGATTTCGGCGCGCGTGCCGAATTTCTCCCGTCCCCGCGGGCGCACCGAAACATTGGCGTCGCAGCGAAACGAGCCTTCCTGCATGTTGCCGTCGCAGATCTCGAGGTAGCGCACCAAGGTGTGGATCTTCTTCATGTAGGCCACCGCCTCCTTGGCCGAACGCATGTCGGGCTCGGAGACGATCTCGAGCAGCGGCGTGCCCGCGCGGTTCAGGTCGATGCCGCTGGCATTGTTGAGACCCTCGTGCAGCGACTTGCCGGCGTCTTCCTCGAGGTGCGCGCGCGTGACGCCGATGGTCTTGGAGGTGCCATCGTCGAGCATGACCGTGATCTTGCCCTGCTTCACCACGGGCAGCTCGTACTGGCTGATCTGATAGCCTTTCGGCAGATCGGGATAGAAATAATTCTTGCGCGCGAACACCGAGCGGCGCGCCACCGCGGCGCCGATGCTGAGCCCGAACTTGACCGCCATACGCACGGCTTCCGTGTTCAGCACCGGCAGGGTGCCGGGATACGCCAGATCGACCAGGCTCGCCTGAGTATTCGGCGGCGCGCCATACGCCGTCGGGCTGCCCGAGAAAATCTTCGACTTTGTGGCGAGCTGCGCATGGATCTCCAGCCCGATGACTATTTCCCAGTCGGTCATCATTCGTACCCGCGCGGCGCATGAGCGTGCCAGTCGGTTGCCTGCTGGAAGCGATGCGCCGCGTTCAGCAGTTTCCCCTCCGAGAAATGCGGACCGATCAACTGCAATCCCATCGGCAACTCGTCGACGTAGCCGCACGGCAGCGACACGCCGGGCAGCCCGGCGAGATTGGCGCCGATGGTGTAAATGTCGTTCAAATACATGGTGACCGGATCGTTGATCTTCGCGCCGATGGCGAACGCCGGCGTCGGCGTGGTGGGTCCGATCAGGAGGTCGGCCTGGCCGAACGCGGCGCGAAAGTCATCGGTGATCAAGCGGCGCACCTTCTGCGCCTTCAAATAATAGGCATCGAAATATCCGGCCGACAACACGTAGGTGCCCGTCATGATGCGGCGTTTCACTTCGGCGCCGAAACCCTCGCCGCGCGACCGCGTATACAAGTCCAGCAAATCCTTCGGCTGCTCGCAACGGTAGCCGAAGCGCACGCCGTCGAAGCGCGACAGATTCGAGGAGCATTCAGCCGGGGCGACCACGTAATACGTGGGCACCGACAGCGGCAGATGCGGCAAGCTCACTTCCACCGTTTGCGCGCCGAGGCCCCGGTAGATCTTCAACGCCTCGTGAATCAGCGCCGAGTTGCGAGCCTCCAGGCCCTCGAAGAACTCCCGCAACAGGCCGATCTTGAGGCCCGTGAGCGGCCCGCCCAAGGCGGCGGAATAGTCGGGAACCGGAGCATCGACACTGGTCGAATCGCGTGGATCGAACCCCGCCATGGCCCTGAGCACGATCGCCGCATCCGCGGCGCTACGGGCAAAGACTCCCGCTTGGTCGAGGCTCGACGCGAAGGCGATCATCCCAAAGCGTGATACGCGCCCATAAGTCGGCTTGATGCCGGTCACGCCGGTCAAGGCGGCGGGTTGACGGATTGAACCGCCGGTATCCGTGCCGGTGGCAAACGGCGCCAGCCGCGCCGCTGTCGCAGCCGCCGACCCGCCGGACGAGCCCCCCGGAACTTTCGTCGTATCCCAGGGATTTCTCACCGGACCGTAATAGCTGGTCTCGTTGGAAGAGCCCATGGCGAACTCATCCATGTTAGCTTTCCCCAACATGACGGCGCCGGCCGCCTTCAGACGGGTCACGACCGTCGCATCGTAGGGTGCGATGAAATTGTCCAACATCCGCGAACCACAGCTGGTGCGCACCCCGTCCGTGCAGAAAATGTCTTTATGAATGAGGGGGATGCCGAGCAGCGGGCCATCCTCGCCCGCAGCGCGGCGAGCATCGGCCGCCGCCGCCGCCTCGAGCGCCTGTTCGGCCGTGAGAGTGATCAATGCATTCAGCGCGGGATTCAAACGCTCGATCCGAGCCAGGAAGTGGCGGGTGAGTTCAACGCTCGAAATCTGGGCCGATTTCAACTTCTCCCCAAGCTCGCCGATGGAAAGGGTGTGCAACATCGTCACCTAAGAATAGCAGTCTTCAAGAATAGCAGGCCTCGGCCGAAATCGCGGCCTTGGCTGCTAGTCGATCACTCGCGGCACGACGTACAGACCGCCCTGCACAGCCGGCGCGTTGGCCTGGTATTTCTCGTGGTTGTCGCTCTCGGTCACCGCGTCGGGACGCAGACGCTGATGCTGGCCATCGAGAGGATGAGCCATCGGCTCGACGCCGCCGGTCTGCGCACGAGACAACTCGTCGACGAAGTTGACGATGCTCGACAAGCTGGTCACGTACACCGGCATTTCTTGTTCGGTGATCGACAACCGCGCGAGATGCGCGATCTTTTCGACGTCTTGACGGGTCAGGTTCATGGGAGTTGCCCAAAAGTGCGTGTTGTTTCACGCAAAATAAGGGTGACGAATGATACACGTTGCCTTGCTGAATGTCCCATCGGTTGTTACATTACCCCAACTTTTTTTCACCCCATTTGCAAGTAAAAATACCCCATGTTCAAACGCCTTAGAGGTTATTTCTCCAATGACCTCTCAATCGATCTTGGAACCGCCAACACGTTGATTTACGTGCGCGAGCGCGGCATTGTGCTCAACGAACCCTCGGTCGTCGCAGTGCAGGACGAACCGACCCGAGGCGGCAAGATCATCGTCGCGGTCGGGGTCGAAGCCAAAAACATGCTGGGGCGCACCCCCGGCCACATCACGGCGGTCAGGCCCATGAAGGATGGGGTCATTGCCGATTTCACCTACACGGAAAAGATGCTGCAGTACTTCATCAAGAAGGTGCACGGCAATCGGTTCTTGAGCCCGAGCCCCCGGGTCCTGGTGTGCGTACCCTTCGGTTCCACCCAAGTGGAGCGGCGCGCGATCAAGGAATCGGCGGAAGGGGCCGGCGCCCGTAGCGTGGATATCGTCCCCGAGCCCATGGCTGCGGCGGTCGGCGCCGGTCTGCCGGTGCAAGAGGCGCGCGGCTCGATGGTGCTCGACATCGGCGGCGGCACCTCCGAAGTGGCGGTCATCTCCCTGAATGGCATCGTCTACGCGGCGAGCGTGCGCATTGGGGGCGACAAATTCGACGAGGCGATCACCAACTACGTGCGGCGCAATTACGGCATTTTGATCGGAGAGGCGACGGCGGAACGAATCAAGCTCGAAATCGGCTCAGCCTACCCGGGCCAGACGGTGCGGGAAATTTCGGTCAAGGGCCGCAACTTGTCCGAAGGCGTGCCGCGCAGCTTCACCTTGAACTCCAACGAAATATTGGAGGCGCTCCAGGAACCCCTGCAGGGTATCGTGGGCGCGGTCAAACAGGCGCTCGAACAGACGCCGCCCGAACTCGGCGCCGATGTGGCCGAACGCGGCATCGTTCTGACCGGCGGCGGCGCCCTGTTGCGGGACGTCGATAAATTGCTCATGGAAGAAACCGGCCTGCCCGTGGTGGTTGCGGACGATCCGTTGACCTGTGTTGCGCGCGGCGGCGGCCGGATCCTCGAACTCACCGAGGAACACGGTCCAGGCATATTCGGATTGGAGTAATGCACGCGACTAGGGAAGCCCAGCTCACGCGGAATCCTAGAGACAGGTGACTAGCCCGTGGTCGCCTTTCGTAACTCCGACCCATCCGGGCGCACGACGGGACTTCTGCTCCGCTGCGTGCTGTATTCGCTGCTCGCCCTAGCTCTCATCATCGTCGACAAGCGCTACGATCATCTCGGCAAGATCCGTCGCGTGCTGTCGGTCGTGGCTTACCCCGTGCAAATCGCCGTCGCCAGTCCCTTCGAGGGCTGGGACTGGTTTCGCGAAAGCGTCACCACCCGCGATGCCCTGCGCGCCGACAAGAGCAAGCTCGAGGCAGAGCTGCGCCTGGCCCAATTCCGCCTGCAGCGTTACGAGGCGCTGGAGGCCGAGAGCCAACGCCTGCGTTCGCTGCGCGACAAAACCGCAGGCGTTACCGACCGGTTCGTCATCGGCGATGTCATGGATGTTGACCTGGATGCGTTCCGCGAGCGCGTGCTGGTGGACAAGGGAGCGCAGGACGGTGTCTTCGTCGGTCAAGCGGTACTCGACTCCGGTGGGGTCTTCGGGCAGGTCGCGCGCGTCGGCCAGCTGACGGCCGAGGTCATTCTGGTGAGCGACGCGACCCACGCCATACCCGTGCAAATCAACCGCAATGGATTGCGGACCGTTGCCGTGGGCACGGGCGACATGGGCCGACTCAAGCTGCCGTACCTGCCGACCAGCGCCGATGTGGTCGCCGGCGACCTCTTGGTGACCTCGGGCCTGGGCGGCGGATTTCCGGCCGGCTACCCGGTCGGCACCGTCGCAGAGGTCAAACGTGATCCCGCGCAATCCCTGGCCGACGTCGATGTGAAACCGGCCGCCGCGCTCGATCGCTCGCGCGAGCTCATGTTCGTCTGGTTGAAAGCGCCGCCGCCGCAACTGCGCGCGCCGAGCGCTCTGCCTAAGCCCGCGATGTCGCCGCAGCCGCCCACAAAGGCGCAGACACCGGCCCAGACACCGGCCCAGACGCCGCCCCTCACGCCCACGCCCACGCCCACGTCGACTCCGACGCCGACTCCGACTCCGACTCCGACGCCGACGCCGACGCCGACTCCGGGAGCGAACGACGAATGATGCGTGAGATGCGAATCCGCCGCATGCCCATGGCCCTTTCGGCTCTCGTCGCGCTGGCGCTGGCGGTGCTGCCGCTGCCGACCGTTCTTGAAGCGTTTCGTCCGGATTTCTTGGTACTGGTGGTGTTTTACTGGTCCATCGAGTCGCCGCGCGCCGGTGGACTGACGCTCGCCTTCATGGCGGGACTGGCGCTCGATGTGATTCAGGGCGTGGTGCTCGGACAGCACGCCCTCGCCCTCACGTTGATGGCTGCATGGGCAACGCATCTGCGGTTGCGCCTGCGCGTATTTTCGGTTCTTTCGCAATGCCTGACCATATTCGCGCTGTTGACCGGGTATCAGTTCGTGCTGTTCTGGGTCGATGGCGCCACGGGTAATCCCGTGACCACATTCGGCCGCTGGCTCGCGCCCGCGATCGGCGCGCTGATCTGGCCGTTGTTGGTGGGCGCGCTGAGCCGTTTCCATGAACGCTGAGCCGGTGCGGAGCCGCCATGATATTCGATGAATTCTCGCCCTCCCGAACCCGCCGCACTCTGACCGCCGGCGGCCGGACCCTGCGTGCCCTGGGGTTGGACGGTCCGCTGACCGGGGTGCTCGCCATCATCGTGAGCATCGGCATTCTGGTGGTCTACAGCGCCTCCGGGCAGAACTGGAAAATGGTCGAGCATCACTTGGTGAACATCGGCATCGCGGTCACCGCGTTGCTGGCGCTGGCCAAACTCGCGACGCCGCAATACCTGCGCCTGTTCGCGCCCGCAGCCTATGTCATCGGCGTGCTGCTGCTGATCGTGGTCGACGTCACCGGTCATATCGGCAAGGGAGCGCAGCGCTGGCTCGACATCGGATTCATGCGCTTCCAGCCCTCGGAGATCATGAAGCTCGCGGTGCCGATGATGTGCGCCTGGTACATGCACGAGCGTCCCCTGCCGCCGACCTTCAAGGATCTGGTGGTCATGGGAATCATGATAGCCATTCCCACGGCGATGATCGTCACGCAGCCGGATCTCGGCACGGCATTGTTGATCGCGGCCTCCGGGCTCATCGTCATGCTGCTGGCCGGACTGCAGATTCAGATCATCTTGATATCGATACCGCTGCTCGGCGGCGCCGCCTGGGCGGGGTGGCACTTCATTCACGATTATCAGCGCCAGCGGATCTTGACGTTCCTGAACCCCGAGACCGACCGGCTCGGCGCCGGCTATCACATCATCCAATCGCAAATCGCGATCGGTTCGGGCGGCGTGTTCGGCAAAGGCTACATGAACGGCAGTCAGGCGCAGCTCGAGTTCCTGCCGGAGCGATCGACGGACTTTATTTTCGCCGTCATCGGCGAAGAGTTCGGCTTGCTCGGACAGCTCTTGATCCTGTCGCTGTACGGCGTGCTCATCGGGCGCGCCCTGTACATGGCGATGCAGGGTCAAGACACGTTCTCCCGCTTGATGGGCGGCGCCATCGCGCTCAGCTTCTTTGTCTATGTATTCGTCAATTCCGGCATGGTGAGCGGCATATTGCCGGTGGTTGGAGTGCCGCTGCCGCTGATCAGCTACGGCGGCACCTCGATGGTCACGTTGTTGGCGGGTTTCGGGATATTGATGTCGCTGCACTCGCATCGCAAGCTCATCGGATCCTAAAGCGGCATGCGCTTTTTATCCGCCTCGAAGTACCTGCTGCCGGCCGCGCTTCTGTTGTGGGTGCACTGCGAACCCGCGTCCGCGCTCGACATCAAGCGCGCCGACGTCAAGGACTTCATCGCGCACATGGCGGAAACGTCGCCGTTCAAGAAGCGGCAATTGCGCAAGCTCATGAAAGAGGCCCAAAGCCAGCCGGCCATCATCGAAGCCATGGACCGCCCCGCCGAAAAGGCCAAACCCTGGTTCGAGTATCGCCCGATCTTTCTCAACGAACGGCGCGTGCGCGAGGGCACGGATTTCTGGCTCGCGCATCGCCAGGCGCTCGATCAAGCCAGTGTGCGCAGCGGAGTTGCCCCGGAATATCTCGCGGCAATTCTCGGCGTCGAAACCTACTACGGCCGCCTGACCGGCTCGTACCGGGTGCTCGACGCGCTCGCCACATTGGCATTCGATTACCCCGCTCGCGCGAAATTCTTTCGCGATGAACTCGAGCAATTTCTCTTGTTGACGCGCGATATGCGCCTCGACCCCCGCAAAGTGAAGGGATCGTATGCCGGCGCCATGGGTGCGCCGCAATTCATGCCGTCGAACTATCGCCGCTATGCCGTGGATGCGGACGCGGACGGGCGCATCGACCTGTGGACCAATTGGCCGGATGTGTGCGCCAGCGTCGGCAATTATCTCAAAGAGCACGGCTGGAATGCCGGCGAGCCCGTGCTGAGCGAGGCCAGCGTGACCACCGACAGAGCGCCGGACTTGGACGGCCGCACGCTGGCGCTGTCGGAGACGGTCGGGTCGCTGCGCACGAAGGGTGTGAGTTTCGACAGTTCGCTGTCGGAGGATGCGCCCGCCCTGTTGATTGCCGCTGACGATGCGGACGGCGTTCACTGGCGCGTCGGCTACAACAATTTCTATGTGATCACGCGCTACAACCACAGCGCCCTGTATGCAATGGCGGTTTATGAACTGGCGGCGGCCGTCAAGCAGCGGATCCTGCTCAACGACGCCGGCGTCGCCACGCCCGGCATCGCGGCACCAAGTGGCGAAGCGTCCAGCGCCGCCCCGCCGGCCGCCGCTCCACCCGCCGCCGCTCCACCCGCCGCCGCTCCGCCCGCCGCAGACCCACCGGCCGCAGACACCCAGGGCGTCGCCCTGCAGCCGGCATTGCAGCAGTGAGTATCGGCCGCGTATTCGCCGCGCCCCTGGGGCTGGCTGTGGCCGCGCTGGCAGCGTGTCTGAGTGCACCGCCGCCGCCCGTCGAGCCGAACCCCAGCATCGCTCCGCCGCCGGTGTCGCCGCCGCCGGCTCCGTCGAACTCTGTGCCGGATGCCGTCCCGCGCGCCGAACGCCGCGCGCGCAGCGGCAACCCGCCGTTTTACGACGTGCTCGGCAAACGCTACTACGTGCTCTCCTCGAGCGTCGGCTACTGGGAGCGCGGCGTCGCCTCGTGGTACGGGCCGGGCTTCCACAAGGTGCGGACCTCCATGGGCGAGCGCTACGACATGTACGGCATGACTGCCGCTCACAAGACGCTGCCCCTGCCCGCCTATGTGCAGGTCACGAATTTGCAGAACGGCCGCAGTGTCGTGGTCCGGGTCAACGATCGCGGACCCTTCGTCGGCAATCGCATCATCGACCTCTCGTATACGGCCGCCGCCAAGCTCGACATGCTGCACAACGGTACCGCCATGGTGGAAATTCGCACCATCGATCCCGCGACGCCGCCGGGGCCGGCAGAGACCGCGGATGCCGCTGCTCCGAGCCCCGCGCTGTTCGTCCAGGCCGGCGCCTTCTCCGACCCGGCGAATGCGCAGCGCATGGCGGAAAAGTTGCGCGGCGGCAGCTACGGCAAGGTCTTCGTGCGCGATGATCAGATCGCCGGCCGCAGGATGTATCGGGTGCGCATCGGGCCGGTGCGCGACGTCGCGGAGTTCGACCGCGTGGTCGCCGCGCTCGAGCGTGCCGGCATCAGCGACGCGCATCTCGCGCTCGATTGAGATCCAGTACCCAGCCGCTATGCGATAATTTCTGTAAGTTCACTCATTCTCATCTAGGTGTTCATCCACTATGTTTCGATCTTTCCTGGCCTGCGTCTTCCTCACCGCGGTCTCGACCGCTCACTGCTTTGCCGGGACGCCGACGCCGACCGCCGCGATCGCCATTCCGACCGCGCCCCAGGTCGAGGCGCGCACCTACATCGTCGTCGACTACCGCACCGACAAGGTTCTGGCCGCGAAGGATGCGACGGCGCGCGTCGAGCCGGCGAGCCTGACCAAGCTCATGACGGCGTACATCGTGTTTCAAGAATTGGCGGCCGGCAAGCTCAAGCTGGACGAACAAGTCACCGTGAGCGAACACGCCTGGCGCTCCGAGGGCTCGCGCACTTTCATCGAATTGGGCAAGCCGGTGACGGTTCAGGATCTGATCTTGGGCATGATCGTGCAATCGGGCAATGACGCCACAATCGCGCTGGCCGAACGCATTGCCGGAACCGAAGACACGTTCGCGCAGATGATGAATGCGAATGCGCAGCGCCTCGGGATGACGGGCAGTCACTTCGAAAACAGCTCGGGGCTGCCTTCGCCCCAGCACTACACCACCGCGCGCGATCTTTCGCTGCTCGCCAACGCCATGATTCGCGAGTATCCGCAGTACTACAAATGGTTCTCGGTGCGCGAATTCGAGCACAACGGCATCAAGCAGCAAAATCGCAACGGACTGCTGGAAAAAGACCCCACGGTCGACGGTTTGAAGACCGGGCACACCGATTCGGCGGGCTACTGCCTGGTGACGTCGGCGTTGCGCGACGGCATGCGGTTGGTATCGGTCGTGATGGGATCGACCAGCATGAAGGCGCGCGAGAATGCCAGTGCCGCGCTGCTCAATTACGGATTCACGTTCTACGACACCAAGTTGGTGGTCAAGGGCGGCGCGGTTCTCGCGACCGCGCGCGTCTGGAAGGGGCAGAGCCCCTCCGTCGATCTCGGCATCAAGGACGATCTCTACGTCACCGTGCCGCGCGGCGGCGCCGAGAGCCTGAAGACGGCCGCCGATGTGCAGCCGCGCTTGATCGCGCCTCTCGCCGTGGACGCGGCGGTCGGCAGCCTGCGCGTGTTCACCGGCGGCCAGACTCTGCAGACGATTCCCTTGCATCCGCTGAAGAACGTCGCCGCCGGAGGCTGGTGGCGGCGGCTGATCGACACCATTCGACTGTGGTTCGCGTAGGGGCTTGGCCGTGGCCGCACCGCTGCCCATTTGCTATTTGAACGGCGATTACCTGGCGCTGGCGGAAGCGCGGGTGTCGCCGCTCGATCGCGCGTTCCTATTCGCCGACTCGATCTACGAAGTCGTGCCGGTCTACGCGTCGCGCCCGTTTCGCTTGCGCGAGCATTTGGATCGGCTCAATCGCAGTCTTGCGGGCATTCGCATGCCGGCACCTCTGCCGCACGCCGACTGGGCAGGCGTGTGCGCGGAGCTGATTGCGCGCAACTCTGCCCGCGACGCGTATCTTTATCTGCAAGTCACCCGCGGTGCCGAGTTCGGCCGCAATCACGCATGGCCGGAAGGCTTGCGGCCCACGCTGTTTGGCTACGCCACGGCCCTCGATCCCGTCGCACCCGCCGTTCTGGAGCGGGGAGTGGCGGCGGTGACGGCCGCGGACACGCGCTGGGCGCGGCGCGACATCAAGTCCACCGCCCTGCTGGCCAATATCTTGCTCAAGAAGCAGGGCGCCGATGCCGGCGCCTTCGAAACCATCATGCTCGAAAACGGTGAACTCACCGAAGGCTCCTCGACGACCGTGCACGTCGTGAAGGACGGCGTCATCCGCACGCCGCCCAACGGCCATCATATTCTGCCGGGTACCACTCGTGATGTCGTCGCCGAGCTCGCCGCCCGGCTCGGTGTGCGCTGCGACAACAGCCGCGTGACTGAGCCTCTACTGCGCAGTGCCGACGAGATCTGGCTGGCATTCGCCACCCGCGGCGTATTGCCGGTCACGGTCCTCGACGGCGTCGAGGTCGGCACCGGCAAACCCGGTCCATTGTTCAAGCGAATGCTCGCCGCGTTTGCCGACTACACGCAGGAACTTGCCGGGACGCCGGCGCTGTGAGCGGCACCATCGTGCAGATATTCCCGAGCGAATTCCCGATCAAGGTGATGGGGCGCCGCGACAGCGACCTGCGCGCGCTCACGCAAGCCATCATCGAACGGCACGCAGGGCCGCAGCCCGACTCCAGCATACGCACCCGCACCAGCGGGGACGGCAACTTCCTGGCGTTGACCTATATGGTGCGCGCCACCAGCCAACAGCAGCTGGATACGATCTATCGCGAGTTGACGGCCTGCAAATCGGTATTGATGGCGTTGTAATCGGGTCCGAATCGAAGCTGGCGCAGTAGATGCGGCGTCAAGCCGTTCGCCGCCGCCTCCATGGCGCCGGCGGCGCCGGCACCGGCGAAGCGCGCAACGTGATCCGCAAGCCGCGTCACCGCAAGACCCGCATGTCCGCACACGTTGATGCGCTCGAATGGTTCCAGATCGAGCGACACGTTGAGTGCCAAACCGTGATAGCTCGCGCCGCGGCGAATCCGCAAACCGACGCTCGCGAGTTTGGCGCCGCCGACATACACCCCCGGGTTGGCGCGCGAGCCCTGCGCCGTGACGCCGAGTTCGGCCGCATAGGCGATGACGGCATCCTCGAGCGCCACCACCAGTTCGCGCACGTTCAAGCGCCGGCGCCGCAAATCGATCAGCGGATACACCACCAGCTGCCCGGGACCGTGATACGTCACCTGACCGCCGCGGTCGATCTGCACCACCGGGATGTCGCCGGGGGATAACAAGTGCTCGCGGCTGGCGTTCAGCCCCAAGGTGAATACCGGAGGATGTTCGACGAACCAGATTTCATCGGGCGTCGAACTCTCGCGGATGTCCGTAAATGCCTGCATCGCCCGCCAGGTGGGCTCGTACGGCGCCAGCCCGAGGTGCCGGATCAGGGGCGCCTCGCTCATGGGTTGCGGCGCGCTGCGGCGCGCGCGGCGTGCGACGCCAGCGCCGCGTTGTCGATGCCGGCGTTGTTGCGAGCCAACGCCTGCTCCGCGCGGTAGCTCGACCGCACCAACGGGCCGGAAACGCATTCCACAAAGCCCAAGGCCAATGCCCGATCGCGATACTGATCGAATTCGTGCGGAGTGACGAACCTCTCGACGCGGAGGTGATTGGGCGTGGGCCGTAAATATTGTCCCAGCGTCAAAATATCAACCGCGGCGCCGCGCAGGTCCGCCATCGCTTGGTGAATTTCCGCATCGGTTTCGCCCAATCCCAGCATCAAGCTGGATTTGGTGAGTACCGAGGGCCGATGAGTCTTCGCGGCACGCAGCACGCTCAAGGTCTGCTCGTAACCGGCGCGCGGATCGCGAACCGGATGAGTCAGCCGACTGACCGTCTCCAAATTCTGCGCGAACACATCCGGTCCGGCATCGAGGACGGTTTGCACGTCGCAGAGGACACCTTGGAAATCCGGCGTGAGCGCCTCGACGGCGGTCCCGGGATTGCGGTGCTTGATCGCACGAATCGCCGCGGCATAGTGCGCGGATCCGCCATCCGGCAGGTCATCGCGGTTGACCGACGTCAGCACTACATATTTGAGGCCCATCAGCTCGACCGAGCGCGCGACGTTCTCCGGCTCCTCTTGATCCAACCAGCCCCGCGGATTGCCCGTGTCCACCGCACAAAATCGGCAGGCACGCGTGCACACGGCGCCCATCAACATGATGGTTGCCGTGCCCGCATTCCAGCACTCGCCGATGTTCGGGCATTTCGCCTCCTCGCACACCGTGCTCAAGCGGTGCTCGCGCACGATTTGTTTGACCGCCGAGAATTCTCTGCCCGCGGGCAGCGGCGCCCGCAGCCATGGGGGCAGGCGCTGCGCCGTGCGCAATGCCGGCGCAGCCGGCGGGGCGCCGTGCCCCGCGGCCGGCACCTTGACGCCGTCCTTGATGGCCGTAAAGCCTTGAGCCGTGGTGTATTTGTCGCCGCTGCGGGCGGTGCGCTGCGGCTGCAGAATGGGTATGCCTTTGAACTCCGACATGGGTCAATTGTAACCTAGCCTGGAGCCTCGGCATTCAAAACCCGCAGCCGCTCCGGCGTGCCGACATCGTCCCACACGCCCGCGTACAGCTCCGCGGAGCAGCGCTGCGCTTCCATCGCCCGCAGCAGCAGCGGCTTCAAGGGGAATACGCCGTCGCGGCAGCCGGCAAAAAGACCGCGTCGATACACGCCGATGCCGGAAAACGTGTACTGAGCCGCGGCCGCCGGCAGCGCCAGCCCCCCTTGCATGCCGAAATCCCCTTGCGGGTGCTGCGGCGGGTTCGGCACGAGCACGAGGTGGGCGTCGCGCTCGGCGCCGATCTCGAGGCTCGTGAACGGAAAGTCCGTGTAGATGTCGGCATTGACCACGGCAAAGGGCCCGGGATCGAGGTGCCGCAATGCG
>Ga0307474_10001216_pt1 | contig 18766 bp, 27 predicted proteins | sample atmos_gasesECM1C_2_FD_203312 | JGI IMG/M metagenome (GOLD analysis project Ga0307474, IMG submission 203312) | Hardwood forest soil microbial communities from Morgan-Monroe State Forest, Indiana, United States - atmos_gasesECM1C_05 | ecosystem: Environmental > Terrestrial > Soil > Temperate... | reverse complement strand
GCACAATCGCTACTTTGACAATCTCCAAGACGTCATCGGCGCGGTTGAATCCGAGTTCGCAACCTGGACCACTCGGAACGATGTCCTGCGCAGACTATGCGCAATTACTTAAGACGCTACGTTTAGTTCTGCTTGGCTAAGCCTCAATTTGCGGCGGACGGCTCTGATCGTTCGAGCCCATTCGGGAGGAGCGGCTTTGGTTTTGTTGCGAATGGCAATCAGCCTTTTGCATGGACCAAGACTGCCGACACGATCCTCGCCAGCATCGGTCGCTTTGCCTCGCACTTTGGCTGAACATGGCGCGAACAATATATGAGAAATCACCGACTCAGGAGCTAGTGCGCTTGACCACCTAATGGCACAATAGTTCGCAGAGCCTGACGAAGCCACACATGGGGCGGATCGCTGTCAAGCCTTGGATGCCAAGCCATCAGAAAATGAAAACCATGCAATTCCTGAGGTGCTTTTACCAGGCGTAACCTGCGATCCCGTTTTACGACTGAGGTCATACCACTCGTTAGGGTAAGTACCAGTTCTGTCCCGGCAAGACATTGCAGCGCCACGCCGAAATAAGGTACTCGAATGCACGACCTGCGTTTTTTACCAACCGCCGCCATTTGCTTGTCCGGTATTGTCTGTACACCGGCATACGTGCCGACGACGATGTGGCTCGCCGCAAGGTATTCCTTAAGCGACAACCGGTCACCAAAACGGCTGTCACGCGCCACTACTCAAACCCAATCTTCCCGGTAGAGCCTTTCCGACTGAAAGTGCGCGGGGAGGAGTCTGTCATCACTGTGTAGAACGAGATCAAGTTGCCCGCGTTCCACCAGATCCGCGATGCCACTCTGCCACGGATGGAATTCAAATTGCACGTGGTAGCGCCCGTTCGCATACTGCCGGCACAAGCGCGGCAATACAACTGTGCATACGTTGTCCGGGCCGGAAATGCGGAACTGGCTTCTCTCCCGCCTGGGTTCGAACATAGTTGGCGAGATCAGATTCTCCATCTTGGGCAGCAAGCCCTCAAGTTCCTGGAGAATCTTGCGGCCCCGCAACGTGAGTTCGAAGCCTTGCGGCGATCGGACCAGAAGGTCATCTTGAAACATCGCCCGGGCGTGCTGCAACGCCCGGCTAACCGCAGGCTGGCTCAGCAGCAGCCGAGATGCAGCCGCAGTAATGCTTTTCTCCTCCGCAATCGCGGCAAATGCAATCAGGAGATTCAAATCGACTTGTCGTGGTTTCTCTAGACGCATGGCGACCATGACTATTATGCATGATCCGCATGTGGGAATCATCTTTGACTACGCAAAGAAGCAGAGTGCACCGGGAGAATTTAATGCCGCGATAGAATGTCGTTCGTCAGCATTCGCGAGGTGCCCCAAGAGATGACAAGACTCATAATCATCCTTTCGCTCCTTCTGCCAGCAGTGTCATTTTGCCAAAGCCCTTTCGATGGCACTTGGATAATTAATCAAGACACTGTGCAGCCTCCGCAAAAGCCAGCACAATTTTTACTTAACAACGGCATGTTTCGCTGCTCCGTTTGCATTGTGAACATGGAAATCGAGGCTGACGGATACGACCACAAGGTTGCTGAGGCGGACTATTGGGACACAGTGAACGTGCAAATGGTGGACGCACACACAGTTGAAATCATCGCCAAAAAAGCTGGCAAGACCATGCTCGCAGAAGTTGATGCGATTTCCCCGGAGGGAGATACGCTGACACAACTGGTGAAGGATACAACCGAGGCGGACACGGTCACGATTGAGACGCACAACAGAAGGGTCGAAAGCGGGCCTGCTGGTTCTTACGCAATTTCCGGTACATGGCGTGCTTACAAAACGAATCGTTCCAGCAATGGTTCGATTATCAAATACAAATGCACGGCGGATGGATTTAGCGGGGAAACGCCTCTCGGTGAAAGGTTCGATGCAAAGTTCGACGGGAATTATTATCCCGTTCAAGACGATCCCGGCGAGACGATGGTCTCTGCCAAACTGCTGAGTCCAAACGCAGTCGACCTTACCCATAAACCCAAGGGGAAGATCGTCAGTATTTCACACATGTCAGTTGTGCACGACGGAAAGACAATTCACGTGGTCTTCGAGAACAAAGACGCCAATACCACAAAGACGTTCGACTTTCAGAAACAGCCGTAGGTCCATCTCGCCAATTTGCAAGTGCCAAACGTGACGCTAACGGGACGAAGGGTCAGCAGAGTCGAACAAGGCAGTTGGCCACAGGTACCCATGTCGCTTATTGAGGGGAACCGTACGAAGCCTGTCCGCTACTCGTGGAAGCGGATTTAGAATCACTGTATGAAACGAATCTGCGTTTTCTGTGGCTCCAGTCAGGGTAGCCGTCCGGAATATGGCGCTGCCGCTGAGGAAATGGCTGCGGAATTGGTAAGGCGGAACATTGGATTGGTGTACGGCGGCGGCAACGTTGGCTTGATGGGGATCATCGGGGACGCAGTGCTGAAGGCCGGCGGCGAGGTGCAGGGCGTCATTCCGGAACACCTTATGGCGCGGGAGGTCGGGCACAAGGGGCTCACGAAGCTCCATGTTGTGGGCTCAATGCACGAGCGCAAGGCGCTGATGGCTGACCTGTCGGATGCCTTCGTCGCTCTGCCGGGCGGATTCGGGACGCTGGAGGAATTTTGCGAAGTGGTGACGTGGGCCCAGCTTGGCTTGCATCCGAAGCCCTGCGGGATTCTCAATGTTCTGGAGTATTATTCAGCGCTGCTTCGGATGTTCGACCATGCGGTGGAAGAGAGGTTCCTCAAGACGGAGAACCGGGCGTTGGTGCTGGCGCGGGACAAGCCTGCCGACCTGTTGCAAGCACTGGAGGAGTGGCGTCCGATACACGTTGAGAAATGGCTCAGTCGGGAGACGCGGTAAGAGCGTCGCTCGTCCTCTCAAAGGGTGGACACATCGCTCGCAATAATTAGCGCCTTCTCTGCTAGCATCCGAAAACGCAACGATAGTAAGTCCAAAATGAGGGAGACGACATGCGAATTGTGAACATTTTGAGCGGACTTGCTGTGCTATTCACGACGCTCGCATTCGCACGTCTGCTGCACCATCACTTTCTACACGCAGGCGAAGCTGCGCAGAGGCGGGCGCAGGTCTCGCACGCATTAGTCCCCATAAGTCTTAGTGCTGTTTCTGAAGCGCCCACGAGTGAACATCTATCGTTTCGATGCGCTGTGAAGGGACGCTTCAGATACAGCGACTTGAAGGAAGCCGCTCGGGGAACTATGGGGTTTGTATCTGGATGAGCCGGTCTTGAACGTTTGCAAGTTTGTCGTTGCGGTCAGAGCGCTTGGGTTTCAGTAGCGGGTCGTAGAGAGAATGGGCGTGGGGCGGCGCCTCGGAGAGTCTGAATCGCACCACCATACTGCATTCTGACAAATGCGAGACACAGAACCAGTGTGCGCGCCGAAGCACGAGCGAGATTCGAGGTTGGACATGTGGATTCAGGCGGCGTACCGGCTGAGATGAGGCGGAGATCGGAGGAGATGTTATGCGGCTGAGAGGCGTTCGACAGCTGCATGGTTCCACCGCAAAGCGGCCATCGCCACAGCGAGTGAATGGGCGGCGCGGACGAGGTGGCGTCTTCTGCTGGCTGACCGGATGGCTGGAGCAATCGGAAACGGAGTGGAAGAAACTCCGCTCGCCTCCGGTTAGCAAGAAATCCGAAGGTGCGGATGCGCATAAAACCGCGCGGCAGCCGCCATCACGTCGCGATCCTTGCGGCCTTTCCCGCCTTGGATGTCGATAATCATTCGTTGCCTGTCAGTATCGGTGATCTTCAGTCGAGCCAGTTCCGCGCGCTCACTCCAGTGGCATAGAGCGTCATCAACAGAATGCGATGAAAGGCACGAGAGCCGAGTCGATAAGCTGGGCGACTTCTTCCGCGCTCGGGATGATGGGCAGACATTGAGCCTTCTTGAGGTACGGAGTCTCGGCAACACTCCAAGGTTTCCTCAGCGTCTTGATGTAGAAGAATCCATTGTGGCAATGGTTCGCGAACGAGCAGCGAGGAATGACCCGCTTCCCGGACACCGGCCGCTACCGCGGCTTTGCGTTCACCGCCTTGCCGCTTTCGGGATAAGAAGTGTCGGACGGCGTGTTTCTCGAGCGGGGGCCTAGCTGCACGTCTTTCGGGATAACTCCACCCACGGATCAGTCGGGTCGTCGTGACACACTCGCTCAGGCTTGCCACGGATCTCACTCTTGTATGTACGCCAAATTGTCGAACCGCAGCCCTTCTCCATTTTTCAGCTCAAGCATGACACTGGAACTGACGTCTCGCCACCCTGTTCGCAGGCGCCGCAATTGCCCGGGCTTGACCGTAACCGAGACCGCGCGTGAAGCCGCAGAACGGATCGTCACCGTTGCATCCGATATTCCCCCGTTGTAGACGTCCAGGCCCACAAACAAGCGCGGCCAACAGAACCGGAATTGCGCGCCGGATGCTTTCGAGTCGACAAGCGAAAGGTTGAAACTGCCGAAGGCACCTTCTGGCACATCGATACGCCATGTGCCCGCACCCCAGTCGATCACACCCGTTGGATACTGTCCTTTCAACACGGTGTCTGCGGGGAGATGGGGATCGTCGAAAGATACATAATAAGGAGGAGTGTTTCCACCCTTGCCTTGAACGTCAATGTCACGCGCGTCATCGTGCCGAATACGCAGCACGCGGTTCGAATCGTCGAACGTGAACCCCGGGTGATCGAGATTCTTGCGCCGGCCGAGCGGCTTCCCGTTTGCCGTGATGAATTCCGGCACAAAATCTAAACGAAGAACGTCCGAAGATTGGGGATCAAAAGTTGAATAGGTGACGGAACCCTTGCCGTAGCTGATCTTCGTAATTACTGAACTCGAGCCGAGCAAATGGGACTCATCCGCCGGCGCCCATTCCGGCACCGCCCAGAAAGCATCCATCATCCTTCGCGGACCGTCCGCATATTCGTCCGTAAACCACCACTGCGTCGAAAACGGAGAATGAGCATCGCGAGAAAGTCCCTGAAAATAGGTGACCCAGTTGTAGGAACGAAACGCCGCATCTCGATAGCTGACATCGCCGGTTTTGGCGAAGTAGAATGCCTCCACTGCGGCGAGCCGGGAAGTATGGCTGTCGCAGCATTGATTCGGCTCATTGCAGCAGAAGTTGATGCCGTTGCCTTGCTCGGTTGTGACGGTCGCGCCGTGCACGATGTACTTAGGCCATTTGTGAGTTGTCGTGACCCACTCGATAAGTTGCCGTGCATGCTCGCGCCACTGCGGATCTTTTTCAGGATGGAGTAGGACGTAGCGAACAAACTCCAGAGGGATCACCTGGTTCATGTTGTCCATGCTGGGAGTGACATCCTCGAAATAGCCAACCCAAAAATTATTGGATAAGGGATATTTCTGAAACCAGTCCCAGGCAGCGGCCCGCACTCGCGTGTAGCCGGTAACGTCGCCCTGTCCCAGGCGGATGAGTTCATCGAATAGCATGATGGGCTCAATCACGTTTGCGGAATATGGACCCATTGCAGTGCCTACGGTTTTTCCGTCGCGTGCCGACAGCCGCACGGGCCAGGGCGAATGATCCTGATCTCCTGGTTTGTAATTTTTCACGAGGGCGTCGGCACAGTGAACGGCGGCCCGCAAGTATTTGGTGTTGCCGGTCATCTCGTAGAGGCGGAGATAGCCGTATCCATCCTCGCCTACAACATGCGGCTCGATGTAGTCATTCCCGAGCTGGCTCCAGCCGTTGTAACGTTTCGCGCCGGGATCCGCGGATGCGTACGGCACCTGCGACCAAAGATAGTCTTCGGGAGTGAGTCCGTTTTCCAGTTCGTAATCGACCAATCTTTGCAGGAATATAATGGTCCGCGGATCCCCGTTGTAGGGATAAAGACGTTCGATAAAGCCCTGCATCATGGCTCGCAAATAGCCAGTCGAGTTCGCCCAGTGCGGGTCGGGAGCCAGTTCGAAGGTGGTGCGGTCAAAATCGAAACAGCAATAATAATAGTGGAGCCGCTGCCGATTGTGCTGGTCCCACAGGATTGTCCACTGCGTAAGGAAGTGCGAAGAATACGAGTAGCCGATATCGTAGGGCATCGGCCATGGCAGCAATTTTCCCCGTTCATCTAATTGCACTGGATGACCCGCGATGGTGGGCGCATCCACCACCGAAGTCACCGGAAACGGCTTCTGCTGTCCCGCGAGCATCGTACTCAAAAAAAGCACTGTCATGAGAACGAGCGCGATTTTGGTAAGCAGAGCCATTCCATCCGGTGGTTGAATCTCATGGCGACTCAGTGGCGTGCGAGTGGTGTTGGCCATGCGTGCGCGTAATTATAGTCGCGCAGCACATCGGAGAAGAATCCAACGATCCTGGGTGGTTGGTCGGCTATTCGGAAACTATCCAGAAACGGGCTTCGCGGGGATCAGCAGCGATGCTCGAGGGCATCGGTTCTCCCAGCAGAAACGCAGCACGACGCGCAACGAAACTTAGAAACTGTTGATCGATTCTGGGCGGACTACTGGCAGAGTGATCAGAGGCTGCGAAGGATTTTCATAAGCCCCCCAATCTCGCCGGTCGAGAGGCATTGCCGGACTTAAGATTACGCTCAATGCACAATCCGGAGAAGAAGGCCAACACCATCTCCGCTTGCCGGCAGCAAGCAGATCCAGGGGGCAGTGGTACTGGGCATCCGCGTCTGGCCCGCTTACTAAAAAAGCTGCGTGCCATGCGCCGGAGTTTGCCTTCCTTGGTCCAGCTGCTGGTGCGTTTGGGCACCGCGAAATCGGGAGCGGGCCGCGCCTTCCAGTTCGTGCAACTGCAAGTACCCGCCGAAGGCCAGGCGGTAACGCGGGAAACGTTCCAGTTTCGGGTGGACAAGAAAAAGCTCCAAGCAGCGCAATGGCGCGACGGGCACTACTTGCTGCGCTCCAACCTGACTGCCGGAGACCCCAGCGTCCTGTGGGCGCGCTACGTGCAGCTGACGCAGATCGAATCGGTCTTCCGAACTCTCAAGAGTGAACTCGGCATACGCCCCATCTATCATCAACTGGAGCACCGCGCCGACGCGCACATTCTGATTGCCTTTCTCGCCTACTGCTTGCAGATCACGCTGAAGCAGCGTCTCTTGTTGCACGCCCCGGGATTGACGCCGACGGCAGTGCTGGAGAAGTTGGCAGAAATCCAAATGATCGACATCTGGATTCCTACTGTCGATCAACGCTGGTTGATTCTGCCACGCTACACGCAACCTTCCTCCGATACCAGCTGCTCATCGAGAACTTGAGACTGGAGTTGCCGAGCCAGCCGCCACCGCGCCTCACTGCGCAAGAAGAGAGTAACGAAATCGAGGTCCAGACATTCCGATAGGGGCTCGTTTGTGGTGAAGACCTTTCGATAGCCTCAACTGATTCCAAAGCACTTAACCAGTTCAGACGGGCCCAACTGCGAAAGATCGGCTAGGGTCGCAGCGATCCAGACAGAGATCGAAACTGCTCCTTCGAACTCTACGGCATCAGCGAGGCCGACCGGCGTGTGATCGTGGAAGGTTTTGGTGGTGGCGGTGATTGAGCTGATGGCAGAGAAGGGAAGGACGCGGTTGTCGGATTGGGTTTTGACAATGAGCGAGGGGATGCGGGTCCGGTCTTTCTGATGGGCGAGAGTGACTTCGCGCGGCCGGACGGCGCGCCGGACGGGTCATACACCGTGGCGCCGAGACGTTCGGAAAGAGGCAGCGTGTTCATCCCGGTAGAGCATAACGGAGTTTTGCGGCGAGAGAAATGATTTATGGGGGCGCGCCGAATAATCTCACGGCTTGGCGGGGTCGGTGGGGGGAGCCTTTGGTGTCAACTTCCGGATGACAAATTCCTGTAGGAGATTTGCCACGGCGCCGGTGGCGATGCCAATCGCCCCGTTTTCGAAGGTCAACCCCGCGCCATTGCGATCTTGATCCGGATAGTAAAGATTTGAGATACCGCCCGACGCCAGATTTCCGAGGACGTTCGAATAGTTCGGCTGCCAATGTCCATTGTCGCCTTTACAAACCACCGAGGCGGCAAGCGCGTACAAGAACCGAACTCGGAAGCTGCCGGTTGCTTTGTAGAAGAAACGAGGGTCTTGTTTCAGAAGCGAGGGCAGGATGGCGCCGCCAATGAATGTGCCGGAAACGGTGTCGGCGTAGCCGGCACCGAAGCGCTTGGCGTAGCCTTCGGTGCCCTGGCCATATCCGTTGAAGTGGTTTTGCGCCTGCTCAACTCCAGCCGAGGCTCCGACAATCAGAAAAGTGACGGGATCCACGCTTGTTTTCCAGGCAAGCTTGAACTTTTGCCTGGGGGTGAGCGGAACCGTATTGGGGATGTAGCTGACATAGAAATTCGGGACGATGCCAAGCACGCGCTGCTTCTCTTCCACCTTGATCTGTTCTTCCGCCACATCAATCCGAGATAGTCCCACATCCACCTCGGACAGATTGGCGGCAACTGTCAATGCGATCCGCGGGACCAGAAACACTTCTCCCGAATGTAGGGTTCCAGAAGAGGTTTGCGGAGCGAAGCCCGGGGACGATACGGTTAGGTGGAAACCGCCCGGTGGGATGTTGGCAAAGGAGAATTCTCCGTTGGTGCCTGACAGGATCTCCTGATTTAGGGATTGATTGTCGCCGGTGAGCTTGACATGGGCTCCGGTGACGACCGCTCCACTTTGATCAACGACCGTTCCGCTGATGCTTCCGGGCAGGGGTGGGCTCGGTGCCGTCGTGCTATCGGTTGAAATTGCAGGCCGTTCCGGGCCGTGCTGTTCCGGAGGTGGCGCAGGTTGAGGGGACTGCGCCAGGCAGGACGGCCTCCATCCGAGGGTGGTAACAAATACAAAAACTATGAGTGCACACTTGAATTGGAGCGACATGAATAAACTTAACTTTATCCTCTTCGCAGACTTTCTATCCTAATTGCATTTCTATCCGAGTTACGGAAGATTCATCCATTGGCAGGCCTGCGTCTGAACCGTTGCCTCGGGTGTGGGGATAGCTTGGCTGCCAATTCAACGTCCTGGTTTTGTGTGGATTTGGATCCGGCCCTGCGAATTGTGATGCTGAATGTGCCCAGACGTTTGCATCCGGATCCGTCAACGTGTGTAAAGAAGGGCGTGCGACACGGCTTGCGCCGAAGCAGGGACTCAAATGACGTCGCTTCCTCCGACTCCATCCCGCTTCGCCGTACCCCAGCGTTTCTGCCAATCGGAACTCGAGTGCCGACATGCGCACTCGCTCTGGGTAGCCGCGGTTGCGCTGTTTCAGCGGTACAGGCTTCGGCTGGTCTTCCTTCTTCAGGGTCGAAAATCACTTTCCTCATGCCGGATTGACTGGGGGTTCGACTCGGTAACCAAGGGTGCGGAGTGTGCGGATCATTCGCGAAGTGTGCGGTCGCTTTGACTTCTCGGATACCGCGGGGCCTCGTTCCTCATAGCGAACGTCTTTTTGCAGAATGATCCAGATCAACTGACAGAGACGATTGCAACAGCTCCGATGGTTTTGTTGTGTCCTAGGCGGAGTAATAAACGACGATAGACGATCTCGAAGATGCTCCCTTTGTGTTTGACGGCAGCGTTGGCAGCTTGATTGAAAATACGGCGCATCTGACGGTTGCCTTTCGGCGAACGTTTGTTGAGGTGTGTCAAGACTTTTGTGACCTCCAAGAGAAATGATGATTCGAACCATGCCTTGGCCGCTTCGAAGCTCGGGAATTCCGCGATCACGATACCCTCGACGGGATCGCCCTCCAGACCCTCAAGGCGACCGTAGTTGACGAGGACCTTGACCTGGTGACGTGCGAAGGTTGCCCGAATCTTGTCCCAGTAAATCTTCAGCTCCGACTCACCCATGGGTCTTCGTACGTTTAAACATCAAGTGGGCGCTCATTTCCGGTGTTCTCCTTGAGTCGTTTTATTTGTGGCCGCCGTTCGCGAAGATGGTTTCTCCCGTGAGCCACCCAGCATCATCCGAGGCAAGAAGCACGGCCACGCGCGCGATGTCCTCGGGTTGGCCGACGCGGCCCAACGACGTACTCGCGATTATCTGCTTCTTGAACTCCGTTCCCATGACACCCGCCGCGTGCGTACCCTCCGTTTCGGTTCCACCGGGATTGAGAGCGTTAACGCGGATTTTTCTGGGGCCGAACTCTTTTGAGAGCACGCGCGTCAAGCCATTGACGGCGCTCTTTGACGCCACGTAGATCGAAAGGGTCGGGTAGGCAGTGACACTGGCCTCCGATCCGATGTTGATTATGCTGCCGCCTTCCGCCCCGAAGGCTGGCAAAGCGGCTTCGATCATGAGGAACGTGCCCAGCACATTCGTGTTGAACTGACGGTAAAATTCCTGCTCGCTGAACTGCTCGAAGGGCGCAAACGAGAAGACGCCCGCGTTGTTCACGAGCACATCCAGGCGATCGAAGGCTTTTTTCGCCTCCGCGACGAGGCGTTGTGCGTCGGACCTCTGCGCCACGTCGCCTTGCACGGCGATGGCTCGCCCGCCTTTGCCGGTGATTTCGCGTACCACCCGTTCCGCGCCTTCATGATCGCGCGCATAGTTCACAGCCACCGCCGCGCCTTCCGCGCCGAAAGCTTTTGCAATGCCTGCTCCGATTCCTTTTGAAGCGCCTGTCACTATCGCAACCTTATTGTCGAGTCGTTTCATGATGTGCTCCTTGTGCGCCGGATAAACCGGCGAGGTGTAGTGAATGAAAGAGTCATACGAATGTGAAGTAGCGACCCACATCGGCCCTGAGTCATGCGGAGCCGCTCGCGAGGGCGGCGTCGAAGCGTTGACAACGGAATGTGCGGGCCGGGTATTCAGCCGCGTAAGACAATTACTCCGGGACGCCGACGCCGTAAGGAGATGCGGAAGGCCCCATCCGGTGCACCGATATCGCGAGGTGTTCCAGAGTCCCGCGCGGTCACAGACCCCGTGCACGTACGGAAGCACCTCGAACGGGAACCGGGAGATCCCAAGTTCGCCCAGGGCGGCAGTTGCCCTGGGACGCATCGGGAAGTCTAAGGACGCACGCCGATGACGAACGGACATGGGAAGTCGGACAGACCTACTGTACCGGAGAAGTCCTCGAACAACGCCGGGCAACCGGTAGCGGAGGGGATGGAGGGAAGAGGCCTGGCCAAAGGGAACCTGCCCCAACAAAACGCGTCCCGGACACCGAGCCGGGAAGACGCGCTCAGCGCGCTGGAGCGGGTACGTCAAGCAGCAAAGCAGGATAAGAAGTTGCGGTTCACCGCGCTTCTCCACCATATCTACGATCCGGAAAGGCTCCGCGAGGCTTACTTCTGTTTGAAGAAGGAAGCCTCGCCGGGCGTGGACGGTGAGACGTGGCGGCACTACGGCGAGACCCTCGAGGACAGTCTCCAGGATCTCTCCCATAGACTGAAGCGAGGAGCGTACCGAGCCAAGCCGGTGCGTAGGGTCTATATACCGAAGGCCGATGGGCGGCAAAGGCCGCTCGGAGTAACGGCGCTGGAAGACAAGATCGTCCAGCGCGCGGCGGTCGAGGTGTTGAACGCTATCTACGAAACGGATTTTCTCGGATTCTCGTATGGGTTCCGGCCCGGGCGAAGCCAGCATCAAGCGCTGGATGCGCTCTACACGGGATTGCTGACGAGAAAAGTGAACTGGGTGCTCGATGTTGACATTCGCGGCTTTTTCGATGCGATTTCGCACGAATGGTTGGTGAAGTTCATCGAGCATCGGATTGCAGATCGGCGCGTTGTGCGACTGATCCAGAAATGGCTCAACGCCGGCGTGTTGGAGAATGGGAAACAGATACGGGTGGGAGAAGGGACGCCCCAGGGCGGCAGTGCATCGCCGCTGTTGGCTAACGTCTATCTTCATTACGTATTCGACCTGTGGGTCCAAGCATGGCGGCAGAAGCGGGCGCACGGCGAGGTAATCGTGGTGCGTTTTGCGGACGACATCGTGGTTGGATTTAACAGCCAAGCGGATGCCGACCAGTTTCGGGCGGAACTCACTGAGAGAATGCAGAAGTTCAATCTGGAACTGCACCCTGAGAAAACGCGACTTCTCGAGTTCGGTGCTTATGCGATCGACCAACGGCAGTGGCGTGGAGAAGGGAAGCCGGAGACGTTCAACTTTCTCGGCTTTACGCATATCTGCGTGAAAAAGAGGAGCAATGGACGGTACACGGTGTTGCGGCAGACGATACGGAAAAGGTTGCAGACGAAGCTGAACGAGGTGAAAGCCGAGCTTCGGCGACGAATGCACGAACCCATCCCCAAGCAAGGCAAGTGGCTGCGGGCGGTTGTAGGTGGACACTTTCGCTACTACGGAGTGCCCATGAACCAATCGGCGCTGGCAGTTTTTCGGTTCCGCGTCGGCTGGCTTTGGCATCGCTCGCTGTCCAGGCGTAGCCAAAACGGCCGCGTCCTCTGGGACCGCATGCGGCGTCTCATCACTCGCTGGCTGCCTTTGCCTTCTGTCTGTCATCCCTATCCTTTGCGACGCATGGGCGTTGTTACCTAAGGCAAGAGCCGGATGCGGGAAACCCGCCCGTCCGGATCCGTGGAGGGGGTCATGAGCAATCGTGATCCCTACTCCGACTGTTCTAGCTGGCCGGTGTCGGCTGTCCTCAGATGGGTAGATGGCTCGTACCTTTCATTTGTAGAGCCAAGGCTTATAGGCAATCTCGATGTTGTATCCGTCCGGGTCGCCGATGTTTGCCGCGAAGTAGTCGGCACGCCATTCGGGCCGAAGGCTCGGTTCCTTGTTTGAAGTAGCTCCCGCGTCTATCGCCGCCTTGTAGCTGGCCCTGACAGCGTCCGCGCTCTTGGCGGTGAATGCGACGTAAAGGTCTTTGGCGACTTCGCCATTCTTCAGCCAGAAACCCGGATTGCTATTGATCGCGAAACCGTGCAGTTGATCGAACTTGTAGGGCATGTCGATGCCAAGCGGCTCAAGCATCTTCTTGTAAAATTCGCTCGACCGTTCCAGGTCAGAGACGGGGAGATAAATATGGTCAATCATGGCCTTCCTCCTATCGTTTGACGGTGACAGCCCCGCGGATCCGCGCCTGGCGCGGCCAAGCTCAGCGCACCTCGGCGAAACAGTCGCGGGCTGTTGCCGTTCAGTTTGTGATATGCGTCGTCGTGACCAGCCGCCGCAGCATTGGCGCGAGATCTGGCGCCTTATAGAACGGATGCCCACGGAAGATTTCCGCGCATTTTTCATCCAGGGTGCTGAGGGCTTCATGCACCTTCGGTGCGGCTTCCCGCACATCCCCTATTCGTGCGCGGACGAACAACAAATTCTGGGGATCGACGTAGCCTGCCTTTATGAAGCCACGCGTCTTCTTTGCACACCGGCAGGGGTTCGCCTGGTTCACCAGTCCGCACTTGTCGTTCATAAAGTTGCGCAGGTCTCGCCGCGCACGGGCCAGGCGTTGTCGAAAGTTGTCAGGAGTGATCTCCAACACCTCAGCAGCAACGGTGTCGCTCACCTCGAAGATGGCACCGAGGATAAAGGTCAAGCGTTGTTCACGGTCGAGGCAAAGAAGCATTCCCGAGGTGCAGGAGAGCATCTCCTCGGTCACTAGCAGATCAGCCTCCGCCGATGTTACTTTAAGATCCGCCAACTCTAAATCTGGCGTGGCGTCGAGGGCCGCGCCGTAGGAAGCGAAATCGATGGACGCATGCTGCACCTCCACCCGCCCGCGTCTCATGTTGAGCACGTGGTTCACTACGATGTGGTAAAGCCAGGTGCGGAAGCTGCTCCGACCCTCAAACGACGAGAGCCGGGTGAGTACTTTGATCAGGATCTCTTGCGTGGTGTCCTCAGCATCCTGCGGATGGTGGAGCATGCGAATGGCGATGTTGTAGATCCAAGCTTGATGCCGCTGGATCAGGTCTTCGAGCGCCTGGTGATCTCCCGAGCGGGCGCGTAGAACAAGGCTTTGGTCCTCGTGGTCGGGGGAATTATCTGCTAGCGGGTTATTGATAGTCATGGTGCACCTCCAAGCGCCCGTATGCCCTGGCTCGATTCTCAGAGAGCTTTGGGTATTGCAGAGAAGTGGGCGCTCACTATCTTCCACTGCCCACTTTGTTTGATGAAGACCAAGGTAGTTCGACCATGGATCGAGAGGGCCTTGCCGTCTTTGGTGACTCCCGTAAACATGTCGTGAGCATTTACGATACCCACCTCATCGCTGTACATGCGACACGATGGTTGCCGGAAGCCGAAGCTGGCTGAGGCAAGGCTCGCGATGACCTCGTTGAGATACTTGGCAAAGAGCGCCTTGCCATCGAACCGGTAGGGAACGTGGTCAAATACTTCCACATCCTCGGAAAGCATGTCCAGGACGGGCTGGAGATCGCGCCGTTCGAAGGCATCGGCGAACTGCTGTGTTAAGGCGTGGAGGTCCTTCACGCTCATGGTTGTGTCTCCTCTGATCTAGTTAGACACATGTCGCGCCCCACTGTGACAGAACTTACCGCCAAACTTGCTCGCCGCCGGGCACCGGCGAGTGGACACTTCCATCAGATTGCGCTCAAATGACGGGCAAACCCGAAATTATCCGACACTTGACTAGAGTGGGATGTGCGAAGACCCGAAGTCGAACGAGCGGCGGAAGGTTCTCGTGCCTTCAGCGACAAGAGTTACAAATTCGGATGGTTGCAGGGTTTGCGGATGTAGTTGGAGCGCAGACACTTTGGTTGCGGAGGGTGGATTTGAACCACCGACCTTTGGGTTATAGCGAAACTATTAATAATTTCTACAACTTACAAGACGCGGGTGGCCCTCGAAAAACCTTGTAAGAAGCCTTAAGGAATCGTTATTGCTAATGGACAGTCGTCGAATGAGGATCAATTCTTGCTTTTAGTACGTTCTTGGCGGAACGGCAGAGAATGTCGGCACTCGGTTTTGTGCAATTTATTATGGAGAAGTGTCATCGTTGTCGTCAGCACCAGCCGCCCTCGCGGCTCCACTGTTCGGAATGCGCGGCGATTTGGGAATCGGTGGATACAGAACAATAATAGGGTTGTTCCAGGGCCGGCCGACGACTGGTTGGTAACTGGATCGATACTTCGCCGCGTACATCTCCACGCTGATGTTGGCAATCGCGTCCGTCGGCATTTCTTGCCTTGACTACCGCCACGGCCACTACTGCTCTAATGGGAACAGCATTCCTGGGCTACGGCATGGGCAGCGAAGCGGACGTAGTAGCTATCTCATCGCCCACTACTTTGGCCGAAAGCATTTTGCAGGATTGTATGGCCTGAATTGGACGGCGTATGCCGTAGCCGACGCCACCGGGCCCCCCGTCGTCGTCCGTTTTTACGATCGCTTGGGAATGTATCAGCCGCGCTTGATCTTCGCGCTCGCATTAACCTGCGTTGCCGGAGCTACGCTCAGCCTGCTGCTTCCGCGCTATCCGGCGGAGTCTGACGGCGTTCTGGAAGACCTGGCTCGCGAAGCCCAGATCGCATCCTGACTTCACCCCACCTTGCATTCCTGCTTTGCGACGGGACGTTTCCGCCAGCCGCAGTACCAATGAAGGATTGAGGCGCTCACCCAAAAAAATCCCAACATTGAATTCAGGAAGAATGTCGAGAACAATCCGGTTGGACTCAGACGGGCGTACACCACGTTCATGCTCCAGGCGGGGCTCATCGCAGTGCGGTCTGTGGGAAGTGCTGCGGTACCATGTTGGAGGAAGGCGAACGCCACTGCATTTCGGCAGAGGCGTTCATTGGTTGTGGGGGGTGAACCACCGACCTTGGGTTATGAGCCCAGCAGGGCAATGCTAACCCATCGTGATTCCATTGGACCTAGCACCTCGTCCATTCCAGAAAATACCCACTCCAGCGCCGGATTTTGGTGCCAAGGTGCAGGTGGCTTGCGGGGAGTTTGCCTCGGCTCTCTCCCCCAAAGAAATGTCAGAAAATTAGAAAAATTCGGCAAAAAGCCAGCGTCCTTTGCCAAAAGCGGCTCGCGTCGGCAGGCTCGACTCGCTGGTACACAACCTTCGCCGCGCGCAGCCGAACATCCGTCCTTTCGACCAGCACTGATTTGCTAACTATTCCTGATGGCACCCGCGAACGAAAAACAGCAGGCCCACGATCTGATCGAGCGTCTGGCTCCCAGCCAGATTTCCGCCGTCCTTCGTCTGCTCGAAGTGATGACTGATCCGGTGGCTCGCAGTCTCCCAATGCCTCCCTGGACGGTGAGCCAGTCTCTGAGGAAGAAGCTCGTGAGATCGCCGCTGCCCGCGTCTCCCTCGACCGTGGCGAGGGCATTCCTCACGAAAAAGTTCTGGCCGAGTTCGGCCTTAATATCGAAGATCTTGAGCGCATGGCTCGCACTCCACTCGATCCCCACGAGACGAATCGCTAGGCATGGGCAAGAGTGTTACCTGGAAAGACCGAGCCAAGGCTCAGCTCCGCGCCATCGATCAGCCCACTGCTCTCCCTGTCCTCCACGCGCTGGCCCATTATCTGGACACCCACGAAGACGACGTGAAGTGTCTCCAGAACATCGAGCCGCCTGAGTTCCGGCTGCGGGTCGGCAACTAACCGCGTCCGCTTCCATGACCACGGAGATACCATTCGCATCACCGCTGTGAAATACCGCTGCGAAGCCTGCCGCTGATCGCGTCCAGCACCGAACAAGCAACGGACAAACCCCGGATGCGCACCGGACGACTCGATTCGAATCTCCGTGATTCGGTCGCCGGAGTTCAGGCCATATCAGGGATTAGTGTAGATCGATCTATCGTGCCCTGTGAGTTAGGACGCGAGCTCTCGGGAAGCCGACCATTTCCGCCACCGCTGGCCATGTACATTGCCAGTTCCAGCCGACTCCAAACTCCAAGTTTGTCAAATGCGCTGTGCAAATGGTTCTTGATCATTTGTTCGCTGGTGCCAACGATCTTGCCAATTTCGCGATTGGTCAGGCCTTCCCAGACAAGAATCGAAATCTGACTTTCCATTAAGTTGAGGCCCGCGCAAGGCGTCATGACTGTACTATCCCCTTCGTGAACAGAACGAGCCAACTTCACCCGTTTACGTCCATCGAGGATTCCAGCACGTAAAAACAGCACGCGAAGATGCTGTTTTACCGTGCAAGGACTGATCTTTAGCTGGTCTCCAATTTCCCGATTGCTGCATCCCTGCACGAGCAAGTTCAAGACTTGCTGATCGCGGGGCGAGACTTTCACTTGACCCAGATTGGTCACGATTTGTTCCCTCATGCCGGACTTAATGGTCGAACACCGATTTTCATTTAATGCGGATTCCGCGAGTTGTTGGGAAGTCGAAAAGACTGAATCCATAACGATAGTCGGCCAATGTTTGACAACTATTTGTCTCACGCTACATTTACGCCTTTTGCATTTCTGCGCTTCACTCCGATTCCAATAGTTGGCATTGGTATGTGTTCTGCCTACTGCCAGCGGCCGGACGTTCATAATGGACCCTTGCCGGTGCGCTTTAACTAGTATGACGGTCGTCAACCGCAGGGAGAGGCATTTCTGACCGACGCACAGGTGAACCCTGAGACCGCAGGTCTAGCAGGAACCCATCCACTTCCGGTGCTGGTTTCATTCCGCGCAGGTCAGGATATCCCGGGAAGATAGCATGGAGCAGCGCCGTACTTTCCCCAACATTCAAGGCGTCGTTCGTCCTCATGTGTTCACCATGCACTCTCCAGGATCAAAGGACGACTTACATTGCGACATCGACATCAGGCGCTCCGCTTGTATCCTTGGCTGCTGATAGCGGTACATCCTACCCATACGATAGATCGTTGTTCTTCCGATTCCTAATAGGTGTGCCGCGAGCAGATAATTCCCGCCGCACTTGTCGAGTGCATCCACAATCACGCGACGTTTAACCTTGCTCAAAGGAAGAATAGTCCCCGACGGTTGGCGTATTGACTTTAACAAAGTACTCATAGCTCAATGCTCCTATGATATCCGTTAATTATCTTTTTCCGATTTGTGATCGATGAACGGCCACAAACAATCTGGCGGCCACTGGAACACGGCTTTGGGCTTATGAGTCGAATCTTTGGGTTTCGAATCTTCAAAAATGTGGTCGCAATCGTAAGACGGTAGGTCGATTATCATGAGCGGACCCTCCACAAAAAGAGTTGGCGCAGTATCTCCCTAAACTGCGCCATCAGAGGAAAACACCGGACGACGGGGGATGGCCGCGTGAGTTCCTTCAGTATGTCTCCTTAATCGTATCAAGTTACATCGCGGTGCACTTGGTGTTCTATTCAAAAGTGGACATACTGTACTAGTCCCAAAACGGGAAGATAGAAGGACTACACTTGAAGAATGCGATATTACTCGACAAAACGTATCAGTGGTGGTTTACACTTCGTATGCAATCAGTGCCTCTATACAGTAGCGCTCAGTATCTTCGATCCGAAGAGCGGCAACGTCAGGACGCAAGCGGACGACAGCAGTAAATTGACACGCCGCGGCCAATCATCAAGCCTATGGATTCACGAATAGCGGAAGAAAGCTCCTCGAACAGCCAATGTAATAACTCCTCGACAGTCTTAGTCGGAATTCGCGCCGAGCGCCGCAAAACCGCGATGCACCGTAGGGAACCATTCGTCATTTCCATCTGTTCCATATTGCACATCTTGTGGAAACGGAAGGAGTAGTCTCGACGCATGTATACCATCAGCAAAGGCCCGGATGGCATCGTTCTAGTCTGT
>Ga0307474_10001215_pt1 | contig 18768 bp, 18 predicted proteins | sample atmos_gasesECM1C_2_FD_203312 | JGI IMG/M metagenome (GOLD analysis project Ga0307474, IMG submission 203312) | Hardwood forest soil microbial communities from Morgan-Monroe State Forest, Indiana, United States - atmos_gasesECM1C_05 | ecosystem: Environmental > Terrestrial > Soil > Temperate... | reverse complement strand
GATCTCTCCGAGCTCGGGCTGGGCTGGTCGACATACGGTGTCGGCGACCAGATGTCGCACTACAACGTCAATGCCGGCGTGCCCAAGACGCTGATTCAGCACCTGATCCGCTGGGTCATCTCGTCGGGACAATTCGAGTGGCAGGTCGACGAGGTGCTGCAGTCGGTGCTCGACACTGAGATCACACCGGAACTCGTTCCCAGCGGTGAGGAGGAAGAGCTGCAGAGCAGCGAGGCCAAGGTCGGGCCTTTTGCCCTGCAAGACTTTTCACTGTTCTATGTCCTGCGCTCCGGATTCCGGCCGTCGAAGATCGCGTTCCTGGCCTGGCATGCATGGAGCGACGCCGAGCGTGGCACCTGGCCGCCGGGATTTCCGGAGGACAAGCGACCGTCTTACTCGCTCAAGGAGATCCGGCATTGGTTGGGGGTCTTTGTGCAGCGGTTTTACTCGTTCAGCCAGTTCAAGCGCTCGGCATTGCCCAACGGCCCCAAGGTGTCTCAGGGCGGGGCATTGTCGCCGCGCGGGGATTGGCGTGCCCCGTCGGATATGTCTGCGCGCATCTGGCTCGATGAGATCGAGCGCGAAGTCCCCGAAGACTAGGCGGGCCTAGCGTTCGTAGACGCCGGTCAGCACGCCCAGGGCCAGCACATGCCCGCTCATCGCGGCCAGCAGAGCCTTGGCCGAGGTGACGCTGTCGGCAATCGGCTCGTCGAGCGCGAATACGTGAAAGCGGTAATGGTGCGGCCCGTGCCCGGGAATCGGGCGTGGTCCGGCGTAACCGCGGTGGCCCAAATCCGCTCGGATGAATCGCATTCCGGCCGTTCCGGCCTGCAGACGACCCGCGGCGACGTCGTTGACACCCGGATCGATCACCGCGACGGTGTGCAGCAGCGGCCGGGGGAGCGGAACATCGACATCGTCGATGATGAGCACCACCTGCCGGGTGTCGGGTGGCAGCCCGGTCCAGCGCAGCGCCCTTTCCCGCGCTGGACTTCGGCATCGTGCCGCCGTCAGTAAACGCCTCGCTGGTCACGGTGATGGATTCCGGCGCGGCGTAGCCGCCGCCGGCCAGCGGGCTGCGATGCGCGCCGGCCCGAACGCGACGGAAAACCTTGCCCAGCAGCGCCATCACGCGCCGCTTCCGGCGCCGCGCATGGCGACCGAGCTGGAGCGAAGCAGGTCGCCGAGTTCGGCCGGCAGATAACCCTGTGCCGCCAGCCGCGGCATGACGCCACCGCTTTCGATGATGTCGAGCAGCAGGCCGGGCAGTTTGGGAACCGTTCCGGATTCTCCAGTGCTGTCGTTTCGCCAGGCGCCGGCGGTCAGATCGAAAGTCCCGCTGTCACCCTCGGTGAACACGGTGGTGGCGTGGGGCAGGGTCATCGCCGGCAGGCCGGCGTTGACCGCGTTGCGGAAGAACAGCGAGTTGAATTCCTCGGCGACGAGTCCGCCGACGCCGAGTTCGGTGAACAAGGAGGCGACCGGGCGTGACGATCCGAGCCCGAAGTTCTTGCCGGCCAACACGATGTCACCCGGGGACACCTGATCGGTCCAACCGGGGCGGACTTCATAAAAGATGTGCTTGGCCGCCTCGGGCGGATCCATCTTCATCGCGAAGGCCGGGTACATCGCGTCGGTGTTGAGGTTGTCGCCGAACACCCATACCCTGCCGCTGAAGGTAATCGTCACGCCGTCACGCTCCTTGGGTCGGTGATGTATCCGGTGATCGCGGACGCCGCGACGGTTGCCGGTGAGGCCATGAAGATCTCGGCCTCGCTGCTGCCCATGCGTCCGGTGAAGTTACGGGTGCTGGACGTGATGCACACCTCGCCCGGCCCGACCACACCCATGTGGTAGCCGAAACAGGCGCCGCAGGTGGAGTTGGTGATGACGCCGCCCGCGTCGGCGATGTCCTGCAGGTAGCCCAGCCGCATGGCTTGCCGGTACACCGCCTGCGAAGCCGGGGTGACCAGCAGCCGCACACCCGGAGCGACCGCCTTGCCGCGCAACACCTGTGCGGCGATCTCGAGGTCCTCGAGTTGGCCGTTCGCGCACGACCCGATGAACGCCTGGTCCACCCTCTGCTTGCCCATCTGCGATACGGGCAGCCCATTGCGGCTGACGGTGCCCGGCCGCGCCACATAGGGTTCCAGCTTCGCCAGGTCGATATGCCGAACGTCGTGGTACGCGGCGTCGGAATCCGGTGCGGCGGCAGTGTATCCGGTGACGCCGGCGTCGTCGAGGAACCGGGCCAACACGTCGTCGGCTTCGAAAGTACTGAAGTCTGCCGACACCTCGGCACCCTGGGTCGCGATGGTGCGCCGATCGTGCATCGCGATTCCGGCCAGGCCGGGACCACCGTATTCCAGGTTCAGGTTGGGTGCGTCGCCGTATTCGTTGGCGATGTGCAAGAAGATATCCTTGCCGCTCACCGTGTCTGGTTTGACACCGCCGAGCTCGTAGCGGACGGTCGGTGCGACTTGGAACCATGTGGTGCCGGTGCACATGATCGAATACACCTCGGCGGGCCCCAGCCCGCGGGCGGCGGTGTTGTAGGCGCCCGCGGCGCAGGTGTGAGAGTCGGTGCAGGCCAGTATTTCTCCCGGCCGCGCCAGCCCGTTCTCGGCGATCACCTGGTGGCAGATTCCGTGCCGTCCGACGTCAAAGAAGCGTTCGATGCCGAAGTCTTCGACGAATTTTCGGGCATGCCCACCGCCGGCGGCGTCCTTGATCGTCGGTGCCGGCACCGCGTGGTCCATGATGACCGCCAGCTTGTCGGGGTCGTGGATCCGGTTGGGCGCAATCCACATGGTAGCGAACTGCAGATCGATCAAGACGGTCATATCGACGTCGACGACGACCGTGTCGCCGGGCGACACGGAGTCAAGACCTGCCTTGCGCGCGAAGATCTTTTCGATGATCGTCATGCCCATGATGGATCCTCGGTGTGCGCGTATTCGGCGTCGAGCGCAAGCCATTCCGCCATGCCGACCAGATTGAAGAAATCGGCCGGCGAGGTGGGCAGGTGGCTTGCGAGGTCGCTTCCGTTGAGTTCGCAAAGGCTCTGCAACATGCCGAATGTCGCCTGCATGAGCAGATTGCTCGGATGGATCGCGATGGCGTAACCCAGCTCCTGCAGTCGCGACGCCGACTCGAGCGGCGTCATGCCGCCCAGTACCAGATTGATCAGCAGTGGAGCGTCGACTTCGCGTGCGATGCGCTCGATTTCGCTGGAGTTCTGTGGCGCCTCGACGAAAATGACGTCCGCGCCCGCTTCGGCGTACCGGTTGGCCCGCTCGATTGCCGCGTCCAGGCCCAGCGGGGCGCGGGCGTCGGTGCGGGCCACGACGAGCAGGTTCTCATCGGACCTGGCATCCAGGGCGGCGGCGAGGGTCTGTTCGAACACCGCCGCATCGACGACCTGCTTGTCGGGCAGATGCCCGCAACGTTTGGGAAAGACCTGGTCTTCCAACTGGATTGCGGCCACCCCCGCCGCGTCGTAGGAACGGACGGTGCGCACCACGTTCATGGGTGCGCCGTAGCCCGTGTCGGCGTCGGCGATCAGCGGAACATCGCCCAATGCGCCGGCGATCATCCGGACCCGGTCGGCCATTTCGGTCGCCGTGACGAGCCCGATGTCCGGCAACCCGAAGCCTGAGGCCGCCACGCCGGCCCCGGTCAGATACGCCGCGACGTGACCGGTCCGTTTGGTCAGCTGCGCGGAGATGCCGTCGAAAACGCCTGGCGCGATGACGAGTTCGTGTTTGTCCAGCAGGTCTTTCAGCCGCTGGCGAGCCGGTGTCGTGGCCATGTCAGTCCTCTCAGTCCAGTGCGCCCGCGACGGGGTCGGCGAACAGATCTATCAGGTTGTCGGTGTCGTCGAGGTCGTCAAGACCGACGACTGCCCGCTCGATCGCTTCGGCGCGCCCGCGGCTGGTGACCCGGTCGGCGAGCGCGTGGAACTTCGTGACGAGTTCGACGTTGGCAACCGGGTCGGTGGGCGCTCCGTGTGGCTGGGCGACGCGGGTGTGGTGTTGGGCGCCGTCCCGGGTGGTCACGGTGACGTCGGTGCGGAACTTCTCGGTGATGTCGGCGTGGGTCAGTGATTCGTCGAGGCGAACGGTCGTCTGGGCGATCAGCGACCAGATGTCGTCGGCATCGAGGCGGGCCTGCGTGAACTGCTCGGGCAACACATTGCCGTCGAGCAGCGCCGCGGCGGTCGCATACCCGATGTTCATCTGCGCGCCGATCGGGGTGAGCGGGCGTTGCGGCGGCCACCAACCGTGCTTGTATATGGTCTCGCCGACGGTGATGTCGACCTTCGAAATATTCTCGGGGGCAACCGAACTCCGCAGTTTTCTGGCGGCGTCGATCGCTCCGTGCAGGCCGCCCATCGCGGCGTAGGACTTGACCATGATGATCGTGGTCTCCCACCGCTGGCCGAGTTGGCCGGTCAGCGGCGCGGCGTCGGGATTATGGCCCTCGCCGAAAACGCTGAGAAATCCGCCATATTCACGCTCGAACACCCGCTTGATGCCGGTGTACCCGGCCGCCGCAAGCCCCGCGGCGTAGAAGCCGTTGCGTGCGGCCAGGCCGTGATGCATGCGTTTGCTCATGGCCTCGTACTGCGCGGCCATCAGCCCCGCCGATTGGGTGCCCGCCAAACCGAGGGCATCCTCCAACTGCGCCGGCGGCAATCCGCGCAACTTGCCCGACGCCATTGCCGCCGAGTGAGTGCCGAAGACCGGTCCCGAGTGCCAGCCCCGGTCGAGCATTTGCGTGCCGTGCAGCGTGTAGCCGACCCGTGGACCCACCTCGAAGCCGGCGATGGCCGCGAGCAGGAGTTCGGCACCCGTGCTGACCACGTTCCGTACCGACGCCGTCGACAGCAATGCCGGGATGAGCAGCGAGCAGCTGTGCACCGGGGCCAGGGGGTGGAAGTCGTCGAGCTCGAAGCCCTGGATGTAGGTGCCGTTGAGGACCGCGGCCGCGGGTGCGCCGGTCCTGTGTCCGGTGCCGATGACGACGGTGTCGCCAGGGCCTTCCAGACCGAGAACCGCGTCGGTGGCCACTCGCGACCACGGCAATTGGGCCCCGACCAGGGCACAGCCCAGGCCATCGAGAAGGAGATATTTCGCTCGCTCGACGACGTGCTGCGGGACATCGTCGAGCGTGAGGTCGGCGACCCAGGTGGCCAGTCGTCCGGTCGGCCCCGCGGGATCGGTGGCGGCCTGCTGCTGCACCGCGGTCATCGGCTTTCCTCCCGTTCGGTAGTTGTTATATACATATAACAAGTGAACGGCGAGCGCAAGGGAGGCGGTGTGGAAACATGACCACCGTGCACGAGACCAGCGGTAAGGCGGGACCGGTGTCCACCGCCGCCGGGGTGCCCTTGCACCGACAGCTCTTCTTGGTGCTGCACGATGAGATCGACCGCGGCGTCATCGCCCCCGGCGAGGCGTTGCCCACCGAGCAGACGCTGTGCGACCAGTTCGGGGTTTCCCGCATCACGGTGCGCCGGGCACTGGCCGACCTGGCCGAGCAGGGGTATATCGAGCGCAGGCAGGGCGTCGGTTCCTTTGTGCGCCAGCATGGTCCAGCCGACGTGTCATCGGCGGGCCGCTCGTACATGGAAGGGCTGCGACAGACGCAATTCGAAACCGAAGTCGACGTGGTGGAACTCGGAACGCGGCGCCCCCCACGGACCCTCGCCGAGGCGCTCGAGACGCCCGGCGAGCTGCTTCATATCGTGCGGGTGCGGCGGCAACGAAGGACCGGCGAGCCGTTGATGGTGAGCGACGCCTGGCTGCCGGCCGACCTGGCCGGCACGCTGACCGAGCCGGCGCTGCGACGCGCGCCTCTCTACGAGCTGCTGTCGGACGCGGGGATCGTGGTGGATCGGGTCCGACACGAAATCACGGCCGAGATCGCGGGTCCGCGCAACGCACAGCTGCTCGACACCGCGATCGGCGCCGCGCTGCTGCGCGTCAACCGGCTGGTATTCGTGGCTGACGCGCCGCATCATCATCTGTCGGTTCTGCTGTCGCCGAACCGCAGTCGGGTCTTGCTGAGTCAGACGGCGGACGAAATGGAAATGGCCGACGGTCTGACGATCGCCCACGACGTGGGCCGGGGTTCCGGCTAGCGGATCAGCCCCACACCGGAGACAACGAGATTCGGTGCTATTTCAGCTCACTTCGCAGCGCCGCGTCGATAGCTTCCGCATTCGGTGCGCAGTCACCGGCGCCGGGCACCAGTGTCGACAGCGCTCCCGCGACGCAGGCCCGCTGCAATGCGGCCAGTCGCTCGGCCCGCGAACCCGGGTTGCGCGGCCAGCTCGCGGCGAGCACGCCGGCGAAGACGTCGCCGGCGCCGGTGGTATCCACCGCTTTGACCGCCGGGGCCGGTACCCAGAACTCGTCGTCGGGACTGACGCAGCGGGCGCCGCGCGCACCAAGTGTGGTCACCAAGTGGGTTGGCCGCCAAGGCCATTCGGCGGCTTCGGCTTCGTTGGCGATCACAACGTCCGCGACGGCCGCCAGGTCGGCCAGTGAGCCTTGGTCTTGGCCGGCCGGTGAGGCGTTGACCATGACGATCGCTCTCGCCGACCGTGCTTCGCGTGCCGCGGCCACCGCCGCCGGCACCGGAATCTCCAACTGGGTCAACAACACATCGCAGTCGGCGATGACCGAGCGCACGGCAGCGTCGGCCAGCGTCAACTGCCCGTTCGCGCCCGGTGCCACCACGATGGTGTTCTCGGCGCCGGCGTCGACCACGATGATCGCCGTTCCGCTGGGCCCGGGCACCGCGACGGTCCCGTCCAGCCCAACATCGTTGACCAAGAGGTGAGCCCGCAACTGTTCGGCGGCGGCGTCGTCGCCGACCGCCCCGACGAACTGCACCTGCACACCCGCGCGCGCCGCGGCCACCGCTTGATTGCCGCCCTTGCCGCCGGGTGCGTAAGTCAACGACGACGCCAACACTGTCTCGCCCGGACGTGGAAGGGTACTGACGTCGAACGTAAGGTCCATGTTCACGCTGCCAACCACACAAACCCGTGCCATCCCGGCGACGTTAGTCGCGTCGGTCGAGCGTTTCGACGCTCAACGCTTCGTGCAAACGGCAATTTCTTGAGTTTCGCGCGCTAGTCTGCTGCGTTAGCGATGCCGAATCCTCTCGGAGAAAGGCGGAAGGCATTGACATCGAGCCAGCTAACAGATGCCGAAGCGGCCTCTGATACAACCACGGAAACCGCACCGGAGTCGGCCCCGGCGGAAAAGGCTCGTAAGAGTGCGCGCCGGCCATTAGTGTGGCACCGTTTCCGATTCGGCATCCAGTCCAAGATCTTGGTGGCAATGCTGCTATCGGGCATCCTCGGCGTCGCGGTGATTGGCCTCATCGGGGCGCTATCCGGCCGCAACGCGTTGCGGCAGGTCGAGTCCGAGCGGTTGATCGAGTTGCGCGAGTCGCAGAAGCGGCAGGTGGAGGCGCTATTCAGGGAGGTGACGAATTCGCTGATCGTCTACAGCGGTGGATTCAGCATCAACGAGGCTGCGACGGCGCTCACCGCGGCCTTTGACCAATTGGGCAACGCGACGATCAACCCGGCCCAACAACAGGCGCTCGTCAACTACTACGAGAAACAGATGATCGAACCGATCAAAAAGTTGACCGGCGACACCATCGACATCAACGCGGTTCTGCCGACTTCCCCCGCGCAGAAATACGTTCAGGCGTACTACACCGCGCCCGCGAGGCCGACGAACGATCCGCTGCCCGTGATGGATGCCGGCGACGGCAGCGCCTGGTCGGCGGCCAACGCCCGCTTCGACTTCTACATTCGCGGTATCGTCACCCGCTTCGATTATCGGGACGCCCTGCTGCTGGACACCCAGGGGAACGTCATCTATAGCGTGATGAAAGGCCCCGACCTCGGAACCAATATCCTCACCGGCCCGTATCGCGAATCCAATCTGCGCGACGCATACCAAAAGGCGCTGGCCTCCAACGACGTGGACTTCGTGTGGATCACCGACTTCCAGCCGTATCAGCCGGCGCTCGATGCCCCCACGGCGTGGGTGGTATCGCCGGTCGGCATGAACGGCAAAATCGTAGGGGTCATGGCCTTCCCGCTGCCGATCGGGAAGATCAACAGGATCATGACCGCCAACAAACATTGGGAAGCCGCCGGCATGGGCCCCTCGACCGAGACGTACCTGGCGGGCCCCGACGATTTGATGCGTTCCGATTCGCGGGAGTTCTTGGAAGACCCGCAGGAATACCGACGCGACGCCATAGCTGGCGGCACCCCGCCCGACGTCGTGGACCGAGCGATTCGCTTGGGTGGCACGACGCTGGTGCAGCCCGTTGGAACGCTGGGCCTTCGCGCCGCCCAACGCGGAGAGACCGGAGTCATGAGCGCTACCGATTACATGGGTAACAAAGAGCTGGAAGCCTATGCGCCATTGAACGTGCCGAACTCGGATCTGCACTGGTCGATTCTGGCGACGCGAGACGACTCCGATGCCTTTGCGCGGCTGGGGAAGTTCAGCAAAACACTCGTAATTGCGGTTACCGCCCTGGTTTTCACCATCTGTGTGGCATCGATGGGCATCGCCCAGGCGGCGGTGCGGCCGGTCCGGCGCCTCGAGGAGGGCACGCGCAAGATCAGCTCCGGCGACTACGACGTCAACATTCCGGTGATGGCGCGCGACGAGATCGGCGATCTCACTGCGGCTTTCAATGAGATGAGCCGGAATCTCGCGATCAAAGAAGAGCTGCTCAACCAGCAGCGCAGCGAAAATAATCGGCTGCTGCTGGCGCTGATGCCCGAGTCGATCGTCCAGCGGTATCGCGACGGTGAGGCGACCATCGCGCAGAAGCACCAGGACGTCGCCATAATCTTTGCCGACATCGCCGGGCTCGACGAGCTTTCCAACGATATTCCGGGCGATGAATTGGTCGGGATTGTCGACGAACTGTTCCGGCAGTTTGATTCGGCGGCCGAAACCCTTGGCGTCGAACGCATTCGTACGTTCCACAACGGATACCTCGCCACCTGTGGGGTGATCACCCCGCGATTGGACAGCATTCACCGAAGCGTTGACTTCGCCGTCGAAATGCGTCACATCATCGAACGGTTCAACAGCCAGACGGGTCACGAACTGGGCCTTCGGGTCGGGATCAACACGGGCAACGTCGTCAGCGGGCTGGTGGGCCGATCAAGCCTCGTCTACGACATGTGGGGTGCCGCGGTAAGCCTCGCCTACCAAATGCACAGGGGCGCACCGCAGCCCGGCATCTATGTCAGCTCCCAGGTGTATGAAGCCATGCGGGACGTGCGGCAGTTCACGCCCGCCGGCACGATTTCGGTCGGCGGAACCGACCAGACGATGTATCGGTTGTCGGAGCGATGATGAACGCGTGGCACTCCTCGTGGTTCTACTGGGCGGTCGGCATCGCGGTCGGGTTTCCGCTGAGCCTGATCATTCTCACCGAGGTGCAGCACGCACTCGCCCGCAAGAACAACCGCCTGGCCAGGCAGGTAAGCCTGCTGCGCAACTACCTGCTGCCGCTGGCCGCGCTTTTGCTGTTGCTTGTCAAGGCCTCGCAGATCCCCGCCGGAGAAGTCCCGGTGCGAATGCTCACCACGGTGTTCGGCTTTTTAGTGCTGGTCCTGTTGTTGTCCGGGTTCAACGCCACCTTCTTCGAAGGCGCTCCGGAAGAAAGCTGGCGCAAGCGACTGCCCGCCATCTTCCTCGACGTCGGCCGCTTCGCGGTCATCGGCGTCGGCCTGGTTCTGATCTTGTCCTACATCTGGGGCGTCCGGGTCGGCGGCTTGTTCGCCGCGCTGGGCGTCACGTCCGTCGTTATCGGCCTGATGTTGCAGAATTCCGTCGGCCAGATCGTGTCGGGCCTGTTCATGCTTTTCGAGCAGCCCTTCCGGATCAACGATTGGCTGGACACCGGGACAGCGCGGGGACGTGTTGTCGAAGTGAACTGGCGGGCCGTGCACATCGACACCGGTGGCGGCATGCGCATCATGCCGAACTCGGCGCTGGCCACGACGTCGTTCACGAATCTCAGCCGCCCGGCGGGCTCCCACAAATTGGCGATGACGACGACATTTTCAGTCGCTGACCCGCCAGACCGAGTTTGCGCGATGCTGGCGCGTGTCGCTCTCGGGCTGCCGCAGCTCAAGAGCGACAGCGTGCCCCGCTCGGTAGCCGTCGGCGGCGGTGAGTACCGCACGAGCATCGGGCTGAACTCACCCGCCGACGATGGCGCCGCGCGAACAACGTTTCTGCGCTGGATCTGGTACGCCGCACGGCGGGAAGGGCTGCACCTCGACAACAGCGACGACGACTACTCGACTATCGAACGTGTGGAGAAAGCGGTGCGCACGGTGGCGGCGCCGGCATTGCGGCTGAGCGCTGACGAGCAGCGGTCGCTGCATTCCTGCGCCAGGCTTGTCCGATACGGTACCGACGAAACCGTGGAGTACGCCGGTCAGGTGCCTACAGCGATGACCTTCCTGGTCGCCGGGCGCGTGCAGCTGACCGCGCTCGCCGACGACGGGTCGGTCGTGCCGATCAGCACGCTGGTCGAGGGCTCATTCCTGGGGCTGACCGCGCTGACCCGGCAACCCAACCAGGCAAGCGCATACGCGCTCGAGGAAGTGACCGCGTTGGAGATCGATCGCGAAGACGTCGAGCATCTCGTGATGCGTGAACCGTTGCTGCTACAGAACTTCGGTCACATCCTCGAAGAACGGCACAGCAAGGTGCGGCAGGCCCGGCGCGGTGACCGGGTGGCGTGAGCCGCCGGCACCAGGCGTTCCCGTGGGGCAGCCTAACTCGGCCAACTAAGGACCGATACGCTGGTCAAATGAGTCTGCAAGCACCATCGCTTCCCGACTTGCGTCGCGAGGTCCACAATGCCGCACGACGCGCACGGGTCGCTTCCCGCGTCCTGGCGTTGTTGCCGACGGCCGCCAAGGACCAGGCGCTGCGGTCCGCCGCAGACGCGATAGCGGCGCATGTCGATTTGATCCTGGCGGCCAACGCCAAGGATCTCAAGGCCGCCCGGGCCGCGGGCACACCGACCGCGATGCTCGACCGGCTGGCGCTGGACCCCAAGCGTGTCGACGGAATCGCCGCCGGTCTGCGCCAGGTCGCGGGGCTGCCCGACCCGGTGGGCGAGGTGCTGCGCGGCTACACGGTGCCCAATGGGCTGCATTTACGACAGCAGCGGGTTCCGCTTGGGGTAATCGGCATGATCTACGAGGGCCGGCCCAACGTCACCGTCGACGCTTTCGGTTTGGCGCTCAAGTCGGGCAATGCGGTGTTGTTGCGCGGAAGTTCGTCCGCGACGAGGTCAAACCAGGTGCTCGTCGAGGTGTTGCGCGCTTCGTTGGTGACCGAGGACCTGCCCGCCGACTCGGTTCAGCTGCTTTCGGCCGCCGATCGGTCCACGGTGACGCACCTGATCCAGGCTCGCGGCCTGGTTGACGTGGTGATCCCGCGCGGGGGCGCCAGCCTGATCAACGCGGTGGTCCGTGACGCGCAGGTGCCCACCATCGAGACCGGTGTCGGCAACTGTCACGTCTACGTGCACGAAGGTGCCGACCTGGCGGTGGCAGAACGGATCCTGCTGAACTCCAAGACCCGACGGCCCAGTGTCTGCAATGCCGCCGAGACGCTGTTGGTCGACGCCGCGATCGCGGGGGAGGCCGTGCCCAGGCTGGTGGCTGCCCTGCAAGACGCCGGGGTGACGGTGCACCTCGACCCCGACGAGGAGAACTTGCGCCGGGAATACCTTTCGATGGACATCGCGGTGGCGGTGGTTGACGGCGTCGACGCCGCGATCGCACATATCAATGAGTACGGCACCGGACATACCGAGGCCATCGTGACCACCAATATGGCTGCCGCACAACGTTTTTCCGATGGAGTCGATTCCGCGGCGGTGATGGTCAACGCTTCGACGGCGTTCACCGACGGGGAGCAGTTCGGTTTCGGTGCCGAGATCGGCATCTCCACCCAGAAGCTGCATGCGCGCGGGCCGATGGGGTTGCCGGAATTGACCTCGACCAAATGGATTGCGTGGGGAGACGGCCACATCCGTCCGGCCTGACGGCTGCAACCAAAAGTGCTTTAGGAGAATCCGATTGTGAGCGTGCCCGCCCGGCCCATGCCGCTGTTTGCCGACATCAACGACGTTTCGCGACGGCTGGCCGAGACTGGTTATCTGCCGGACACCGCCACCGCCACGGCGGTCTTCCTGGCCGACCGGCTCGGCAAGCCGCTGCTGGTGGAAGGTCCCGCCGGTGTGGGCAAGACCGAGCTGGCCCGCGCCGTCGCCCAGGCCACCGGGTCGGGCCTGGTCCGGCTGCAGTGCTACGAGGGGGTCGACGAGGCGCGGGCGCTCTACGAGTGGAACCACGCCAAGCAGATCCTGCGTATCCAGGCCGGTTCCGGGGACTGGGATGCGACCAAGAGCGATGTGTTCAGCGAGGAGTTCTTGCTGTCCCGTCCGCTGCTGACCGCCATCCGGCGCACCGAGCCGACGGTGCTGCTGATCGACGAGACCGACAAGGCCGACATCGAAATCGAAGGCCTGCTGTTGGAGGTGCTGTCCGACTTCGCGGTGACCGTCCCGGAACTTGGCACGCTGACCGCCGAGCGGGCGCCGTTTGTGTTGCTGACCTCCAACGCCACCCGCGAACTGTCGGAAGCGCTCAAGCGCCGCTGCCTGTTCTTATACATCGACTTTCCCAGCCCCGACCTGGAACGCCGCATCCTGTTGTCCCGGGTCCCCGAGCTGCCCGCGCACCTCGCCGAGGAACTGGTGCGCATCATCGGAGTGCTGCGCGGGATGCAGCTCAAGAAAGTGCCATCCATCGCCGAAACCATCGACTGGGGCCGCACGCTGCTCGCGTTGGGCCTGGACACCATCGACGACGCGGTTGTCGCTCAGACGCTCGGGGTGGTCCTCAAGCATCAATCCGACCAGCAACGCGCGGCCGGGGAACTCAGGTTGAATTAGATGATCGGGCTCAACTGATGGCCGCCCGCCGCGTCCGCCCCACCCGGCCGCTCGCCCCGCACGGGCTGCCCGGTCACCTGGTGGGCTTTGTGGAAGCGCTTCGCGGGGTAGGAATTTCGGTGGGACCGTCCGAGACGGTGGACGCGGGCCGGGTGATGGCGACCCTTGGCCTGGGCGATCGGGAGGTACTGCGCGAAGGCATCGCCTGCGCGGTGCTGCGCCGGCCCGATCACCGCGATACCTATGACGCCATGTTCGATCTGTGGTTTCCAGCAGCTTTGGGCGCGCGCGCGGTGGTCACCGGGGATGAGGCCGATGGGGCGCAAGCCGATGACTCCTTGCCGCCGGACGACGTCGAGGCGATGCGCCAGATGCTGCTGGATCTGCTCACCGAAAATCCTGACCTTGCCGACATGGATGAGCGCCTGGCCGCGATGATCGCGCGGATCGTGGAGGCCTACGGCAAATACAGTTCCAGCCGCGGGCCGTCGTTCTCGTCGTATCAGGCGCTCAAGGCGATGGCGCTGGATGAGCTGGAAGGAAAGCTGCTCGCGGGGCTACTCGCCCCGTATGGCGACGAGCCCACCCCCACCCAGGAGCAGATCGCCAAAGCGCTCGCCGCGCAGCGGATTACCCAGCTACGCAAGCTGGTCGATGCCGAGACCAGGAGGCGCACCGCCGAGCAACTCGGCCGCGACCACGTTCAGACGTACGGCATCCCACAGCTTTCCGAGAACGTCGAATTCCTGCGCGCCTCCGGTGACCAGCTGCGCCAGATGCGCCGTGTGGTGGCGCCGCTGGCCCGCACTCTCGCGACCCGCCTGGCTGCCCGGCGGCGCCGCGCCCGCGCCGGCTCGATCGATCTGCGCAAAACGCTGCGCAAGTCGATGTCCACCGGTGGTGTGCCGATCGACGTGGTGCTGGCCAGACCCCGCCCGGCGCGCCCGGAACTGGTCGTGCTGTGCGACGTGTCCGGTTCGGTCGCCGGATTCAGCCACTTCACCCTGCTGCTGGTACACGCCCTGCGCCAACAGTTCTCGCGCGTTCGTGTCTTTGCTTTCATCGACACCACCGACGAGGTGACCCACATGTTCGGGCCCGAAGCCGACCTGGCCGTGGCGATCCAGCGGATCACCCGGGAGGCCGGCGTGTACAGCCGCGACGGTCACTCCGACTACGGCAACGCGTTCGTCTCGTTCATGCAGGCTCACCCCAACGTGCTGTCGCCGCGCAGCTCGCTGCTGGTCCTCGGGGACGGGCGCACCAACTACCGCGACCCGGCCATCGACGTGCTGGCCGATATGGTGACCGCCAGCCGGCACGCGCACTGGCTCAACCCCGAGCCCAAACACCTCTGGGGCAGCGGTGACTCGGCGGTGCCGCGTTACCAAGAGGTGATCACGATGCACGAATGCCGGTCCGCCAAGCAGCTGGCCGCGGTGATCGACGAGCTGCTGCCGGTGTGAGGCTCGCGGCCTGGCGTCGTGTCACATCCTGCGTCTCGCCGGGGAAAAGTGCTCGTCGTGCCCGCCTCACAGCGACAATGTGCGGCTCTTTCGGTGTTGTCGCGGTGAGGCGGGCAGATTGCATGCCTCCCGACGAAGAGACGGATGTGGCAGATGTGGCCGGCATGGCGACCCCAAGCTGGGGAATCGGTGCAACCCGGGTGCTCAAGTAAGCTGGCACATCGTGCAAACGCAGCTTCGCAGGTTAGGAGTGATGGGTGGGACGTTCGATCCCATCCATTACGGCCACCTGGTGGCTGCCAGTGAGGTCGCCAACCTGTTCGACCTCGACGAAGTGGTGTTTGTGCCCAGCGGCCAGCCATGGCAGAAGGACCGGCACGTCTCGGCTGCCGAAGACCGTTACCTGATGACGGTGATCGCCACGGCGTCCAATCCGCGCTTCTCGGTGAGCCGGGTCGACATCGATCGCTCCGGGCCCACGTACACCAGGGACACGCTGCGCGACCTGCACGCCCTCAACCCGGATTCCGAACTGTACTTCATCACCGGCGCCGACGCGCTGGGGTCCATTCTGTCGTGGCAAGGCTGGGAAGAGCTGTTCGACCTGGCGCGCTTCATCGGGGTCAGCCGGCCCGGCTACGAGTTGCACCACGACCACATCACCGGTGTTCTGGACAAGCTGGCCGAGGATGCGTTGACCCTTGTCGAGATTCCGGCACTGGCGATTTCGTCGACCGACTGTCGTCGACGCGCCGAGGAACGCCGGCCAATGTGGTACCTGATGCCCGACGGTGTCGTGCAGTACGTCTCCAAACGCCGTCTCTACTGCCGCGATCAAGGGGGCGACGGGGCCGCCGGTTCGGCGGCCTCCAGCCTGGCCACCGGAAAGAACACGTGACCGCAACCCAGGAAGCCATCGAGATGGCGACAGTGGCCGCCGGCGCAGCCGCTTCGAAGTTGGCCGACGATGTCGTCGTCATCGACGTCTCCGGCCAGCTGGTGATCACGGACTGCTTCGTCATCGCCTCGGCGTCCAACGAGCGGCAGGTCAACGCCATCGTCGACGAGGTCGAGGAGAAAATGCACAAGGCGGGCTACCGGCCGCCGCGGCGCGAGGGTGCCCGGGAAGGCCGCTGGACGCTGCTGGATTACCGCGACATCGTCGTGCACATCCAGCATCAGGACGATCGCAACTTCTATGCCCTGGACCGGTTATGGGGTGACTGCCCGGTGGTGTCGGTGGACTTGGCCGACGACTCCGACGACTCGGCGAGCGCGCAATGAGGATCCGTCGTCTGGTGATGTTGCGGCACGGGCAAACCGATTTCAACCTCGGCAGCCGGATGCAGGGTCAGCTGGATACCGAGCTCAGTGAATTGGGTCGCGCACAGGCGGTCGCGGCCGCCGAGGTGCTGGGCAAGATGCAGCCGTTGCTGATCGTGTCGTCGGATCTGCGGCGTGCTTACGACACGGCGATCAAGCTGGGGGAGCGAACCGGGCTGAAGGTCTGGGTGGACGACCGGTTGCGGGAGACCCATCTTGGCGACTGGCAGGGCTTGACTCACGCCCAGATCGACGCCGAGGCTCCCGGCGCCCGGTTGGCATGGCGCGAAGACGCAACGTGGGCACCCCACGGCGGGGAAAGCAGGGTCGACGTGGCCGGTCGCAGCCTGCCGTTGGTTGCCGAACTGGTATCCGGCGACCCGGAATGGGGTGACACCAACCAACCGGATCGACCAGTGGTGCTGGTGGCACACGGCGGCCTTATCGCCGCGTTGTCGGCTGCGCTGCTGAAGCTTCCGGTGGCCAACTGGCCGGTTTTAGGCGGTATGGGCAATGCCAGTTGGGTGCAGTTGTCCGGCCATTCCGACGATTACGGCGTTGACTTTGACAGCATGCGCTGGCGCCTCGATGTGTGGAACGCTTCGGCGCAGGTGTCCAACGATGTCCTCTGAAGCACGACCGGTACTGCTGGTATTCGCGGACTCGCTGGCCTACTACGGGCCCACCGGGGGTCTGCCCGCCGACGATGCCCGTATCTGGCCCAATATTGTTGCTTCACAACTGGATTGGGATTTGGAACTGATCGGCCGCATCGGCTGGACGTGCCGCGACATTTGGTGGGCGGCAACCCAGGACCCGCGTGCCTGGGCGGCGCTGCCCAGGGCGGGTGCGGTGATATTCGCGACCGGCGGGATGGATTCGCTGCCCTCGGTGCTGCCGACAGCGTTGCGCGAGCTGATCCGCTACGTGCGGCCGCCGTGGCTGCGGCGCTGGGTCCGCGATGGTTACGCCTGGGTGCAGCCCAGGCTCTCACCGGTGGCCAGGTCCGCGTTGCCGCCGCACTTGAGCGCCGAGTACCTTGAACAGACCCGCGGTGCAATCGATTTCAATCGTCCCGGAATCCCGATCGTGGCGTCGCTGCCGTCGGTGCACATCGCTGAGACATACGGCAAAGCCCACCATGGTCGGGCGGGGACCGCGGCGGCGATTACTCAATGGGCGCAGAGGCATGACCTTCCCTTGGTGGACCTCAAAGCCGCTGTGGCCGAACACATTACGAGTGGACGTGGCAATCCCGACGGCATCCACTGGAATTTCGAGGCCCACCAGGCGGTTGCGGAGCTGATGCTCAAGGCGCTGGCCGAAGCCGGGATACCGACCGAGAAGCCACGCGGGTAGCACCATGTCTGTCGTGGTGGTGACCGATACGTCGTCGCGCCTGCCGGCCGAGTTGCTCGAAAAGTGGTCGATACGAATAGTTCCGCTGCACATCCTGCTTGACGGCGACGATCTGCGCGACGGCGTGGGCGAAGTCCCCGATGATGTCCACAAGCTCCACGCCACGACGGCGGCGGCCACGCCGGCCGAACTGGCCGACGTCTACCAGGAGGCGTTGGCCGACAGCGGTGGGGAGGGTGTGGTGGCGGTGCACATTTCGTCGGCGTTGTCGGGAACTTACGGCAACGCCCAACGGACCGCGGCCGACCTCGATCCGGCCGTGCGGGTGATCGACTCGAGGTCGGCCGCGATGGGCACCGGCTTTTGCGTGCTGGCCGCCGCGCGCGCCGCGGCCGCCGGCGGCGACCTGGACACTGTCGCGGACGCTGCGAGTTCGGCCGTGTCCCGCAGCCACGCGTTCATGGTGGTGCACCGGCTGGACAATCTGCGCCGCAGCGGTCGGATCGGTGGCGCCAAGGCGTGGCTGGGCACCGCGCTGGCGCTCAAACCATTACTGCGCGTCGAGGACGGCAAACTTGTTCTGGCCCAACGGGTGCGCACCGTCAGCGGTGCAACGGCGGCGATGATCGACCGGGTCTGCGAGATCGTCGGCGATGGCTCCGCAGCGTTGGCGGTGCACCACGTCGCCAACCCCGAGGGCGCGAGCGAGGTGGCGGCCACCCTGGCGCGGCGGCTACCGGCGTGCGAGCCGGCGATCGTCACGCCGTTGGGGCCGGTGCTCGGGCTGCACGTCGGCGCCGGCGCCGTCGCGGTCTGTCTGGAATTACCGGAAACGTAAGCGCGTCACGTTCGTCGGGCGTTGTCACCGCGCGGGTGGACAACCTGCGGCCACCAGAACCAACGCCCCAGCAGCACGGCGATTGACGGCATCAGTAGCGTCCGCACGATCAACGTGTCCATCAGTAGACCAACGCAGACCGTGGAACCGAACTGACCGATAACCCGCAGATCGCTGCCGAGCATCGAGCCCATGGTGAAGGCGAACACCAGACCCGCTGCCGTCACCACCCCGCCGGTTCCGGCCATTGACCGGATGATTCCCGTCTTGAGTCCGCCATGGATCTCTTCCCTGAACCGGGAGACCAGCAGCAGGTTGTAGTCGGATCCAACGGCCAACAGGATGATGACGGAGAGCGCCGCGACGATCCAGTGGATCTTGATGCCGAACAGATCCTGCCAAATCAGCACGGACAGCCCGAATGACGCGGCGATCGAGCTGGCCGCGGTGCCGACGATCACCAGCGCGGCAACCACGCTTCGGGTGAGCAGCAGCATGATCATGAAGATCAGCGTGAGCGCCGAGACCACCGCGATCATGAGGTCGTATTTTTCGCCGTCGGCCATGTCTTTGAATGTCGCGGCGGTTCCACCGAGATGGACCTTGGCGTCCGACAGGGACGATTGCTTCAGCCCCTCCTGCGCGGCGGTGCGCTCGGAGTCGACCCGAGAGATTCCCTCCGGAGTCATGGGGTCGCCCTGGTGGGTGATGAAGAAGCGCGCCGACTTCCCATCC
>Ga0307474_10001214_pt1 | contig 18774 bp, 14 predicted proteins | sample atmos_gasesECM1C_2_FD_203312 | JGI IMG/M metagenome (GOLD analysis project Ga0307474, IMG submission 203312) | Hardwood forest soil microbial communities from Morgan-Monroe State Forest, Indiana, United States - atmos_gasesECM1C_05 | ecosystem: Environmental > Terrestrial > Soil > Temperate... | reverse complement strand
GACAGGATCGAGCTCGGAGTGCCGGAAAGTCTGCGCCAGATGATCGAAGCCCAGATAGGTCGGTTGAGCGTGGAGGAGCAGAGGATGCTCGGGGTTGCAAGCGTTGCCGGCGCTGTGTTCTCGGCCAACGTCATCGCCGGGGCCTCCGATACGGATCCCGAGGACGTGGAGGACCTGTGCGAACGCGTCGTGCGCTCGCACCGGATTCTGCGCCCCGCAGGATCCCAGCAGTTGCCGGACGGTAGTGTCGGCCGGCGCTACGAATTCGTGCATGCCCTATACCGTGAAACACTGTACCAGCTGCTGCCCCTCCGGCGGCGCCAGAAGCTTCACCAGCGCATTGGCGCTCGACTGAACGCGCTGTTCTCACAGAAGGTAAGCGAAGTGGCGTCGGAACCTGCGCATCACTTCGAGCAGGGATCCGATTCGCCGCAAGCCTTCGGCACATCAGCGCATCAGCTGCTGAGCTGGTCGCCGATTGGAAGCCGGCGGATCCGCTTGCCGGTCGCAGCAAAAATCGCGTTGCACAGCGCCGGAGCGATCGGCGGCACCCCGGGCTCGCCGACTCCTCCGAGCGGCGAACCGAAATCCGCCGCAATGAGATGAACGCGGATATCGCGTGGCGCAACGTTCATGCGAGCAACCTGATAGTCGCCGAAGTTACTCTGCTCAACGCGGCCTGCCTTGAAAGTAATCTCGGACAGCAGGGTGTTCCCCACCCCCATCACGCAGGCGCCTTCGAGTTGCGCCCGGATGCGCTCGGGGTTGACCTGAGGTCCGCAATCGAAAGCGATGTCGACCTGCGGAATCGAAATCTCGCCCTTGTCGCTTACCGCGACTTCGACGACCGCCGCCACGTACGAAGCGAAGCTGTAGTGCGCCGCGATGCCAAGCCCTGTTCGGGCCGCCATCGATTTGCCCCACCCCGCTTTCTGAGCTGCTGTTTCGATCACGCGGCGCAGCCTGCCGGTGTCGATCGGGTACAGGGCCGGCGACTCGCCGTAGTTCCAGGAGTCCCCCACTTTGTGGGGATCGATGCGCCGGGCCGGACCCAGCAATTCCAGCAGGTAGTCCTTCGGATCGCGTCCCGCCGCCGCGGCCAGCTCGGCCACAAACGACTGGATCGCGAAGGCGTGCGGGATGTTGGATACGGACCGATACCAGCCGATGCGCGTGTGCGCCGACACCTCGGGATTCTCGAGACGCAGGTTCGGAATGGCGAACGGCACGTCCACCAGTCCCATGCCCAGCTCCATCGGCGATTCATGCCTGGGATCGGGTCCGAAGATCGACGAAATGGACGGCGCGGCACTGCGGTGCAGCCACGCGATCGGCCGACCCGACGCATCCAGCCACGCCTCGAGGTGCTCGACCGAGACCGTGTGGTAATACGAGTGCTGGATATCGTCTTCGCGGGTCCAGGCGACCTTGACCGGCCTGCCGTTCATCGCCTGCGAGAGCAGCGCCGCTTCCAGCACGAAGTCCGGCTTCGATTTGCGCCCGAAGCCGCCGCCGAGCAGAGTGACGTTCACCGTGACGCGATCGGCGGAAAGACCGAGGCGCTTGGCGAGACGATCGCGCGTGACCTGCGGCGCCTGCACACAAGCCCATACCTCGCAGCGGCCGTCGGCCACGCGCGCGGTGGCCATGGGCGGTTCCATCGGCGCCTGCGTCATGTGGGGAACGTAGTACTCGGCCTGGATGCGACGCGCGGCGCCTTTCGTGGCAGCTGCGACGTCACCCTCCTCGCGCACCACCTTGGCCGGGCTTCGCACGCCGGCCTCGAGCGCCGCCTTGTAGGCTGTCGAGTCGTAGGAGGCGTTGGGGCCGTCGTCCCACTGGATCTTGAGCGCATTGCGACCCTGGATTGCCGCCCAGGTGTTGGTCGCGATGACGGCAATGCCGCCCAGCGGCTGGAACTCGGAAGGCAGCGGCGTGCCCGTAATCTCGACGACGCGCACCACGCCCGGCACCTTCAGCGCATCGCTTGCGTCGTGGGACACGACCCGACCACCGTAGACCGCGGGGCGCGCAACGACCGCATACAGCATGCCGTCCAGCCGCGTGTCGATGCCATACATGCCGCGCCCGGCCACCAGGTCCGGACCGTCGATGATCTTCACGTCGCCCTTGCCGATGTAGCGGAATTGGGCCGGTGTTTTCAAGCGAAGGCTGTCGCGTACCGGAACCGGCAAGCGCGACGCGGCAATCGCGAGCGCGCCGTAGCCCAATTTCCGATTGGTCGAGCGATGAACGACCTCGTGCTGGCTGGCCGCGACTTCGGCCAGCGGTACGCCCCACTGGGCCGCCGCCGCCTGCTCCAGCATCGTCCGCGCCGCCGCCCCGCAACGACGCATCGGCTCGAAATAGTGACGCACACTGCGCGAACCGTCGGTGTCCTGATTGCCGAAGCGCGCCTCGTCGCCCTGGGCCTGCTTCACGTGCACGCGGTTCCAATCGGCCTCGAGCTCGTCGGCGACCACCATCGGCAGGCTGGTACGCACCCCCTGGCCCATCTCCTGGCGATGGCAGGTTATCGTTACGCTGCCATCGGGAGCGATCGCGACAAAAACCAATGGATCATCGACCCAACCGTGCGGCATCCCGTCGGCGCCGTACTTCGGCTCATCGGCCGCAACCGCGAGCCGCGGGAAACCGACCACCAGGATCAGGCCGACGGCGGGGGTCACGCCCAGGAACGAGCGCCGGCTCAGGTTGACGATATCCATGCTGGCGCGCACCTCGCTCATCGCGCGCTTCCCTCCACCGATGCCGCTTGCTTGATAGCAGCGCGTATCCGCAAATAGGTCCCGCAGCGGCAGATGTTCCCGCTCATGGCACCTTCGATGTCGGCGTCGGAGGGCCGCGGGTTCTGCTTGAGCAGCGCGGTGGCGGCCATGATCTGGCCCGACTGGCAGTAGCCGCATTGCGGCACACCCAGGTCGAGCCATGCCGCCTGGACCCGCCGGCCAACGCTGTCGTCGCCGATCGCTTCGATCGTCGTGATCTGCTTGCCGACCGCCAAGGAGATCGGCGTGATGCAGGCGCGTGTCGGGGCGCCGTCGATATGAACCGTGCAGGCGCCGCAGAGCGCCATGCCGCATCCGAACTTCGTGCCGGTCATGCCGAGCACATCGCGCAGGGTCCACAACAGGCGGGTGTCGTCCGGCACATCGACCGTTACCGTCTTGCCATTCACGTTCAGCGTCGTACTCATTGGCCCTCGGTTCTGAGACAAATCACGGGTACCGATAGCCCGGAACGCTAAGCGAGCGACGCGGTCACGTCTTTCGAACTCTTGCTTCCACGGTGGTTCAATTGCCGAGGTCATAATCGGCAAGATCTTGTAAACGCGCGCAGGATCGGACAAGACAGCGAACGCGCGCTCGCCTAGTTTTCCTTCGTGTCGATCCCCACCTGAGATGTCGATGTCAAAGCGCGCTGTGGCAATCTGGCTGATCGGCTGTGCCGCACTGGTGTACGCGGTGCTGATCGTTGGAGGCATCACCCGCTTGACGCACTCCGGATTGTCGATCGTCGAGTGGCAACCCCTCATCGGCGCCCTGCCGCCGATGTCCGATCATGCCTGGGCGGCTCTGTTCGAAAAGTATCGCGCGACGCCGGAGTACAAACTTCTGAACTCCGGGATGACGCTCGGAGCGTTCAAGCAGATTTTCTGGTGGGAGTATTCACACCGGTTGATGGGGCGTCTGGTTGGACTGGTCTTGCTGCTTCCTCTGCTGTGGTTCATCCGGTCGGGCGCCGTGTCTGGCCGCCTGGCCTGGCGGCTGGCGGTCATCTTCGGGCTCGGAGCGATGCAAGGCGCGCTAGGCTGGTACATGGTTGCAAGCGGGCTGGTCGACAATCCCCGCGTCAGTCCGCTCCGGTTGGCCGCGCATCTGGGCCTCGCGTTGTTGATCATCGGGGCCCTGCTGTGGACCGCCTGGGACCTGTGGTCGGCGCCGGCTCGGCGGCGCCGCGCGCCTGGGGTCGCCGCCGCGACCGTCGCCGTCGTGTTCCTGATGGCGCTGACCGGGGCGTTGGTCGCCGGCACCAAGGCAGGCTTCGCGTTCAACACGTTTCCCCTGATGGACGGAAGCGTGGCGCCGCCTGGACTGATGCAGATGAGCCCGTGGTATCTGAACTTTGTACAGAATGTCGCAACGATCCAGTTCGTGCACCGGGCGATCGCCTGGACTCTAATCGCGCTAGTGCCGACGCTGTGGTGGTGGATTCGCAGGTCGGTGCCCGCACCCACCGCCCGCGTCGAGTCGAACCTGATGCTCGCGGCGCTCGCTCTGCAGGTTGCACTGGGCGTCTCGACGCTGCTGTCAATCGTGGCTCTGCCGCTGGCGGCCGCGCATCAGGCCGGCGCCGTGCTCCTCTATGCGGCCTGCCTGTGGACCGCCCATGCGCTCACCATCGAGCGCCTGACCGTTCCCCGGGTCGAATCTGGTCCGCACGTGCCCGCCGATTCGCGCTGGCTTGCGTACCGCCCGTAGCAGGCGCAATTGTTCCGACACACTGGAAGAGGTCACTGCCGCTGCGGCAGCCTTTGGCGCAGGATGGCGTCCAACGTGTTGGCGGCATCGACCAGGCGATCCGTGATCGCCACGAGGGCGCCGCCGCGCAGCGCGGGCTCGTCCGCCAATGCGGCTTGGATCGGGCGCAAGGCGGGAATCGGCTCCGGCTGCTGCAGGCTTCGCAGCGCCGAGGCCAGCCGGCTGATCACCGTGCCGAGCGCGGCGCCGAAGGCCTCCACAGGTGCAGCGATGCCGCCGGGAGCGCCCGCCTCGTTCATCGGCCGATCTGGCGACAGCGCGAGCGCGTGCAGGGCCAGCTCGGCCTGGGCAAGCCGCGCCGCGGCCGCAATCAAAAGTTGAGCGACCTGGGGTGTCAACGGGGCATGCGCAGGCTCGTCCAATAAGCGAACCGTGGCTGCCTCTGCGTCGCTGCGGGCACGACGAGCTGTACGCTGTATGGCGCGCAGCTGCGCCGCGTCCACACTGCCGGGATGAGCCAATTCGCGCAGCAATACTTCCGCATACGCGCCATGGGTCTCCAGGAGCCGGGCGAACTTCTCCTGGGCGGAGGCCCCTTCCCAGGTCGGCCAGGCGAAATAGGCAACCAGCGCCAGCGCCGACCCGATGACGGTATCCAGCAGTCGGGCCTCCGCGGTCCGGAGCGCCGGGGTGCCCAGAAGGTCGAGCAGCGCCAGCACGAACGCGGTGAGGAACACGCTGAAAAGCAGGAAGCTCACGTCGAACAGGGCATAGGCCAGCGCGACGGAAGCGGCAGCCGCAGCGACCAGCCGGCCTTGACTCAGTCGGGTGAGCTCCAACGCCACGACGCCGAGACCGGCCCCGAGCATCGTGCCCGCGGCACGTTGAACGCCCCGGTAGAGCGTGGAGCTGTAGTCCGGCTTGAGCACGAGAAAGATCGTGAGCGTCACCCACCGGCCCTGATACAAGCCCGTGGCCTGAACGATCACTTCGGACAGCACGGCGATCACGGCCAAGCGCACCGCGTGACGCCCCGCTTCGCTGCGGGTACTGACGTTGGCTCGCAGCGTGGCTACCGCCGTTGCGAAACCGCCCAGACCGCGCCCGTTGGATCGAGCAAGGGGCGCGCCCTGCGCAAGCGGTCGCGCGGCCAGCGCCTCGAGGTTGGCCACGATCCCGGCGGTCCCGCGCAACTGCCCGAGCAGCGCCTCGCCGGCCCAGCGCCACGGCACGTCAGCAGGCACTGTCAGGCGGCTGATTGTTTCGTTGAGGTCATGGAGCAGGGCCGCCCGTTCGGCGCGGGCGACGCTCAGAGCGGCGGCAATCCGGTTCAGCGCGTCCGCTGCGCCGGCCATCAAGTTGCGGATCCGGTCATCGCGGGCGGTTGCGGCCTCCTTCGCCAAGGCTTCGGAGGCCAAGGCTCCGGCTGCCGGAGCCTTGGCTTCGGAGGCCATGGCGGGCTTCGTCGAGGCTCCGACGGCCATGGCAGCGTGCGCTGCCAGCGCGGCGAGCGAGCTGCGGATCCGTTCCGCTTCCTCGAGCAGGTCAAGCAGCGCCAGCCGCAGGGGCAACGGCAGCAGCGGGTTGGGGTCGTCCAGCTTGGTGTCGGCCGGGAAAGCGGTCGGCGGCGGCGGCTCGGATCCGCCTGCGGCCAGATCGGCGGCGTAGGCCGCCAGGGCCCGGTACGAGGCGGCCAGCGCCGTTCGCTCGTGTGCTCCGGGTCGAAGAGCCCAGGATGCGGCAACAAGCGCCGCCTGCAGCAATCCACCGGCCAGCACCAGGCCGCCGCGCAAGGCGGCCCCCGCCGGACCGAACGGCAGCCCCACCGCGATCAGCAGCGCGATCGACCACTGCAGAACCGCCGTGCCGAAACGTGGCCCGAGCGCCACGCCAAGCCCCGTGAAGTATCCCCAGATCCCCACAACCGGCACCAGCAGCCACGGCGCGAGCTCGGCCGTGGTCGCGCCGACGAAGGTCGACACCGCCATGCCGACACTGGCCGCCACCACGACGGCCACGCGAGTGCGCGTCTCGCCCTGGAACGACGCGACCCCGGCGGGAAGCGCCCCCAGCGCGGCGTAGGCGCCGTAGCCGACGTGCCCGCTGGCCCATCCGAGCCCGAGCGGCACCACGACACCGAGCGCCACCCGAGCCGCGCGCCTCGGTGCGACGTCGCGCCAGTGGAAGGGACCCAGCTGCGCCAGCTTCTTCCACGCGATGTGCGTCTTCATTTCCTTGGTTGGAAACCCGGCTGCTGCTTGATCGGCACGAATTGTCCGCTCGGCGCGGACCGGCGCCCTACCGGCTCGAAAAAATCCGCAAGGTAGCGAAAACCTCGCATCAGCGCTTCCGTCACACTCCCATTCGAGTCGCGTTGCCGGCTTCGCATGCGGCCGTCAGCGTCTGAAGACAACACAGGAGAATCACCGATGAAATCGCATTGCCTCGCGACGGTCGCACTGGCGGCTGCATTCACGTTCCCCGTCATGGCTCAAACGGCGCCGACCGCGAGCGACATGCAGATCTTCGCTCAGAAGGTCAATGCCGATAAGAAGCTGATGGTCGCCCTCAACATGCAGCTCACCGACGCCGAGGCAAAGGGATTCTGGCCGATCTATGACGCCTACCAGAGGGATCTGGAGGCGATCGACGGCCGCCTGCTGAAGACGATTGCCGCTTACGCCGACGCATACGACACCGGGCCCGTGCCCAACGAGACTGCAAGGCAGCTGATCGACCAGTATCTCGCCATCGAGCAGGACGAGGCGAAGATGAACCGGTCCTACGTTCCGAAGCTCGCCGAGGCCTTGCCGGGCGCGAAGGTCGCGCGCTACATCCAGGTCGAAACCAAGATACGCGCCGTTGTCCGATACGACCTCGCAGCACGCATCCCGCTGGTTCAGTGACGAAAGCGGGAACCAGGCGAATGCAACGGGTGCAAGCGAGCGCCGCGGGCGCGACGCATCTGGACTATCCGGTCACGGCGCTGGTCCTGCAGGGCGGCGGCGCCCTCGGGGCCTATCAGGCCGGCGTCTACCAGGGGCTGGCCGAGGCCGGCATCCATCCGAACTTTGTCGCAGGCATCTCGATCGGTGCACTGAACGCGGCGGTGATCGCCGGCAATCCGCCCGAGCGGCGCGTCGAGCAGCTGCGCGCTTTCTGGCAGTTCATCTGCCGGCAACCGTGGTGGCCGCCGCTGCAAATGGGGTTGCCTGCGGGCACTTCCGACCAGCTGCCCCAGGCCTGGCGGGTCCTGGTCGACTCGATCGAATCGACCCGCGCCCTGCTGGAAGGACAAAACGGCTTTTTCGTCCCGCGCGCGTGGCCTTCACTGGCGCTGGCGTCCGAGGGTCCCCACACGGCGAGCTTCTATGACACCGGCCCACTACAGGCCACGCTGGAGCGCTTCGTCGACTTCGACCGCATCAACCAGGCCAGCGAGACGCGCGTTTCGGTGGGCGCTATCAATGTGCGCACGGGCAATTTCGTGTACTTCGACAACACCGAGCGCAAGCTCCATCCAAGGCACTTCATGGCCTCGGGCGCGTTGCCCCCGGGCTTTCCGGCGATCGAGGTCGATGGCGAGTTCTACTGGGACGGCGGGCTGGTTTCGAACACCCCACTTTATTATGTGCTGATCGCCCGGCCCCGCGACGATGCACTGATATTCCAGGTCGACCTGTGGAGCGCCGTCGGGGACCTGCCCAAAGACCTGCTGCAAGTCGCAGTGCGTCAGAAGGATCTGCAGTACTCGAGTCGCACCCGCCTGGTCACCATGTACATGAGCCACCAACACAAGCTGCGTCGAATGCTGGACGAGTTGCTGGCGCTGGTTCCGAAGTCGGAGCGGGACAGCGCCGCTTACCAGAACGCTTTGCAAGCCGCCCACGCGCCGCGACGCAACATCATTCACCTGGTCTATCGCGACAAACCCTACGAGAGCTACGCCAAGGACTACCAGTTCGGCTTGCTGACCATGGACGAGCACTGGTCGAGCGGCCTGTCGGACATGCGCAGCACGCTGGAGCGCCGCCACTGGCTCGACAAACCGAGCGCGGAGGAGCCGTTTGTCACGCATGACCTGCACGGCACGGAGCTGCTTCCCGACGAACCTTCGATGAATCCGATCACAAATTCGCAAGAACATGAAAGAACGACGTCAGGAGAAAAGACTCACGGGAATGCGGATCTTGATCATTGATCGGAGCTCGAAGACCGGCTTGGCGACGGACGCCGCATGGGAGGGCAAAGCGATCAATCCGGGCAAGGACCGGCCGGTTCGGAAGAACTGAACATGCAGTGAATGGAAGAACCGGGCTATGGCCTTGAATAAGCAAGTGCGCCGCATCGCGATTGTGGGAACGGGGTCGATCGGGGCGAGCTGGGCGGCGTTCTACCTGGCCCGCGGATTCGACGTGATCGCCACCGATCCGGACGCGAGAGCCGAAGCCGCACTTCGCCACTACATCGATACCGCTTGGCAGGCCCTCAAGGTCCTGGGCATTTCACCCAAGGGATCGCCCGAGCATCTGTGCTTCAATTCCGACCCGACGGAGGCGGTGGCCGACGCCGACTTCATCCAGGAGAGCGGACCTGAACGCGAAGACCTGAAGGTGGCTCTGTTCGCGCAGATAGACCGAGCCGCGCCCGCCGATTCGATCATCGCCTCAAGCTCGGCCGGGCTGACGATGAGCGTGATGCAGTCCGCCTGTGCGCACCCGGAGCGCTGTGTGATCGGCCATCCGCTGAATCCCCCCCACATCATGCCGCTGGTGGAGGTGGCCGGCGGCGCGAAGACATCGGCGGAAGCCGTCCGCCAGGCCATCGCCTTTTACGCCTCGATCGGCAAGAAGCCCATCCATCTGCGCAAGGAGATCGTAGGGCACGCGGCCAGTCGGCTGGAGGCGGCGCTATACCGGGAGATCGCTTCCCTGATCAACCAGGGCGTGCTCGATGTGGCGGATGCGGATGCCGCCGTCTGCTGGGGCCCGGGACTGCGCTGGGGGGTCATGGGCCCGAACCTCCTGTTTCATCTGGGCGAAGGCAGGGGCGGAATACATCACTTCATCGAACACCTGACCGGTCCGATGAGCACATATTGGAAGAATCTCGGGAGTCCCGAAGTCACTGCGGAGCTGAAGCAGTCCATCACGAACTGGTCGACGCAGGAGATCGGGAGCCAGTCACTGGAAAGACTCGCTCAGGAGCGCGACGAGATGCTGCTGGGACTTCTGCGACTCCGGGCGAAAGCTTCGAAGGCTCCCATCACTCCCGGAAAATCAGTTCGAGCTCGCAAGAAGGCGTGAAGCGGCGGAAACCCCCAGCTTGAGGGTCGCGGCCCGGGCGAGTTCGCGATAATGTTGCGCCGATGAGCTGTCGCCGGCCGACTCGAAGAACTTGGCCGCCAGCGCCTGGACTCTCCAGGCGGCCATCGGAATCTCGAAACGCTCGACGATCGAGAGCGCCTCGGTGATGTGTTCACGAGCCCGCGACGGGTTGCGCCCGCACATCGCGATCTGCGCGACGACCTCGAGCGCCAGCGCGCGCCATGTCGCTTGACCGCCGCCTGCGGTCAGCGCGAGCAGGTCTGTCGCGTGGCGCCCGGCGCGAGCCGGATCGCCCCGAGAGATCCAGAGTTGCGCCAGTGCCCACTCGACGGCGATCCTCCAGTACCAGTGAAGCACGACAGGATTCTCCACCATCTGTTGGCGCGCTGCCTCCAGGTGCGCGAGCGCCGCATCGTAATGCCCGAGCCCGGCTTGCGCGGCACCGAGCGTTACGAGCCTGACCCGCTCCTCGGACGGATTGAACGTCGGCGGGAACGCGGGATCGATGGTGCCGCTGCTGTCCCACCCCGGCGCAATCGTTTCGCACGCATCGCGTGCGCGTTCGAAATCGTGGGCGATCACCCAGCCCCAAACGCGGTACAGACGCAGCGTATTGGCGAGGTACAAAGCTCGGTTGCGCTCGAGCACGGAGATTGCCTCTTCGAACTCGCGATCGGCTGTTGCCCACTCGCCGAGGTGGATGGCGCTCCAGGGCCGCACGAGTTGATAGGCTCCCCAGTATGCGAGGCCCAGGTTCTCGTTCAAGTCCGACACATCCATCGATTCTTCGAAAAGGACGGAGACCCCGAGCTCGACCTGCCGCCGGCTTTCGCGATAGCGCGACGCCATGAACTGGACGGCGGTGTCTTCCAGGCGATACCAGGCGATCGCGCGCCAGTCCGCCGACGCCTCGATGGCGCTGCCGGACTCGTGGAAGATCGCCGCGCTTTCGTCGCTCCAGCCCAACATCCAGAGGCGCCAGAAATGGCAGCTCGCCTGAGCGATCGCACGACGGACCGGATCGCTCTGCTGTCGGTTCAGTTCGATGGCCCGGCCGATGAGGCCTTCGCATCGCGACAAGGCGGTCCAGGAGCTCGGAAAGAGTTGGCCGAGCAGCGCGCGTACCTGAACGTCCGACCTCCCATAGTCATTTGCTTTCGATTCGAGCGCTTCGTACCGTTCGAGCGCCGTGGGATCGTAGTTCGCGGCGGCGATCATCGCGGCGCGCTCCAGGAGCTGCAACTCGGCCGCCGGACGCTCTTCGGGGCGAAGATTTCCGACGAGGTCAAGTCCACGGCCCAGGATCGATAAAGCCTCGTCCGGGGAAAACCGTTTCACGGCGACGTGGGAGGCCAGGCGCGTATATCTCAGCGCCTTGTCCCATTCCATGCCCTGCTCGAAATGGTGAGCGAGCTGCGCGGCGATATCGTCCAGGCGGATTTCGCGAGATTCTCTCAGCAGCAGATTCTCCAGATGTTCACCGGTCCGCCGGTGCAGCCTGGTCCGATGTCGCGGCGCCTGCCGCCGGTACAGCACTTCGCGGTACAGCGCGTGCACGAACTCGTAGCGCGATGAGTCGCCGCCGTCCGGAAACTGCCTCGGGTCCGCCGGGCGAATGATTCGATGGCGGCGCGCCAGCGCGGCGTACAGGTCTTCCAAGTGATCCGGCTGCACGTCGGCCGCCGTGGCGGCGATATCGACCGAGAAGACAGCCCCGGCGACGCTGGCCACCTCCAGCGCCCGCTGCTCCTCTGCGCTCAGCCGCCCGATCTGGGCTTCGATCATCTGGCGCAGGGTTTCTGGAACCTCGACTTCGATCTCGCGAAGGGGGGCGCAGATTTGCCACCCCCCCGTGTCGCATGAAACGAGACCCCGCCGCGCCAGGTGATCCAGAGCCACGGTCATGAACAGGGGGTTGCCTCCCGAGTTGCGGTGGATCAGCTCGGCCAGTCCGTCCGGCAGATCGCATCCCGGCGCCATGGCGGTCAAATATTCGGCAACCTCGGGCTTGTTTAGTGGTCCGAGCGGGATTTCGAGGCAAAGCCCGCGCATCAGCAGGTCCTGCCTCAAGGCCTTCAGCGGATGATCGGAAGGCATCGCCTCGATCGAGCGGATCGTGGCGAGCAGCATCAGCCTGGCGGGCGCCCGCCGGCGCGCGAGCGCGGACAGCACATCGACTGTAGAGTGATCCACCCACTGAAGGTCCTCCAGGACGAGCAACAGCGGCTGGCTCGCGGTGATGGTCTGCAGCGCATCGCCGATCTCGCGCAGCATCCGTGCGCGAGTGGCTCCCAGCAGTTCGCGTTGCAGCGTCTCCCGGTGTTCGCGCTTCAGCAGCGCCGGGAACTGCACGAGCCAAGTGGGCGCCCGCGAGGCAAGGATTTCGACGATCGCCTCTGCTGCCGGACCACGGCACAGTTGGCCCAGCGCCTCCAGTATCGGGTAGTAGCCTTCCCGTGAGCCGAAACCCTCGACGCATTGCCCCCGCGCAATGCGCAGGTCCGGCGCCCGGTTCCTTGCATGGCGCACGAACTCATCGACCAGGGTCGTCTTGCCGATCCCCGGCTCGCCCGTGACCAAGATGAACTGCCTTTGCCCGCGGCAGGCTGGTTCGAGGTGTTCGGACAGCGCGGACAGCGCGGCGCTTCTTCCAACCAGGTGCCGGTCGATCGGCCTCGCGTCCGAGGCTGCCCGCGGCGCAGGGCTGGCGCCGAGCGGAGCGATGAATCGATAGCCGCGGCGGGGCACCGTTTCGATATAAAGCGGGCTTCGCGCGTCGTCGTCGAGCACCTTGCGAATCTCCAGGACGTGGTGCTTGAGCACCTCGGACTGGACATACGACTGTGGCCACACCGCCTCGAGGAGCTCATCCTGGGTCACGAGACGACCAGCGTGCTTCAGGAGGTAATCGAGCACGGCGTACGTTTTAGGCGCCAGCAAGAGGCGTTCGTCCTGGGCGGAATCGCCGCAACGCCACAGGCACTGGTTGACCGGGTCGATCCGGAACCGCAAAAACTGCATGAGCCCTACCCTGGCCGAGCGTTCTCTTTCTTCCTCCAGCAAACAGCCGACCTACAGCCGCAAGTGTCTGCAAATCGAGGAAGTTGAGCAAGCTCTACGGGGAGAGCCGCTCCCGCCTGGTGCGCAGCGGCCAGCGGCGGCGCAACATCAAAGCAACGCGAACACGATGACCGCCGCAGTGCCGGACCCGCCAAAGAAGCCGGAGACGACGCCGGAAGTCGTGGCGACATACTGCTTGCCGCCGACTGCGTAGGAGATGACCCCGCCGCCGATGCTTCCGCCGGTGTTGAAGCTGTAGAGCTTCTTGCCGTTGGCCGCGTCCAGCACCAGGAAGTCGTTGTTCAGATCGCCGGTGAAGAGCACCCCGCCCGAGGTCGCCGTCACTGCTGCAACGAGCGGCGTGGGCCATTGCTGGTGCCAGCGCACCTTGCCGGTCGTGCTGTCGATGGCGGTCAGCCATCCCCGCGATGTTTCTCTCGCGTCCGGGATCACGGCGCCCCCATAGTAGTGCGCTGCAGGTACGAACTCCGGCTTTTCAGCGAACAGCTTGAAGGTACCGCACCAGTCGACCGCGGCAACGTAAATGGTCTTGGTCACCGGACTGTAAGCCGGGCCGTTCCATTCCATACCCCCCAGAAGTCCCGGGCAGCGATGGACGCCATCGAGGGTCGGCGCGGCATCGACGTTCTCCCGGGTCGTGATCGGCAGCTCGAACAGGACGTCGCGCGTGTCACGGTCCATCACGCGCAGCAGACCGTCTTTTCCGCTGACCGCCATCAAATCGCGTGATTTGCCGCCGGTCTTCGCCGTAAACAGCGGGCTGACTTGGCTCAGATCTGAATCGTGCGTGTCGTTCGGAATGAACTGGCGGTACCACAGCAGCTTGCCCGTGTGCACATCGAGCGCGACCACCGAATTGGTATACAGGTCGTCGCCCGCCCGAACAGCTCCGTTGAAATCGGGAGCTGGATTTCCAACCGGCAGGTAAAGGATTCCCTTGGCCACGTCGAGAGCAAGAGGGGTCCAGAGGCTGCCACCACCGTGCTGTCGCGATTGAGGGTTACGCCATGAATCGGCCCCAGGCTCGCCGTCATCCGGAACCAGATTGAAGCGCCATACCGGCTCGCCCGTCGTCAGCTTGAACCCACCGACCCAGTTTTTCGGTCCGAAATCAGCGCCGGCTGGACCGTAGAGCACGAGATCCTCGAAGATCAGCGGCGGCATGCTCAGATACTGTCCGGCCTGCGAGTCGGCGATCTGACGTGACCACAGCAGCCGCCCCTTGTCCATGTCGAGCGCGATCAGGTGGCCGTCTGGCGTGCCGCGCACCAGAATTCCGTCCTTGATCGCGACGCCTCGATTGGTCGGCGAAATCGCGTGTCCCGTTGCGTTCCACTTGTAGGTCCACCGCTTGCGACAAGTGGTCGCGTCGAATGCGACCACCGTCGTGTCCACGGTCGCATACATGATGCCCTTGTAAACGATCAGATTGGTCTGCGTCGGCGCCGCCGTCTCGGAGCGAATTATGCAGACCGCCCGCAGCTGGTGGGCATTCTTCGTGTTGATCTGGGCGAGGTTCACGAAACGCTGGCCCGAATAGTCCTTGCTCGCGTACATCCAGTTCTGGGTGTCGGAGGCTGCGTGATTCAGCTCGTCCTGCGTGGGCCCGGAGCCCGGTGGCGGCAACTCGACGGCGGCGGGTGCCTGTGCCTGGGCGCTGGTGCTGACGCCCAGCGTCTCGAGATACGCGATGATGGCCGCGCGGTCGCTCGCATTGGGAAGAGCAACCGCCATCGCGGTGCCAGGCACCTTGGCGGTCGTGGAAGTCAGGAAGGAATCGAGCGTCTTCTGATCCCACGTGAGCCCGGAGTTGGCCATGGCTTCGGTGTACTTGTAACCGGGCGCGGTTCCCGCGTGCCGGCCGACGACGCCCGCCAATGAAGGCCCGAATGCGTTCTTGCCGGGCTCCGTCGTATGGCAGGAGGAACACTGGTTTGCAAACACAGTCTTGCCAGCGTCAGCGTCGGCCGCTGCGAAAGCGCTGGCGCAGAACAGCGCGGCTGCGCCAAGCGCCAGCCCAGCGGTTGCGAACTTCAACGCGGCGCTGCCATGGTCAGCGTTCGAGCGGAAATAGCGCCGAGGGGAAGGGATAGAGGTCATTGCCAGACTCCAAGTAGGTAAGTCCGAAGCGTGCGATGCGACTCGACCGCGCAGTGCAGTGTTCCACGATCCACGCTCAACTGGCTTCCTGATCCATGCGGACTTTTGCAGTTTCGTGCGACCCCCGACAAGCCGAGCTGCAGTCAGCCGCTGGCGCAAAGGCTGCCGCTCGGAATTGTCTCGGCGATCGCTTTGGCCAGCCGCGACATCGCGTCGGCATAGGCACCGGGAATCGCGGCATCACCCGCCGGCATCGGGACTTCTGCCGCCAGGGCTCCTGACTTCGTGCAGGTCCCGGAGCGGTCATGAAGGACCCAGGATGCCCGAAGTGAAGTGCTCAGGCCCGGACCGCTTATCAGGTCCGTGATCACGACGTCAAGAATCGGGGGCGGCGTTTTGCTGGGTGGAGCATCCGCCCCCGCAATCCGGAGCCCCGGCAGATTTCGGCGCAGGTCATTGCCGAGCGCTCGTGTCAGATCCGTGGACAGGGGCTCGGCCCACCGGTGACTCTCGAGCACCACCACTTCGTGCCCATCGGTTCGAACCACGAATTGCGGGCGGTCGATCAAGGCCGGGATCACGATCGGCGACAGCTTGATGCGTTGCGACTCGGCACCCTCGCCCGATCCGGGGTCAGCCGTCGACACGGTGTAAAAGTGCTCCTGGGGACGCGAGGCGCAGCCTGCAAGCGCGGCCCCGACTGCCAGCGCAACGATGACCTGCGCGAAGTGTTTGCGGCTGCTCATCGGGGGTCCTCCGGCTTGCCGTGAATCAGCGACTCGGGATGTCTTTCGAGATAGTCCGCGAGCACGGCCAGCGCGCGGGCCGACTGGGCCACCTGCTTCAGCGCATTCTGGACGTCCTTTTGCAGGGGCGCGTCCTGGGCCAGGAGCGCGTTCGCCGCCCGGAGCGCCTGCTCGGCCTCGGCGAGCGTCCGCGTCGCCTGCGGCGCGACCTGGGAATCCAGCTGCCCGATCAGCTTCTGGCTGCTCCTCAACGTCGCGTCCAGTGACACCAAGGCTTGAGAGAGTTCCCCGGACAGCCGCTCGATCGGGACACGGTCGAGCTTCCTTGCAATGCGGCCGACCGCGTCCTGAATTTCGGTCAGACCGCCGGGAAGCGTCGCCAGCACGGGCGGCGTGCCCGACCAGTCGATCGCTGCTTTGCTCGCGTCGGGGAAGAAATCCAGCGCGATGTACAGCTGGCCGGTGAGCAGATTGCCGGTTCTGAGCTGCCCGCGCATGCCATGCGCAACCAATCGGTCGATGATCGCCCTGCTTTTCGCCTGGCTGTAGGCACCGGGTGAGCTTCCGTTGAGGGAACGCGAGCGCAGCCGGTCGGGATACACGTTGATCAAGACCGGAAAGCGGATCGGGCTGTCGGCTTTCTCGTATTCAACCCCCAGGGATTTGACCTCGCCGACCACGATCCCGCGAAAATCCACGGGCGCTCCCACACTCAGGCCACGCAGCGATTCGGGAAAATACAGGGCGAACTGCTCCCGATGCAGATCGGGAAGCTGCATGGCCTGTGCCCGATCGTCATATAGCGTGAACGAAGCTCCTGACGGCGCCGACCCGTGTGGTGGCGGCAGGTCCGCGAGCTCCTGGAACGCAATCCCTCCTTCGATGATCGACACCAGCGATTCCGTGGAGACTTTCAGCCCGTTCGCATCGAGCGTCACGTCCACGCCGCTCGCGTGCCAGAAGTGCGTGTTCGAGGTGACGAATCGATCATAGGGAGCGTTGACGAATACGCCGACCTCGACGCCGCGTCCATCCGAGTCGAGCGAAAACTTTGTGACATGGCCGACGTTGACGCGGCGATAGAAGACGGGTGTGCCGTAAGCGAGCGAGCCCAATTGCTCGCCGCGCAAGATGTACTCGCGACCCTGCATGTCGCTGGTCACTTCGGGCGGATTTTCCAGCCCGACGAAATTTACCGTCAACTCCTTGCTGGTGCCCGGCTCGATCGCGATGTAGGCACCGGAAAGCAGCGTACTGAGCCCCGACACGGTTCCGCCCGAGATTCGCGGTCGTACGACGAAGAATTTCGAATCGCGCGACAGCAGATCCCAGGCGCTCTTGGCCACTTGCGCGGAAACGACGACGGCCTTGCGGTCTTCCGAAATCTCGATGCCCTTCACGTCCCCGATATCGACCGACTTGTAGCGGATCTTGGTCTTACCGACCTCGATGCCATCGGCGCTCGAAAATTGGATCGTGACGATCGGCCCTTGTTCGAGCCAGGTATGAGCGACCAGCCACAGACCCACAGCGGCCGCGACGACCGGAATCAACCAGATCAGCGACGGTAAACGACGCCGCCCGACGGCGGCGGTGGGCAACTTGGGTGCAGGCGCGGGATCAGTCATTGGCATCGACCGGATCCCAGATCAAGCGCGGGTCGAAGCTGTGCGCGGCGAGCAACGTCAACACCACGACCGCGGCAAAAGCCAATGCTCCTGGACCGGGCAGAACCGACGCGAGTCGGCCCATCCGCACCAGCGCCACCAGCAGAGTAACCGCGAAGATATCGAGCATCGACCAGCGCCCGACGAACTCGACCACCCGATACAGGCGCGCCCGAGCCAGCATATGGGCGCGCGAACGGCAGGCGCTCATCCAGACCAGAAAGCCGAGCGCCAGGATCTTGAGCAGCGGCACCGTCACGCTGGCGAAGAACACCAGCAGCCCCAGTGGCCAGGAGCCCGAGCGGACCAGGTACACGACGCCGCTGAGGATCGTATCGTCCTGGCTCGCCAGCAGGCTGCTGGAATGCATCACCGGAAGGACATTGGCCGGGACGTACAGGATCGCGGCCGCAACCAGATAGGCCGAAGTTCTCTGCAGGCTTCGCGGAGCCCGCATATGGACGAGGCCTGCGCAGCGCGGACACGGCATCTCGGAACGATCTCCGATCCGGCAGATCAGCAGGCATCCGCGGCAGACCGTAAGTCCGGCCTGGCGACCCAGTACCGGTTGGAGTATTTCAGGCACCGTGGGATCCGGCCAAAAGTTTCTGCGGCCGAACATAAAGGCCCAGGAACGCGAGCATCGGGAGCAGCGCGGCACAGGCCCACAGTGCGGGGCCCACGACCAGATCGGCGAGGTGGGCCAGCTTCACGATCGAAACCAGGCTCCCCAACATGAAGACATCGACCATGCTCCAGCGTCCCAGCGTTCGAAACCACCGGACCATGCGGCCAAGCGCGCCCGACCGCGTCAGAGTCTCGAGGCGACCGAGAACACACAGCGCAAGGGAGATTTCAATCCCGGGTACGATGACCGCGGTCAGCGCGACCAGCGCTGCGAGCACCGGCATGCCGTGCGTGGCCAGGGCGACGACCGCCCCGCTCAAGGTGGTCTGGCGTCGCGTGCCGGCGAGCGTCAGCGAGACCAGCGGAAAGACGTTCATCAGGATCCACAGCTGCGCGGCGGCTGCCGCAACAGCAAGCGCCGCCTCGCGGGAGGCGTAGCTGCCGCGATCCAGTTCTGCGGCGCATCGGGGACATCGCGACAGCTCGTTCGCACGAAGCTTCGCGGTCAGGGTGAGCAGATCGCAGTCCGGGCAGAGAATCCTCGCGGTGGAGGGTTCATACCCCATGTTTTCGGACTCGTGGCAGTGGCCAACCGGCTTGCGGTCGCGTGGTCTCGTTCAGCGTTGTGCCGTCACCTTTTGCCGGTCCTCGTTGGCGCGGTGAATCACGTAGGCCCGGATCGCCTCTGCCTTCGGGTGGTCCAGGATGCTCTTGAACGGCGCCA
>Ga0307474_10001213_pt1 | contig 18783 bp, 15 predicted proteins | sample atmos_gasesECM1C_2_FD_203312 | JGI IMG/M metagenome (GOLD analysis project Ga0307474, IMG submission 203312) | Hardwood forest soil microbial communities from Morgan-Monroe State Forest, Indiana, United States - atmos_gasesECM1C_05 | ecosystem: Environmental > Terrestrial > Soil > Temperate... | reverse complement strand
CCTTCCCGACCAATCTCACCGCGATGGCCTTCGGCTACAAGGAGAAGCCGAACTTCACGGTCGGGAACGAGAAGGAGATTTCGACCGCGCCGAAGGTCGATTTCAATCCGGCGCCGTCGAAATAGTCGCCAACGCGAGACCGCGCGATGACCGCGCTCAGGACCTTCTTCATTGCGCTGCTTCTTTGCTGGGCCGGCGTGGCCGCGGCTGATGTTACCGTGCCGCCGCTTACCGGTCGCGTCGTCGACCAGACCGGGACGCTCACCCCGAGCGACATCGCATCGCTGACGCAGCGGCTGAAGGATCTGGAAAGCCGCAAGGGCAGCCAGGTCGCGGTGCTGATCGTGCCGACCACGCAGCCCGAGACGATCGAGCAGTTCTCGATCCGGGCCGCGGAGGCCTGGAAGATCGGGCGCAAGAAGATCGACGACGGCGCGCTGCTCGTGATTGCCAAAAACGATCACCGCCTACGCATCGAGGTCGGCTACGGCCTCGAAGGCAGTCTTACCGACGTCACCTCGCGCCGCATCATCGACGAGGTGATCACGCCGCGATTCCGCGCCGGCGATTTCGCCGGCGGTATTTCCGACGGCGTTAACCGCATCATCGCGGTGGTCGATGGCGAGCCGTTGCCGGCACCGGCGCCCCAAGCCTCGTCCAGCGCGGATTCCGACTGGAGCGACTTTCTCAACCCGCTCAACCCTTTCACTCTCTTCGGCATCTACGTCATCGCGGCGATCTGCCGTAACCTGCTCGGGCGGTTGATCGGCTCGGCTGCGGCCGGTGCCGTGGTCGGCGGCCTCGGCTGGTATCTGTTCGGCTCGGTCGCGCTCGCCCTTCTTCTCGGTGGGATCGTCTCGATGCTCACCTTCTTCGCCGGCGGCATCATCGCGGCCAACAATGCCGCAATACGCTCCGGCCGTCGCGGGGGCGGCGGCTGGTCTGGCGGCTTCTCGACCGGCGGCAGCAGCGGCTGGAGCTCGGGTTCAAGCTCAAGCGACGGCGGTTTTTCCGGTGGCGGCGGCAGCTTCGGTGGCGGCGGCGCCTCGGGAAGCTGGTGAGAGGCGAGCATGCGCATCAAGCGGACGGCCAAGCACCTGATCGAGCACCACTGGCGGGCGCGCCGCATCTTCACGCGCCCGGTGCGTGCCGGGATAGAGCAGGCGATCAAGACCGGCGAGGCGACCCATTCGGGCCAGGTCCGTTTTGTCGTCGAAGGCGCGCTCGACGGCGCGCCCTTGTTCCGCGACCAGTCCGCCCGCGAGCGCGCGCTCGATGTGTTCGCGCATTTGCGGATCTGGGACACCGAGCACAACAATGGCGTCCTGATCTATCTCCTGCTCGCCGACCGCAAGGTCGAGATCATCGCAGACCGCGGCATCGATGTGCGGGTGGGCGAGGCCGGCTGGCAGGCGATCTGCCGCGCGATGGAAGCAGAGTTTCGCAGCCGCCGGTTCGAGGCCGGTGCGATCAAGGGCATCGACGCGGTGTCGCGCGAGCTTGCGAAATATTTCCCGCCACAAGCGCCGCAGCGCAACGAGCTGCCGGATGCGCCGGTGGTGATGTAGAGGGCGGGGCGGCGAATTCGTAGGATGGGTAGAGCGTAAGCGAAACCCATCGTCTCGCCGGATATCTGGATATTGATGGGTTTCGCTGCGCTCTACCCATCCTACGGATATTCAAAACTCATCTCCGCAACGCTACGTCCCTGAACGCGGCAATCAGCGGCTTCTCCAGTTTGCCGTCCATGCTCTTGAGAATGCCGTAGGCGTCCTCGCGCGGCATCGGCGCCCGGTAGCGCCGGCTTTCGATCAGAGCGGCGAAAATATCCGAAATGGTGAGGATGCGGACGATGTCGGCAATGCTCCTATCGCTCAAACCATCAGGATATCCGCTGCCGTCCAGATATTCGTGGTGGTGCCGCACGGCATCGAGAATTTCGGTGCTGATCTGGCTGTTGTCCTTGAGCACGTCGTAGCCGGCAACGGGATGGGACTCGATCAGCGTGCGCTCGTGATCGTCGAGCTTTCCGGGCTTGTCGAGGATCGCGAGCGGGACCTTGGCCTTGCCGACATCGTGAAACATCGCGGCCGAATAGAGCCGCTCGATATCCGCTTTCGCAACGCCCAGGCTGAGACCGAAGTCGACGGCCACCCCCGTCACCAGCAGGCAATGCTGATAGGTGCCCTCGTGGTGACGGCGCACGGTGGTGAGCCAGTCGGCAAGCCCGCTTTCGGCAATCGTGTCGGCGATGTGGCTGCCGGCGCTCTTGGCGCTCTGGACATCGATCGGCAACCCGGTTGCGACTGCGGTGAACATCGAGGCGAGCGCCGCCTCGGCGACCGCTGCCGCGACCTGGGAGCCCTGCGCGTCGCCCGCCGCCGCGTCGCCATCCGCAACGGGGTCGCTGAGCTGCGCAAACAGTTTCGCCCGATTGAGCGGTCCCAGGAGGACGCGGGTCGCGCCCAGCGCGTAGGCCTGCGAGATATGCAGATGCGCGGCGGCATCCACCAGAAAAATGCGTTTCCGCACTTTTTGCAGTGCAAAGATGATTTTCCTCAGCGCATGAATGTTTTCAAGCATGCGCAAGTCCGCACTGATGACGAGTGCGGTGACCTCGCCGCGTTGCGCACTTGAGCGGCCGAGCAGCTCGGAGCTGACCGGAAACCTCGGTTCTAGGGTCTTGCGAACCGAAAAGAGCTTTGCAGGATCATCGGCGACCACGTGAACGGACATCAGCGCATGTACCCTCCGTGACACCGCCGGCAGGACCGAACATTCGAAAACGTCACTGCTTCTTCTCGCTGCTTTCGGCTCTCTTGTTGCCGGGCTTCTGCTTGACGAAGCGTATGCCCGCATTGCAGCCGTCGATCCAGACCAGTTCGCACCGCCGGAAGGCGAGGCCCGTTGACGACAGCAGCAGGAAAAATTCCTTCGCTTGCAACACCTCGATCGAGCCCTCGATCTCGATCTTGGCGCCGGTTGCAGAGACGTCGAGCAGGAAACAGCTGCGCCGCCACGTGCCGTCGACGCCCATCAGATTGGCCGCATGCCTGTGATCGAACCGGACGCGGTTCGTTTTGCGGTTTTCGCCTTTCATCAGCCGACCTCCTTTGCGAGCCTGGCTGACGCGGGCACCGGAGGCTCGAAGCGTATGGTGTATTGGGCGGAGGAGAGGAAGAGCATCTCGAACATCTCCCTGCCCATCTCAAGCTGCTCTCTTGAAGGTTTTGACGCGCGGCAGTTGTTCAGCACCGATACGGCGGTTTGCCAGTTCAGGCGGGCAGCGCGGCAGGCGATGATCAAGCCATCGCAGCGCGCATCCTCCATCAGCGGCTCGATCACCTTGACGTCGGCGCCCGACAGCACGGCGAGCGCTGCAATCACGTTGGTCAGCTCGCGGCGTATGGCGAAGCGGTTCACCGCGGAGTCGTTGAGCTTGCCGATGCGGTTGAGCCCTTCGACCATGGCAAGCGCCTCCGCATAGTCGAGCGGCGCATTTGCCTGGCGCGGCGCCTGTTCGGCTGCTGAGGCGTCGATGGCGGACTTGATCCGCTCGCGTAACGGGGCCGGCGCCGCCTTGAGGAGGCGGGCGCGCACCGTGTTGGTGGTCTTGGCCAGCAATTCGGCGAGCAGGGCCGCGGGCAGGTCGGGGCGCAGCCCTGCCGCTTCAGCCACCGTCTCGTCCCGTTCGGCGATCGCAATCAGCGCCGCATAGGCCTTTTCCGAAAAGCGCGCGCCGGGGTTCTTGACCAACGACCGCGCGGTGTCCTTGCCGGCGCGTTTGAGCACGAGCGAGGTGATGTCTTCGCTGAGCGATGGCCGGCCTGCGATGGCCAGGAGATGCTGCTGCCCGCGGTCGCAGATGATCTGCACCAGGTCGTCGTCGGCAAGCGAGGTGGTGCGGGTCAGCACGGGTGCTGCGACGGCGTCGTCCTCATGACGCGCCAGCCGGCGCACGGTTTCCACAGGCGCCGGCTCCAGGCCGGCCAGGGTCGCGCTGATGCTTGCAAGCGCGCGGGCATCGCTGCGCTCGATCAGCCGCAGCAGCACATCGTCGAAGACGCGAAGCTGGGCCGGCTGCAGCCGTCCCGCGGCCGACCGAAACAGGTCGGCGAGCTCTCGCAGCACGCGCGCCCGCCGCTCGGGCGCGCCGTTCTTTGCAACGAGCTCGACCTCGGCGATGAGTTCTGAGCAAGCAATCGCAGTCATGGCCTGGCAATGGCGCGGATTAAAATATTCGTGGCTCAACCAGGGGATTTCACGCCGTAAGTATTAAAGACCCCTATTCAAATCGCCTCTTCTGGTTGTAGGCGGGGTTCCCCAAGGCTAAAAAAGTGTATCGAAATTCGGCAAAAAAAGAGCGGACAAGTAACTGCATCTTGTGTGCAACGCACCCGATTGTGTCCAGATACCGGTCAGCTCATAAGACGGCGAGGTAAAGTCTGCCGCCAGAAGCTCTATTTCTCTTACCTGATTACCGTCCTCTCAATGAAGACATTTAGTAAAAAGAAGTCCTGAAATTCGTTTCCCGAAGTTCGCCAGTTCTGGAATTCAATGGAAAGCAATTCGGGCCGGCCGATGCTGGTACCACAAATCTCCAGGTGTTCGGATGTTGATGAGTTCCGAAGCTTGGTGCGAAACCTCGACATCGAGTTCACGCCGCTGGTGCGAACGATCTCGGCCGAGCAAATCATCCTGAACTTGCCCGGCTGCTCGGTTAATCTCGTCAAGTCCTTTCCGCGTATCACCGACGGGCAGTTCGCACCGAATTGCACGTGCGTCGGATTTACGATGGACGAGGGTATTCCGATCCGCTTCAACGGGGTTGAAGAGATTCCATCGGCCATCGTGATTGGCAGCAATGGCGCCGCCTATACGACCGTCGACCGCGTCGGGCGGCAATACGCCTCGATCGTATTCACGCCGCAGGTCGAGGATCGCGGCTGGCCGGAGGCGGGGCCGAATTTCCGGATATTCGAGACCTCGCCACGGGCATATGGCCGGCTTCGTGCCCTGGTATGGGAAATCATGTCGGTTTCATCCCCTGCGCCGGAAGCCGAACAGGATCAGATCAGCTCCGCCATTCGCGAGTCGCTGTTTGCGGGAATCGATGCTGCCTTTGCCGATGTCGTCCCCTCAAAGTGGGCCACGCGCGCGAACACGGTCCGGCAATTCCGGATCTTCCAGGACATTCGCGGCATCCTCGCAAGCAGCATCGGGCACCCGATCTACTCCAGCGATATTGCAAAGCAGATGGGCGTGTCGGTCCGCACCATCCATGACGCGGTGTTGCACTTTAGCGGCATGAGCCTGCATCGCTATTTGCGCCTGCGCCGCCTCTGGCTGGTCCGTCAGCAGCTTCGCGCCGGCACGCAAAGCGTGAAGGCCGCGGCCCTTGCCTTCGGCTTCTGGCATTTCGGCGATTTCTCCCAGAGCTACCGGTCCATGTTCGGCGAACCCCCGTCCGAGACGCTCGCGCGCGCTCGCGGCGGCTGAGGCGGCAAATGCGGCGGCAAAGGATGGGTTTTGCCGCGCTCTACCCATCCTGCTGATTTGCTCGGACGCGCGGCGTTTGCGAAATCCTGTCAACCCTCGCGCATAAAAATATTTCCGTTTTTCAGAAGGTAGAATCAGCCGTATGTTTGCGCTCATCCCGCCTCGCTTTAAGGAGGGGCGTATCGCGGTCGTCACGAAACGTGAGGCGGGGATGCGGTGGACGTGAAGGTGCCAACTGACGAGTGGCGCATTCACGGACGGCGAAGTCGTGTGGTCCTGGCGCGCCCATGCAGGCGCTTAAGCGCGTGACGATGCTAACGCATCGCACGGGCGACGGTGGCAAATAGCTGGTTCACCGGGGAGAGTACGTATAAGCCGTAAAACCACTGCGCAGGGAAGGCCGGAGTGTCTCCGCCTGTACCTGTGGTCACGCGCCCTTCGCGCAATTTTTCTGGCGCGGGGGCCCCGGGTGCAGCGGCCACCCGGTCTTCCCTGCGCCCTCCGTCTTCTGACGAGGGTGAAACGCAAGCAAACCTCGGGCGAAATGCGCCGCGAGAAGGAGAACGTATGCCCTCTCCACTGTCATTGAAAGTCAACCGGTTCGCGCAAAGCGCGGCTCCGGACTGCCTCGCTTGCGCTCGCAATGACGGCAGTGCGTAAGTTGAAGCGCAACATCTTCCCACCGTCGTCCCGGCGAAGGCCGGGACCCATAACCACAGGCCGTGATTGTTGCGATGAGCGTCTGCCACCGAATGCCGCAGATGGATTACGCGGTATGGGTCCCGGCCTTCGCCGGGACGACGGCCACGTTAATATTCGGCACGCACGGTGGGCACGGCGCTAGGGCGCCTTTGCTTACCCTCCAGCAGCACGATCACCTACGCCTTGGCCGACGGCCGCGCGCCGACGCGGTTAAGCCAGGCGACGACATTTGCGTTGGCGGTGTCGACCGGCTGGCCGACCGTACCCGCGAAGGTGACGAAGCAGTAGAGCAGGATGTCGGCCAGCGTAAAACGTTTGCCGCAGAGATAATCGCGCCCGTCGGCCATCTGCTCGTTCAGCCATTGCAGGCGGTGGGCGGCGATCTTCTTCAAGCCGGGCGACGCCTCAGGAACGCAGACAACGCGCTTTTGGAAGAATTTCAGGCCTTCGCCGAAGCGGAAGCCGTTGAGCATGGGCTCGGCGATGTTGAGGTCGACGCGGCGCGTCCACATCCGGCACTCGGCACGCTCTTCCGCCGTCGCGCCGATCAAGGGCGGGTTCGGGTGCTTCTCCTCGAGATATTCACAGATCGACACCACCTCGGCGAGATGGAAGCCGTCGTCGAGTTCGAGCGTCGGCATCTGGCCCATCGGATTGCGCTTCAGATGCGCTGCCTCGCGGTTCTCGCCGTGGAGCAGGTCCACGGTCTGCTTCGGGATCTCGATACCCTTCTCCGCCATGAACATGCGGACGATCTGCGGGTTCGGCCCGATCGAGTCGTAAAGCTTCATGTCTCCTCCCTTTGCCACTTGTTTTGATTGCGCTGCTTTTGAGCAGAAGGTTCAGCTGCTCGTCAAACCTTTCGAAGCAGCTTGCGGCCTCAGTCGTCGTCGAGCTTGTTGAGGTCGCGCACTGATTGCATGATCGGCTCGAAATTGGAGCGCGCATCCAGCGCGTCGAACAATTGCGCGGTGTCGGAGAGCAGGGCGTGGCTGCGCTGGATCGCGATCCGCACGTCCTCCTGCGGCGTGTCGGAAAGGCGCCCATGGCCGGACAGCAGGATCTTCGAGCTCAATCCCTTCAGCCGCTCCAGCGACTGGATGTAGTCGGCGATCGACCCGGAGCCGAACACGCCGCCCATGACGCCGCCCGGCATCAGCGTGTCGGCGGCGAACAAAAGGCCCTTGTCGGAATCGAACAGCGTGATGCAGGCGGAGGTGTGGCCGGGCGTGTACATGACGTCGAGGCGGAAATTGCCGAGATCGATCATGTTGCCCTCTTCGAGCCAGATGTCGATGTCGATTGGCACGTTCGGCTCGTTGAACATCTTGCGCAGCATCGAGAAGTCGTCGCGCAGCATGATCTTGTTGGCGGCGAGGCGATGCGCCGCGACATAGGTGCGTTTACCGTTGAAATGATAGGCGGCGCCGATGTGGTCCAGATGCTCATGGCTCAACACCACCATATCGATCTTGTCCGGCGTGACGCCGACATGGCCGAGGCAGGTGAGGAGGTGCGGAAAGTTCGAGGACAGCCCGACATCGATCAGAATCGTGCGCTTGGATCCGACGACGAGATAGGCATTGGCCGCGCGGTTCTTGAAGCGGATCTGGTACACGTCAGGCACCGCCAAAACCAGGGTGCAGACCTCGGTGTCGAGCAGCGTCTTGAAGGGCGAGGGCCGGCGGTCGCTCATGGGTTCGCCGCCGGGTTCGTCGGCGTGCTGAAGCTGCGATCGTTGGAGGCACGCAGGCGTTTTGAGAGCGCGTCCATGATCATCAGCGCGAACGCCGGCTGCTGGCTGACCAGATAGACGAAGCGGGCATGATTGATGCGCATCACGCGGGTTTTGGGGGTAGCGGCAATCGCGGTTGCCGAGCGCGAGGAGCCGTCGATGACCGCCATCTCGCCGAAGAACTCGCCCTTGCCAAGTGTGACGATGACGCTCTTGGCGGCGCCGCTGAGCTTGGCGATCTCCACCTGGCCGTCCAGCACAACATAGAGCTCGCGGCCCGTGGAGCCTTCCTCGAAAATGACGTCGCCGACATCAAACTCGTTGATGCATTTCTCGATCGCCATGACACCCCCATGGCATCCCCGCCCTTCTGGCTCCTGCCCAAGGTCGTCGCCAGCGCATGTTAATCGGGAAATCGGGCCACGCAAACGACGTCGGCGGTGGTACTGGGCGGTATCGTCCTTGCCGCAGGGCAGCATGGCGCCGGATTGCGGCAGGCGCCGCCATGCTCTCGGCCCAAATCCGCCCCGCAAAATTCCCTAAAATCTCGGTAAGGTGCACCCTTCAGGGGTGGCAGTAACGAATTGGCAAGCAATGAAAGTTACCAAATGGTCAATCCTTGCTGGAGATTTCGATCGTGAGCGAACTTAAAGCCGAGCAGAGTGGCGGCGAAACCGGTTCACTCGGCGCCGGAGCGGCGGTTCCCAATTCCTCCGATGCCCTGATCGATTCTGTGATGGCGTCCGTGCAGGAAGCGCGCAGCGTCGAAGCCCCGGAGATCGCGCCGGACCAGGAAGCGGCCAAAGCCGGCGAGCCGGCAGCGGAGGCGACCACGGCCGAGATGCCCAAAGCCGAGATGCCCAAAGCTGAGATGCCCAAAGCTGAGATGCCCAAAGCTGAGATGCCAAAGGCCGATCCATTCAAGGTCGAGGGTGTCGCGGCTGATGCGTCCAAACCCGACACGTTTAAGCCTGACATGTTCAAGCCTGACACGTCCAAGGACGAGGCGGCAAAGAACGACGCGGCGAAGGTCGCATCCGTCAAGGCCGAGCCCGTCAAGGCCGAGCCACCGCGCAGCCCGCGCGAACTCCTGATCATGTCGCCACGCGAGGGCAGCTGGAAGCGAGCCGAGGGCACTTTCGAAAGCCGCAACGCCGAGCCGAAGCCGGAGAAGGAAGCGCCGCCTGCGCGCAATGGCGGGCGCCGTTTCGCTGCGATGGCTGCGATGCTGGTCTTGGCCGTGATCGCCGGTGCCGCCGGCGGCGCGTTTGCGACCATTGGGATGTCGCATCGTGCGGAGACGGCATCCGCAACCGCGCCCAACAATACGGCGCTGGAAGCGTCGGTGGCGCGCATCGATGCCGACATCATGGCGCTGAAGGCGGGTCTTGAGCAGACCACGAAGGCCGGCCTTGCCCAGTTCAACAAGACCAGCGACCGGCTGGAGCGGATCGAGAAGGCGCAGGCCGAGCCGAACGCCAAGCTCGCCAAGCTGAGCGAGGCCGTCGACAAGATGCGCGCGGCGCCTCCTGCCCAGGCTGCGCCCACCACGGTTGCGACGGCTGCGCCGAAGGAGGTCACCGGCACAGTAACGGCGCCTGCGGGCGCCCAGCCGCTGCCGATGCCGCAGGCCTCGCCGACTGCCGCCGCAACCGGCGCCACGCCCAAGACCGAGGTCGGCCGGCTGCCGACGGTCGATAACTGGGTGCTGCGCGACGTCAGCCATGGCTCGGCGCTGATCGAGGGGCGCACCGGTCTCTATGAAGTGTTTGCCGGCGATCCCGTGCCGGGGCTCGGCCGTGTCGAGGCGATCCGCAAGCAGGACGGCCGCTGGGTGGTGGTGACCCCCAAGGGCCTGATCGTGGCGCGCTAGAGGCGAGAGCCTGGAAAATATTCCCGATTGCGAAGGCGCTTCACCCCAACGTGAAGCGCCTTCGTCCTTGAATAGGCCGGCATGTTGCGGTGTTAGTCCTGATCATGTACCGCCTCGCACGATCGCTTCTCCTGTTCGTCCTTCTGTTTGGCCATGTGGCCGTCGCGCGCGCAGCAGACACCGCCCCGCTCGAGCGCGGCACGGCGATCATCGATCCCTTTGCCTTGCGTGCGCTCGATGCCGGTCGCCTCGGTCTTGGTCGCATGCTGCGGCCGGACAGTTCGGCGAACACGCCGCTTGCGAGCAGCGAGCTGTTCGCGCTGCCCTCGATGCAGCCAGTTCGCAAGGCGCTGGATCAAGAGTTCGAGCGCTATGTTATTCGCCACAAGGCGACGTCGCCGAACGAAAGCATCGGCGTCGGGCCGTCCTTCGCCTTCCAGCTGTTCGACCGCGCCGCACTCGATTCTCGCGACACGCGCTTCGTACTCTCGGGCATCGTCAACCGCATGGACCGCGCTTATGTCGATCCGGCGTCCTGCGGCGAGATCAGGCTGATCTACCGCCTGACGCAGACCAACGCGGCCGAGATCGGCGAAGCCTCGGTCTCGCCGCGGCTTCCGATGACGTTCAATCTCGTGCTCAAGGCCAAGGGCGATCACGACCTCGATACCAACGGGGCGCCGCTCAGCTGTGCGGAGATTGCGCGGCGCTGGCTTGCGACTGAAGATATCAAGCTCACCGGCGCAGAGCTTGCGGACCGACTGATCGAGGAGGGCAGTGCGCTCGCCTCGGTCGGGCCGGAGCACATCCTGCGTATCGAGACCAATCTGCAGATCGCGCATGCTCCGAAGTCGGAAGCGCGCGATTTCCGTACCGACTATCTGATGAAGGTGTTCGACTATGACGCAGCGTCAAAAGCTTTCGAAGAAGCGCCGCTGGAGGACCAGATCGACCGCGAGCGGCTGCTCGCCGACAAGGATCTGCAGCGCGAATTCAAGGCGTGGCTGCTCGATCCCGCACATCTGAGCGAGTTTGACCGCGGCACGGTGCTAATCCCGGAAAAATTCCTGAGCAAGGCTGTGATCGCGCCGACCCCGGTCGGCTTTGCGGCCTCGGACAGGCAGCCGGCCTTTGGTCTCGTTGCAGGCGAGGATGGCACTGACAACCCGGTGTTCAGCGAGGGCGATGTCGTCGATGCGTTGAAGAAAGCTGCAAGCCGCGGCATCGCGCTGGAGAACATCCGCTCGGCCGCGGGTTTCGAACGCAGGCTAAACGACATCACCTGCGCCGGTTGTCATCAGACCCGCGGCATCGGCGGCTTCCATTTCCCCGGTGTCGACTGGATGGCGGCAAAACCCTCCAACACTATCGTGGTGCCGGCCTCGCCGCATTTCTTCGGCGACCAGGTGCGGCGGCGCGATATCCTTGCTTCGCTCAGCGCGGGCAAGCCGGTCGATTTCTCGCGCGGCTTTGCCAGCCGCCCGCAGTCGCGCGGCTCGGCCGAACTCGTCGGCACTGAATATAACGACGGCTGGGGTGCGCATTGCTATGTGCAGCACGCCAAAGTCGCCGAGAACGACGCGAGCTTCCGCTCCTGGGGTTGCGCCGAGGGGCTGGCCTGCCAGGCCATGAGCCCGGCAAGCCGGATGGGTATGTGCTTTGTGAAGAACAAATAAGCTCGCGCCTGGTGCGCGCCGGCCTGCTTCTCCGAAAGACGCCTTGCGCCCACCTTGAGGCGCGGTAGGCTCTGGTTCCAACAGTACGGAACCGCGGGCTTGCAGGAGAGGGAAGGATGGCGGGCTCGGAAGCGAGGGCGGGCAAGGCGCCGGTTATCGATCTCGTCGATTTCATCGATCGCCAGCCGGTCGGCGGCCTTCACCTCCGGCTGCTGCTCATTTGTGCGGCCGTGCTGTTCCTCGACGGTTTCGATACCCAGGCGATCGGCTACGTCGCGCCAGCGCTTGCCCGGGAATGGGGTCTCTCCAAGGGCGCGCTGGGGCCGGTGTTCAGCGCCGGCCTGTTCGGGCTGATGATCGGCGCGCTTGTCTTCGGGCCGCTTGCCGACCGCATCGGGCGCAAGAAGATCATCGTGCTCAGCACGCTCGCCTTCGGCGTCGGCGCGCTGATCACGACGCTTGTCAGGGACGTCAATGCGCTGCTGGTGATCCGCTTCCTCACCGGGCTCGGGCTTGGCGGGGCCATGCCGAACGCAATTGCGATGACGGCGGAGTTCAACCCGCAGCGGCGCCGCGCCACCATGGTGATGATCATGTTCTGCGGATTCTCGATCGGGGCGGCACTCGGCGGGCCGCTCGCCGCCTGGCTGATCCCGCAATTCGGCTGGCGCGCGGTGTTCCTCGTCGGCGGCCTGGCACCGCTCGTGATGGCGCCGATCCTCGTTCTGCGGCTGCCGGAGTCGGTGCGCTTCCTGGCAACCGCAGGCCACGCGCCCGAGCGGGTCGCGGAGTTGCTGAAGAAGATCAGCCCGCACACGGCGTTTGCGCCGGGCGTCGAGTTCCTGGTTCACGAACCGCATCTTGCGGGGCTGCCGGTCGCGCATCTCTTCCGCGAGGGGCGGACGCCAGTCACGCTCCTGCTTTGGGTCGTGTTCTTCATGAGCCTGCTCGACATCTATTTCCTGGCGAACTGGCTGCCGACCGTCTTGAACGATCTCGGCGCGTCGGTATCGCAGGCCGTCCTGATCGGATCGATGCTGCAGGTCGGCGGCGTGGTCGGCACTCTTGCTCTGGGGAGCATCATCGACCGCTTTTCGTTCCGCGCGCTGGCGCTGGTCTATTTCGCAGCCGTGTTTGCGGTGGGCGCCATCGGCCAGCTCGGCCATTCCGTGATCCTGATCTCGGTCGCGATCTTTGCCGCAGGTTTCTGCGTCGTCGGCGGCCAGATCGCCGCCAATGCGCTCGCTGCTGCCTTCTACCCGACCTCGGTCAGGGCGACCGGCGTGGGCTGGGCGCTGGGCATGGGCCGGGTCGGCTCGATCGTCGGGCCCTTGGTGGGCGGAGTGCTCCTGGCGGGACAATGGAACACTGGGGCCGTGTTTCTCACCGCGGCTGGAGCCGCGCTATGTGCCGCGCTGGCGGCATTTGGCCTCAGCCGGCTCACCGGCGGCGCCGGCAGCAGGGCCGTCGAGCAACCGACATCATTTGGCGCTAAGCTCGCAACCGAGGCGAAAGCCGGAACCTGAGCTTGCGGAATCTGAGCTTGAAGGGCGGGCGATGAGCGATGCCGGCAAGGACGACAAGCAAAAGCGTAATCGCGTGATTGCGCAGAACGAGGCCGAGCGCCAGACCACCGGCGACATAAGGGTCAGCGCCTGGGCGATCGTGTTCGCCGCCATCGCCGGCGTCATTGCGGTTGCGATCGTCTGGGCCTGGCTCGAGCGTTGAAACCCGTGCGCCGCGACGAGCCACTCCTAATGACGTTCGTCTTACGCCACTGCGCCAGATGACCGCAGCTTTTTGATCGCGGCCTCGTCATAACCCGCCTTGCGGAGGATATCGTCGCTGTGCTCGCCGATGCCGGGCGGCTTCTTCGGCTGCACCTTGCTCACGCCATCGATCCAGATCGGACTGTTGATCGTCAGCATGGTGTCGCCCGCGAACGGTACCAGCACGTCATTGTCGATCATCTGCTGGTCGGTCGGGATGTCGTCGAGAATGCCGACCACGCCGAACACCAGTCCATTGCCGTCGAGCAGCTTCCGCCACTCCGCAAGCTCCCTGGTGGCAAAGATCTCGTCAAAAATCCTGATCAGCTCGACCGACCGCGAATGCCGAACGGCCTTGGTGGCAAAGCGGGCGTCCTCGACCAGGTCTTCCCGCCCGAGGCAGCGCATCAGCGTCGGCCATTGCCGCTCCTCGTTGAGAAGCGACAGGATGATCCAGCGGCCGTCCTTGCATTTGTAGTGGTTGGTCACGGCATTGAGCGCCTGCTCGCGCGGACGGCGCTTGCCAAATTTGGCGCCGCAGAGTTTGGCTTGCGCCAGCACGCCACTGGCCCAGACGCCGTTAGCCATCAGGTTGGTCGAGACATGGCCGCCCTTGCCGGTGCGCTCGCGTCGGTAGAGCGCAGTGACGATCGCGCTGTAGAACGCCATCGCACAGGGATGGTCGCCCATGCCGGCAATCGAGCGCGCGGGCGTGGTGTCCTCGTCGGCACGCACGAGGTCCATGAGCCCGGAGCGCGCCCAATAGGCGTTGCTGTCGAAGCCGGGCTTGTTGGCCTCCTCGCCCTTCTCGCCATAGCCGGTGAAGGAGGCATAGATCAGCCGGTCGTTGAGATGCGCCAGATGGTTGTGGGTGATGCCGAGCTTCTCGCGTACGGCAGGCGGCATGTTGGTGATGAAGACGTCGGCCTCCGCGGCGAGCTTGTAGAGCACCTCCCGCGCGTCCGGTTTGGTCAAATCGAGCGCAAGGCTCTTCTTGTTGCGGGCCTCCAGCAACCAGGCGAAATTGTGCTCGCTGCGCGGATAGCCCGGCAGGTCCGGCAGGCTGCGGTAGGGATCGCCCGAGCCCGGCGGCTCGATCTTGATTACATCGGCGCCGAAATCGGAGAGCACGGTGGCGGCCGCAGGTGCGGCGATGAAACTCGCGCAATCGAGAACCTTCAGCCCTTCAAAAATGCCTTTTTCCATCGGTGGCGTCGCTCCGCTCTGTTTTCTCGCGTTAGTTGCCGTTGTTTCCGCGCACCGGAATTGTGCCGGGGACGGTCGGATAGACGCATTTGACCTATGTTGGACGCCGATGCAACGCCCCATCCAAGGCCCGTGCGGCTGGTGGGACGCCGGCCGGACCGGGAAACCTCGACCCTCTTGATCACAAGTTCGAGCCTGTCATCGACAGCGGCCTTGAATCTGGCAATATGCTCACTGCAGCTGCGAAAGGTTAGGGCAGGCTTTCGCGGGCGCGTGCAAGCGCGCCTGGCCTCGAAGAGACGTGTCAAAAAGAGAGGCATCGAGATGTCGTCCGTGCGCTTCCCCTTGCTGGCGTTGCTTGCGTTCGTTGCGCTGTGCTGGCAACCGGGTCGGGCAGTGGCCGGCGATCTCGAAGACTGCATCGGGCCCGTCACGGACAAGGTCGAGGCCGCCTGCACGGCGATTCTTGCCGATGCGCAGCGTCCGGCCGACGACCGGGTGAAGGCCTATTTCAGCCGCTCGCGCTTCTTCACCAGCCGCGGCAAGTTCGATGCGGGCCTCTCCGATGCGGAGGCGGCCCTGCAACTCAATTCGCAATCGATCGGCGCGCTGATTTCGCGCGCCTATGTGCGCCAGCGCACCGGCAAACTCGATTCTGCGCTCGCCGACTACGATCGCGCGGTCGAGCTCGATCCGAAGAATCCGTCCGTGCTGGTCTCGCGCGGCTTCCTGCGGGTCGACCAGAAGGCCTGGACCGAGGCACTCGCCGATTTCAACCAGGCGATTGCAGTGCGCCAGGACTATGCGCAAGCCTATGTCGGACGCGGCCGGGTCTATGTCGAAACCGGCCAGCTCGACCAGGCCCTTGGCGACCTCAACGCCGCGCTGTCCATGAACGCGACCGTGCAGGGCGGCTTTTTCTGGCGTGGTCAGGTCTATCGCCGCAAGGGCGACATCGACCACGCCATCGACGATTTCTCCCGCGCCATCGCCCAGGCACCCCAGACCGAGCGAGCTGCCTATTATGCCCGCGCCGAGCTTTTCACCGCCAAGGGCGACTATGCTCGCGCCATCGCCGATTTCGACAAGCTCTTGTCCTTCATGCCGGACAACAAATCGATCCAGCAACAGCGCCAGGCGGCGATAGCGATGCAGGCCGAGCTTGCCAAGGTTCGGGACGCGCAGCCTGCGCCTGCCGCTCCGCCCCAGCAAACTGCGGCCGCGCCCCCGGCGCAGCCGACATCGCCTGTGGCCGTTCCGCCGGCTCGCGCACCGGGGACCGTAGGCGCGCCGGCCCCGACACCCGTTCCTTCCGCGCGCGCACCGGCAATCATCGGCGTGCCGGCGCCCCCGCCGTCATCGGGTCAACTGGTCGCACAGGCGGCGCAGCTGATAAATCAGAAAAAATTCGCCGATGCCGTAACGCCGCTCAATCAGGTGATCAGCGCCGATCCTGCCAACGAAGCCGCGCTCCGAATGCGCGCTTTGTCGCTGCTCGTGGTCGGCCGCTATGCCGACGCCCGCGCGGATACCGACGCGGTGCTCAAGCTGAAGCCGAATGACTCGCAGATGCTGTCGAACCGGGCGATGGAATCGATCGGCCTGCGGCAGTTCGACCAGGCCATTTCCGACGCGAACCATGCGATCGAAGCCAATCCCAGCAATGCACAGGCCTATCTCGCGCGCGGAATGGCCTATCGGCTCACGACCAAATGGACCGAGGCGATTACCGATTTTGACCGCACCATCGAGCTGAATGCAAAGGACGCTACGGCCTTCGCCGAGCGTGGCCAGGCCCATATGGGCCTCAACCAGTTCGACAAGGCGCTGGTCGATTTCGATCAGGCTCTTGTCATCAATCCGGCGAACGATGTGGCCCGCGCGGCGCGGGGGCTGACCCTGCTCTTGAAGGGCAACACCGCCGAAGGCACTATCGACATCAAGACGGCTCTCGATCGCAATCCGAACAACCAGCTCGCGGAAGTCGGGCAGGGACTGGCGATGCTGGTGTCCGGCCAGAGCGACCGCGCGCTCGTGGCGCTCAACCAGGTGATCGGAAAGAACACCTCCTACGACACCCTCGCCCGGGAGCTTCGTGCCAGGGCGTTGCTCGCGCAAAAGGATGCAACCGGCGCGCTGGTCGACGTCAACGTCGTTCTCGGCCGACAGCCGAACAATCCGGACGCCTTGCAGCTACGCAGCCTGGTGTGGCTTGCAATGCACGATGTCGACAAGGCGCTGGATGATCTCAACAAGGCGATCGCCCAGCGCGAGACGGTCGGGAACTACTTTGCCCGCGCGAAAATCTACGAGGCACAGAACGATTTCGACAAGGCGACCGAGGATTATCGGCGGTCGACGCAGCTCGCCCCAGCGGGCGTGTTCGATGTGCTGGCGCAGACCGAGGCGCGGCAGAAGATTCAACAGCTCTCGAAAAAAGTGCCCTGCGGCAACACCCCCGCCGCCGGGGGCACATGTCTCTAGAGCGTTTTTCGAGCGAAGTGGACACCGGTTCGCGCGAAGAAGACGCGTCAAAACAAGAATCTGGAGTTTCGGTTCTGATTCAATCAGGACCGAAGCTCTAAGGGTTACTCCTCTCCCGAGAGCAGCGCGGCATTGCCGCCGGCGGCCGCAGTGTTGATGGTCACCGTCTGCTCGGTCGCAAAGCGGGCCAGGTAATGTGGGCCGCCGGCCTTGGGGCCGGTGCCGGACAGGCCGAAGCCGCCGAACGGCTGCACCCCGACGACGGCACCGATCACGTTGCGGTTGACATAGATGTTGCCGACGGCAAGCGCGTCGATGACCATCTCGACCATGTCGTCGATGCGGGAATGGATGCCGAGCGTCAGCCCGTAACCGCTGCCGCGAATGGATTGCAGTACGTCCCCAATCCGGTCGGCACTGTAGCGCACCACATGCAGGATGGGGCCGAACACTTCCTCGGTCAGCTCGCTTGCGCGCGCCAGCTCGAAGATATGCGGTGCGACGTAATTGCCTGGTGGAGCGGTGCCGGCAAAATGCACCCGTGCGTCCTTCTTCATCCGCGCGACATGGGCGTCCAGCCTCTCCTTGGCTTCCGCATCGATCACCGGTCCGACATGGGTTGCGACATCGCGGACGTCGCCGAGCCTGAGCTCGCGTGCGGCGCCCGCAATCATTTCGATCATCCGGTCGGCGACGTCCTCCTGCAGGAACAACAGCCGCAACGCCGAGCAGCGCTGGCCGGCGGAACGGAAGGCGGACGTGACGACGTCATCGGCGACCTGCTCGGGCAGTGCGGTCGCGTCCGCGATCATGGCATTGATGCCGCCGGTCTCGGCGATCAGAGGCACGATCGGGCCGTCCTTGTTGGCGAGCGTGCGGTTGATGGCGCGGGCGACTTCGGTCGAGCCCGTGAAGACGACGCCCGCAATCGCGGGATGTGCCACGAGCCTCGCGCCGACCACACCATCACCGGGCAAGAGGTGCAGGGCGGACGAGGGGACGCCGGCCTCGTGCAGCAGCCTGACGGCTTCGGCTGCGATCAACGGCGTCTGCTCGGCGGGCTTTGCCAGCACGCTATTGCCGGCCATCAATGCGGCGGTGATCTGGCCAGTGAAGATCGCAAGCGGAAAATTCCAGGGTGAGATCGCCACAAACGCGCCGCGCCCGCGTAAGGCGAGCACATTGGACTCGCCGGTCGGCCCCGGCATTGTCTCGTTCTCGCCGAACAGTTTTCGCCCCTGGCCGGCATAATAGCGGCAGAAATCCGCGGCTTCGCGCATCTCCGACTGGGCGTCGTCGAGCGTCTTGCCGCCCTCGCGCTGCAACAGCGCCATGAAATGCGCGGCGCGGCTTTCCAAGAGGTCTGCGGCCTTCTCCAGGGTCCTCGCGCGCGTGTGCGCAGGTGTCTCGCTCCAGCGTGCAAAGCCGGCGCGGGCGGCCGTGACCGCCTGGTCCACCTGTTCGAGTGAAGCATCGACCACATTGCCGACGACTGTTGCCAGGTCGATCGGGCTGACAGCGGCGCGCGCCGTCCCGGTTGCCATCTTGCCGTTGATGAGAGGGGCCGCCGCGATGGATGCGGTCTCGGCGGCGATTGCCGCCAGCAAGCCCTGCAAGGCCGTGCGCTCGCCGAATTCGATGCCGCGGGAGTTGATCCGCTGTGGCAGCAGGAGGTCGTGCGGCAGCGGGATATTGGGATGCCGCGCACGCTCACGGCTTTCGATGATGTCGGCGGGACGGCGCAGCAGCGTAGCGATCGGGATCGCGTTGTCGGCGGCGAGCGCCACAAAGGATGAATTGGCGCCGTTCTCGAGCAGGCGCCGCACCAGATAGGCGAGC
>Ga0307474_10001212_pt1 | contig 18806 bp, 18 predicted proteins | sample atmos_gasesECM1C_2_FD_203312 | JGI IMG/M metagenome (GOLD analysis project Ga0307474, IMG submission 203312) | Hardwood forest soil microbial communities from Morgan-Monroe State Forest, Indiana, United States - atmos_gasesECM1C_05 | ecosystem: Environmental > Terrestrial > Soil > Temperate... | reverse complement strand
CCGACTGGCATCGCGCCTTCTACCCGGATTTCCAGGTCAACGCGGAGCTCATGGCGCGCTGGCCGAAGGCCTCCTTCCTGCATGACCTGCCGGCCAGACGTGGCGAAGAGGTGACCGCTGAGGTTCTCGACGGCCCCCTGAGCCTGGCGCCCCGGCAGGTCCAGAACAAACTCAACAGCGCGCTGGCCGTGCTGCTCTGGATCTCCGGCCGGGCGGACCCGGCGGGCCGGGCGGGCCGGGCTCAAGATCCGCCGGTGACCGAGGCGTTCTGATTCTGACCTGCGTCGCGCCGGGATGCCCCGGGCCGGCGGAAGCGGAGCGCGACGACCACGGTCGCCGTCCCCACCAGCAGGGAGACGGTATTCGGAACCACCAGTGCCATGATCCGGGCCGCCGCCCCGTAGCCGATCCACAACGCGAACCCGACGAGCAGAATCGAGAAGTAGCCCAGCGAAACCTGCTCCGAGGACCGCTCGCGCATCATGCGGCGGATCTGAAGCAGCGGCGCGAGGCCCATCAACACGGCCCAGCCCGATGCGGCGGCGGCGAGAACAGTTGGCGCCATGGCGTTCCTCCTGGTGAGGCGCCCTGGCGTCTGGGTCGTGTTCGCCAGTTACCTGGAGAGGGGCGCAAGCACGACCGGTCTCAAGGTTACGCCGGCTCCGCCCGCAGGGCATCGAGGTCGCGCTCGGCGTACAGCCGGTGCTGCCATTCTTCGTTGAGCACGACCAGTAGGCATTCGCGGACCGGATAGCTGCTGGGGGGCGGCCACCCGGGCCCCTCGACCGGTTCGGTGCGGGCGTCCAGCGATGTGCGGCCGCCGGTCAGGCCGTCGATGACCTGGCCGACGGTGGTCATCCGGTCCCGGCGCAGCTCGAGCACGGTCTCCAGCGCCGGGCGCGTGCCGCGGTCGCGCGGCACCCCGGGCGTGTCCGGCATCTCGTCCCACGGCAGGTCCAGCAAGTCCCACGGTGACGGATCGCCGAGTATCGCCCGCCTGACCCAGGCGTCGGTGGCGAACACCAGGTGGCGCAGCGTCTCGATGAACGACCACTCGCCGCCGACCGACTCGTGCAGCAACTCCGGCGGCAGCAGCCGGGCCCGCTCGACGGTCTGGTCCCACAGCCGAGCGAGAAGATCCCACGCCTCGCGAAAGCCGGCCGGGTCGGCCGGGCGCATCTTGGCCCGGTCGGGATGACGCCGGTTGAGCTCGGCCTCGATCAGCGGGCCGACGTCCACGCCGTTGATCGTCAGGTTCTCGATCTGCGCGTGGATGTCGACGTTGATCAGGTCGACTCCCCGCATCACGACCCCGCTCAGGTCGACGCTCCCGAACCGCGCGCCGGAGAGGTCGACGGCCCGCAACTGCGCGCCTGACAGGTCAACCTGCTCGAACCGTGAGCCGCGCAGATCGGCATCAAGAAACTCAGCCACCCGATCACGCTAACCCCGCCGCGGACCGGCATCCGGCGTTCCACGCCCATCCGGACAAGTTTCTTTTACGCCCCGACTCGCCGCCGCTGGGCCCGCTCAAGCGCGGCGGGCTCGTTCAGCGGCGCGCGGCTTCACGCCGGCGGCACCGGCCACGCCGTCCTGCACCGCTTCCACCACCGAGCCAAGGGTCACCACGACCCTTATCGTGCAGGATGATCGGGAAAGCGCTCGGCAAAGAACAGGGGCTGACATGAGTACTTCGGTACGGGTCCTGATCGCGTCCCACCTCGAGCCCGAACACGTGGCGCGCATCGCGGCCGTCGATCCGCGCATCGAGGTCCTGCACGCCCCCGGGCTCCTGCCCGTGCCGCGTTACGAGGCGGACCACCACGGCCCGCCGCGCGCGCTTTCCGCCGCCGAGCTGGAGCGCTGGCGTGGATTGCTGGCGGCCGCACAGGTCAGCTTTGACTTCGATTGGTACGCCCCGTCGCAGATGCCGGCCAACTGCCCGGACCTGCGCTGGGTCCAGGCGACCAGCTCGGGGATCGGCCAGTTCGTGCAGCGGACCGGGCTGGACCGCAGCGAGATCACGTTTACCACGGCGGGCGGGGTGCACGCGGTTCCGCTGGCCGAGTTCGCGCTGACCGGGGTGCTCTACTTCGTCAAGGAACTGCCGCTGCTGGCCGAACGCCAGGCCGCACGGCAGTGGGTTCGTTACACCACCCGGCAGCTGGCGGGCCGGCGAGCCATGGTCGTCGGCCTCGGGCATGTGGGCCGGAAGGTCGCCGACGTCTTCGCCGCGATGGGGGTCGAGGTCTGGGGCGTGGCCCGGGACCGCGACCTCGAGCTCGCCTCGGTGACCAGGATGACCGACGTCGACGGGATGGACGCGCTGCTGCCCGAGGTGCAGGCGATCGTGCTCTGCTGTCCGCTCACGCCGCAGACCCAAGGGCTGCTGGACCGGCGCCGGCTGCGGCTGCTGCCGCCCGGCGCGATCGTGGTCAACATCGCCCGGGGTCAGGTCATCGATGAACCGGCCCTGATCGACGCCCTGGCCGACGGCCATCTCGGCGGCGCCAGCCTGGACGTCGCCGCGGCCGAGCCGCTGCCGCCGGAGTCGCCGCTGTGGGGCATGCGCAACGTGCTCATCTCGCCACACTCGGCGTCCACCGTCGACCGCGAGAACGCGGCGCTGACCGACATCTTCTGCGACAACCTCGGGCGCTGGCTCGACGACCGTCCGCTCCGGAACGTCTACTCCCGGGAAAAGGGCTACTAAGACCGGGCCGGGGCCTGGCGGCTCAGGGGCTGGTCAGCTGCTTGTGCACCGACGCCTGGTAGATCTGCTCGATTGACGCCTCGAGCCGCGCGTTGAACTGCTCGTCGGTCTGCTGTTCGGTCAGCCCTTCGAGCAGCGCGCGCGAGAAGCTGGCGATGAGAGTGGGATCGCGGGCGAGCCGGGCGCAGGCCTCGTCACGGCTGTAGCCGCCCGACAAGGCGACGACTCGCAGGACCCGCGGGTCAGCAGCCAGGTCACCGTACAGGCCAGGCCGGGTCGGGATGGTGATCTTCAGCATCACGGTCGCGCCCTCAGGCAGCGCCTCGACGTGCTTGACCACGGCGTCGTGCAGCAGCGTCTCGGCCTGCTCCTTGTGCGGGCTGGAGATGCTGACTTCGGGTTCCATGATCGGCACAAGGCCGGCCGCCATGATCCGGCTCGCGTAGTCGAATTGCTGGTCCACGATCGCCGAGATCCCGGCCTCGTCGGCGTCCTTGATCACCGACCGCATCTTGGTCCCGAAAATCTGCTGCCGCTGCGCGCGCTCGAGCAGGTCGTCGAGGGTGTCGATGGGCTTCATGAGCTGCACGCCGTCCTGCTCGGGAGCGAGCCCCTTATCGACTTTCAGGAACGGGACCACGTTCTTCTCGTCCCACAGGTACCGGGCGGTGGGCACGCCGCTGACGTCCCGCTCCATGGTCTGCTCGAACAAGATCGCCGCGAGAACGCGCGAGCCATCAAACGCCGGGCTGGTCAGCACGCGGGTCCGCATGGCGTGGACCAGGTCGAACATCTGGGCGTCGGAACTGTAGCGGTCCGGCCCGATGCCGTACTCGGCCAGCGCCTTGGGCGTGCTGCCGCCGCTCTGGTCCAGGGCGGCGAAGAATCCCTGGCCGGTCCGGACCTTATCGGATTGGGTGGTGTTCACCCTTCCTTATTCTGTCACCAGCCGAACCCGTTGTCCCCGAGGGGCTAGCCGGCGGGCGCCCAGAGCCGGTCGGCATCGCCGGCGGCGACGCGGCTGCGGTAGACGTCGATCTTGTGGTCGATGAGCTTGAGGTTCTCGCTCAGCTCCGCGAGCTTGGCGGTCACGTCGGCGTGATGGGCTTCCAGGAGCGCGAGTCGTTCCTGCTCGTTGCCCGGGCCGGCGCAGACGAGCTCGGCGTAGCGCCGGATGGACTTGATGGGCATGCCCGTGGCCCGCAGCCTGGTGCAGATCTTGATCCAGTCCAGGTCCAGCTTCCGGTAGCGCCGCCGGCCGCCGGCGGTGCGGTCCACCGCGGTGATGACCAGGCCCGCGCGCTCGTAGTAGCGCAGGGTGTGCACGCTGACGCCGGTCCGCCGGGCGGCCTCGGCGATGCTCATCCCCGGGCCAGACCCTGAGTCGGCGGATGCCGGCGCCGGCCGCTGCTTGACTTCGAGCACGCTCTAAATCCTAGCGTCCGACAAGCTCGAGCTCGCCAGTACCCTGCGGACCTTGCGGGCGATGCCGAAGGTGTTGACCAGCAGGTCCAAGGTGATACCCCCGGGACTGATCCGCAGCTGGGTCTGCCCGCCCCGCGGGCTGATCGTCACCTGCGCCTTGACGATGACGTTGTCGCCGGTGCCGACCACGATCGTGTTCGGCCGTCCCTTGTGCGGACCCTGGAGGGCCGTCCGGCCCATGGCCATCCCGGGCAGCACGTTGTAGCCGGCCCCCAGGCCGTCGCGCAGCACCGTGACCACCTGCGCGGTGGTCAGATCCGCGCGGGGAACAGTGACGGTAGACATGGCTCTCCTCTCACTCCCATTGGAAGGGCCGGCTATTCCCACCGGAAAAAGCGCTTGGCCAGGTATCCGAACACCAGCGCGTATCCCGCCAGGACCAGCAGGGACCGCGTAGCCGGGAACTGACCCACCCACGAGGCACCGATCGCCTGGACGGCCGCGTAGAGCGGGGTGTAGTTGCTGATGTCCTGGATCACGGCCGGCATGAACGGCACCGGGTAGTACAGCCCGGAGAAGAACATCAGCGGGTAGAGGGCCAGCGCCATCAGGCCCCGGGCGGCGCCAGTGCTCCGGGCCAGGGCCGCGATCGCCAGCCCTATCGCGAACAGGGCGGCTATGCAGAGCGCGATCGAAAGCACCATCGCGGCCGGGCCTCTCGGGGCGCTTATCCCGAAGAACACGATGCTCACGGTGACGATCAGTGCCAGCGTGACCACCATCAGACAGGCCTGGACGACCATCTGCGCGGCCAGCACCCAGTACGCGGGCACCGGCGTCGTCGACAGACGGCGCAGGACGCCAAGCTCACGGTAGGAAACCAGCGGCCCGGGAAGATAGGTGAAGGCGATAAGCGCGATCGAGAAGCACATGAGGATCGGGATGTAGGTCTCGAACGGCGAATAGCCGCCCAGACTGCCGGAAGGCTGCTGGAAGGATGGGATCTCGCCGAAGATGACCAGGAGCAGCAGCGCGATCCCGGCGCCGGCGATGAGCCCGGCCGGCTGTCGCCAGGCCAGCCGGGCCTCGTTCCGCACCATGCTGGCGAACGCGGCGCGCGGCGCTCGTGGCCGGGTCAGCGTGAGCGTAGTCATGACTGTGCTCCTTCTTCTGCTTCGTGCAGGTGCCTTCCGGTGAGTCGCACGAAGGCGTCCTCCAGCGTCGATGCGTCCATCCGCACGTCCCGCGCCTCGACGCCCGCCGTATGCAGCGCCACGATCACGGCGGTGGCGAGCTCACCGGCGCCGGTGACGACGATGTGGTGGCCGTCGTGCTCGACCGCTGTCACCTCCGGCAGGCCGGTCAGCAGGCTCTCGTCGAACGGGGCCGACGGCAGGAACCGGACGGTCTTGCCGCCCGTGGCTCGCGCGGCCAGCCCCGCCGGAGTGTCCAGCGCGACGATGCGCCCGGCGTCGATGAGCGCTATCCGGTCGCACAGTCGCTCGGCTTCCTCCATGAAGTGCGTGACCAGCAGGACGGTTGTTCCGCGGTCACGAACGTGCTCGATGAGTTCCCAGGCGGCCCGGCGGGCCTGCGGGTCGAGTCCGGTGGTCATTTCGTCCAGGACGGCGATCCTGGGCGCGCCGATGAGGGCCAGCACCACGGACAAGCGCTGCTGCTGGCCGCCGGAAAGGGAGCGGTAATAGGAGTTGCGCTTATCGGCGAGCCCGAGCGCCCCGGCCAGTTCGGCCGCGTCGGCCGGATGGCGATAGAAGGACCGGTACATGTCGATGATCTCGCCGACCCTGAGCTTGGCCGGAAAGGCGCCCGACTGCAGTTGCACCCCGGTGATCTCGTGGATCTGGGCCTTATCGGCCTGCGGGTCGATGCCCATCAGCCGGATCGTCCCCGAGTCCGGGGACCGCAGGCCGATGGCGCACTCGACCGTCGTGGTCTTCCCGGCTCCGTTCGGTCCGAGGATGCCGAAGATCTCGCCCTCGGTGACCGACAACGAGACGTCGTCGACCGCGACCAGCGGACCGTAAGTCTTGCGCAGATGCGAGATCTCAACGGCCGGCGCGCTCGCGGCCTCCGCCTGGAGGGCCACCGAGGCTACCGGTTCGCTCCCCAGGGTATCGGGGGTCGGCATGAGGTCCTCCGTTCGCTGAGCCAATCCGGCGGGGTGCCTTCACCACGAGGTTCGTCCAAACCGCCCGCCCGCGGCAGGGGTGGAATCACCCACAGCGCGCCCCGGCGGGCGGCCGGAGCGGGTCAGATCAGCCCGGCGCCCAGGGCCAGGCGGGTGAGGTCGGCACGACGCCGGCAGCCGGTCTTGTCCCGGATCCGGTCCAGGTGCGAGCTCACCGTGCGCATGGTGATGTACAGCTGGGCCGCGATCTGCGCGTCGGTCCGGCCCTGCGCGACCAGCGTGATCAGTTCGCGCTCCCGGGGACTGAGCCGGGCCAGACCCGGCGGCACCGCCCCGCCGGGGCCTATCCCGGGCTCCGGCGCTCCGCCCGGAGCCTGAAACGCCGGCTCGGCCGCGAGCATCAGGGCGTACTCGGCGGCGGCGGCCAGGCCCATGGCCGCGCCCCGTTCCTGTGCCGCCCGCGTCCCGGCCGGACCAAGCATCTCGCGGGCTTGCCGCTGCAGCTCATCGCGATAATCGCGGTTCAGGTGCTCCTCAGGGAACCGCCGGGAGCCGAAGACACCGGACATGGCCGCCCATACGGTGACTGCCTCGGCCGGGCGGCGCGTGGCCGCGCACAGGTGGCCGCAGCAATCCAGGCTGGCGACCAGGATCGTCGTCATCCCGGTCTGCGTGGCGATCTGGAGCTGCTCGCGCAGGTGCGCGGTGGCGTCGTCGAAGCGGCCGGCCCGAAGATCCAGGATCGTCATGTGCCGCAGCAAGCCGCTGAGGTTGGCCATGTCGCCGACTTCGCGGCATGAGGCCAGCGCGGCCGTGCAGGCCTTCTCGGCGGCCGGCAGGTCCCCGGCATCGGTCAGCACGCCGGTCACGATGAGGCTGAGCGCCCGCTGCAGTCCGCCGGCGAACTCGTCGGTGATGTCCAGCGCCTCGTGCGCGAGCCCGAGGGCTGCGTCGTGGTCTGCGTTGAAGCGAGCGATGATGCTGAGGCAGGCCAGTGCCATCGCCTCCAGGCCGCGCAAGCCGGACTCCCGGGCCAGGTCCAGGGCCCGGCGGCTGTCCTCGGCGCCCTCAGCGATCCGGCCCGCCTGGACCAGCGCCATGGCCCGGCCGCCCAGGCATACGGCCAGTATCACCGGCCCGGCCTCCGATGCGGGCCGCTGCCGGTCCTCGAGGACGTCGCGGACCGCGGTGTATCGCTCCAGCGCCGCATCCGAATCGGCGACCTGGCTGGCCGCCGAGGCGAGGAACATCTGCACGGCACACCACTGGTCGCCGCCGGCCTCGGCGTGCTCGGCGACGGCAGCCAGCAGCGGCGCCTGACTGGTCAGCCGTCCCCGAAGCTGCCACCAGAGCGCCTGGGCCAGGACGAGCCGCAGCGCGGTGGCGCGATCGCGGTCGATGGCCCACGCCAGCGCGTGGCGCAAGGTGACATCCTCGGCATCAAAATGCCGGACGCCGGCCAGCTCCCAGGTGCGTGTGTACAGCCCGACGTGGGCCTCTTCGGCCACCTCGGCCGCAAAGGCGGCAAGCGCGGCGCCGGCCTGGCCGTCCTCGCCGGCGTCGGCCAGCAGGGCGGCTCCGTAGGCTCGCAGCGTCTCCAGCATCAGGTACCGGGACCGGCCATCCGGACCGGCCCGGGGCGGCAGCAGCAGCGAGCGGTCTACCAGCCGCAGCACGGCCGGGCCCGCGCCGGCTCCGGCCACCATTTCCGCGCCGTTCAGCGTGAAGGGCCCGGGAAACACCGACACCGCCCGGAACACCCGCCGCTCGTCCTCGTTCAGCAGCTCATAACTCCACGCCACCGCCGCGGCCAGCGACCGCTGCCGCTGCTCGGCCAGCCGGTCACCGTGGGCCAGCAGGCCGAACCGGTCATCGATGCGCTCCAGCAACTGCGCCACGCCCAGCACGTCCACCCGCGCCGCCGCCAGCTCGATCGCCAGCGGCAACCCGTCCAGACGGCGCACCAGCTGCCCCACCGCCGCCGTCGTGGCCTCATCGAGCGTGAACCCCGGATCCACCAGCCAGGCCCGGTCCGCGAACAGCGTCACCGCCTCGCACTCCCCCGCGGCGGCGAAATCCTCGGGATCCGGCACCGTCAGCGGCCCGAGCCGGTACCGCACCTCCCCCGCGATCCGCAGCGGCTCCCGGCTGGTCGCCAGCACCCGCACGTCATCGGCGGCCAGCAGCAGCCGCCCGCACAATTCCGCCGCCGCGCCGATGACGTGCTCACAGTTGTCGAGCACCAGCAGCAGATGCTGCCGGGCGAGCGCCCGGGCCAGCGCGTCGGCCGCGCTCGCGGCGGGCAGCTCGCGGATCCCCAAGGCGGCGGCCACCTCGCCGGCCACCTGCGCCGGGTCGCGCACCGCGGCCAGCTCGGCCAGCCAGACGCCGTCGGCGAACCCGTCGGCGATGTGCCGGGCCACCTCGCCGGCCAGCCGGGTCTTCCCGGCACCCCCCGGACCCGTGACCGTAACCAGCCGGTGCTGGCCCAGCAGCCCGGCGACGTCCTGCACCGCCTGGGCCCGGCCCACGAAGCTGGTCAGCTCGGCCGGGAAGCCGTGCACGGCACCCGCCGCATCGGCCACCGCAGACCGCTCCACGTCGGTCACCCTAGCCGCGGCCACCGCGCCTGGTACAGGCCGTCGCGGATCGGGCCAGGTCACCCGGCTGGCACCCGCCAACACCGGCAGCCGGGGCGTAAAATCGCGGCATGCCACGCACGGACCGGGGATCTCGGGTGATCGCCGCGTCACCCGAGCGCGTCTGGGCCGCCCTGGTCGATCCCGGGGCGCTGCTGGCCTGGCTGCCGCCGGGCGAGATGACGGGCAGGTTCGAGCGATTCGATGCCCGGCCGGGCGGCTCGTACCGGATGGTGCTGACCTATTCCGACGCCTCGGGCGCTCCGGGCAAGGCGACCGCGGATTCCGACATCGTCGAGGCTCGCTTCGTCGACATCGTCCCCGGCGAGCGGATCGTGCAGGCGGTGGGCTTCGTCTCCGATGACCCCGCCAACGCCGGCACCATGACCATGACCTGGCAGGTCGCCGCCGTCGATGACGGGACGCGCGTCGACATCATTGCCGAGGACGTGCCGGACGGCATTTCGGCGGACGACCACGCCGCGGGGCTCGCTTCTTCGCTGGCGAATCTCGCCGCCTACCTGGAGCGCTAGCCCCGCAGCGGCGCTAACTCGAGCGGGCCGGGATAGGCGGCTTCGGCGCGGCCGCCCAGTTTGCCGATCTGGTGCCGGAACACGAGCACCACGGCCACGATGACCAGGACCGCCGCGACGGCGAGGACGATGTCGATGAGGCCGGAGGCGCGCTGCAGGGCCCGGCCCGCGAAGTAGGCGACGAGGGTGTAGATGCCGGCCCAGACGATGCCGCCCGCGGCGTTGGCCGGCAGGAACTTATGCCAGCGCATCTTGCTCGTTCCGGCCAGGAACGCAGCGTACGTGCGCAGGACCGAGACGAACCGGCCGAAGAACACGACCTTCACGCCGTGCCGGTCGAACAGATAGCGGGCGATCTTGAGTTTGTGCTCATCAAGGCGGATCCTGCGGCCGTGGGCGCGGGCGAGCCGGTAGCCGCCCTGGTCGCCGATCCAGAACCCGATGTTGTCCCCGACGATCGCGGCCGCGGCCGCGATCAGGAAGATCAGCCACGGGTTCAGCCGGTGGGTCGTGCCCGCGTACGTGCCGGCGATGATCAGCGCCGTCTCGCCGGGCAGCGGAATGCCCAGGCTTTCCGCGCCGACCAGGGCGAACAGCGCGAGGTAGCCGTAGACGGCGATGAGGTGGCCGATGCTCACGTGCTCACGTGCTCACGGACATGCGGGTTTGACCCTCCAGCGGGCTGCCGGTCGGCTTCTACAGATATGTAGAAGATATCAGCGGCGCCGCGCCGATTGAGCGCGCCACAACTCGAGGTGGCACCGCCGTCCTTAACGCCACCCTTCCCTGCTTTCCGAAGGGCTACGCCGACGCTCGGCGAGCCGCCCGGGTCGTGTCCCGATTACCGGAAATGCCGGAATGCCGCGCCTAGGATCGCTCAGTCGTGGTACGCGGCGTCGAGCCGCCGCAGGTGCGGGGCCAGGCCCGGGAGGGCCGCCAGGCCGGTGACGATGGACCCGGCGGCCAGGGCGCAGAACATGCTGCCGATGACGTCCAGCGGAAAATGGTCGGCCAGGTAGACGCGGCTGATGGCGACGGCCACCGCGAACAGCCCGCCGAGCAGGAGCGCTGCCCTGCGGCCGGCCAGGGTGACGGCGACGACGACCAGCGCGACCGCGAGCGCGGCGGCGATCGTGACATGCCCGCTCGGATAGGAGGCCCCGCCGTCGGCGGCCATCGCCCTGAGCGCCACCGGCGGCCGGTGCTCGTCGACGAGCTTCTTGGCCACCTCGGCCAGGGTGAACGCCCCGGCGAGGATGCAGAACGCCTTGAGCCCGTCGAGCCTGCGCCGCATCAGCAGCAGGATGACCGGCACGGCGATCAGCAGGGCGATGCCGACGGTCTGCGGCGTGGCGGTCGTGCTGGCCGCCCGGGCCAGCCCGGTCAGCGCCGTGCTGCGATCCTGGGCGGCGATATGGCGCTCGATGCGCAGGCTGAGGCCGGCCACGGGACCGATCTTGGCCAGCAGTCCGACGATCAAGACCAAGATGATGAACGCCCCGCCCGCCACCAGCCTGGTCAGGCCGCGCCGCCTGGTCGCGGCTCGATCCAGGACCCGGGCCCGGCTTCCGTGGGCGGCTGCGGGCGCGGCGGAGCGGGGCGACGGCGGGCGCGACATGGCCAGTTAGCCTTTCAGCAGGTTGCCGTTCATCTTCTACAGACTCGTAGAAGATATCAGGGCCCGGTTCCGAACACGGCGGTTGTCCAGCCGGTGTCCTCGACCCGATCATCAATGGCGCCGCCGATGGCCCGTTCCTCATAGCCGAAGTGCGACTCCATGATCGCCGCCAGGCCGTCCAGCTCCCGCCGGATGGCCTCCCGGCGTCCGGGCGTGGCACCGGCCGCCTCGCGGGCGTGATCTTCGGCGGCGACCAGGAGGCCGGCGATCATCTGATGGTCTTCAGCCAGCTTCCGCACGACGTCCCGCAGACCGGGCCGGACCCGCAGCAGTTCCGCGAACAAGCCGGCATCCTCGCCGTGGTGGTGTGCCGACAGCGCCGAGCAGAATGCCATGCAGTGCGCCGACAGGCTGCTCCCGGCGGGCGCCGAGTCAAGATCATCCCTCAGGTCGTGCAGTTGCTGCCGAAGCCGTGCATGGGCCCGGCGGAGCTGACTGCTCCACGCCGTGGCCCGGTCCTCGTCTGGAGCGGCGACCAACGTGGTCCCCTTCAGTCCTGCGCCTCCATGCCTGGCGCAGTCCGCCACCGGCACGCGACGCCGCCCATCGAATCAAGCGAGGGTCGCGATCGCAAGGCGGAGCTTCGCACGTGGCCAGCACACCCGCGACGTAATCTCCCTGTACGGGTGAGAAACGGGAGCCTGGAGGTGAAGGCGAAGTGACAGTTAGCATTTCCGGTCTGCAGGCGATCGCCAGCCTTGCCTCTGAGGGGTCGATGACCGCGGCCGCGCGAGCCCTCGGATACACGCCGTCGGCGGTGTCGCAGCAGATCTCGAAGCTGGAACGGGACGTCCATCAGGTGCTTGTCGAGCAGAACGGGCGGGTCGCCACGCTCTCGGCGGCCGGGCGGCTGGTGGCCGACGTGGCGCACCGCATCCTCGACGAGATCGAACAGATGCAGGTGCAGCTGGAGAACCAGCGCAGCACGGTGGCCGGGACGCTGACCCTCGCGGCGTTCGCCACGGCCACGCGCGGCATCGTCCCGGCCGCGCTGCACCGGCTGCGGGCCAACTGGCCGGGCCTGGAATGCCACCTGGTCGAGGCCGACTCGCATCACGCCATGGCGCTGGTCGAGGACGGTTCCGTGGACGTCGCCGTCGTCCACGACTGGCTCGAGATGCCGCTGGTTCTGTCCGCAGGCCTGTCCGCCCGCCGGCTCGGCGACGACATCTCCGACGTGCTCGTGGACGTGAACCACCGGCTGGCCGGGTGCGGGTCGGTGGCGATGGCCGCCCTCAGCGACGAGGCATGGCTGTACGAGCGGGGATCCGTGGCCCACGACCTGCTCATCCGGTCGTTCGGCGCCATCCCCAATGCGCGGCGGTTCGCCCATGTCGTGGTGGAGTACGCGAGCCAGATCGCGATGGTCGCCGAGGGAATGGGAGTCGCGCTGGTGCCGCGGATGGGGCGCGGGGCGGTGCCGGACACCGTCCGGGTGCTGCGCGTCGAGCCGGCCCCCACCCGGCAGGTCTATGCGGTCTGGCGGTCGCTGCGGGGAGCGCGCCCGGCACTGCGGGAGGCCGTGGCGGCCCTCGGCGAGTCCTTCGCCGACACGGTGGCTCGGACGGCGCCGCCGTCCCTGCCGGGCGGGGTTTAGGGCGCTCCGGCCGCCACGGACCGCATCGCCTCCGACATCTGGAAGGCGTTGAAGCGCTGCCCGGTCGCGAAGCTCGCGTCGATGCCGGACAGGAACACGAAGGCCGGCGCCAGCCTCGAGGGGTGGACCATGCCGATCTTCATTTCCTCGGTGTAGTGCGACGCGGACATGGGCGTGTCGATCGGAGCGCCGGTCGTGACCGTGTTGACGGCGATATTGAACTCCCGGCCTTCCAGCTCCAAAACCCGCATCAGCCCCTCCTGGGCATGCTTGGCCGGGGTATAGGCCGTCTCCTTCACGAACCCCTTGAGCGCCGATCCGGACGACACGTAGAGGATGCTCCCCTTGCGGGCGGCCACCATGCCCGGCCATACGGCCCGCGACAAGATGAACGCCGCCTGCAACGTCACGTCGACCTCGCGCCGCCAGTCGTCGAACGAGACGTCGATCATGGCCACCTCCTTCAGCACGGCGGCGTCGTGGATCAGGGCCCGGGGCGTTCCGTAATGCCGCAGGGCGCGCTGGACCGCCTGCTCGGTGGCGGCGGCGTCGGCCAGGTCGACGACCAGCGGCAGGACCTCGGTGGCGGAGGCCAGTTCCTCCGCCACCGCCTGGAGCTTCTCTTCCTGCACATCGAACAGGGCCAGGCGCTTGCCGGCCCGGCCCAGTTGCCTGGCGATCTCGCCGCCGAGGCCCTCGGCCGCGCCGGTGAGGAACACCACGCTGTCGTCCATCGATGCCATGTCTTCCATCCCTCCCGTCATTCGCTCGCCGGCCGTCCGGGTCACCAGACGGGGCCGACGGCGGGCCCGGAGCCCACGGACAGGACCTGGGTCATCTGGTAGGCGTTGAGACGGTTACCCGTGCTGAACGACGCATCTATCTCGCCGAGGAACCGGAACGCGGGCGCCAGCACCTGCGGCTTGACCATGACCCGCCGTTGCCCGTCGGAGTAGGTGTGCGCCATCGGCCCGTCGATCGGCACGCCCGGGGTGATGCTGTTCACGGCGATGTTGCGCTCGCGGCCTTCCAGCGCCAGCACCTTCATCAGCCCCTCCTGACCGTGCTTGGCCGGCGCGTAGGCCGCTTCATCACGGAAGCCCGCCATGGCCGACTCCGACGACACGTAGAGCAGGCTGCCGGCGCCCGCGTCGAACAAGAGCGGCCAGACCGCCTTGGACAGCACGAAGGCCGCCTGCAAGACCACATCGACCTCGCGCTTCCACGGCTCGAACGGCCAGGCCCCCATGGGACGCTCGGTCAGCACCGCCGCGTTGTGGAGCACGAACCGCGGCACGCCGAGGTGGTCGATCGCGGCCGCCGCGGCGTCGCGCACCGACCCGGCGCTGGCGAAGTCGACGGTGAGCGGCAGGATGTCGCCGCCCTTCTCGCGGACGCCGGCGGCAAAGGCCGACAGCGCTTCCGGGTCATCATCGAGCAGCACTACCGTCTTGCCGCACCGGCACAACTCAGCAGCCACGGCATAGCCGAGGCCCTCGGCGTTCCCGGAGACGATCGCTCCGTTACGAGGCACCCCGCCGCCCTCAGCCACAGGCCGCCTCGGTGACGTCGCTGGCCATCCGAACCCTCCTCGCCGGCGAGAGGCGACCGGGCGGGCTCTTGCATCGCCTGGGCGCGCGCGCATCGTTCGTTACCCCTTCACGGGTCAATATCGGTAATAAGCAGCGCGCCAGTAACCGCAGTTTGCTTGCGCCCCAGCGTGAACCAAGCCCGCTTCCGCACACAAGTACGATTTTCTGCATAGAGACGTTAAGCGTTCCTAATCGTTCATGTCTTGAGTTGTTATCGTAATCCTTCCTATATTTAGGCAGGCGGATGATCTCTTCATCCGGATGTTCGATATCAACCGGGCCGCCTCGATCGCTGGGCCCCATTGTCTGCCGGACATCGCCACCAGGTGCTGGCCGTGCCAGCAGCAACCTGAAGAACGCCCTGCCGCGGAGCCCGACGCTCAGCATCAATCCGCAGAACTGGTACTTCGTTTAATAGCAAGGATGTGTGATGGGGTCAGGACAGGTGCGACACCGAAGGTCACCTTCACGGCCATGGCGCCGGGTGGTGCTGCCGGTGACGGCAATCGCGGCGCTGGCACTCGCGGCGGCCGCCTGCAGCAGCGGCAACAACAGCAACAGCGGCGGTGCGGCGACGGGCGCGGCGGTGAAGGGCGGGACGGCGGTGATGGCCGAGCCGCCGTCGCAGACGCCGAGTTACATCTTCCCGTTTATGGCCCCGGCGGTCTCCACCAATCAGAACCTGTTCGACTTCACCTACCTGATGTACCGGCCGCTGTACTGGTTCGGCTATGGCAGCCAGCCGGTGGTGAACACGTCGCTCAGCCTGGCCAGCACGCCCACGTTCAGCGGCCGGAACGTGACGATCAAGCTCAAGCACTACGTGTGGTCGAACGGGACGCCGGTGACCGCGCAGGACATCATGTTCTGGATCAACATGATGAAGGCGGTGCCTCAGGACTGGTTCGGCTCGGTGCCCGGCGGGTTCCCGACGAACGTCTCGGACGTCAAGGCGGTCAGCCCGACCGAGCTGACCATGACGATGAACAAGGCGTACTCGTCGACCTGGTTCCTGTACAACAACCTGAGCCAGATCACCCCGATGCCCGCCGCCTGGGACCGGACCGCGTCCGGGCCGAGCAACTGCGACACCACGGTCAGCGACTGCGCCGCGGTGTATTCCTACCTGGCCGGCCAGGCCAAGGACCTCAACACGTACGCGACGTCGCCGGTCTGGTCCATCGTGGACGGGCCGTGGAAGCTGAGCGCGTTCAACGCCGACGGCCATGTCACGTTCGTGCCGAACAAGTCGTATTCCGGCCCGGTCAAGCCGAAGCTGTCGGCGTTGGAGGAGGTGCCGTTCACCACCGACTCCGCCGAGTACGACGTGATGCAGTCATCCAACAGCGGCACCAAGATCGACGTCGGTTACATCCCGTCCTCTGACCTGCCGGCCAAACCGGCCGGGGCGGCGGTCGGGACCAATCCGCTGGCCTCAAAGGGCTACACGCTGGCCCCGCTGTACGCCTGGGGCATCGGCTTCTACGTGATGAACTTCGGGTCTACCACCGGCAACGGCCCGATCATCCGGCAGCTGTACTTCCGGCAGGCGATGGCCTACCTCATGGACCAGGACGGCGTCATCAACGGGCCCTTGCGTGGCTATGGCACGGTCACCGTCGGCCCGGTCGGCAGCACCCCGGTGAGCAAGTTCCTGTCCCCGAAGGGCAGGCAGGGCGACCCGTACCCGTTCAGCATCGCAAAGGCCAAGGCGCTGCTCTCCAGCCACGGCTGGAAGGTGGTCCCCGGCGGGAGCACCAGCTGCACCGATCCGGCCAAGTGCGGACCGGGAATCGCCCAGGGCAAGACCCTGAGCTTCAACTTCCCGTACGCCAGCGGCTTGAGCTGGCTCACATCGGAGATGACCGAGCTGCAGTCGAACGCGGCGCAGGCGGGCATCAAGCTGAACATCGAGCCCCAGCCGATCAACCAGGTGACCTCGGTGGCCGCGGCCAACTGCGTGTCGGTCAAGACTCCGTGCAACTGGGACATGGCCGACTTCGAGGGCTTCACGTTCTCGCCGGACTACCTGCCGACCGGCGATGTGCTGTACCTGACCGGCGCGACGTCGAACTACGGCGCTTACAGCGACACACAGAACGACGCGATGATCGAGAAGACGCTGACCAGCTCGAACCTGTCCTACATGTACAACTGGCAGGACTACCTGGCGGCGCAGCTGCCGTTCGAGTGGCAGCCGTTCCCCGCCTACCAGATCACCGAGGTCGCGAACAACCTCAAGGGCGTCATACCGCAGTCCCCGACGTTGTCCATCAACCCGGAGAACTGGTACTTCGTGAAGTAACCAGAGCCCGCGGTCACCATCCAAAGCCGGCCACCCGCGTCCCCCACGCGTGCCAGCCGGGCGAAGTCCCTTCCGTTCATGAGGAGGTGCGTCTATGGGGTCAGCTCATACGCGAAGCCGTGGATCAAGGTCACGGCGCTGGCGCCGGGTGGTGCTGTCGGCCGCGGTAGGCGCGGCGCTGGTGCTGGTCGCGGCGGCATGCAGCGGCAACAGCAGCACGGCGCCGGGCACGACACCGGTGAAGGGCGGGACGGCGGTGTTTGCCGAGCCGCCGAACTCGCCGCCGGACTACATCTTCCCGTTTATGACCGCGGCGGACTCCAGCAATGTGAACCTGTTCGACTTCACCTACCTGATGTACCGGCCGCTGTACTGGTTCGGGCAGGGCAGCCAGCCGGTGTTCAACCCCTCCCTCAGCCTGGCCAGCGCGCCCGTCTTCAGCGGCCGGAACGTGACGATCAACCTCAAGCACTACATGTGGTCGAACGGGACGCCGGTGACCGCGCAGGACGTCATGTTCTGGATCAACATGATGAAGGGGGTGCCGGATGACTGGTTCGATTTCACCCCCGGAGGCTTCCCCGCGAACGTTTCGAACATCAAGGTGGTCAGCCCGACCGAGCTGACGATGACGATGAACAAGGCGTACTCGCCGACCTGGTTCCAGTACAACGAGCTGAGCCAGATCACCCCGATGCCCGCCGCCTGGGACCGGACCGCCTCCGGCCCCAGCAACTGCGACACCACGGTCAGCGACTGCGCTGCCGTGTACAACTTCCTGGCCGGGCAGGCCAAGGACCTCAGCACGTACGCGACGTCGCCGGTCTGGGGCATCGTGGACGGGCCGTGGAAACTGAGCGCGTTCAATGCCGACGGGCACATGACCTACGTGCCGAACAAGTCCTACTCCGGTCCCGTCAAGCCGAAGCTGGCCGCGTTCGAGGAGGTGCCGTTCACCACCGACGCCGCCGAGTACGACGTGATGCAGTCGCCGAACTCCAGCACCAAGATCGACTACGGGTACCTGCCCAACCAGGACGCCCCGGCCAAGCCTGCCAACGCTGCCGTCGGTGCCAACCCCCTGGCCTCGAAGGGCTACACGCTGGCCCCGCTGTACACCTGGGGCTATGACTTCTACATCCTGAACTTCCAGTCCACCACCGGCAACGGCCCGGTCATCCGGCAGCTGTACTTCCGGCAGGCGCTGGCCTACCTGTCCAACCAGAAGGCCGTCATCGAGGGCCCGATGCGCGGCTACGGCGAGGCTACCGTCGGCCCGGTCGGCAGCACCCCGGTGAGCAAGTTCCTGTCGCCAACGGGCCGGGCCGAGACCAACTCCCAGGCCGGCCCGTACCCGTTCAGCATCGCCAAGGCCAAGGCGCTGCTGTCCAGCCATGGCTGGACGGTGGACCCGGGCGGGACCACCACCTGCGCCGATCCGGCCAAGTGCGGCCCGGGGATCGCTAAGGGCAAGGCCCTGAGCTTCAACTTCCCGTACGCCAGCGGCCTCGGCTGGCTCGCGTCGGCGATGGCGGCCCTCCAGTCGAACGCGGCGCAGGTGGGCATCAAGCTGAATCTGGATTCCAAGCCGATCAATGACGTGACCGAGGCGAGCCTGGCCAACTGCGTGGTGGCGAAGATCTCTTGTGACTGGGACTTTGCTGCCTGGGGCGGAGGCACGTTCTCGCCGGACTACCTGCCGACCGGCGACGTCTATTTCCTGACCGGCGCGGCGACCAACTCCGGCGGCTACAGCGACGCGGAGAACGACGCCCTGATCGAGAAGACGCTCACCAGCGGGAACCTGTCCTACATGTATGCCTGGGAGAACTTCCTGTCGGCGCAGCTGGCGCAGGAGTGGCAACCGGAGCCCGCCTTCCAGCTCACCGAGGTCGCGAACAACCTCAAGGGCGTCCTCCCGCAATCTTCGACTTTGTCTATCAATCCGGAGAACTGGTACTTCGTGAAATAAGGAAAGGTGGTGGCTGATCCTTACGGCCGGCCGCGGAGCGCCCGCTGTGAACACGCATCAGCTAGCGGCTGAACACCGTCGGAAAGGGCGGTAACCGGCGCGCTCAGCGCCGGGTGGCCGGTGGCCTCGAAAGCTGCGCTGCGTCGCATCGAGCCCGAGCACGGGGCGGCTCCTCACCCGGTGGCGGGCTACTCTGCCAGCTA
>Ga0307474_10001211_pt1 | contig 18807 bp, 15 predicted proteins | sample atmos_gasesECM1C_2_FD_203312 | JGI IMG/M metagenome (GOLD analysis project Ga0307474, IMG submission 203312) | Hardwood forest soil microbial communities from Morgan-Monroe State Forest, Indiana, United States - atmos_gasesECM1C_05 | ecosystem: Environmental > Terrestrial > Soil > Temperate... | reverse complement strand
GGTGATGGACTCGCTGCGCTTCGGACCAGTCGTTGCACACGTAACCCCGGACGCATTCGTCCGGGGGGGCAAGCAGAGCTCTTCGGAACGCCGGACGAATGCGTCCGGCGCTACGCAAGCCGTTTCAGGCGGAGCTTCATAAGAATCATTCGATTCTCGAGGGCGTGGTCAGCGGGGTTGCATCCTACGGGAACTGCTTTGGTGTGCCTAATCTCGGCGGCGAGACCAAGTTCGAACCCTGCTATTCAGGAAATCCGCTGGTGAACGCGTTTGCCCTGGGCTTGGTTCGAAAGAATGAAATCTTCTACGCGAAGGCCGCAGGCGAAGGGAATCCGGTCATCTATGTGGGCGCCAAGACTGGGCGCGACGGCATTCACGGCGCCACCATGGCCAGCGAAGAGTTCAGCAAGGCCTCGGAGGCGAAGCGGCCGAATGTACAGGTGGGCGATCCGTTCCTGGAAAAGCTGTTGCTTGAGGCGTGCCTGGAAGCGATGCAGACGGGGGCAATCGTCGGCATTCAGGATATGGGCGCAGCCGGGCTCACTTGCTCGACCTGCGAGATGGGCGGTCGTGGCGGCGTGGGCATTGAAATCGAATTGGATCGCGTGCCGCAGCGTGAAACCGGCATGACTCCTTACGAGATCATGCTCAGCGAGTCGCAGGAGCGCATGCTGCTGGTCGCGCAAAAAGGGCGCGAGAATGAGGTTTTCCGCGTTTTCGAAAAATGGGGACTCGATGCGGTCGAGGTGGGCAAGGTTACGACCGGCAACAAGCTCCGCGTGCTGGAGCACGGGAAAGTTGTGGCTGAAATTCCGAATCCGGCGTTGACGGATGAGGCGCCCTTGTACAAACGTCCGCTGGCGCGATGGGAACCGCCCGTTCCCCGCGAGCTGCCGGAAGATGTTCGCTTCAGCGAGCCTCGGGGCCTGAAGCCCCCATCTTTGACAGCTCCTAGCGGCACGGCTGAAGCCGTGCCCTTCCCAAACCTAACTGCGAATCTGAAGCAGTTACTGGCCAGCCCGAATATTTGCGGCAAGCGGTGGGTTTGGCAGCAATACGATCACATGGTGCAGACCAACACTGTTGAAGCGCCGGGCGCGGGGGATGCAGGAGTGATTCGTATTAAGGGCTCGCAGCGCGGGCTGGCGATGGCGCTCGACGGGAACGGGCGCTGGTGCTATCTCGATCCGCGGCTGGGCGCGATGCACGCGGTCGCCGAGGCGGCGCGCAAAGTCGCATGCTCCGGCGCGACTCCGGTGGGCGCGACGAATTGCCTGAACTTCGGCAATCCAGAGAAGCCGCACATCATGTGGCAGTTCTCGCAAACCATTGACGGAATCACGAAAGCTTGCGAGGAGTTGGAGATCCCTATTACCGGCGGCAACGTCAGCTTCTACAACGAGACGTTGGGCGAAGGCATTTATCCGACGCCGGTGCTTGGCGTGGTCGGAATTCTCGAGGACGTGCACAAGGCCGCAAAGATGCATTTCGCCGAGGCCGGACGCACCATCGTGCTATTGCGCTCGGGAGAAGCGGGCGATATCACCGATGCAGAGATTGAGTTTGGGTCTTCGGAATATGCCAAGGAAATTCTCGGGGCGCTGTGGGGATATCCGCCGGAGCTTGACTTGGAGAAGGAAGCCGGTCTGCAGAAGGCGGTCGTCGAAATGATTCAGCAGCGTTTGGTGGATTCGGCGCATGACTGCGCCGATGGCGGCTTGGCAGTTGCGCTAGCGGAGAAGGCATTTCCCAAGGCTGTGGGTGCGCGGGTAAATCTGGCGTCTGGCGGGCTGTTTGGGGAGTTTGCGCTGTTTGGAGAAGATGCCAGCCGGATCGTGATCTCTTGCGACCCGGCGAAGGTGGCGCGAATCCAACAAGTAGCGAGGAATCACAGCGTGAGTGCGGAAGTGATTGGAGAGACGATTCCGGATCGGCTGGAAATCTCGCTCGATGGCAAAGTTGTGATTTCAGCGGCGGTTTCTGAGTTGAGTTCGGCTTATGAAAGTGCTCTGGAGTCGGCGTTGCGCACCGATCCGGAGTTGGTGGCGGCTGACTGATTCAAGTCACAAGCTTGAAGCACAGGGCACTGAGGAACACAGAGGAATTCGCGCTTAGGGCTAACAGCCAGGAGCTAAATGTTTTCTACTGACAAATTTCACGATGAGTGCGGTGTGGTGGCGATCTTCGCGCATCCGGAGGCGGAGAAGTTGGCTTACCTCGGGCTGCATGCGCTACAGCATCGCGGGCAGGAATCGGCGGGAATCGTTTCTTCCGATGGTCTGACATCGCGCGTGCACAAGGCCATGGGCTCGGTCGCTGAAATCTTCACCGAAGACGTGCTCTCGAAAATGCGCGGCACGCTGGCGATTGGGCACACGCGCTACTCCACCGCCGGAGATTCGGCGCTCCTGAACGCGCAACCCATTCTCGTGCAATCGAACAAGGGAGCGATTGCCGTGGCGCACAACGGCAACCTGGTCAATGCATTGCAGGTGCGCGCCCAACTGGAGAGTCAAGGATCGATTTTTCAGACCAACAGCGACACGGAAGTCATCGTCCACCTGATCGCGCTTTCCAAGGAACACACTCTGCCGGAGGCGGTGGCGGATGCGTTGCGGCGGGTCGAGGGTGCGTTTTCCCTGGTGATGATGAGTAATGACCGGGTGTTCGCGGTGCGCGACCCGCGCGGCTTCCGACCCCTGGCCATGGGTCGCATCGCTGCCCTCGACGGTCAGAAGCGCGACACCATCGTCTTTGCCTCCGAGACCTGCGCGTTTGATCTGATCGGCGCGGAGTACGTGCGTGACGTGAAGCCGGGCGAATTGATCGTAGTTGGTCCGGAAGGAATCAGCTCGCGTTTCTACTCCGCCGCAGCGCCGCAATCGAGCTGCATCTTTGAGCACGTGTACTTCTCGCGTCCTGACAGTATCGTCTTTGGCCGCGCCGTTCAGACCAGTCGCGAGGAACTCGGGCGCCAACTGGCGCGGGAAGCCGGCGTGGAGGCCGACCTTGTGGTTCCTGTCCCGGATTCGGGGGTCACTGCGGCGGTGGGCTATGCCGCCGAGAGCGGCATTCCGTTTCGCTTTGCGCTGATCCGCAACCACTACGTCGGCCGCACCTTCATCGAGCCCAGCCAGAGCGTGCGCGACTTTGGTGTGAAGCTAAAGCTGAACCCCGTGCGCTCGCTGCTGCAAGGCAAACGCGTGGTGCTGATCGACGATTCGATCGTACGCGGCACGACCAGCCGGAAGATTGTTCGCATGATCCGCACGGCCGGGGCGAAGGAAGTGCACATGCGTATCTCGTGCCCGCCTACGATTTCACCTTGCTATTACGGGGTGGACACGCCTTCGAAGAAGCAGCTCATTGCCGCCAACAAGTCGGTGGAGGAGATTCGCGACTATATCGGCGCGGATTCGCTGGCTTATCTTTCACTCGAGGGCCTCAAGAAAGCTTGCGGCGAGGGCGAGAAGATCTCGTACTGCTCGGCGTGTTACACGGGCAATTATCCCACCGATATTATTGATGTCGCGGAGATTCAGCCAGCAGTGGTGCGACGTTAGATCGGGCCTCAGACCTCGGAACTAACACCTTACACTTCAGACCCTCGGTTTTCGCGCTCGGACCACGCGCGGGATCGATTGCAGATCGGGGATAAATTGAACGTCTTCCCAAGTCTCGTTTGAAGCATCGGCAAGGTGCTGCACCGCGCTCGCGATAGTGCCGCTGATTTCCATGACTAACCAGCCGCCCGGACGCAGACTGGCGTGCGCTTGCGGCAGCAGACGAGCAATGACCTCAACCCCAGTGGGTCCGGCAAAGACGGCGTCGCGCGGTTCATATTTCCGAACTTCCAGTTGCACCTGATCTTCTTCCGCCTCGCCCACATACGGTGGATTGGAGACGACGAAATCTAAGCCGGACAGATTGAGCCCTTCGAGCAGGTCCGCCTGATGAAAGTGAATTCGTTTCTCAAACTGGTGGCGGGCCCAGTTAGCGCGGGCGACTTCGAGCGCTGCAGCCGAGATATCGCTGGCATGGATTTCGGCGTCAGGAAATTCTTTGGCCAGCGCGAGCGCGATGGCGCCCGAACCGGTGCCGACGTCAAGCATGCGAAGTCTTGTGTGGGGGGGGCACTCCTGCCCGCCCTCACTATGCTCAGCTGCAAGAGCCAGCACAGCCTCAATCAGGTGCTCGGTCTCTGGACGCGGAATGAGAACCGCGGGAGTGACGATGAGGTCCATCGCCCAGAATTCCTGATGTCCAGTGATGTACTGCGCGGGGACGCCACGGGCGCGTTCGGCAAGAGCAGCCTCATAACGTAACTGCTCTTCAGCGGTGAGCTCGCGCTCGGGATGCGCGAAGAGATAGGCGCGGTCGCAGCTGAGCGTGAACATCAGCAGCAGTTCGGCGTTCAGGCGCGGGGAAGGAACGCCGTTTGCGGTGAGACGGGCGATGGCGGACGCGAGGGACGCTTTTAGCTGCACGGGCAATTCTAACCAGAGGAAAGCCGGGGATGCGGGGATGCTCGAGCTACTTCGGGTTAGAGCCCGCTTGCCGTTGCCATTCGTATCCGAGATAGATCATCTGGCCGATGTGGTGCTGCATGTGGGCGGCGCACTGCACTATCATTGCGAGGCGGTTCGGCGCGGTGGTGCCGACCGCTGAGTACTCTTTTGACCAATCGTCTGCCGACTGAGAGTGGATAGTTTTCTGCACCATTGCGACAGCTTCGTCGAAGCGTCTCAGCGCTTCCTCTTTCGATGGCGGATTGGGATCGTTAAACTCACGGGCGCGATCACGGACATAGCCTGTGTTCGACATCTGGGCACCGATGTAGTAGTCCAGGTTGCCAGTCAGGTGCAGGACCAGGTGGCCGAAGCTATTTCCGAAGGGGAATGGTTTTTGCCAAAACTGGGAGTTGGTGAGCGGGACGGCCAGTTCGCGGACGCGGGCTGCGTTCGCCGCGAAGCGATCGGTAAGGACGGAAGAGAGTGTCGATTGCAAGTCAGACATGTTCTATTTCCTAGTCGGCATCACTGAAACGACTGCCGGACAGCCGAGGCGGCTGTCGCTACACAATCACACTACGCTACCGGCTTCCTGCTTCAGCTTTTCGGCTTGATAGTGCGTCGTGAGCGCTTCAATCAGCGGCTGCAGTTTCCCGTCCATAACCGCCTCGAGTTGGTGAAGCGTGAAGCCGATACGGTGATCGGTGACGCGGTTCTGCGGGAAGTTATAAGTGCGAATCTTCTCGCTGCGATCGCCCGAGCCAACCATGGCTTTGCGTTCTTTGGCCAGGGCCTGCTGCTGTTTCTCCATTTCGATTTCGTAGAGGCGCGAGCGCAGCACGCGCATGCCTTTTTCGCGATTCTTAATCTGCGATTTCTCGTCCTGGCAACTGACCACCGTGTTGGACGGGATGTGCGTGATACGGACGGCCGAATAAGTCGTGTTCACCGATTGCCCGCCTGGACCAGAGGAGCAAAACGTGTCGATGCGCAAGTCTTTGGCCTCGATTTTGATGTCAACATCTTCGGCTTCGGGCAGCACCGCGACTGTGACGGCCGACGTGTGCACGCGCCCTTGCTGTTCGGTGGCTGGCACGCGCTGCACGCGGTGGACGCCGCTCTCGTACTTGAGTTGAGAGTAGACGCGGTTGCCTTCAATGATGGCGATGACTTCTTTCAGACCGCCGGCCGACGATTCCGAAGACGAGAGCACCTCCACTTTCCAGCGCTGAGTTTCCGCGTAGCGTGTGTACATGCGGAAAATCTCGGCGGCAAAAAGCGTAGCTTCGTCTCCGCCAGTTCCGGCACGGATCTCCAGAATGATGTTCTTCTCGTCGTTCGGATCCTTGGGCAGGAGAAGCACTTTCAGTTCCTCTTCCACCGTCTTGACCCGGCCCTCCAGTTGGGTGAGTTCTTCCTGCGCATAGGCGCGCATCTCGGGATCTTTTTCGTCGGTGAGAAGCGTCTTGCTGTCCGCAATGCCCTTAGTCAGATCTTTGTACTCGCGATATTTTTCGACTATAGCGGCGATTTCGGCGTGAGCCTTGGCAGTCTTCTGGTATTTCGCCGAGTCATTGACGATCTCCGGCGAAGCCAGAGCGTTAGTCAGATCTTCGTAGCGGGCTTCGATTTGGTCGAGACGTTCAAACATTGGAATCTTTCGTGGAGACGGAGCTGGCTGCGTCTCGGTTCGGCCGCAGAGCCCGGTCAGGTCACGAGCTGGACGTAACGAGTTACGTCTCTACGGCATTGTAGTGTTGTGGGAAGGCAGAGAGAAAGTATGCGCGGCGGGACCGCTAGGCAATCACCAACTCGCCACCGCGCTCTTTTTCGAGCGACATGGCGTGGTCGAGCGCAGCAATGGCGCACTGGGCTTGCTCGTCAGATGGAGGCTTGGTGGTTATGCGCTGCAGCCATAGCCCAGGAGCGGTCATCAGCGCGAACAGCGATCCGCGATGCTTGGCGGCGAAGCGGATGATCTCGTAGGAAACTCCGGCGATGATTGGCAGCAAAGCGATGCGCGAGGCGAAGCGCGCCCAGAACGTGGTGAACGGAATCAGCATGTAGAAGCCGATCGAGATCAGCATCACGGTCATAAGAAAGCTGGTGCCGCAGCGTGGATGGTAGGTCGAATATTTCTGCACGGCCTGGGTGTTGAGCGGGTCACCGTTTTCAAAGGCAAAGACGGTCTTGTGCTCGGCGCCGTGATACTCGTAGACGCGGCGAATGTCTTTCCAGAGCGATACTCCCCAGATGAAGATCAGGAACAATACCAGGCGGATCGCGCCATCGATCAGGTTGAATGCAATTCGGCCGCCCAGAGCGGGGTCGATTTTCTTGAGTTCGGTGGCCGCCAGCAGGGGGATGTACTTGTACATGAAGATGAAGAAGGCTAGCGAGATCACGATATTGACGGCAGCCAGCCAGGTGCTGATGGTGGCCGCTTTCTCTCGGGACTTAGCGGAGGACTGGGACGGCTCCGCCTCGCTTTGCTTTGGCGGGACAGCCGAGGCGGCTGTCTCTACGTGACCTTCTTGCATCATGTCTTCGATGGCCACATTGGCCGAGAAACGCAGCGCGCGGTAGCCGAGATTCATGGCGTAACCCAGCGTCATCACGCCGCGCACGACTGGCCAGGCCATCCATTTATGCTTCTCCGAGGGACGTTCGAGCGGTTCGCTCATGGTGACCACTTCGCCCGAAGGTTTGCGGCAGGCAATCGCCCAGGCGTGCGGAGAGCGCATCATCACGCCCTCAAGCACGGCTTGCCCGCCGACCAGGGTCTCTTCCCCGCTCTCGAGCGCGGGCAGAAGTTGGATGGTCGCGAGGAACCGCAAGTAATTTCTAAGTTTACGCACGACTGTTTAGATGCTCCTGACAAAAGGCACGACGCAGCCTCTAGGGTAACACAGGCGGGGAGTCGTTTAGGATTGAGGTCGGGAAGGCTAAGTTTTAGCAGCTACGAGGGTTAGGCACGGGACAGGGCGAGCGCAAGATGCCCTCGCGACAGCCGGCAGGCTGCCGGCGCTACGATTGGAGATTCATGCAGCGGTTGGCGACAGCCTGTGAAGCCATTGCGGCCACGACGAAAAAGTTGCTGAAGACTGGGATTGTTGCGGACTATTTAAAGTCGCGGACGACCGAGGAGGCAGCGGCGTCGGCGATCTTCCTTTCGGGGCGGGCGTTTCCGGCCTGGGAAGAGACCACTCTGCATGTGGGCGGACGGTCGCTGTGGCAGATTGTGGCCGAGTTGTCCGGAGCCAATGACGCGCAACTGACCGCCGCTTATCGTCGGCACGGCGACTTGGGGGCGGTGGCGGGCGAGGTCCTTTCCCAGCGCGCCGGGCAGGGACTGGGCGTATTGGATGTGGCCGCGGCGTTCCGTCAGATTGCGGCAACACGCGGAGCGGCGGGGAAAGCAGCAATCGTGCGTGATCTGATTTCGCGCACTACGCCGCTCGAAGCTAAGTACATCGTGAAGATCATGACCGGCGATCTGCGGATTGGACTGAAGGAGAGTTTGGTCGAGGACGCAATTGCAAGAGCCTACGGCACAACGGTGGCGGAGGTGCAACGCACCAACATGCTGCTGGGCGATATCGGGGAAACGGTGCGACTGGCGTCGCAGGGCAAGCTCGCTCAGGCGCAGATGCGGCTATTCCATCCTCTCGGATTTATGCTCGCGAGTCCCATCGAATCGGCGGAAGAGGGATTGAGTTATTTCACGGAAGCCGCGGTGGAGGACAAATATGACGGTATCCGGGCCCAAGCCCACATTGCGGACGGCGAGGTGAAATTGTTCTCGCGCACGCGAGATGAGATCACGGAGTCGTTTCCGGAGTTGCCGGAGGCTTTGGCCGGGCTGCCGCAGGACGCAATTCTGGACGGAGAGATTGTGGCGTGGCAATATCCCAGCGAACCTTCGGACACGCAGCAGGTGGTGGATGAAGCGCCATCGGAGGCGGGAGAGCAGACGGCGGTGAACCTGGGACGGGCTCGGCCTTTCAGCGTTTTCCAGCAACGGTTGGGGCGGAAGAAAGTCAGTGACAAAATGCTGCGGGAGATTCCGGTCGCCTTCCTGGCGTTTGACGTGTTGTATGCAGGGGGAGAGTTGGTGATGGATCGTCAGCTGCGCGAGCGGGCTCGGATCCTGGATGACCTTCTGGCGGCGCCGCGGAAGAGGTTTAACCACGGAGGGCACAGAGGTTCACAGGGTCGAGCGTCGGCTCAAAGCGCGCTGGCTTTCGACACGGATCCGGCAGAGCCGACCACAAACGCGAGCGTCATCCGGGCTCCGGCATTTCGCGTCGCTTCGGCTGAGGAACTGGATCAGCTTTTCGTCGCAGCCCAGGCCCGAGGCAATGAGGGGTTGATGATTAAAGATCTCGCTTCTCCGTATACGCCGGGCAAGCGCGGAAAATCGTGGCTCAAGATGAAGCGCGAACTGGCCACGCTGGACGTGGTGGTGACTGCGGTCGAGTACGGGCACGGCAAGCGCATCGGCGTGCTCAGCGATTATACGTTTGCCGTGTGGGATACGAATAAAGACCGACTGGTAAACATCGGCAAAGCGTATTCCGGCCTCACTGACGCCGAGATCGCGGAGATGACACAGTGGTTTCTCGATCACACGCTAGAGGACCAGGGATTCCGCCGCGTGGTTGAGCCGAAAATTGTTCTGGAGGTCGCGTTCAATAACATGATGCAGTCCGACCGGCATGAAAGCGGATATGCGCTGCGCTTTCCTAGAATTGTTCGATTGAGGTCAGATAAGTCGCCGGAAGAAGCGGACACGATCGAGCGGGTTCGGGAAATATATGAGAGACAGGCCCAATAAGTTCGACGGCAGCCACTGTCAACCAATCGAGTACGAATTTGTTGACAGCTCATCCTACCGCACCTACTCTTAAATCATGGATGTACCCCTGAATCCTGATTTGCAAGCCAAATTTAGCCGCTTGACTGCCGACCAGGGCCGTGCCAGCGAGTCGCTGGTAGTGGAGGCGGTCGAAAGCATGGTGAATTACGAGGAGTGGTTCCTGCGCGAAGTAAATAAGGGTCTTGCTGCCGCCGAGTGTGGTGAGTTCGTGGATCACGCGGACCTCCGGAAGATGATCGACGAACGGTATCCGGGTTGATGCATATTCGCTGGACGGATTCTGCTGTTCGCGACTTCACTAACACTTGCGACTACATTGAAAAACACAGTAGCGGTGCCACCGCGCCGAGTCGCTCTTTCCATCCATCGTCAGATCGATCTGCTTGCAGAATTCCCCGAGTACGGGAGAACCGGCCGAAAGCCGTACACACGCGAACTGGTGTTCAGTGGATTGCCTTACCTTGCCGTCTACCGCCTCCATGAAAATGCCATTGAGATCTTCAGGATTCTTCATGGAGCGCAGGAGTGGCCGAAATAGCCGATGAGGATGAATTCGGCGTCTCGCTTTCAAGCAAAATACAGCGACGAGATCGTCTTAGTGGCTGTGGTGATGCTCTTCACTCTCTGCCACTGGGATCACGCAGCCGTGGGCTACTTCGCACACCACGTGCTCGAACTGGATGGTTGTGTGGTCGATACGGAAGTCGCGCAGCAGGCACTCTTTCACGTCGCGCAAGATGCGTTCGCTGACCGAAGGCGGGATGTCGGCGATGGAGATGTGGCAGGAGAGCGCGTGGGTCTCTGATCCGATGCTCCAAACGTGGAGATCGTGGACGTCGTTGACGCCGCCGACCGCGCGGATCGCGGACTCGATTTTCTCCAGCTTCATGCCACGCGGCGTGCCTTCCAGCAAAATGTTGAGCGTCTCGCGCACAATGCCGAAGCCGGACCACAGGATCAGTACGCCGATGCCGACCGAAAGCGCGGAATCAATCCAGTAATTTCCTGTCAGCAAGATAGCCCAGCCGCCGGCGATGACCGCGGCAGTAGAAAGGGTGTCGCCGACTTCGTGCAGGAGTGCGCTGCGGAGGTTGACATCGCCGCCGGAGCCGTGGTTCGAACCCCGGGTAGAGCGATAGAGAAGCAGCGCGATCGCTCCATTCATCAGCACGCCGGCAGCTGCTACCAACATCATCAGGCCCGCCTGCACCTGCTGCGGATGCTGCAGGCGCTGGAAGGCCTCGTAGAAGATGAAAAACGAAACTGCCAGCAGGGAAGTCGCATTGACTAGCGCGGCTAACACTCCTGCGCGGTGGTACCCATAAGTTTTGGTGGAACTGGCGGGGCGAGACTGAAAATACACCGCTACCAGGGAGAGCAAGAGCGCCAGGAAGTCGGACAGGTTATGCCCGGCTTCCGATAGCAGCGCCAGGGAATGAGCCCGGAGGCCGGCCACGACCAACAGCGCGATATAGGCAAGGGTCACGGCGAGCGAGATCTTCAGAACCCGCGTGGGACCGCCCGCGCCATGAACGTGCATGCTTCCAGTGTAAGGGCGTAGCAAACGGGCATCAAGCGGCCCGGATTAGATGATATGTGTTCCGGGTCCTAATCCTGTTAGTTACCCGATCCTGCCCAAAGGCCGTTGCCAGCGCAAAACCGAACTGAAGTCGCCTTCCCGAATGCCGATGTGGCCTAGAGAGAAGGCAGATGCGAGCTTGGCTATAGAGCGCACTCGCAGCCTATTGCTGAAGCCGGTTTGAGAGAATCTATGGACGAAATCGTTAAGGATTTTCTTATCGAAAGCAACGAGAACCTGGATCGGCTCGACCAGGAACTGGTGAAAACTGGAATCGGAACCGTCCGTCCAAGGAGCTGTTGGCGAGCATTTTTCGGACGATTCACACCATCAAGGGCAGCTGCGGATTTCTGGGATTTGCAAGGCTGGAAAAAGTGGCGCACGCCGGAGAGAGTTTGCTCTCCCTATTGCGTGATGGGAAACTCGCCCTGACCGTGAAAGTCACCAGCGGACTGCTGGCTATGGTCGATGCGGTGCGCTGTATGCTCACCGAAATTCAGGCTACCGAGCACGATGGGGAAAATGATTATCCCGAGTTGCGGGAGCGGTTGAAGCAACTGCAGGGTGGGGGGAGGCGAAACCCGCCTCATCCCGCGGCGGCAAGTGTGAGTAAACCTGTAGCCGTCGTCCCGAGCGCCGCCGAAGCCGCGGTACCTGCCTCGGCCGCTACCACCTCCGAATCTTGGATGCAGAACCGGACACAGCTATTTCCGGGAGAGAAGAACCGTCGAACCCGGCAAATGGCTCTTGGCGTCCCCCGGTTGCGGGAAAAGTCGTAGGCTCGCAAGATGAAGTCCCGGCCTCCCAGCAGAGCGCGGAAGCGCGCGGGCACGATTCTCGAACTGGCAGAAATGGCCGCGCAGCTGAACAACCTTATGGGCCAGTTCAAAATTGATGTGAAGGCGGCAGGAATCAGCACTGCGCCGGCAACGCAGGAGCGCGCGAGGAGCATGGCCGCCCAGGCAGGAAGATGATCGAGCCGGGTGGCAAGGAGGGCAGCTGATTGCTGGAAGCCGTCAAAAAGCGCGTGCTACCGGCCGACGACGCAGTAGTCGTTCGCAAAGCTTTGTCGGTGGCCATTGCGCAAGACTCGGTGGCCATTGCGCAAGACAAGGATCTTGAGGTTGCCGGCACGGCGGTCAACGGACGCGTAGCCCTGGTGAAGTTTCCCAACCTGAAGCCGGACATCATTCTCCTCGATCGAAATGCCAGCGATGGATGGACTGGAAACCGTGCGCCAATTGTGCAAGATCGACGCACGCGTTCCCATTATTATGTTCAGCACGCTTACCGAACACGGGGCCTCCGCCACTCTGGAAGCTCTTTCGTTAGGCGCCACCGACTACGTCACCAAACCCAGTAACGTTGATATGACGTCTACGATCGACGCGATCTCGCGGGAACTTATTCCGAAGATCCGGGCGCTTTGCCATCTGCCCCGACGTTCAGAAAAGCATTGTTCCGGCGTTCGTACCAAAATTCCTTGCGCCTGTCATCCTGCCTCCTCGACCACGATTGTTCTCCCCGCCGCAAGTGGTGGCGATTGGTGTCTCGACCGGTGGTCTGGACGCGCTGGCGCGGCTTCTGCCGTCTTTGCCGGCGAACTTTCCGTTGCCCGTGTAATCGCGCACCATATGCCGCCGATTTTCACCTCGCTGCTGGCGGCGCGCCTCACAGCGAAGTCGTCGTTGCCGGTGCGTGAATGCGTCTCCGGAGAACCGCTCATGCCCGGTTGTGTGGTCATTGCTCCCGGAGACTTTCATTTGGTGGTCAGCCGGGGCGATGGAATTGTTCTTCTAAGAACGCATCAGGGCGTGAAGGAGAACTTCTGTCGTCCATCGGTGGATGTGCTTTTCCACTCAATCGCGTCGATCTTCGGCGCACGAGCGCTCGCCGTGGTTCTCACCGGCATGGGGCAGGATGGGCTGAGAGGCTGCGAAGCATTGCGCGCGGCCGGGGCCCGTGCCTTCGTACAGGATGAAGCCAGCAACGTGGTTTGGGGTATGCAGGGTTTCGTGGCGCGCAACGGTCTGGCGGACAAGATTCTGCCGCTGGATCAAATTGGCGCGGAGATTGTTCAAGCCACGGCCCTGCAAGTCGCCGCGCGAACTCAATCTTGAAAACCAGTCGCGTTCCTGGGGATCAGCTCTTGGTCAGACTGCTAAGGTAGCGGTTGTTGTAGAACGCAGTTGTCTTCTGTACGAACTCCAGAATCTTAAGCATGCGTTCTCGTCCTTCGCGGTTCAACTCGCGGAATTGCACTGCCAGACCGGAGCCCGGATCCAATCTCGCCACCACACCCTCTGCCGAGAGGCTGGCATCATCCATCGAGAATCCCACCTTGAGTTTGCTGCCCGGCCCAAGGATCGTACTGGTCTCGATGTAGCAGCCTCCCAGGCTGACGTCAGTCAGGTTGGCGAAGAGCGGGGTTCCACCCGCCTCGGTTTGCATTTCGATCGTAACCCGGCACTTCATTCGCGGATGCGACCGGCGATCCTTATAGGAGAGCTGTTTCTGCTTTTCCAGGTACATGCGGCGGTCGGCTTCGGCAAGAAGCTGCTCCGCATCTTTGCCGTCTTCCGGATAGAGAGCGCGTCCCACGCTGAGCGAGAGAATATCTTCACCACAGACGTCGTTTCCCGCCTGCCTGGCGAGAGCCCGCATTTGCTCCGCCTTCTTTCCGGCGGCATCGGCCTCGAGGCCGGGGGCGATCACAACGAATTCGTCTCCGCCCATGCGGGCAACGTAGTCGTATTCACGGCAACTATCTTTCAAGGCCTGGGCAAAGAGGCGCAGCACGCGATTGCCTTCCAGGTGGCCGAAACGATCGTTGATTTGTTTGAAGCCGTCCATGTCAGAAACCATGACGGTCAGCGCCAGATTGTCGCGCTTGCAGCGCGCCAGTTCACGGTCGAGTTGCAGGAAAAGAGAGCGCGCATTAGGCAGCCCGGTGAGGTAGTCGGTGGTCGCCGAATCTTCCGCTTGCTGGTACTTGAGCGCGTTCTCGATAGAGAGCGCCATCTTGCCGCTCACCGCCAACAAAATGCGCAGGTGGTCGGTTGTGAAGGCGTCGCGTTCGCCACGATACAACGCCAGCACGCCGATGACTCCGGAGATGCCCTCCAGCGGCACGGCCAGCGCGGAGCGCAAGGTGCTGAACTTCGAAGGATCGTTCAAATATCCCGGCTCCACTGACGGATTGCCGTTGATAATCGGCTTCCGGTTGTGCGCCACCCAGCCGGAGAGTCCCTGTCCGACGGGAATGCGCAGCGACGAGAACAGCCGGTAGTTGTCTCCGTTCACGTATTCAGGAATCAGTTCGGCTTCGCGCTTGATGTAGATGGCGATCGCGTCGTAGGGCACCATCGGCTTCAGTTTCACCGAGAACACAGAAAGCGTTTCGGTCAAACTGAGGGAGGCGCCAAGATCCTGGCTTAGCTCGAACAACGACTGCGCCTCCTGCCGGGCCGCAGCAATCGACGACAGGAACGTGTTCTCGCGTCCCGCGTAATCTTGCGCTGTGGCGTTTTCGAATCCAGCAGCGGGCTCCAGGCCGCGCTCGATTTTGATCGAGGTCGAAAGAGGACCATTGGGATCCTGCGACGCCTTGGCCACAGCGAGCCGTTCCAGATATTGATAGCGCTTTTGCAAAACGTCGACCACCTTCGGGTCGAACGCCTTACCCGACTCGGCGGACAATTTCTGCATTACATCCCGCAGCGGCAGAGCGCGGCGGTATTGGCGGTCAGACGCGAGTGCATCGAGATAATCCACGGCGGAGAGAATGCGCGCGCCAATTGGAATTTCCGCTCCCTTCAATCCCATGGGATAGCCGGAGCCATCCCACTTTTCGTGGTGGGCGCGCACAATTGGCACCACGGGATAGGGAAAACGCACGCGCTCCAGAATCTCGGCACCGACCAGAGTATGAATTTTCATCTTCTCGAATTCTTCGGGCGTGAGGCGGCCGGGCTTGGAGATGATGTGTTCGGGCACGGCAAGTTTTCCGATGTCGTGCAGCAGTGCCGCTGCGTGCAGCGCCTCGAGTTCCGGCCCGGTCACGCCCAACTCTTTGGCTACTTCGATGGCATAGACGCGCACCCGCTGCAGGTGCTCGTGCGTGGTGTGATCCTTGGCTTCAATGGCCAGAGCCAGAGCCTCAATCGTCCGCAAATGCAGGTTCGCCATTTCCTCGACGTGACGCTTCTCGTCTTCCAACTTGCCCAGATAGAGGCGATACGAGCGGTAGATGAGATACACCGCAGGTACCAGCAGCAGCGACGTTTCCCAGTTAAACGTATGGTTGAGCCACGCAATCGAGCCCGCGATTCCGGCTCCCACCAGGTAGTACGGAAACGACCAGAAGTAACAGTCCACCAGAATCTGGATCATGGGACGGCGCTCGGTCAAAGAGATGACCGCCGCGATCGAGCCTGCGTTCGCGATAAAGTAAACCGTGGCCGCCAGCCCCAACAAAATCGGCCGATTTGGGATGAACAGGTTCGCCAGCGGATGGTGGTACACGATATATGCGAGGGCCGTCGATATCGAGCCTGCACACACGTTGAATGCTACCTGCATTCCCCGTGGACGATCCGGGTAGAGGCACTGCGCCAGCATCGACGCCGCGCCCAGAATGAGCGTTTCGGTGAAACTGAGTTCCAGGACACCGATGAGAATGAACAGGAAATTTACCGACAGAGTTCCAGTGATTCCAGGCAGGCTAACTTTCAGCCGCGAGGCCAGAATCGCGATGCCTAAGTAGCAGATGAACTCGGCAATGTTCTTGCTGGTCTGGTGAAGGCCTGCGTAGAGCAGCGTGGCGATCCCAGCCACAATCACGAGGCTGATGTAGAGCTTGGCTATAGCAGACAGTCCTCTCCACGATCGAGATTGTGCAGGCAGACCTCTAGCGACGCTGGTGGCGCCAGTCATGGGAATAGTTTCTTCCGCGGCTGCGAGGGAATCGCAGCCCTCCTATGAATATCAGCTAACATCTTTAGATACAATGATTTGTAAAGATCCCAAGAAACTTTGGTAATCGGTTCGAGTGACTAATCGGAGACGCGAATGGCGAGGGCGGTGGAAGCAGACTTGCTGGGAATTGAGATAAGTTTAACAGCCAGAAGGGCTTCTGGCTTTGAGTTGGCGCGAGTTCAACTCTCACACTTCAGACCGAGTGCGAGACATCCTCCTCAGCCACATCCTGGTCAGCGGCCGCCGCAGAGTTGACGGTGGAAGACGATTTGCCCCGCCGCATCGCGACAATCCCAGTGCGCACCATCTCTAGAACGCCGTACGGACGCAACACTTCGAGCAGGCCATCAATCTTGTCTTCCGCCCCAGTGATTTCAATGGTAAGGGATTCGGGCGCGACGTCGACCACGCGAGCCCGAAACACACTGGCTAGTTCCAAAACGTGCGACCGCGCCTCATGCGTGGCTGCGACTTTGATCATTGCCAGGTCGCGGACGATCGCCGGCTGGCTCGTTATGTTCTCTACCAGCAGTACGTTCACGAGCTTGTATAGATTGGCCTCGATACGGCGAGCCTGGTCATGATCCGCGTCGACAGTGATCGTCATGCGTGAGACTTCGGGCTTCTCGGTGCGGCCGACCGTCAGCGAGTCAATGTTAAATGCGCGGCGCCGAAACAGCGAGGCCACGCGCGTCAGCACGCCCGGTTTGTTTTCCACGTACACCACATAAGTGTTCAGCATATTTTCTCTACTCGTCAGCGGCGGTCTCAACAATCTTACTTGGCCGCCGGATCATCTCGTGCAATGACGCGCCCGCGGCGACCATGGGATACACGGTATCCTCTTGTTCCACCCGAAAATTGATGAGCACCGGCCCATCATGCTGGCGCGCCGACTGCACCGATGGCACAACCTGCGAGCGCTCTGTCACGGTCATGCTGCGAATTCCATAGGCCTCGCCGAGCTTGGCGAAGTCCGGGTTCAGCAGCGGGGTCGCGGCGTAATTGCACTCGTAGAAAAATTCCTGCCACTGCCGCACCATTCCGAGAAACCCGTTGTTGATGATGGCGATGTTCACCTTTAGTTTCTCCTGCACAATGGTCGCAAGTTCGCACAAGGTCATCTGGAAACCGCCATCGCCGACGACCACCCATACATCTGCTTCGGGCCGAGCGACTTTTGCTCCGATCCCCGCCGGCAGGGCGAAGCCCATCGTGCCCAATCCACCGGAAGTGATCAGGCTGCGGGGCTTCTCATGTTTGTAGTATTGCGCCTCCCACATCTGGTGCTGGCCTACGTCGGTGACCACGACGGTGTCGCCGTCGCGCGTTTCGCGCCAAAGATCGTTGATCACGTGCGCCGCGTAGAGATGCCCGCTGTCAGGAAGGTTTTGAATATCGCGCACCGCGGCGTCGCCCTTGAGTTTATCGATGGAATCCAGCCACTCGCTGCGGTCAATAGATTCGACGTGCGGAAGCAACTCGTGCAGAACTTCGCGCAGGTCGCCAACCAAGGGAACATCGACTTTGACGTTCTTGTTGATCTCCGCGGGATCGATCTCGATGTGAATCTTCTTGGCGTTGGAGGCGTACGTCTTCAGGTTGCCGGTCACGCGATCGTCGAAGCGCATGCCAAACGCCAGCAGCAGGTCCGCTTCCTGGATGGTGTGATTCACCCAAGCTTCGCCGTGCATGCCCATCATCCCGAGATTCAGGGGATGGGACGCCGGAAAGGCGCCCAGTCCCAGCAACGTGAGAGCGACAGGAATGCCCGCGCGCTCTGCAAATTCGCGGACTTCGTTCATTGCGCCGGAGATGATGATGCCGTGCCCCGCGAGGATCACAGGACGCTTTGAGTTATGAATTAACTCCAGCGCCTGCTCGTATTCCTTCCGGTCCGGCGACAAATCCGGGCGGTATCCCGGCAGCTGCGGCTTCGCCGCTTCCCAATCGAATTCGCAGGTCGACTGCTGCGCGTCTTTGGTGATGTCCACCAGCACAGGTCCGGGCCGGCCAGAGCGCGCCACATAAAACGCTTCCCGAATCGTGCGCGCCACTTCGCTCGCATGCGTCACCAGGTAATTGTGCTTGGTGATGGGCAGAGTGACGCCGGTGATGTCGGTCTCTTGAAATGCATCCGATCCGATCAGCTTGCTTCCTACCTGGCCGGTGATGCAGACGATAGGCGACGAATCGAGCATGGCAGTGGCGATCCCGGTGACCATGTTGGTGGCGCCGGGGCCCGAGGTGGCAACGGCGACTCCAACCTGCCCGCTGGCGCGCGCGTAGCCATCGGCCATGTGGGTCGCTCCCTGCTCGTGGCGGACCAGAATGTGGTGAATCTTGCTGCCCTTCAGGGCGTCGTAGGCGGGCAGAATGGCGCCGCCCGGATATCCGAACACGTGTTGCACGCCCTCGCGTTCCAGACATTCCCAAAGAATGCTGGCGCCGGTCATACTTTGTCGAGTCATGGATGCCATCCTTCATTGCTCCAAAAAAGCAAAACCCACCGAGCCAGCGTTTCTGGCGGGGCGGGATTCGGGAGCCTTCAAGATTTCTAGTCGCTCAGCTCACTGGTTCCCTCCACACCGGAGAGGGTACAACAACTTGTACCCTACAGAATACGACACGAATTCGGTGTAGATAGCGGTCACTCATAGTTCTATCAAGCGGTGCTGAGATGGTATCGAAGCCAGAGGCGAGGTGCAAGTGGAAAGTCGCTAGTTGTGCGGCAGCGCTTTCAAGGGCCGATCCGTCTGCCAGAGCTCGTACAGGTAGCCGTCTGGCCCGCGAAAGTAAACCCAGGATTCCGATTGGTCGCCCTCGACATCGGTGACGAACTCCAAGCTTCGCGACTCCAA
>Ga0307474_10001209_pt1 | contig 18817 bp, 16 predicted proteins | sample atmos_gasesECM1C_2_FD_203312 | JGI IMG/M metagenome (GOLD analysis project Ga0307474, IMG submission 203312) | Hardwood forest soil microbial communities from Morgan-Monroe State Forest, Indiana, United States - atmos_gasesECM1C_05 | ecosystem: Environmental > Terrestrial > Soil > Temperate... | reverse complement strand
ACGCGCAAACAGCGCCCGACCGCGCTGGCACGTTCGTGGTGATGGGTGTGGTGGCTGTGCTTAGCTTCCATATCCTGGTCAATGTCGGCATGGTGGTCGGTTTTATGCCGGTCACCGGAATACCTCTGCCGCTGATGAGTTATGGTGGGTCTTCCGTTCTGTTCATGTTCCTGGCGCTGGGGATGGTGATGAATGTTCGTATGCGCCGGTTTGTGAATTAGCTGGGTTCACCAAGATTGGGTGAACCGGCTAAGGGCCATGAAGTTCGAAGCGGAGTTTGAATGAGGAAGACGGTAGAGAGCAGTCGCTGCGCTGGTTAGGGGCAGCCCCTAAAAAATATCGATCGCCCTCGCGTAAAGGGGGCATTTCACCGGCCAGTCGAGCAATAGAAGGCCGGGTCAGGATTAAAGCAATAAAGCTGCTGGCAGGGAAACGGCCCCCCGACCCGAAAAGGTCTGAGAGTGCGGTCACAAATCCGGCAGACGAAAAGCGAATAGTGCAGAAGAGACCCAAACTTGTGCAGCGGATTCGGTCAGGGAGCAACCTCCCGGACCCCAGCCGTCCCCGATCCGGGGCCAGCATCGCGACGCTCGATCCTCCCGGTTCCTTCCTCGCTCCGCCCCGGTGAACCCCATCCGACTTTTTAAATGAGTCGGAATGGGACCGGAGTGCACATGAACAAAGAGTTGTTTGTTTCTTCCACGCCTCACGAGACTAAAGTGGGCATGGTGGAAGATGATCTCCTCGCGGAAATCTACCTCGAGCGCGAAAATGAATACACCTTAGCGGGGTCTATCTACAAAGGCCGTGTCACCCGAGTGCTGCCCGGGATGCAGTCCGCCTTCGTCGACATTGGGCTGGAGCGCGATGCCTTCCTCTACGTTTCCGACTTTATGGAGTTGGAGGAGCACGACGAGGATGTAACCGACATCGTGCCGGCCGGTCGCGGCGTGCAGGATATGCGTCCGCAACCGGCCCAGACTTACGCTGGGCAAGGAGTCGAAGGTGCGGATGGGGCAGAACTGGCGGGAACGCCTGAAGGCGCGTCCCGTGAGGAATTTGGCGGAGCCGAGGAACCGGGGGACGGCCAACCATCGATAACAGCCGCGGGTTCGGCGGATCCTTCCGCAACGGCAGGCAGAGATTCTCAAGAGCGCGAACGTGGAGGTTGGCGCGGACGCCGTCGCCGTCGCGGCGGACGGCGCGATGGACGCGGTGATGGCCGTGACCGGGTTGTAGAGCCGCGGGGGGCAGCGCCCGTGGTTGAGAGTGCGCCGGAGCCTCCCCCCGCGCTTACTCGTCCGGTGGAACCGCGGAGAAGCCAGCAGTTCGGACCGCCCGCCGGATACCAGCCGATCATCCTTCCAGGAGAATCAATTTCCAAGTACCGAGGATTAACCCAGCCCCCAGTGGCGCCCTCGCGCCCTCGCGGAGATCGGACATTTGAAGGTCGAACATCCGAGCCAGAATCGCAAGGTGATGCTGCCGCGCCTCTCGCCGCCACTTTCCCGGATGATGAACCGATCTTTGCCGCTCCCGTTGCTCATGAGCCCCTTGAACCGCATGACCATGCGCAGGCGGATCATGAAAAACCCATAGAGGCGGCCGCAACTTCGGTGGACTGGAACCGTGAATTTGCCCGTCAAGATGCCAAGGCTGCCGGTGATGTGCCGGTGGCTTTAGAGTTGAGCGTGCAGGAAATTTCGGAAGAAGAAGACGAGAGAGGATCTGTTCCCGAGATGTCCGACAACGCCGTCGCCACCGGTGAACAGGTCGTGGCTTTCGCCTCGCCTGGGACATTGGAAGAAGAGACGATCGATGAAGAGGAAGCGGACACCGTCCGCTACGAACAGGCGTCGGATGAAGGCTACGACGAGTTCGAAGAGGAGACGCGGGCTGCTGGTCACCAAGCTTCCGAGAGTAGTCCGCACGAGTTTTCTGAAGTGCGCGAGACCGTAGATGAGATTCATATGACTTCTTTAGCGGAGTCGGGTGCCGTCCCTGCGGGGGGCGCAGCCGAAACCGAGGAAGACTCCGAGGAACTGGAACTCGAGGAGGCACAGGCTCAGGCAGAAGCCTTGCTCGACGCGGAAGCGCGGGGCGCGGGCACGGTAGATGCGCGCGCTGAAGTTCGTGCTCCCGCGGCAACGGCCGGTTACACGCAGCGAGCACCGCGGCCGCGGCCCGGTTTCGACCGCCGGGGTGGCGGACGCCGGGGCGGTGGCGGTCGCCGCTTTCCACGTCGCGAAGCGCAAGAGGTTCCGAAGATCAGCGATCTGCTGAAGGAAGGCCAGGAAATTCTGGTGCAGATTGCGAAAGAGCCTATCGGCAAAAAGGGCGCGCGCATCACTAGCCATATCGCTCTGCCCGGACGGTTCCTGGTGTACATGCCGACCGTGAACCATACGGGAGTTTCGCGCAAAATCGCGTCCGATGAAGAGCGGCAGCGACTCAAGCGCATCGTGATGAGCGAGCGCGACAACGGACATGGCGGATTCATCGTTCGCACCGCGGCGCAGAGTGCGAGTGAAGAAGAATTGCGGGCGGACATTCGTTTCCTGAAAGGCCTGTGGAACGACATCAAGACGCGAGCCGAGGCGTCCAAACCTCCGGCGCTGATCTATCACGATCTCAACGTGGTTGAGCGAGTTCTGCGCGACCAGGTTACATCAGACTTTTCCGTGATCTGGGTCGATACGGAGCCGGAATATGAACGCATTCTGCGCTTCTTTAATCGCTTCCAGCCTGGCTTGGTGAAGCGCGTCAAGCTCTATACCAAAGAGACGCCGCTGTTTGAGCAGTTCGGCCTGGCTGAGGAAATGAACAAGGCGCTCAAGTCGAAAGTGTGGCTCAAGAGCGGTGGCTACATCGTGATCAATCAGACCGAGGCGCTGGTGGCCATCGACATCAACACCGGCAAGTACGTGGGCAAGACCTCGCGCCTCGAAGATACGATCGTCAAAACCAACGTGGACGCCATTAAAGAAATTGTGCGGCAGATTCGGCTGCGCGATCTCGGCGGCATCATCATCATCGACTTCATCGACATGGATGAGCGTCGCAACCGTCAGCGCGTGATGCAGGCGCTGGAAGAGGAGCTTCGCCATGACCGTGCTCCCTCGAAAGTTCTGCAGTTCAACGATTTCGGCCTGGTTGCAATTACCCGCAAACGGGTCAAGCAATCGCTGGAACGCACCATCGGCGCGCCTTGTCCCTATTGCCAATCTACCGGCTACGTGAAGTCCCTGACCACCGTGGTGAACGAAATCTACGTGGAGATGCGCAAGATCGCGAAACATCTGGAGCACGAAGATGTGATGCTGCGTGTGAATCCGGATGTAGCCAAGGAACTGAAGGGCAACAATGCTCGCCTGCTGAACGAGATGGAAGAGCTCACCAAGCGGACAATTATTGTAAAGAGCGATCCGGCGCTGCATCAGGAGCAGTTCGATATAAACTAGCTGTCAGCCGTCAGCTATCAGCGCCCATCTGGGACAGCCGCCCTCGGCTGTCCACGGGCGGAGCCTGGCTGCTGCCTCGCGCCACGGCAATCTATGCCGCCGGCTTTGAAAGGGCGCGGCTTCCAAACGCACCGCTGGGTCGGAATAGTCGGGAAGGGCACGGCTTTAAAGCCGTGCCGGCCAGGGCCAATAAAGACGTGGGCTTTAGCACGTGAGCGGCGTTTCACCCATCGGCGTGCGTTTTCGGGTGCCGATGACAACCACTTTGACGTTAGACAAAGCTGGACGCGTCGTCCTGCCGAAGCCGCGGTGCGGGATGAAATGCAACTCCGCGCAGGCGACTCGCCGGAACTGAAAAGCTCGCAAGACCCGCATTGTGCTTCGTGCGCGCAGGGGAGGAGTTGGGTTGCACAAGAAACAAGGAATCTGGGTCTTCGGCACCGGGGAGCCGATTTTGGCCGAATCCACAGATGAAGCGCTGCGCCAAATGCGCCGCGAAGTTAGGGCGGAGAGGTTCAAGACGGGTTAGTTGCGGCGTGTGCACTCAAAGAATCTGCAGACGATGCCGCCGGCGCTCTAGCTCCCGGGATGCGCCAGCGCCTTCAACGCCAGGTCTGAGCGGCCGCGCAGTTTCTGCACGGTTTCGTGGATGGCCTTCACCGAACCGGCATCGCTATTTTCGGCCATCTTTGCAACGCTTCCCGCGTCTTCCGTAGCGGAGCTCGCTATATCGAGCAAAACGACGAGTGCGTCCGCGTGAAGTTTCCACAGAGAAGACATGCTCTGACTGCGTTTGAGTTCTTCGAGTTCGGTGTTCACTCGCGCCACGCATGAAACCAGGCGGATCAGAGTACGAGCGACGTCGGCACGAAGGCTCTTCTCCTCAAGAAATCCGGCATTGTAGGCATCGGCCTCGGGCGCGGTCAGCGTCAGATTGAAAAAGCGCATGGGCACAATCTGTCGGTACTTGGGATCAGCCACGCGGACGAAGACTCGGATCGATTCCTCGACGCGTCGTAATTTGCCTTCCTCGGCTGAGATTTGCTGGGCGGTGATGGCAGGCGGTTGAAAAGCTTGAGCCGGCACGGGTACTTTCGCGGCGGCCGCGCGCGCGGCTTTAGCGGCAGTGGCAGTTCCACCCGATGCCGGCATGCCACGTCCGGCTGTGGGCGCGAGCAATGACTTTCTAATGGGCGGACGCCGGTCGAGTTCCTTTTTCAATTTCGAGACGCGCCGGAATTTTTCCAGTGCCCCGCCATAGTCGGCCGAGAGCATTTCCTTTTGCTCAATCGCGGCCACATGCTCGACCGTCACTTCCACTCCGTCGACTGTGCTCAGGATGCTACCGCCCATCTCGTCGAGGGCTTGCGCGAACTGTTTGATTTCACCCAGAGCCTTGGCGAATAGCTCATCAAACCGAGCGCCGAATGTAGCATTGTGGGCCGCCACGGTTGCCAGCACACCGGGATGATAGAACGAAGAATCCAGCCAGCGTTTTAATTCACGCACTCGCGAAACTATCCCGGAATCGATCAGGGAATTGAAATCACGATAGCGGGCAATCTCTTCGCGCAGAGGGTCGAAATTTCGAAGCAGCTGTACATGCTCTTCGGGAAGTGAGGGCACGTCGGTGTCGGCTAGAATTTCGATCAAAGCAATTTCAAATGGAGAAAGCGGCAACGAACCATCCAGCCCATAACCTTGCTGCTGCCATTGGCCGTGCACGCGGGGATGGCGATAGAGAAAAGTTGAAATCAGGTCGGTCTTGTCGCGGTTGATCTCGCTGGGTTCGCGGCGACGCACAAAGTAGCGAAGCAGGGCCTCGGCAACTTCCGAGTCGGTGTCTGGCGTCAGCGCTTGCCGCAACATCGCGGGATTGATGGCCATGTCAAGCACATGCAGCCAGCGATACATACGCGCTAGAGTTTCCGGAAGATCCCGATCGATATGTCGAAGCGCAAGTTCGTCCAGCCCGCTCGGGAGAGGAATCTCACCGCCGAGCAAATCCCGCAGCAGCTTCTGATAAAAACCCTGGACCGTTGCCAGGATTGCCAGCTCAAATTTAAGGTCCTCGGCCAAGAAACGCTCCGCGAGCGAGATTCTCCCTGTCGTTAGGGGGAATTCTTTACTGCTGTCCAAAGTAAAGACGAATGTTACTGCCGCCGCAAGTTACTTGCGGAGCGACACTGTTACGCACCGGCTTCGGCTTTCCCTAAGTGCATGGACTTCCGCGCGAGAGCGGCGCCCGGCAATTTCGGCCTGGCGCTTTTTTTGCGCAGCTTATAGGCAAGATAGGGGGAATTCCTCTCCTGGTGGCTATGCGCCCGGTCCTGAGCCCCCGCTCCCGGGGAGACGCCGAGGTTACTTCTTGAGCTGCTTCAGAATCTCACGCGCGGCGTTCGCCCCCGAGCCTCCCGTCAATCCGGCACCAGGATGCGTGCCACCACCACAAAGATAGAGGTTTTCGATCGGCGTGCGGTAGCGCGCCCAGTCGAGCAGCGGTCGCATCGTGAAGAATTGATCGAGCGCCAGATCGCCATGGAAGATTTGTCCGCCGGTTAATCCATAAACATCCTCCAGATCCTGCGGCGTGATGATCTCGTGCGTCATAATCATCTCGGGAAGACTAGGAGCGTACTGGGCCAGCGTTTGCACCACAGTTTGTCCGAGCGCTTTTCGCTGGTTCTCCCAATCGCCTTTCAGTTTGTAGGGCGCGTACTGCATGTAGATCGACATCACGTGCTTACCTTGGGGCGCAAGCGTGGGATCGGTAAGCGAGGGGATCGTGGCTTCGAGGTATGGCTGACGAGAGAAGTTGCCGTACTTGGCTTCATCGAAAGCGTGCTCAAGATAGTCGATCTCAGGCCCTATGTGGATACGTCCCTTAAGCGCACCGGCGTCCCCGTCTTTCAACGCGGTGAAAGACGGCAGGCCTGAGAGCGCCAGGTTAACTTTTGCGACCGTACCATTGCCCCGGTAGTGCCGCAGCTTCTGCACGAAGTCGGGAGAAAGATGAATGGGATCGGTCAGCTTGAGCAGCGTGCGTTTGGGATCGGCATTGGAGATGACGGCGCTGGCGCTGATTTCTTCGCCGGTGCCGAGCAGCACGCCTGTTGCTGCGCCATTCTTTACGCGGATCTCGATGACCTCGGCGGCGGTGCGAATCTCAGCCCCGGCCGCCTTCGCGGCGGTGGCCATGGCTTGCGTGAGCGCGCCCATTCCGCCTGCGGCGAACAACGCCGAGCCGGCAGGATGTAAATCGCCAGCGGCTCTAATCAGCAACTGCAGGCTGCTGCCCGCCGACCACGGTCCGAGAAACGTTCCGAAGATGCCACGAGCCGCGATCACCGCGCGCAATAGTTCCGTTTCGAAATACTCCGAGACCAAATCGGCCACCGCCATTGGACCCCAGCGCAAAACCCGGTACATATCTCTCTTGCCGAGGTTTCGCAGAGCCCGGCCGGTCTTGAGCATGCTCCACAGATCGCCGCCGCTGGGATGATCGATGTCGGGTGGGGTGGTAGCGAGAACTTCCGCGATTACTTCGCTGATTTTCCCCAGTGATTTCTCGAACTTAGGATATTTCTCTGCATCTTTTTCTGAGAATCGAGCGATTGCCTGCGCGGATTTGTCTGTGTCCTGATAAAGAGAAAGAGCCCGACCGTCTGGCGAGAGCGCGGTGACGCAAGTCTCAGGCGTGATGAATCTAACGCCCTGTTTTTCAAGCTGCATGTCTCGCAGGATGTCGGGCCGAATCGGGCCGGCGCTGTGCGCCAGCGTAGAGCAGTGAAAACCGGGATGAAATTCATCCGTGATCGCAGCGCCCCCGACCTGATCTCGACGTTCGAGAATCAGCGGCTTGAATCCCGCTTTGGCCAGGTAAAACGCGGTGACCAGCCCGTTGTGCCCGCCGCCGATGATGACGATGTCGCGCCGGCTGGATTTTGCCTCGGACATGTTATGCCGCTCCCTTGATGTCTTTCAAAATTTCCAGAGCGGCGAGGCGTCCCGGTGCGCCCATGATTCCGCCGCCGGGATGAGTTGCCGAGCCACACATATAAAGATTCCGAATGGGCGTGCGGAAGCGCGCATAGCCTGGCGCGGGACGCAAGAAGAAAAGTTGCTCGAGAGAGAGTTCACCCTGGAAGATGTTGCCTTCGCTCAATCCCCACTCGCGTTCGAGATCAAGGGGAGTGATCACTTGCCTGTTAAGAATGATGTCTTTGATGTTCGGGGCATACTCGGCAATCGTGTTGACGACAGTGTCGCCGAAGGCTTCTTTCTGATCATCCCAGTTCAAACCGGGGCGCAGTTTGTAGGGCGCATATTGGACGAAGCAGGAGAGCACGTGTTTGCCCGATGGCGCGACCGATGGGTCGGTGAGCGACGGGATGACCATATCAATGTAAGGATGGCGCGAGAAGTTGCCGTACTTGGCATCGTCGTAGGCGCGCTCCATGTATTCGACTGATGGTGAGATCGAGATCGCGCCACGAAGGTGTGCGCCCGGCCCCGGCATGCACTTGAAGTTCGGCAGCGCATCAAGGGCCATATTTACTTTTCCGGACGAGCCCCGGTATTTGAAGCGGTTAATGTCCTCGAGAAAGTCTGCGGGAAGATGTTCGGCTTCGATGAATTTGTTGAAAGTGAGTCTGGGATCGACACTGGAGGAAATTGTGTCGGCGCAGATTTCATCGCCATTGGCGAGCACGACTCCCTTGGCCTTGCCATCTTTGACTATGATTTTCGCGATGGCGGCTTGGGTGCGGATCTCGACGCCTGCTTCGCGCGCCGCATCGCCGATGGCGTTTGAAATTGCGCCGGTGCCGCCGCGCGCGAATCCCCAGGCACGGAACGCGCCATCAATTTCCCCCATGTAGTGATGGAGTAGAACGTAAGCCGTGCCCGGCGAGCGCACGCCGAGGAATGTGCCGATAATACCGGAGGCCGACATTGTTGCTTTGAGGACGTCGGTCTCGAACCACTGATCGAGAAAATCAATGGCGCTCATGGTCATGAGCTGGACCTGGTTGTACTTGTCGTTGCTGGACATGCCCTGGAAGCGGCGTCCGATGAAGAGCAGTTTCATCAGTTCGCGCGGGTTCAGCGTGTTGGGATCGGGCGGGACCATGCTGAGAATCGGCTTCACAAAGCGGCACATGGCTTGCATGGCTTTGCCGAATTCGTCGTAGGCTTCGGCGTCGACGCGGGAGTGGCGGGCGATCTCGCGGTGAGTCTTGCCGTGGTCATTCACGCGCCAGAGATAATCGCCGCTGGGCATGGGCGTGAAAGTTCCGTCGAGCGGGAGAATTTCCAGGCCGTGGCGCGGGAGATCGAGGTCGCGAATAATTTCCGGGCGCAGCAGCGACACCACATAGGAGCAGACGGAGAACTTGAAGCCGGGAAAGATCTCTTCCGTGCAGGCAGCGCCACCGAGAATGTGGCGGCGTTCGAGCACCAGGACTTTCTTTCCCGCGCGCGCCAGGTAGGCGGCGTTCACGAGTCCGTTGTGGCCGCCACCGATCACGATAACGTCGTAGGAATTAGCCATAAGCTCTTAGCCTTTAGCTGTTGCATGCTGGTTGAGGATGCGACCGAAGAAATAGTAGCGCAGTTTTCGCGTGCGAGTATTAGAGGCCGCTGGGAAGGACGCTCCAGTTGCGGAGGACGTTCGACAAGATCGGGATGATTGAGCGCATGGCAGGAGCCGAAGCGTCATTCTATCGGGAATGGGGAGTTTTGTCTGCAAGATTGCGGTGACCTACTTGGCTGGCTACGTTGATAGAAACAGAAAGGGATTTTCACAATGCGCCGACCATGCCTTGTAGTCCTGATGCTAAACACACTCACTCTCGGGAAGGATACCCCCAGCGACCATCGAGACTACGTGCCTGACAAGAAAACCGCGGAGCGGATCGCAGAGGCTGTTCTCCAAGCGCAATTTGGAGAGGTGCAGATCAAGACCCGAGGCCCGCTGCTTGTCGACGAGGCCGATAAGGACTTCTGGATCGTGCAGGCTTCCGGCGGGAAAAAGGCGATGCTCACGCCAGGCGGCGGACCTGCCGAATGGATCACTAGGCATTCTCGGTGCGTGAAAGTGATGGCGTACATAAAGTGATTTCTCAAGACGAGTCGTTGGTCCTCAAGTTTCTGGTGAACGCACCGACTGAACATCGTGCCAGGGTTGCTGCGCAGGTCCGCGGGTGCATATAATCCGGCTTCGAGCCAAATCTTTGTAAGAGGCCACTCCTTTGCCTATTGGAACCGCGTTTCACGAGCGAACCTTTCCGCTTTGCCAAAGCTTGAATTACCGCGAGTGGTCAGGTTACTACACGGTCAGCGTGTATGAAGTTCACCACGAGCATGAGTACAACGCCATCCGCAATGCGGCGGCGTTGATTGATATTTCTCCGCTCTACAAGTATTTGATCACCGGCAAAGACGCGACACGACTGGTGAACCGCGTGATCACGCGCGACATCAACAAGGTGAAAGTGGGGCAGGTCATTTACTGCTGCTGGTGCGATGAAGAGGGCAAGGTCATTGACGATGGAACGATTTCGCGGTTGGAGGAAAATGTTTATCGCTGGACGGCTGCTGACCCCAGCCTGCGCTGGTTCCGGCAGAACGGCCTGAATATGGATGTGCAGGTCGAGGATATCTCCGAAAAAGTTGCGGCGCTGGCTCTGCAGGGGCCGACCTCGGCGAAGCTGCTGAAGTCCGTGGCCGAAGCTGAAATCGCGAATCTGAAATATTTCCGCGTGACCCACGGCAACATCGCGGGCGTGCCGGTGGATATTTCACGCACTGGCTACACCGGCGATTTGGGATACGAAATCTGGGTGCCTCTAAAGGAGGCCAATGACGCAGTGAAAGTCTGGGATGCGCTGGCGGAAAAGGGCAAGCAGTTCGATCTGCACGCGGCGGGGATGTTGGCGCTGGATGTGGCGCGGGTGGAAGCTGGGCTCCTGCTGATTGAAGTCGACTACAGCAGTTCGAAGAAGGCGTTGATTCCGTCACAAAAATATTCGCCCTATGAACTGGGTTTCGCAAAGATGGTGCATCTCGAGAAAGAGAACTTTATTGGCAAGCGCGCGCTGGAGCAGGATGCTAGGAACGGGGTTTCGCGGCAACTGGTCGGCGTCGAAGTTGATTGGACCGATGTGGAAGCGCTCTATGAACGCTATGGCCTTACGCCTGCCGCGCCGAGCCAGGCTTCGCGGGTGGCTGTGCCTGTTTACTCCGGAGAAAAGCAGGTTGGCAAGGCTACGACTACGACTTGGTCACCGATCCTGAAAAAAATGATTGCCCTGGCCAGCGTGGAAACGGAGCATGCAAAACTCGGAACGCAACTGCAGATGGAAATTACGATTGAGGCCATTCGTTTGAAGACGAATGTAAAAGTGACCGGGCTACCGTTCTTTAATCCGCCGAGGAAGACGGCTTCGCAAGTGTAACTCCGGTCGATGTGGTTCGTCCTCCGACAGATGGTGAGGATTGTTCGAAGCCGCACAGGAGTAAACCCATGCGATCACAGGACAAAGCGATCTTCCTCGAAGCCGCACGCCAGTTTCAAATTTGGATTCTCGTGCGTCGAACGAACCAGGCGTCATTGGAATATGTGGGCCGGCCCGGATACACGCCGAAACGAATTGATTGCAAAGCGAAGACAGCCGACATCGATATTGCTCCTTACCGGCTCGCGGGATTAGTCGTGGATCCAGGCATCCATGCGAAAGCTTTCAAGCCGGGCAAGGCTGCAAAGGCCGCGGATTGCTGGGCTGCGATGAAGCCTCTGCTGGGACGAGCTTATAAGGTTGATACCGACATCAAAAGCAAGCACTATGGTTGCCTGCAACTGCAGGGATCTTATATTCACGGCGACTACGATCTCTACGACGTGATCGACATTGCCCAGGCCCATCGCAATCTGGCGGCGGTTGAAACCCTGCTGGGTCAGCCTCACCGTCGCGGGGCGAAAGTACTTACGGTGCAGAACTTCATCAATGCCCGCATTGGTTCCCCGATGATTCAGCACGGCGGCGAGGCCCAATATGCCGATCATTCCGAACAGTCGATCGATGCTTTCGGGCCCAACGGTGAGGACCTAACGATTCTCAACGAATTCAGCGTCCGCAGCTGGTACGAGAAACGCTTCGGCGGCCGCAAGGTGCTGGTGTAGTTCCCTCGTGCCAAGCATCACCGCGGGATGTATTCATCGAGCAGCGGGACCACGTCTGACGTGAAGGGAAGAAGCCGTAGCTCGGCAGCATCCGCTGTCTCTCCCCGAAGCATGTCCGCTGTGATCCGCACCAAAGCGCCGTCGCTGCGATTCATGCGAATCGCGTCTTTTACCAGATAAAATTTAGCCCAATATTCGCTGGCGACTCCGCGATCGTGGGCCCAATACCAGTAGAGCACCAACTTGCGCGCCGCACCTTTGGAGATGACATAGCGGTTCGCCGGAAACGAAGAATGGCCGGCCAGCGAAATCATAACGCGATCATTTTTTTCGGGAGTCCAGCCGGCGCCGGGTAGACAATTCTTGGGAGAGTGGATGGTATCTCCGGTGCGCTGGCTGGGAAAATAGGCCAGGAAAAGATCGACGTCCGGCAGCCTGGGATCCTGAGCTCGATAGTTGCGGACCAGAAAATCCCCGGCTCCAAGTACATCTAGAGTTTCCTTATCCAATGGAATGTCCTGGCCGCGCCAGTCGCCGAGTTGCGCGGGAAACGATGAAAGCGGCAAACGAGACGGAACGAGTTCGGTGCGTCCCCGAGCTTCCAGCAGAATTGCCGTCAGTGCGATGAGGCCAGCCGCGACCACGAAGCGCAACACGCCGAGTTGCTTCATGATTCGTCAACTTCCTCAGGCCAGATCATGCGAATCGTACGGTGCAGAAGATAAAGCATCACCAGGGATGCGACAAACATAAGCCAACCCTGGAACTCATGGAAAAATCCCTGCGCCTTATCCGGATCCCAGTATTGAACCAGCAATCCCGTGCCGACGACGCGCAAACTGTTGGCGGCGACGGCGATAGGAAGCGACGCCAGCGCTAACAGGACGCGCAAAGAAGTCTTGCGCTCCATCAGATAACCGTAGATCACGGCAAGCGTTGCGAGGGACATCAACGAACGAATGCCACTGCACGCGTCGGCTACCTCCAACCTCATCGCAGGAAGATTGATTATGTTGCCTTCGCGCAGAACGGGCACGCCGAACCATGGCAACGTACTGCTGGCCACTTTCGAAGCCAGCAGTTGCAGCGGAAAGGTAATCTGATTGAAGACGATGGCGGGAATGGGGATCATCAGTGCCAGGAAAGCCCAAGGAAAAAGAACTGCGCGAAAAAAGTCCCACCCGAGAAAGAGGACGACCAAACCAGCCAATACAATCATCAGCGAAAAGCGCGAGAGGAAGATCTCGGCGCCCATTTGACCGAGAATCAGTACGCACAATCCGAACCCCAATATCAAAACTCCGGACCACGAGGGGCGCAGCGTCGCGCCCGCCAGTCGGGTCCGCTGATGCCAAATCACGAAAGCGGCAAAGAGCGGAACAAAGAAACCGTGGGAGAAATTGGGATCGTGCCACCATTGTGATACCAGGTGCGAAAGCGTAGGAATATATAGCAACAGCAAAAGTCCACAGAGCGTGAGGGTTTGCCACACCGGGGGCCACGCCGGATTAGTGGCGGGTGCCGGGTGCGCAACTGGGGGCTCAGCTTGCAACACTTGGCTCAAGGACAGCCTCGGAACTTGCCGCTGGACATCCCCTAGCATAAGCGAAGTCAGGAACGCCCGCAATTATGACCGGGATACCGGGGGCGGGTCGGGCAAGGCAGATGGCGAATCTAAGCGGTCATAGCCGGTAGACCGATACGTAGGCCATTAAAGAGAAAGGATTTGGAGTATTTCCTCCTCCACAGATCGTAGCCGGATAGCTGACCATCGGATTACGGAAAACACTGTAAGCCATTCCGGACCTGGCGAGCGTAAGCTTTTTAAGCGGCAGCATGCAGTGGAGTGTCGGAATCTCTGGATGAACGTTCCAGTAAGGAGAGATAGCTATGAAAAGTAAGTTGGGGGTTCTCGTGTTCATTCTGTTATCGCTCGCCACCTTGGGACTTACGCAGGACCGTGGCCAGCCTTCGGCCAAGTCTCAAGACCGCATCACACGGGAGGTTCGCCACGAACTTCTCATGCTCCCCTATTTTGGTGTATTCGATTACATTGCTTTTAAAGTGGAAGGCAGCACAGTAACGCTGCTGGGCCAAGTTGTACGACCTTCGCTCAAGTCTGACGCTGAAAATGCGCTGAAGCACATCGAAGGCGTCGAGAAGGTGGATAACCAGATTGAGGTTCTACCCCCGTCGCCTATGGACGACGGTTTGAGGATTCGTTTATATCGCGAAATCTATGGCTATCCGGCTTTGGAGAAATATGCTCTGGGCGTGCAGAAGCCGATTCGCATCATCGTGAAAAGTGGACGCGTCTCACTGGAAGGCGTGGTCGACAACGAGGCGGATAAGAATTTGGCGGGCATTCGCGCCAACTCTGTTCCGGGGATCTTTCAGGTGACGAATAATCTGCAAGTAGTCCCATCGAAATAACCGTGACGGATTGAGATTAGAATCTTCAAGAATCGAAGGGGCGCGCGGCGGCGGAAGCGGATGCTGCCGCGCTAGTTCCCAGCTCCCAAGATTTCGCACATAGTTTCAGGCGCCTTTCCCGAAGGGATCCTCCAGCGAGTGGCTTTGCGGGGTGAACAACTCAGCGCCGTTTTCCGTAATGTGCATGTCGTCTTCAAGACGGATGCCGAATTCTCCGCGCATGTAGATGCCGGGTTCGTTGCTGGTGGTCATGTTGGCCGCAAGTTTGGTCGAGTTGCCTCGAACCAGATAAGGCCACTCATGGCCGTCCATGCCCATGCCATGACCAAGGCGATGGGCAAAGTATTTATAGTCGGGTCCGTAGCCGGCATCGATAATCACTTTTCGCGCCGCCGCGTCGACCGCGCCGCATTCTGTTCCGGGACGCGCTGCCAATAGTGCAGCCGCCTGCGCGCGGTGCACGATTTCGAAAACTTCCTTCATTTTGTTCCCGGTTTTTTCTGCCAGAGTGCCCAGCACAAACGTACGCGTGATGTCGGATTGATATCCTTCCACGGTACAACCATCGTCAATCATCACCATGGAACCTTCGCGGATCACTTGCGGAGTGCTCGATCCATGCGGGTAGGCCGTGTATTCATCCACTTCCACGCTGGCTTCGCCGGGGAAGCCCAACTGTCCATAAGCCGCTGCGATCAGATTCTCTACTTGCCTCTGCGTCATGCCCTCACGCAGCGCGTGATAGACCGCTTCGTAAGCCGAGAGGGTTACCTGGGCCGCCAGACGCATGAGTGCGATCTCGTGCGGGCTCTTGATCATTCGACACCCTGCAGTAACGGGCGTCGCGCTGGTCAGGGTGAGCTGCGGCGCGGCCTTGGCGATCCCATCGGCGAAGAAGAAGCGCACCGTTTCTTCGATCCCCAACTTGCCCGAAGCCATGCTACGTTCTTTGAGGCCTTGCGCAACCAGACGATAGGGGCTCTCGTCCTCCTGCCACGTGCGTAGATCGGAGCGCTCACCATCGGGCGCGTTCGCGATCTGCTCACGCGCGCGGTCTTCTTCGAACGCCGGGCAGACATAGAACGCCGAGCCTTTCGCGGGCAGCACGAAAGCAAACATGCGCTCGCCGCCCCACCAGCGAATTCCGGTGAAGTAATTAAGCGAGGTGCCGGACATGAGCACTACGGCGTCGAGTGCATTCTCCCTCATCAGTTGGAGTGCGCGCTCCAGTCGTTCGCGGCGTTCTTCTCGTGTAATGGGAGTGGCTTCACTCTTTCGTGACTTCAAGCGCGCCAGAGACGGCGGCAGGGAAGCCCCAGGCTTTTCGTTGGTTGGCGTTTGGGCGGCCGCGAGAGGCAGAGACAATGCGGCGATTCCAGCCCCCAGCCCACCTACCTCAAGAAAATGCCGCCGCGAAATCATAAAGCCTCCAGACGCGAAAATGACAACTCGTCATTATAGGGGTAAGGTGTTGCCAGGAACTTCAGCATGGAAGCTGGTTTTCAGTGCGCGGGATGCGGCGAGTGGAATATCACCGCGGTCGATGATTCGGCGGGACGCCGGCAAACGTATGTTGAGGATTGTCAGGTCTGCTGCAAGCCCAACGTGCTGCATGTGGAATTCGATGCGTCGTCGCAGGAATTCTTCATCACGACTAATCTTGAGTGATACGGCCTTCGGCTCGATTTTAGAAAGACGGAGCGAGTTGCTTCTCAACGACTATTCCCGGTTGTTCGGGTTATAGTTAGCGTGCAGATCCAGAGAGGAACAGCAATGGCAGCCAGCTATACAGGCGGTGGACGGATGGTCGCGCACAACATGGTCACCACTCAGTTTGAACTGGATGGCTTTCGCGTGACGCGGACGCTTGGAGTTGTACGCGGCATTGTGGTGCGCTCGCGCTCGATCTTCGGAACAATCGGCGCCGGATTACAGACGCTGGTGGGCGGTAACATCACGCTGCTTACTAATTTGTGTGAAAAGACTCGCGCTGAAGCCTTTGATCTGATGCTTGTGCATGCCGCCGAACTGGGCGGCAACGCCGTCGTCGGCGCTCGCTACGACGCAACCGAAGTGATGCAGGGTGTCACCGAAGTGCTAGCCTATGGCACCGCGGTCTTCGTCGAACCGGCAAAGTAGAGGATCTCGCGCCTTGCCGCGCCGCAATTTCGAGAGCCACCGAGAAGGGTTAGCACGGCGTTTTCCCGAAACAAAGTAGCTTTTCGGCGCTTCCGTCTTCTTGCTGGTTACTGAGCCTGCTGAGGTATAGTCGTCGGATCATGAAACTCGCGTGCGTTGTGCTTCTTACTCTGACCTTCTGCAGCAGTGCCGCGCTTGGCCGGGCGCCCTCCTACAAATATAAGCGCTTGGGCAGCGACCTGGATGCGCAGACCCGTGCCGAGCCTGGAATTGCCCTGATGGGCGGCGGAAGCGATCTGGATGACGCGTTCCGCTGGCTCTGTGGCAAGGCCAACGGCGGGGACTTTCTGATCTTGCGCGCGCAAGGCAAGGACGATTACAACCGCTATGTCAACAAACTATGCCAGATGAACTCCGTAGCGACGCTGGTCATTCCCAATCGCAAAGCGGCGGACGAGCCACGCGTAGCGCAGATCATCAGGCAGGCAACCGTGATTTTCATTGCCGGCGGCGACCAGTCACGTTACGTCGACTTCTGGAAGGGAACTCCGCTGCAAGAGGCGCTCAACGCTCACGTGACTGCGGGTAAGCCGGTGGGAGGAAGCAGCGCAGGGCTGGCGGTCCTGGGGCAGTTTGTTTACGGTGCTCTGGACAACAAGTCGAATGACGCGGATCTTGCGTCGCGCGAAGTGTTGGCCGATCCCTACGCCAAACGCGTAACGCTGGTGCGTGATTTCCTGAAGGTGCCCGGCTTCGACAACACGGTCGTGGACAGTCATTTCGCAAAGCGCGACCGTATGGGACGAAGCCTCGGATTTCTGGCGAGGATTGTGGCGGATGGCTGGTCGAAGGCACCGCGCGAAATTGCTCTCGACGAAAAATCTGCCCTGCTGGTGGAAGTGGACGGTCGAGCCAAAGTGGTGGGTACGGGCATGGGGGCTTACTTTCTGCAGCTCACGGACCCGCCGGAAGTATGCAAGCAGGGCCAGCCATTGACCCTGCGCAACGTGTCCGCCTATCACGCCCCCACTGGAGCCGGATTTGACGTCCGTGGCTGGAATGGCCACGGTGGCGAGGCTTACACGATCTCGGTGGAGGCAGGACAGATTCACACCAGCCGTGCGGAGAATGCGGTCTACTGAGAGGTCTAGCCGCTCCGCACCGTCGATTATGGCAGCGTCAATTGTGAAAGAAGTGTAGGAAGTATCATCTGGCGCTCAGCGAAAGCGCGGCGCATCTGACGCTCGATGACGAGAGAATCAACGAGTGTGCCCAGAAGTCCGAATCCAACTTCATATTCAATGATGTCGCGGACTAGCGTGCCGCTTCGGGTATTCCTCGCCTCCGGCAGAAATTCGTGTCGGTGATGCCAGCGCTTGAAAGGTCCCTTCTGCTGCACGTCGGCGAAGTATTGGTTCCATTCGAATTCGGTGATAGCCGCAATCCACTGCCGGCGTATGGGCAAGAATTTGAATGGACGAAAAGATGTTGTGATAGTCGAACCCATTCCAGCCGCACGTCGATTGGACGGCTCGTCCTCAGCTGGCGAGAGGGGAGGCGCGATAAGTTGGAGGCGGTCAATCCGAGTCTGTGTCTCCGCAGGCATTAGCCGCGGCAGATTCTCGGGGTTCGAGAAGAACGCGAAAACTCGGGTGATCGGGAAGGGAACCCAGTCGGCAAATTGCAGTCGCCGTGTCATGCTCGTAGCTGGAACGCTTGCCTCAGCAGCCCCAAATCCGCGATTTGCACACTGGAGTGCCCGACTGGCGCAGAGTGCAAGAAAAATCGAAGCGAATGGATAGCGAAGGAATCTAAAGCGTCAACCACAACATCTTGTGGTCGCATTTCTGGTTAACCACAGGCCATCGTACTTTGCCAAATCTGCACTTTAGTAACATCGAGACCTTCAAGTTTGCTCTTGACAATCAATGACTTACAGCTAAGATGTGGGAGAAAGTGGTACAGAGTGGTTAAGTAGATCGAGATCGTGGGACGGGAAGCGGAAAACGAGGAGCCGGTGGAAATCCGACCCAAAAGCACGGTAAACAACCCGAACCGACCGAGTTTGATCAGACTTTGTGCCGTTTTTAGCTCCTTCGACCCAGGTTTTACACATGTTTCGCGGCAATCACCCAACTCGCGTCGACGAAAAGGGACGGTTGAAGGTCCCGGCCGAGTTCAAGCGGGTAATCGACGAGAAGTATGGACAGCAATACTACATCACAAGTCTCGATGGGAAGGTTGCTCAAGTGTATCCCTTCGAAGAATGGGAGCGGATCGAGCAGAAGTTGGCCGGGCTCTCCACTTTCAATCCGACGAAGAAAAAGTTTCTGGACAGGGTGAATTACTACGGGCAGATGGTGGAGATGGATGGGCAAGGCCGGCTCTTGATCCCGCAGTTGTTGCGGGAAGCAGCGCAGATCAAAGGCGAGGTTGCGGTTACCGGCAATCTAACCCACCTGATTGTGCGCAACTTGGATTCGTATCGCAAACAGGTCGAGGAAGAAAAGTTCACGCCTGACGATGAGAAGACGCTCGACGAATTGGGCATCTAGTGGGCGAGGGTTCAACAGACACCCCTCAGGGGGTTGGGCATGGTGGT
>Ga0307474_10001208_pt1 | contig 18839 bp, 15 predicted proteins | sample atmos_gasesECM1C_2_FD_203312 | JGI IMG/M metagenome (GOLD analysis project Ga0307474, IMG submission 203312) | Hardwood forest soil microbial communities from Morgan-Monroe State Forest, Indiana, United States - atmos_gasesECM1C_05 | ecosystem: Environmental > Terrestrial > Soil > Temperate... | reverse complement strand
ACGGCGACGTTGCAGCATTGCCCGGCGAGCGAAGTGCCGCCGCCGCGGCAGAGCAGGGGCGCGCCGAATTCGCGGCAGAGGGCGACGGTGGCTTCGACGTCGGCGGAGTCGCGAGGAAACACGACGCCGATCGGGACCTGGCGATAGTTGGACCCATCGGTCGCATAGAGAGCACGGGTACTGGCGTCGAAGCGAACGTCCCCGCGGATTTTGTTGCGCACGGCTTCGGAAAGAGCGAGGGCGTCGACCCGGGCGAATTTCGAGGCTTGAGCAAGTTGGATGAGGGGATCGGGCATCGCGCGCGAGTATACCGCAGAAGCGAGCGGCTTTTCTGCGCTGGAGAGAAACCAAAACTGGGAGCTGAAGCCCCTTTCCCTCCCTTAACGCGGCGCTAAGGCGTTCTTCCTCAGATGGCGCTAGCTCCAGGGTCGGGTGGCGTAGTCGGACATGGTCAGGCCTAGCAATAGAAGTAAGAAGAACAGCGCTGCGATGACCACTAGTTTGGTGAGTTTTTCGCTGGCATGGTAGACGTGCATGAAGAAGAGCGCGACGAGGGTAGCTTTCGCGGTGGCGATGCCGAGCGCTACGGCAGCGTTGAAGCGGCCCAGGTCGAGCGTCGCGGCGTAGACGGTGAGGCCGGTGCCGATTAGCAAGGCGATCCAGACGGCGAAATAAGTCTTTAATGGTGACGAGGACGAGTGCAACGACGATGTTGAGTGTGCTGACATAAGGATCTCAGGGGTGGCGGTCGATCAGGTAGAGCAACGGGAATAAATAAATCCAGATGAGGTCGACGAAGTGCCAGTAGAGCCCGCCGATCTCGATCGGGGTGTGGTATTCGGGCGTGAAGCGGCCTTTCCATGCCGCGTACAAGAGCCACGCGAAGATGCCGAGACCGATGATCATGTGCAGCGCGTGGAGGCCGGTCATGACGAAGTACAGGGAGAAAAATATTTCGGCGTGGCGCGGGTTGGCGAATTGGCCGGGATGTCCGGGAACCGGTTCGTTCTCAAAGCTGAAGGACGCGCCGGGAACATGATGCTCAACGAACTTGTCTCGATATTCGATGCCCTTGATCCCCAGGAAAACCACACCGAGCAGCATGGTGGCGATCAGGCTGAGGATGAGGAGCGTGCGGCGGGCGGTCTGCGCAGCCCAGACGGCCAGGACAACGGTAAGACTGCTGCAGATGAGCACTGCGGTGTTGGTGGCGCCGAGGGCCATGTTGATGGATTTGCTGGCGGCGGCAAAGTCGGGGAAATACCAGCGGCGGTAGATGAGGTAAGCGCAGAATAGTCCGCCGAAGAACATGACTTCGGTGGCGAGAAAGACCCACATGCCGAGGCTGGAGGAATCGCGCTGCTGCTCGGCATTAGCGAAGTGATGAAGCAGCTCGGGATGATGCTCTTCTTCGTGATGAAGTCCGACTAGAGTGCTATCCGGCAACGGGGACCTCCTGCGCATGGGAAGGTGCGTCGAGTTCTTCGTAGTTGTAGGCTTCCCAGGTAACGACGGGCTCCTCATCGAAATTGAAGGTCGGCGGCGGGGAAGTGGTCATCCATTCGAGGCCTGCGGCGTTCCACGGATTGTCGGAGGCAGGCTTGCCGTAACGCATGGACCAGAGGAAATACACCATCGGCAACAGGTAGCCGACACCGAGGACGGTTGCGCCGGCCGTAGAGAGAACGTTGAGCACCTGAAATTCCGGCATGTGGCTGTAATCGTAATAGCGCCGCGGCATCCCCATGTAGCCGAGAAGGAATTGCGGGAAGAATGTGAGATTGAAGCCGATGAAGACGATCAGGGCGGCGAGGCGCGCCCAACCTTCAGGATAGAGGCGTCCGGAAATTTTTGGCCACCAGAAGTGCATGCCTCCGAGGTATCCCATGACCGCGCCTCCGACCATGATGTAGTGGAAGTGGGCTACCACGAAATAAGTGTCGGTGACGTGCACGTCGATGCCCAGAGCCGCGAGGAACAGTCCGGTGAGTCCGCCGATGGTGAAGAGTCCGAGGAAGCCAAAGGCATAGAGCATCGGGGCGTCGTAGTGAATGGATCCCTTGTAGAGGGTGGCCGTCCAGTTGAAGACTTTGATGGCGGAAGGCACAGCGACGGCGTAGCTCAACAGGGAAAAGACGAGAGCGGCATAGACCGACGTTCCGGCGACAAACATGTGGTGCGCCCAGACTAGAAAGCCGAAGACGGCGATGGCGATTGATGAGAAGGCGACGAAGCTGTATCCAAAAATGCGCTTTCGCGAGAAACAGGCAATGATCTCGGTGATGACGCCCATCGCTGGGAGAATCATGATGTAGACGGCGGGATGGGAATAGAACCAGAACAGATGTTGGAAGAGGACCGGATCGCCGCCAAGTTTGGGATCGAAGATGCCAAGGTGCAGGGCGCGTTCGGCGACCACCAACGTCAGAGTGATGGCGAGGACCGGCGTCCCCAGAAGCTGAATGATGCTGGTTGCATAATGCGCCCAGATGAACAGGGGCAGACGCGACCAGGTCATGCCGGGGGCGCGCATGCGGTGGATGGTGACGACGAAGTTCAGGCCCGTGAGGATGGAAGAGAATCCGGCGACGAAGACTGCGAGTCCGGCTTCAACGACCTTCGTGTTACTAAAGTTCGTGCTGAACGGAGCGTAGAAAGTCCAACCGGTATCGACCCCGCCGGTCAGCATGCAGTGCACCATCATCACGCCGCCGATGATGTAGAGATACCAGCTCAGCAGGTTAATGCGGGGAAAGGCGAGATCCTTGGCCCCGATCATCATGGGTACCAGGAAATTCCCAAGCACAGCAGGGATGGAAGGAACCAGAAAGAAGAAGACCATCACGATCCCATGCATGGAGAAGAGCTTGTTGTAGGTATCGGCCTGTACAAGGTCGCCCGCGGGAGTGAGCAGTTCGAGGCGAATGAGCAGCGCAAAGAAGCCGCCGATAAAAAAGAAGAACGTGATCGAGATGAGATAGAGCAGCGCGATGCGCTTATGGTCCGTCGTGAGCAGCCACGACCAGACGCCATACTCCTTGTTCAGGTAGTTTTCACGTTCAACGGGTTGAGGGATCGCAATCTCCATACTCATTGCACCTGACTTCCATTCACTTGAACTCTTGCCGAAGTTGTCGGCGTCGCCGCACTGGCGCTGGCTTTGGCGCCCTCTCCTGGCTTGGTTTTGGAAATTGATTTGATGTACGCCACCAGCGCGTTCACCTGTTCTTCGCTGACTAGTCCTTGAAACGTAGGCATGATTGGCTGGAAGCCTTTCACACGCTTCGCGCCCGGATCTAGAATGCACTCGCGCAGATAATTCTCGTCAGCAGTAACGGTGCGACCGTCTTCAAGTTGGACTGGCTTGCCGAAAACTCCCTGCAGATTCGGGCCCCGTCCCTGCGCGTCGGTGCGGTGGCAAGTGGCGCATCCGAGTTCAGCAAAAACCTTCTCGCCGGTTGCTGAAAGCGGACCCGTAGATCCGCCGTTCATCCAGGCTTCGTATTGCGCGGGTTCCTGTACCACGATGTCGCCGACCATGCCGGAGTGCTGGGTTCCGCAGTATTCGGCGCAGAATAAATGATAGACGCCGGGCTTGGTGGCGCGGAACCATTCGACTGTATAGCGGCCCGGCAGAACGTCCTGCTTGATGCGGAAAGCCGGGATGTAGAAGCTGTGGATCACGTCCTGCGAAGTCATAATCAGTTTGACGTCGCGTCCGACCGGCACGTGCAGTTCATTGATTTCGCGCTGGCCTTCGGCGTGCTCGAGCTTCCACATCCATTGTTTAGCGACGACGTAGACTTCGGTAGAGTCCGCGGGCGGAGTGCGCTCTTTGAAATAGACGATTGCGCCCCAGGCGAAGATGACCATGAAGATCAGGAAGGGGATTGCGCTCCATGTGATTTCGAGCGGAGTGGAGCCTTCGATCTGCTCAGCGCGCACGCCGGGACGGTGGCGGAAGCGTGCGGCAAAGAATACGAGGCAGACGAAAATCAGCAGCGTCATCAAGCCCGTGACGACGAGCAGGAAGATGTAGAGCGCGTCCACGCGTTGCGCCATGGTGGAGGCCTGCTGCGGCCACAATGGAAAATTATTGAGCATACCGTGTCTTCGTCGCCGTATTTCTCGCTAAAGCCTTCTGGGTTGCTGCGCGGTCGAGCCGCCACAAGATGAAAAGTAAACCGCCGAGCAGAAGTACGGTTGCGACGGCCGCGAGGCGCAGAATGTTTGCCACCATCGCGCCATATTTTCCGGTCTCGGGATTGTAGTGATAACAGTAGAGCAGTACTGCATCGACTGCGTTGCCGATCTTGCCCTGTGACGCCTCAACCAGGCCCATGCGTAAATCTTTGGGCGGAAAATCCACACCGTAGAAATAACGCGAGATGCGGCCTTGCGGCGTGAGCACCATGATCGCCGTGGCATGCGCATACTGATTGCTCTTTTCATCGTACTGATACTGGAAGCCGACGGCCTTAGTGAGCGCGTTGATCGACTCGGGCTGCCCGGTGAGGAAATGCCAGCCTGAAGCGGCGCTGGGGCGGCCGTAGCGTTTTACGTACTCGATTTTTTTGGCGGCAGCCATCGCGGGCGTTTCGCGCGGATCGAAGCTGACCGTCACTACGTCAAACTCGTTGCCCACGTCGAACTTAATGAGCCGCATGGCGCTAGCGAGTCCGGCAAGAGCCTCGCCGCACAGCATGGTGCAGTTGTAATAAACCAGATTGAGGATCAGCGGCTTGCGGCCGAAGTAATCTCCCAGCTTGACGGTATTGCCGGTCGAGTCGCGGAACGTGACATCCGGCGGCACTTGAGCATCGAGGTGCTGCTCGATGCCGACGTTCTCGAGGCGCGGCGGGCGTGTGTTCGCAGGTGGCGACATCATTCCGCTGTTGATCTGCGCGGGAGCGGAGACGACGAGCAGAGCGATAGCGAGCGTAAGCCTGACGGCGGAAATCGAATTGGGTTGATTACGGCTCAATGCTTTGGGTCCCTCTTGGTTTCCGTCTTTGCAGAAGCGACATCATCGGATGCCGCTAGCGAACGTACTGGAAGCCCACGTTGCACGAGTAAATCCATGGCGCGCTCGATGGGGATGTGAACCGTCCCCGCTTTTTCGTCCACCCAGCCGTAGGTGTAAAGCGTTCTCTCTTCGTTCATGCGGATGTTATTTAGCTGGCCGCGCTCGTCTTCTTCGAGCTTCGGGTTGGGGAAAGTGGCCTGCGGATATCCGGGAACAACGTGGCGCGTATCCGTGGCAATGTTGGTGACCAGCGGATTTACTTCCGGCTGCGAGCTTTTCTCGCGGTGATCCAGATAAGCATAGATACCTCTGAGACCGAAGAGACAAAGGATCGTCACCACGCACAGAGTGAACAGGAAATAGAAAATGCCGGAGGGCGTCAGATCCCGACGCTCGTAGTCTCCGTGGCTCGGAGTTCCGTGTTTGAAATCGTCAGTCATTTTCTCGCGCTGAGTGCTGTCCTCCAGCGGCTAAAGCCGTGCCTTCCTAAAACAAAACAGCGAAAATGCTCCTCTATGCCGCTCATGGTGTTCCCTGCGAGTGAATATGATGGTGGGGTTGCAGGACTTCGTGTGCATCCTGGTCGTAGGCCGGAATCAGGGGCAGCGAGGCCAGGTTACGGAAAAAATACCAGAGCCAGATTCCGCCGATAGCGACTGGTACGACGATGTCGGCGACGGTCACGGCCAGAGTCTTCGAGAAATTCGGCTCGATGATCCAAAACAGATCGAGGTAGCGGATCAGCATTAGCCAGACCGCTAGCCAGACCAGGCGGCGAATGTCGCGCTTGAAGGGGCGCGAGAGCAATATGACGAAAGGGACAACGAAGCCGAGGAGAGCCAAAGTCAAGCCGATCGATCCCCAACCACCATCAATGCGGCGCAAATAAAAAGTGATTTCCGCGGGCAGATTGCCGGCCCAGATGATGAGCCATTGAGAAAAATTGAAATACGCCCAGACCATGGTAAAGGCGAGCATCCACTTGCCGTGGTCGTGGACAAAATCGTGCGTCAACAACTCGGACATAGGTTTGTAGTTGAAAAGGATGCGCTCAACCACCACCGCGAAGCACATGGCGCTGAGCACTTCGCCAATGAGGATAATCAGCCCGAAGATCGTGGAGATCCAACTGGGATCGAGCGACATGATCCAGTCGATGGCGGCAAAGGAGATGGTGAATCCGTAGAGGATCAGGCCTGGGCCGCTGACAGCCTTGAAGCGTCCGCTGTTGTCGGGGGCGCTGGGGCTGTCGGTTTCTTTCGACCATTTCGAAAGCAGGAACGAGAGAACATTCCAGACCGCGAAATAAAAGATGGCCCGGATGACGAAGCCGTTGACGGTGAGATACGTCTGCGTGATTTGTTCGAGGTGCTCGCGGAGGTGCTTGTCTTCGATGTTGCCGAGTGGTTGCGCCCAGAGGTAGAGGCGGTGAATTCCGAAAATGACTGGAATGAATAGAACTGCCAGCAGCGGCACAGTACGCATGGCCGCACCCAGGATGCGACGGATGACGGTGCCCCAGCCGCCGCCGGTGAGATGACGGATCATGAGGATGGCCATGGAACCGAGCGCGACACCGAGCCAGCACATGAAGCCCAGCAAGTAGGCGCGAAAGAATTCGTCGGGACGGATGAAGGCCAGGGCCGCGGAGATCACCGCGAATACGATACCGATGACGAGCGAGCGCTGCGAGATTTTTCGGATGACCTCGGGCACCGTCAAATCAAGATGTATCGCGGTCGCGGCGCTCATTGGTGGTCTTCCTTGTTGGATTCAGACTTGTTGGCTTCGGACGACGAAGACGTTGCGGTGTCAATCACCGGCAGGGTCGCACCGGAGCCGGGCTGGCCGAAGAAGCGCGGCGCGTCCGATGGGAATGCTTGTCCTGCGGGAACGTCTGCCTTGGTAGCGTTCTGACTGAGTTGGAGCGCACGGACGTAGGCCACGATATTCCAGCGATCGCGCGGCGGAATCTGCGAAGCGTAGTCGGGCATGGTGCCGAAACCGCTTGTGATCACATCGTAGAAATATCCCAGCGGGGCTTTCTGCAGCCGCTCAGTGTGATACGACGGCGGCTTGCGCGCAAAGCCGCGCGACGGAATGAACCCGTTGCCGTCGCCCAGGCGCGAGTGGCACGGCGCACAATAAATGTTGTAGCGCTCGCGTCCGCGAACGAGAACTTCCTTGGTCACGGGGAACGGCATGAGGTTGCCGGGATTATTGCCGATCTTGCCAGTATAAAAATATGTATCGTCGCGCAACTGTCCGCGCGCCACTGTGCCTTCGACTGGTGGGCGCTCGGAGCGCTGGTCGGCGAAGAAGTCGCTGCGCGACAGCGGGTTTTGCCTGGGCTGCACGTGCATGTCGATGCGGCAGGCGGACGACAGGGCAAGCAAGACCAGCAGGGACGCACAGGAAACCGCTGCCGAGCTCCGCTCGGCTGGACGGGCGAATGCGCCCGTCCCCACATGGACATTGCCGCCAGCGTCATCGGCTTTCACGAGTTTGCGGAGATGCAGCATTTAGCTGGGAACCTCCGAAATCGAGCGCGGATTGAAAGCTGCCAAAAAATCGCGCGTGCCTGCCGGCTCATATTTTTTGTCGGTCGAGAACACAATCAGAAAGAAGCGGTCTTTCGACGCTGACGAAAAGCGCGGTACATTGAACACGGGATGGTATGGCATGGGCAGGCCGTTCAGGGCCAACATGCCAAACACCGCCGAGATTCCCGCGAAGAGAATCGTCATTTCGAAGGTAATGACAATGAATGCTGGCCAGGAATGATAAGGCTTGCCGCCAATGTTGAGCGGATAGTCGACGGCCGCCATCCAGTACTGCATCAGGTAGCCGGTACATCCACCAATAATGCCGCCAATCAAAACGACCAGCGGAACCTCGTCGTGGTAAAAACCAATCTCTTCCGCCAGACCCTCAATCGGGAACGGGCTGTAGGCGTCGATCTTCTGATAGCCGGCTTCATGCGTCTTGCGAGCTGCATCGACCAGCGCCTGCGCCGAATCGAACTCCGCCATCATGCCGTAGATGCGCTCGCGCTTCATTCCTTCACCTCGGCTTCAGGCAGCAAGGTGCGCATTTCAAAAATCGAAATGGCAGGCAGGATGCGCAGGAACAAGAACATCAGCATCAGGAACATGCCGATGGTGCCAATGTAGGTCATCCAGTCCCAGCGCGTGGGGTAATACATTCCCCATGAAGAAGTGAGGAAGTCGCGGTGCAGGCTGACGACGACGATGATGAAGCGCTCCAGCCACATGCCGACCAGAATCACGCCGGAGACAAAGAATAGCGCAATGGGGCTGGTGCGCAGCTTGCGAATCCACAGGACCTGCGGAATAAAAATATTGCAGATGAGCAGCGCCCAGTAAGGGACGGCGTACGGCCCATGCAGACGATTCCAGATCGTAAAGGCGTCGTAGCGGTCGCCGCTGTACCAACCCATGAATGCTTCAATGCCGTATCCATAGGCGACGATCAATCCCGTGGCGAGCATTACCTTGGCCGCGTTCTGCAGATGGAGTTCGGTGATGAAATCTTCGAGGCCGTAAATCTTGCGGATTGGAATCGCGAGCATCAGCACCATGGCGAATCCGGAGTAGATAGCGCCGGCTACGAAATACGGCGGAAAGATCGTGGTATGCCATCCCGGAACGATGCCGACTGCGAAATCAAAACTAACGACCGTGTGGACGGAAAGCACCAGCGGCGTGGCTAATCCGGCCAAGAGTAGATATGCGGTTTCGTAGCGGTGCCAGTGGCGCGCCGAGCCGCGCCAGCCCATGGAGAGCATTCCATAGATGATCTTAGCGGCGGGATGAGTGGCTCGATCGCGCAACGTGGCGAGATCAGGGATAAGTCCGATGAACCAGAAGAGCGCCGAGATGGTTGCGTAGGTTGAGACAGCGAAGACGTCCCACATGAGCGGGCTGCGGAATTGCGGCCACACGCCCATGGTGCTGGGATAAGGAAACAGCCAGTACGCCAGCCACGGACGACCGACGTGAATGGCAGGGAAAATTCCGGCGCAGGCCACGGCGAACAGCGTCATGGCCTCGGCGAAGCGGTTGATGGAATTGCGCCACTGCTGCCGCAACAGAAGAAGGATGGCCGAGATGAGCGTTCCGGCGTGGCCGATTCCGATCCACCATACGAAGTTGACGATGGCGAAGCCCCAGCCGATGGGAATGGTCACTCCCCAGATGCCGATGCCTTTCAGGACGAGATAGCCGATGGCGTAGAGCAGCATCATCGTCAGCATGAAGCAGACGCCGAAGCCTATGAACCAGCCATTCGAAGCCGGACGGGTCAGCACGATTGAGCTGATTTTTTCCGTGACTGTGCCGAAGGTGTGGCCCGGCTCGATCACCGGCGTCTCTTGCGCGTTCACCGTCATTTTGTATTGCTCGTTCATGCGCTCTATCGGGGACTAAAACCCTTGTCTGTAAATCAGCCTTAAGGGCGCGCCTGAAGGCGCGCGTTTTCAAATCCTAAGCTCACGATTTCAAATCCGGATTCGGGTTTCTAACTTCCGCCAGATACGTCGTGCGCGGTCGCGTATTCAGTTCGCCCAGCAGGCTGTAGTTGCGGGCCTGCGCTTTTAGTTTTGAAACTTTGCTGTTTGGGTCGTTGATGTTACCGAAGATAATCGCGCCTGCGGGACAGGACTGTTGGCAGGCGGTCTGCAGCTCGTCTCCGACTTTTATCTGTTTGCCTTCGCGAACGGAGGCGGTTTCGGCGTCAATTTTGTGTTCGTTAATGCGCTGTACGCAGTAGGTGCACTTTTCCATGACGCCGCGGCTGCGCACGCTGACGTCGGGATTGCGCATCATCTTGTATTGCGGCGTCTCCCAATCCTGAAACAGCAGGAAGTTAAAGCGCCGCACCTTATAAGGACAGTTGTTCGAGCAATAGCGCGTGCCCACGCAGCGGTTGTAGACCATGTCGTTCAGGCCTTCGCTGGAGTGGTTGGTCGCGCCCACGGGGCAAACCACTTCGCAGGGGGCGTTCTCACATTGCATGCAGGGTACGGGCTGGAAGAACGCTTTGGGATTGTCGCGGTCACCCTGGTAGTAGGCGTCGACGCGGATCCAGTGCATGTGGCGGCCGATGACGGTCTGCTCCTTGCCGACGACGGCGATGTTGTTCTCCGACTGGCAGGCCAGCATGCAGTTGTTGCAGCCTACGCAGGAGTTCAGGTCGATTGCCATGCCCCACGCGTAGTCTTCTTCTTTGTAGGGATACGGCTTGTACAGTGTGAGTCCGGGCGCGGGTTCTTCTTCCTGCGCGAAGGTCGGCTCTTTGCGGTATTCCTCCAGTGTGGTTTCGCGGACCAGCGGACGATAGCCGCCATCGGGCGTGTCCATGCTTTGGTAGCCCTGGGTGGAGGCGAGCTTGTAAGTTTCTCCGGTCTTGCGGATTTGCAGGCCGGTGGCGATCCACGGCGCGGCGGTGGTGCGGAGAGCATAGGCATCGAAGCCCTGCGCTGTTCCGACGCGGCCGGCTCGTTTGCGTCCGTAGCCTAACGTCACCGTGACGGAGTTGTCGGGATGGCCGGCTTGAATCCAGACCGGGCCACTAACCTTTTTTCCATTAAGTTCGAGTTCGACAACGTCTTCTACTTTGATTTGCAGCCGCTCCGCCATCTTGGGACCGATGAGCACGGCGTTGTCCCAGGTGAGCTTGGTCATCGGCTTGGGCAGTTCCTGTAGCCAGCCGTTGTTGGAGAATTGGCCGTCGTAGATGGTGGGGTCGCGGCGGATGTTGAGCTCGACGGCGGTATCGGTAGTCCCAAGACCCGGAATATTCGTGGTCTTTAGGGAAACAGATTTTGGCTCGAACGTCGTTCCTTCGATCCAGCCATCGTGCAGCGATTTACGCCAGAACTGGTCGAAATCCGCGCCTGAATGCTGTTTCTGCCAGTAAGCCCGAACCAGATCGTAACCGGTTGCATCAGCCAGCCCGGAGAGTAGTGCAACGAATTCGAGAGCGCTCTTGCCACCATAAAGGGGCGCAATCAGCGGCTGGATGATGCTTACCGTACCTTCGTACGCGCGAGCATCGCCCCACGCTTCGAGTTCATGCGCCTGGTTGATGTGCCACTGACAGAGTTCGGCGGTTTCGTTCTGATAGAGGCCGAGATGCACGCGCAGTGGAGCCTTGCCATTCTTGAGCGCGTCGGCGAAGCTGAGATTGGCCGGCGCGTCGTAGGCCGGATTTCCCCCGATGATAACCAATAGATCGACAAACCCACCGCGCATGTCGTCGACAAGAGTTTCGATGGATTGGTTCTGGACAACGGGGTTCGCATCGACAGGATCGGTATAGAAGACGGTCTTGCCGACATTCCCGAGCGCTTGGTTTATGACGTGCGCAACAGCGTGCACTGCCGGGGGCTGATGATCCCCTGCAACCACAATACTCGATCCGCGATGACTTGCTAAGTCTCGAACTAGACTCACGGCAAAGGCGCGCTCATCAGCCTTCCACGAATGGGACGGATCAAGGCCAGCCAGCGCGCCTCCTCCGTTTAAGTTCATGCTCAGAAGAGAGCTGACTCCGCGCCCGAAATTTTCGACGTCAGTCGCCCGCAAGGGCAGCCTGTGATCCGCCTTCGCCCCTGTCGTGGTCGGCGTGCTCTCGATCACATATAGCCGGTTCATGTTGCCATCGGGATTGCGGCGTTTGGCGAAGTCGCGGATGTAGCGGACATTTCCCGGAAAACCCGCATACAGGAAGTCGGCGTCGAGCGAGACGATTACGTCGGCCTTTTCGAAATCGTAGCGCGTCTCGACCGGCTGGCCGAAGGCCAGCTTCGCGCCTTCGAGCACGTTGTCGCGATTGACCGGCTCGTACACATGCCACTTGGCCTGCGGATAAATCTTCAGGAAGGCGCGCATCTGATCGGCCAGCGTGGGCGAAGAAATGGTTGGCGTGAGAATGCGGATGCCCGCGCCCTGCAGCGCCTTCTGGGCGGTGAGCGGTCCGCGGATGGCGGTGATAAACGATTGCCAGGAGCGCTGGTCGCCCAGCGACACCACGCTCTGTGAGCGGTCGGGATCGTACAAGCCGAGCACGTGGGCCTGCGCAAAGATGTCGGTGCCGCCGAGCGACGCGGGATGCTTGTCGTTGCCTTCAATCTTTGTCGGACGTCCGAGGTGGCTTTCGACCAGCAACGGGCTGGCGTATCCGCCGAGCGTCATAGCGGTGGCGTAGAACTGCGGGCGGCCGGGAATCACGTCTTCGGGCTGACGCACGTAGGGAACGATGGGTTCGAGGGGCAGGCGCACGCATCCGGTCATGCCGGCCAGCGCCATCGATGCGCCCATCACTTTCAGGAAGCCGCGGCGGGATACAGAATCGACCCACTCGGATGCGCCTTTGGGGAACTCGCGATGCAGCGCTTCCTGAAAGGCGGGGCTGCCGGCAAGTTCTTCGAGACTACGCCAGTATTCGGGGCCAGCCCTCTCGTTCGCCTCATTGATTCGATCGCGCAGCGAGTCGAGATCGAGTTTGCCTTTCTTGCTGGGGCAAACCTCTTCTTTCTTTGCCTCGCGGGGCTCGCGTTTGTCTTGTTCTTGCATTTTCATTGGCTACACATCGCTGTTTTAAAAACTGTCATCCTGAGCGAAGCGAGAGTTCGCGAAGCGAGGTCTCGCGCAGTCGAAGGATCCCTGCGCTCTATGACTCTGCAACCCTGCCTCAAGGCATTCTCACGGTCACGTCGCAGCCCCAGGGAGAACGCCTTGCGTCCGCGGTGAATAAGGACGGCGTCGCGGGGTCCTTCGACTCCGAAATTGCTTCGCTTCGCGAAGCGATTTTTCCGCTCAGGATGACAGGTTCGCATAGTTCGTTCTCACCGGTGACACGTGTTGCAACTGGTAATGTCGTTCACGCTGCGCACGTTGTACTTCTTGACAAGCGCCATACCCAAGTCCGCTTGATCCGTAAAACTCTGTCCATCGACTTCCACCGGACTCGCGCTTGTGGGTTGCTGGTAGCGCATATTGAAGACCTGGTCACGCGGGCGCAGATTCTTCTCCGGAGCACGGTGGCAATTCAGGCACCATTCCATCTGCAGAGAATTTTGCTGGTACATCAGCGGCATTTGGTCGACGGGGCCATGACATGTATTGCAGCCAACGCCTTTCGTCACATGGATGCTGTGATTAAAAAAGACGAAGTCGGGGAGTTGATTGACCCGGGTCCACTGCAAGGACTCGCCGGTGCGGTAGCTGGCGCGGACGGGCTCCAGTAATTGGGCGTTGGTCCAGATCTGCGAGTGGCAATTCATGCAAGTCTTGGTCGGCGGAATTCCGGCAAAGCTGGAATTCTCGACTGAAGTGTGGCAGTAGCGGCAGTCGATACCGAGTCCTGCGACATGGTGCTGGTGGCTGAAAGGGACGGGCTGCGGCTTGCGCACGCCAGCGTAAGTGACGTACGGCGACCGCTGAATTTCCATCGCGACCCAGCCGAGGGCGGCAACCACGAATACCGCGCCAAAAATGGTGGCGCGGGACATGGTGTTGGTACTGCGATGAAAAATCTGCGGCATGACTTACGTGCTAGCTACAAGAAAGAAAACGCAGAATATGACGTAACAAGTTTGGCGTATGTTGCCGAGTAATTGTTACGGCGCAGAGAAATTCACAGAGTTCCCTGGGCCGATTTTTCTAGAACCAATATGAAAACACAAAATTATAAATATTTCGCATGAAATTGTCGCGTGCGCGAGCCCTGGATGAAAAACTTTTATTCATCTCCCCTAAAAATGTTGGGGAATGTTCGCTCATTCGAATTATCTTCGCAGTCGGTCTCCTTTCGGATCGGTTTGCTCGTGAGGCCAAGCCAATTTACACCTCTCGCTTTTTACACGATTAGAGTTCCGTCACCGTTTCGGGTTGCGCATTTTCTCAGTGGCCGGGGCAATACGTTGCCAGGATCGGGCGCTTGCCGCGCTCTGGCGCTCTGTGAAAAACTGAAATCTGCGTTTCGGAACACCCGGACCGCCAAGCCATGTCTGGAAAGCGAACGTTATTTGAGAAGATTTGGGACGCCCACCTGGTGGCTGAGCCGGGCGGCCGCTCTCCCATTGTTTATATAGACTTGCACCTGGTGCACGAAGTGACTTCTCCGCAGGCGTTCGACGGCTTGCGGGCTTCGGGCAGGAAAGTTCGGCAACCCCTGCGAACGATTGCGACGGTGGACCACAACATTCCTACCGAGCCGCGTGGGACGGTCATCACCGATCTCGTCGCTGCCAAGCAGATCGCGGCGCTACAGGCCAACTGCCGGGAATTCGGCGTGCGCCTGTTCGACATGGATTCGCCGGATCAGGGAATCGTCCATGTGATTGGGCCAGAGCTGGGGCTGACGCAGCCGGGGATGACGATCGTCTGCGGCGACAGCCACACCAGCACGCACGGTGCATTCGGCGCGTTGGCGTTTGGCATTGGAACGTCAGAAGTAGAGCACGTCCTGGCAACGCAGTGCCTGGCTCAACAGAAGCCGAAGACGATGAAGATCGACGTGCGTGGACGATTTGCCGAAGGCGTCACGGCGAAAGATCTGGCGTTGGGAATCATCGGGCAGATCGGCACCGATGGGGCTACTGGGCATGTGATCGAATACGCCGGCGAAGCAGTGCGGGCGCTCTCGATGGAAGGGCGGATGACGCTGTGCAACATGAGTATCGAGGCCGGCGCGCGGGCCGGCATGGTTGCGCCCGATGAAGTCACGTTCGCGTATGTGAAGGGAAGACGATTTGCTCCCCGGGATAGTGAGTGGGAAAGATCGCTTGAATCGTGGCGCGGCTTGCCGACGGATCATGGCGCGAACTTCGACAGGATCGTGGAGATGGATGCAGCGCAGCTTTGTCCGTTTGTGACATGGGGGACGAATCCGGGGATGGTGGCTCCGGTGACCGGAAGAGTGCCGGAACCCGGTAGCTTAAGTGAATCGGATCGTCGAGCGACCGAACTCGCGTTGCAATATATGGATTTGCAGCCGGGAAAACGAATCGAAGAAATCGATGTCGACCGTGTCTTTATCGGTTCGTGTACCAATTCGCGCATTGAAGACTTGCGCGCCGCGGCGCGTGTGGCGCGCGGGCATCACGTGAGCGGGAAGGTTCGGGCGATGGTAGTGCCGGGGTCGCAAACGGTGAAGCGGGCGGCGGAGCGTGAAGGCTTGCACCAGATTTTTCTGGATGCGGGCTTCGAGTGGCGCGAGTCGGGATGTTCCATGTGCCTGGGGATGAATCCTGATATTTTGCAACCAGGCGAACGTTGCGCTTCCACCAGCAATCGCAACTTTGAAGGGCGGCAGGGACGTGGTGGAAGGACGCACCTGGTAAGTCCAATGATGGCGGCTGCGGCGGCGATTGCGGGGCATTTTACGGACATTCGGAATTGGAAATTTCAATGATTCATAGAGCTGGCATCGGCGATCAAATGCAGGACGGGAAAGCACGATGAAGCCTTTTCGTGAGCATCGCGGACTTGTCGTGCCGCTGGATCGGGTGAATGTCGATACCGATCAGATCATTCCGAAGCAGTTTCTGAAGCGAATCGAGCGGACGGGCTTTGGACAATTCTTGTTTTACGACTGGCGATTCTCCGCGGATGGGAAGAAGAATGCGGACTTTGTTCTGGACGAACCGAGATACGAGCATGCGAGTATTCTGGTCGCCGGGAAAAATTTTGGTTGCGGATCATCGCGAGAGCACGCAGTGTGGGCGCTGGCGGATTTTGGATTTCGAGCTGTGATTTCGTCTTCGTTCGCCGACATCTTCGCGAACAACAGCGCAAAGAACGGCTTCCTCGCGGTTCGTCTCGCGGAGGATGAGACCGAGGAACTCATGCGCCGGGCCCGCGAGTTAAATGAGTATGAAGTAACGATCAACCTGGAGCGATGCGAAGTTCGCGATGATCTGGGATTCTGCGCGAAGTTTCCGATGGATGAATTCGTCCGCCACTGCCTGATCCATGGATTGGACGACATCGGGCTCACCCTGCAGCACGAAGCGGAGATCGCGGCGTATGAGGCGCGGCATCCGGTTCCATCGGCACTGCAACCGGTACAAACGTAAACACAGGGTCAACGCGGGTAAAGATTTGTAAAACCTTCGCCCCGCGCTTGACCCGCTCCCACCCCACAGTTGATCCTTGCTAAGTACCGGTTCTACTATTGCATCATTAATCCGGTTCCTGCCTGAGACTCGACAGTAGCGTAGCCCTCGGCATGAGACGATAGATGCTGTTTTCCGGGCAGATGCTCCGCAACCGAGTCGACCATGCATACGTCTAAAGAACGGCAGCTTGTCCGCCGATTTCTGACCAATCGAACTGGAGCTGGACTAAAACTTTGAAAATCTCCGCTTACAAACAGCCGGCAACTTTCTTCCGCCTTCTTCCGTCATTCTTTACCGTTGGGCTGGCTCTCCTTTGCGCTGCTTCTTCGGGTTGTTCGAGCGCCGACTCCGCCCAGAAGAAAGCGCAAGCGGCGTCGGGTCCGCGAGCGGTTTCGGTCGCGGTAGCGAAGGTGCAGCAGCGGGATGTGCCGGTCTATTTGACCGGTTTGGGGTCGGTGACCGCTTTCAACACGGCGAACATCAAGAGCCGCGTCGACGGCCAAATCATGACCGTCAACTTCCGGGAAGGACAGACTGTTAAGGCAGGGGAGTTGCTGATCGTGATCGATCCGCGGCCTTACGAAGTGCAGCTCGAGCAGATGCAGGCGCAGTTATTCAGGGATCAGGCTAGCTTGCGGGATGCAAGGTTGAACCTGGACCGCTATACCACGCTGATTCCCTCCGGCAGCATTGCGCAGCAGCAGGTCGATACCCAGAAGTCTACGGTGGATCAGCTGGATGGAACCGTACGCACCGATCAGGCACAGATTGATAACGCGAGACTACAGATCACTTATTGCCATATCACTGCGCCCTTTAATGGACGCGTCGGATTGCGGCAGGTGGATCCGGGAAATATTGTGCATGCTTCGGACACAAATCCCATGCTGATCCTGACGCAATTGCAGCCGATCGCAGTGATCTTCACTTTGCCCGAAGATCAGTTGCAAACCGTGTCGCAGCACATGAAGAACGGCACGCTTGCCGTGGACGCCTTCAGCCGGGACGATCAAAGCAAGCTGGCGACTGGCAAACTGCAGACGATTGACAATCAAATCGACCAAACAACCGGGACCGCCAAGCTGAAGGCGGTTTTCGACAACAAGGACAATCAGCTGTGGCCCAACCAGTTCGTCAATGCAAATCTGCTGCTCGAGACTCGAAAAAACACCACCGTTGTGCCGACCGCCGCAATTTTGCGTGGTCCGCAGGGCACGTTTGTTTATGCGGTCAAATCGGACCAGACGGTCGAAGCGCGCAACGTGGCGATATCGCTCACACAGGGAGACACGACGGTCGTAACCAGCGGCGTTAACCCAGGCGACGCGGTGGTGACCGACGGACAGGACAAGCTGCAAACCGGAAGCAAGATACAACCGCGCAGCACTGGCGGTGGCGGGAACCTTGGCTCCGGCAATTCGGCTTCTGGAAGCCCGGCTTCCGGCGCATCGGCTACAGGAAGTTCTGCGCCATGAGTCCATCGCGGTTATTTATTCTCCGTCCGGTGGCGACCATGCTGTTGATGGTGGGCGTGCTGCTGGTGGGATGGGTTGCGTTTCTGCAACTGCCGGTGTCGGCGCTGCCGGAGGTCGACTATCCCACGATTCAGGTGGTGACGTTTTATCCTGGCGCCGATCCCGATGTGATGGCATCATCGGTGACGTCGCCACTGGAGCGGCAGTTCGGGCAGGTTCCCGGACTGAGCCAGATGACCTCCACGAGTTCGTTTGGCAGCTCTGTCATCACGCTGCAGTTTGCTCTCGATCAAAACATCGATGTTGAAGAGCAGCAGGTGCAAGCTGCGATTAATTCCGGATCGACGTATCTTCCCACCGATCTTCCGAATCCTCCCATCTACAACAAGGTGAATCCGGCGGACGCGCCGATTCTTACGCTGGCCATGACTTCCGATTCTCTTCCCTTGTCGAAAGTGGAGGATCTCGCTGACACGGCGCTGGCGCAAAAGGTCTCGCAACTACCGGGCGTAGGACTAGTCTCGATCAGCGGCGGACAGAAGCCTGCGGTGAGGGTGCAGGTGAACCCGACGGCGCTCGCTTCATACGGATTGAGCCTGGAGGACATTCGGACCGCGATGGCGCAGGCCAATGTGGACCAGGCTAAGGGAGTGATCGACGGAGCCCGGCAGTCCTATACCATCGGCGCCAATGACCAGCTTTTCTCCAGTGAACAGTACAAGCCGATCGTGATCGCCTATCACAACGGCGCGCCGGTGCGACTGAGCGATGTGGCCAACGTGATCGACGGAACCGAAAACACACACCTGGCGGCGTGGATGAATCTGACGCCAGCGGTGATCGTGAACGTGCAGCGGCAGCCCGGGGCGAACATCATCAGCGTGGTCGATCGCATCAAGAAGTTGCTGCCGCAGTTGCAGGCCTCGCTGCCCACGGCGGTGAAGGTTCAGATCCTCACCGACCGGACTACGACGATTCGGGCGTCGGTGAAAGATGTTGAGCTGGAGTTGGCGCTCACCATCGTGTTAGTCGTAATCGTCATCTTTCTTTTTCTGCGAAACCTCCGGGCCACCATTATTCCCAGCGTTGCAGTGCCGCTTTCGATCGTCGGTACGTTCGGCGTGATGTATTTGTTGGGATACAGCCTGAACAACCTCACGCTCATGGCGTTGACCATTTCGACCGGATTCGT
>Ga0307474_10001207_pt1 | contig 18839 bp, 14 predicted proteins | sample atmos_gasesECM1C_2_FD_203312 | JGI IMG/M metagenome (GOLD analysis project Ga0307474, IMG submission 203312) | Hardwood forest soil microbial communities from Morgan-Monroe State Forest, Indiana, United States - atmos_gasesECM1C_05 | ecosystem: Environmental > Terrestrial > Soil > Temperate... | reverse complement strand
GAGATGTACGGAAGTCGCATCTTTCTCAGCCTCCAAGTTGTAGACAACAACATGGCCGTCCTGCTTTTGAGGGGGAGGTAAAGTTTGAACCTGCCAGCCCAGAGGCAAATCGATGGTTACATCGTCCGCACATCTTTGAACACACCAATCGCGTACAGCCCCTATATTTCGAGTTTCCCTTCGAAATAATGCTCCCGACCTGCACATCCGGGAGAGTAAAGGTCTTGGCGAGATATTTCAGACCGCGGGCTTTTGCAATTGTTTTCTCGAAGACCTTTCCGTCGAAATCAGCGACAGAGCCGTCGGCCCGGATGGTGCGGGCGTGCAAGTGGACAACGTCGTTGCCTCCCTTGATGAAAGGAATTTCGACGTCGGCGTACCTACGGCCCTCTTCGGTGAGAATCTTGATTCGCTCGAAGTTGTCTTCGTGGGAGGTATGACCGTTATCGTCGCGGTCGACTTGACGGTACAAGATGATAGCCGGCGCGCCGGGAGCGAGCGCTTCGCTCGTCATCTTGAGTTCTTCTGGAGAAATGGGCGGTAAGCCGTCACTGGCGCGAACAGCGACTGGGCAAAAATTGCCAGCGGCCAGAATCACAGACAGAGCACTGCATGCAACGAACACTACTCGACGAAGTAGCATGTTCGAACTCCCAATCGATGGCGAGGACCAGAGCTCGCCCCGGACGTTTTGGTGCGGCCAACAATATAGCGACCCGGCCTCGGCGTCAATAGCCGTTTTGGCTGCCAAACCCAGCGGGTTAGCCAACCGCGGCGGCCCAGCGCCACGCTCCAGCGGCACATTTTTGGAAAGGTGGAACTAAACCGCGCCGCGCCGCATCTTAAGAGGGAGTAAGGACCAGGGCGATTACGATGGTAACCAGCCCTGTCCGGCACAGTCTAAGCTGATGATATAATGCGACTATTCAGTCGCGGTGGCTGGGAAGCTCGAGATCCCCCCACCGAAGGAAATATACAAAATGGCACGTAGTTCTCGCCGCTCACTTTTCCTGGTAGTCTTTTTTCTGCTCGCCTGCGGCTTTCTGGGGATTCTGTTCGCCCAGCGCACCGGGCAGGCCTCCTCTTCACCGTCGAGCGACTCTGATGTCAAAGACAGCCTGAAGCAGTTCACGGATGTCTACGCCGTCATCGAGGACAACTACGCCGAGCCGGTCAATCCAGATAAAGCGATCTACAACGGGGCCATTCCCGGAATGTTGCACGCCCTCGATCCGCACTCGAACTTCTTCGATCCCAAGTCGTACGCGCTGATGCGTGAGGACCAGCGCGGCAAGTACTACGGCGTGGGTATGACGGTGGGACCGCGCAACAACAAAGTAATTGTGATCTTCCCCTTTACCGGCACGCCTGCCTATAAAGCTGGCATTCATCCCGGCGATGTGATCATCGCGGTCGATGGTAAATCCACGGAAAATATGAGCACCGGCGACGTTGCCGATTTGCTTAAGGGCCCGAAGGGCACGACGGTACACATCAGCATCTCGCGCGAAGGCGTGGAGAAGCCCATGGAGTTTACGCTGGTACGCGACGAGATTCCGCGCTACAGCGTGGATGTGCATTTCCTGATCAAGCCGGGCATTGGCTACCTGCATGTGACGGGCTTCAACGAGACGACGGAAGAAGAAGTTTCGAAGGCTCTCGATGAGTTTGGCGATCTTAAGGGACTCATTCTGGATCTGCGGGGAAATCCAGGCGGCCTGCTTAGCGAAGGCGTCGGTGTAGCTGACAAGTTCCTGAAAAAAGGCCAAGTGATCGTTTCCCACCACGGTCGCGCGTCCGCCGAGAAACGTTACGTGGCGCAGCATGGCAATGGCGGAAAAGATTATCCTCTGGTGGTATTGGTAAATCGCTTGACCGCTTCGGCGGCGGAGATTGTTTCCGGAGCTATCCAGGATCACGACCGCGGCTTGATTGCCGGCGAGGTAACGTTCGGTAAGGGGTTGGTTCAGACGGTTTATCCACTCTCGGAAAACACTGGACTGGCGTTGACTACAGCGCACTACTACACGCCCAGCGGACGGCTCATTCAGCGCGACTACAGCAACATTTCTCTTTATGACTATTACTACAATCGTGACGCTGAGTCTGGCGGCAATGCCAGTCGCGAAGTGAAACTCACCGACAGCGGCCGAACGGTTTACGGCGGAGGCGGCATTACGCCTGATGTGGTGATTCCTCCCGTGAAGGGCAATCACTTTCAGGACACGTTGTTGCAGCACTACGCGTTCTTCAACTATGCCAAGCGTTACGTTGTGAGTCATCATCCGACGAGAACCTTCGAAGTGGATGATGCGGTGATGCAGGAGTTCCGCAAATCGCTTGACGAAGCGAACATCGCCTACACGCAGGCCGATCTCGTGGATAATACCGACTGGATCAAATCCAACATCAAGGCCGAGATCTTCGTGGACGCTTTCGGTCAGGATGAAGGCTTGAAAGTGCGGGCGGAATCGGATCCTGAAGTGGTGAAAGGTCTGGACCTTTTGCCGCAAGCCAAGGCGCTGGCCGACAACGCCAAACGTATTGTGGCTGAGCACAACAGCGCTGGAGCCTTTGGCCGGTAGATCGAGGGTGACCTCGACATCGTAGCTCCGGCGTCTGTGGGCTGTCGGCCGGAAGTGGCCTACTTCCATGCCGGTGGTGCCGGTGGTACTTTCATTGACTTCACCATCGGGCTGTGTGAAAATCCGCGTCAGCAATGTCTGAAGTCGGCTTGAGTGCCGAGGAGCGAGTTTCCCTTCCCCCGCAGCTCCGGCATTGTCGAAGAATGAAGCGAATTCAGCAAGTAGTGATTTGGGCGTGCGCATCCCCGCGAGAAGCGGAGCGCGTTTGAAGCCCCTTGTGTTGGGATTAGCCGTAGCTTTGGCTATAGCGGCTGGCTTGATGGATTGGCGCAGCCGTCGTATTCCAAACTGGCTGACGGTTCCGGGGCTGCTGGTTGGAATCGCTGCTAATGCAATAGCTAGCGGATTAGGCGGTTTGAGGACATCCCTACTCGGTGCCGGCTTGGGGCTGCTCCTGCTACTGCCTTTTGTTTTCGTGCGCAGCCTGGGCGCAGGCGACTGGAAGCTGGCGGGGGCTTTGGGGGCATTCGTTGGGCCGGGCGTACTAATCGACTTGCTGGTGGTCTCGGTTTTTGTGGCGGGCATTATGGCCCTCGGCTTGGTGATCTACAAACGCAGACTGAAGGAAACGTTACGTAACATTGGACGGCTGCTGGGCTCGCTGTTAACTTTTCGTATGCCGGCAGCCGAGGTTTCGCTGGATAATCCGCAGTCGCTGAAGATTCCTTATGGCGTAGCATTGGCTGTGACCACTTTGGGGTACGGGGTCGGTAAGCTGTGGGGCTGATTATGACCATGACCACGCTGAAATCGCGATGGCAGATATTACGGCGCGTCGCGGAAGACACCCCCGGCACGGAGATCGTGGAAAGTGCCTTCGTGCTGCCTTTGGTGTTTATGTTCGTGATCGGCATTATCTGGTTTGGCCTGGTATTCCTCATTTACGGCACCCTCGCTCAGGGAACGCGGGCCGGGGCGGAAGCAGCCGTGGCCCCGGTTTGCACAACCTGTGGGGCCACGCCGAGCTCCGCTGCGAGCGCGCAAAACGCCGTGTATAACGCGCTAGCGGCCGCGCATTTTAGCAAGAGCAACCTCGTTCCCTGGGGAGGGAGGTCTCCCAAGTGGACTCCGCCTGCGCTTTGCACTTGCGTGGCCAATAACCCGAACTCGTCCTGCACGGGGACGCCGGTCACATGCGACGGCACCGTGGCCGACGTTTGTGTCCAGACAAACGTGCAGCTATCGTATCCACGCCAGGGAGGAGCGGGCACCTGCGGCGTATCGGTGAGTGCCCGGTATCAATATCCCTACCATTTCAGCATCCCCCTCACCACGTTGGACATAGGGAATGTGCTGGTTCCGGGGCAGGCGCAGATGAGGACTGAGGCGCAATGATGTTTGCCGGGGTTCGGCTGCCGTCGTCTGGTCGCGGGTGGGCTGACGATTGTGCCTCGCAGGTTGTGGAGCTCGCGCTTTCTCTCCCGGTGCTGGTGCTATTCGTCGTGGGAATTTTTGACTTCAGCGGAGCTCTCACGTTGAAGCAGAAACTGACCAACGCCGCCCGCGAGGGCGCGCGCGTGGCTGCCGCCGATCCGGCGAGCGACATGTATGCGAGCGTGCCGGTTGCTGTGAGCGACGCCTTCCAGGTCGCAGATAGCTATTTGCTCTCGGAGAAGATCAACGATTGCGGCCTCTCGGGAGGAGGAACCCCGCCCACGCCGACACAGACGGGGCTTACCTGGACTTATACCTCCACCGGTTCCGGTTGTCCGGGAAGCGGGATCACGCTTACGATCAACCGGGGATACTCGACGACGGTCAACGGCATTTACCTGATCGGCACCCACGTCACCATTAGCTACGCGTATAAATGGCAGTTCAACAGCGTCGGTGGTCTGGTGGGAACAAGGTTTCTTGGTCCCAGCACCATTAACACTGCTGCCCTAGCATTCAACCAGAACTGAGGAGTTTCCATGCTGCCACCGCTGATCCGCCGCCCGATAAGAAACGTCGAATCCGACTCGAGGCAGCGCGGGTTCACCATGGCATTCGTTGCAATCACCATGGTGGTTATTGTTTCCATGGCGGCGCTCGCTATCGACATCGGCACACTCTACCAGGCCAAGGCAGAGGCCCAGCGCGCGGCGGACGCGGCGGCATTGGCGGCGGCACAGGTAATCTCGACTTCCGGGATTACAACCGATCCGACGAACGGCCAAACTGACGGAAGCTGGAGCGCGGCTTGCGGCGGGTCGAGCAGCCTCGCAACGTTGGCGGCCATTAGCGTCGCTCAACAGAACTTGATTGCCGGAACTCCGGCTTCCACCTCCAATATCCACGTGTACTACGGCACAAGCGCCGGCGTCGGAACGAACACGAGTTGCACCGGCGCGGGCGCAGCTTTCGGAGTAAATCCGGTAGTTGAGGTTTCTGTACAACAGACGAAGCTGCCCACATTTTTCGCGCGGATTTTTTCTTTGATCCCTGGTGGCACTTCTTCGAACTCCGGGGTGAGCGCGACGGCGGCGGCTGAGGCGTTCAATCCTTCAGGTTCGAGCCCCATGATTCCCGTTCAGCCACGCTGCGTGAAGCCGTGGATGGTCCCCAATCAGGATCCAGGGCACTCTACGTTGCCCTTTGTTCACGTGTCGACAGGAGCGATCCTGAAACCAGGGGTTTCCACTACCGGCGTCATCGGTGAGACGTTTGACTTGTTCGTCGATTGCGGGCCGAGTGGACGCAACCGCGGACGATGCGTCCTGGCTGACACGTCCCCGGTTGCGAATGGCCCACGCGGAGTCGGGACTCTGGACTACATTCCGGCGCAAGTCTTAAGTCCTTCCGTTGCGATCGCAGCAAACACAAATATAGACGGCTGCGCAGAGGCGACGCACAATGACTATTCAAAGGCTGTCGCTGGCTGTGACCAAACCACCGTGTACGCCTGCGGGGTCAGTGGCGGGAACACCGTAGAGCTCACGGAAGACCCTGGGCCACCCAGGAACGATAGTGTGAACGGCGCAGCTTGCCTTATCAACGCCGGGGGGGATGGCTTGCGCCAGGGTCAGGATGTTCTCGCCACCTACCCTTTTCAGATTGAGGCTGGGAGCAACAGCGCCCTAGTCGCGGCAGGCATCTCCAGCGGAAGCCAGATTACCAGCAGCCCTTCCATCGTTTCCCTGCCCATCTATGACAACAGCGTCATGATTAACCCAACCGGGACGACCGCGGTCACGGTCATAGGTTTCCTGCAGGTCTTCATCAACAGCGTCGACAGCGTTCACGGAAAGATAAATGTAACGGTCATGAACATCGCCGGATGCGGCAATGGCAGCAGTCCGTCTCCTGTGGCTCTCGGTACATCTCCCGTGCCCGTACGACTGATCTCGATCCCATAACGCCGTCTTCCGTTATTGGTAGTCGCTTAGGCGTGTGAATCTCCGTGATGTTTGCCGGCGTGAGCCAGAATCAGAAATCAGTCTGGAACGTCGTTACCCGGCGGCGCGCCGGTGTTGGGGCCAGTGGGGGTTGGGGACTGCGGAGCTTCTCGGTTCGGAGTCTCCGCTTCAGCCTCATCCTCGGGCTGATTTCGAACCGGGGCCTGGGGGCTGTAAGCGAGTGCGGGGCTGTCAGGCCGCGTGGTAAGAATAACGCGGTCGAGGGCTCCAGGATTGCTGGCAGAACTCATTATGAGGAAGTTGAACCGCGATCCATTCAGCAGGCGAGATAAAACCTCAGGCGCTGGCGCCGGGCCGATTTCGGCGACGACTTTTTCCTGCTCGGCCCCCGCGGGGATGGCGATCTCAGCTCCGGTGCGCTCATGCACCGCGAACAGAACTTCCGACAGGCTGGCCCTGTTGGAGCGGATGGTGAGAAGTCCAGACTGGAATAAAACCACCAACGGAGGCGTGGGCGGGGGTGGCGTAATCTGCACCGACTGTATGGAATAGTCGGCATTCACCAGCCTTGCTCCGGAAGGCGAAGACGAAACCGGGGAGACCCGAGCGGCCTGCGCTCCCGGACTGCCGACTTTGATGATCACCGTTCTGCCGGAGGGAAAAATCTGATAAGCCTGCGGACCATCCAGATCGAGCACCACCCGCGTAACTGGAGGCTTCGACGAGAACAAGCCCACGCGTACGCTCTTCACTTCTCCCTGATGCAGCTTTTGATTTTGCAACTGCGCGCTGGGAACGGCGTTGGCGAAATCCACGACCAGGCGGTCCGGATCCGTCAAGATTTGCGCCTGCGGAACCAGCCGATCACTGGCCTCGATCTCGACCTCAACCGGATTTTGTTTGCCGAGCACTCGCACACGCCGTACCGACACAACCTCTTGCGCCTGACTCGAGACCGGCGCGAAAAGACTTACCGCGGCGCATGCCAGCAAGCTGGCAGCAGTTCCCACAAAGCGGTTCATAGGTGTCCTTAATGGTGAGCGGATCGCTACCGCGATTCTAGCAGCGGACGATAAGCGCTTTGCTTACCGAAGTGCTACTCCTTCAGTCAGCTCTGCGCGACCACGCGGCTAATGGGTCAGCGGACTGAGCATGTTACTGAGAAGATCGGGCTGACCGGATCCTCGCTCCAGATGCGGGTTCCTATCACCTTCGTGGTAAGAAACGGAGTATGTTTGGAAAAGCTGGGCATTTTCGATAAGCAGGTCGATAGCCGCTGAGTTTCCTTGGGCAGCCTTGAGCGCCGCATGCACAATTGCAGGTGTCCATCTGCGGCCATTCACGGCGATCAATTTCATTCCCGGGCCGATCCCGGATTGATAGGCGGGAGAACCCATGATTACATCATTGAGTTTGCCGTTCTCGGCCACGGTGAATCCCAGAGAATAAGAGAAGTCCGCAAACTTGAATGCTTTTTCCGCCGCTTGCGTGAACCTGTTCGGATGGTCGTTGTATACCAATTTCCAACCGTCGCGCTCGATGCCCCCCAATGGAGCGTGAGTGCTGGTCGCCCCCACACGCTCCTTCAGCAAAGCGGCCCAATCGTAGGGAGCGACCTCATTGAGCTTGCGTACAACGTCGTCGAACTTGTACGGCACAACAACGGGAGGTCCGCTTTGACCACCGTGGAAGCGGCGGCAGAAGTCATCGAGAGAATGCTGATCGTGCGTCTGCTGGCGGATGATCGAGTCGACTTCCAGCCAGATCAATTCGCCTTCGGGATAGTAATCCAGGCCGCGGCGCCAACTCGACCACTGCTGCCCCTGCAGGCGAAGAGTTTGAACGGAGCGCGCGGTGTCGTCTAATGGACGCCAGGTGCGGCCGGACTGGTGGTCGAGACTGGCGGCGGTTAAAGCCAACGATTCACGATACTGTTCCGCGGACGACAAACCGCTGCGCTCGGCCAGGAGGTTGCCCAGGTATTCGGTGAGGCCTTCGTAAACCCACAGGAGATCGCCGACCATCGGTTCCTGATAATTTCGCGTGACCAGCCCCGCCGGGCGACGATACTTGCCATTCCAGGAGTGCGCGAACTCGTGCGGAAGCAGGCCTGCGTAAAGCATGTGTAAATCGGGGTCGAGCAACGTACGCTCGGCTGCTGCGCTGTCATTGGACTCGTGATGCTCCAATCCATGTTCGCCGACGTCCCCGCTCAGCGTGTATAGAAAGTGATATTGCCGGTAGTGACGTGCGCCGAACAGCGCTCCGGTTTCAGCAACCAATTTGCGGTAGGCCGCCAAATCCTCGGGCGTCATTACCAGGTCCTCGTCACTATCGGCGACCAAATCCATTTGGTGCGACGGCGAATCGGACGCGGCAGGCAAATCAATTCGCCGATAATGTTTCCCGGCAATCAAGGGCGAATCCACCAATGTAGTGAGAGACACGGGCGCAAATTCCACTTCATCTCCCGTTGTGTGCGAGGGTGTCAGCGCCGTTCCAAACTTCCAGCCTGGCGGAAGTTTTACGGATGGAGTGAATTGGACTGCGTCAGAATCGGCACCCTGCGGATATAGCACCACGGCGTTCCAATTCAAATCGAGGAGATTGCTGGAAGCCGCCGGGCCACCACCACCCGCGCTGTCAGTTGAAGTGAGCGCATCGAGCGAAACCTCGATTTCATGTGCCCCGTCCGGCACGACGACATGAAACGCGTACATGTCCACATCGTCGCGCTGCCAGGCCAAGGGCCGTCCCGCCGCTTCCATGCGAATCCCGGTGAGAGCGGCAATTGGTCCGCTGGGGCGGTGGTTGCCTGGGATCCATTCCGGAAAGACGAGCGTCATCGCCCCGGGCTTGGCTGCCATACGGAGTTTTGCATGATAGATATTTCGCGGAGCGTCGGTGAGATCCACGTGTAAGCGAACCGCCTGGGCGACCGCGCTTTGGCCGGCTGACGCTAACGATTCCCAGGCAACCAGCAGCGCAAACAATGCAATACGACGCGGACAATGCAACTGGACCTCTCGCGACTTAGATGTGTTTTTAAAGGATGAGCCTACCGAAAGCGAGGACAAGTTCGCAAGCGCGACTCAGAGTGCTTCGGAACTTGCGCTTCGAATCTCAAATGCGGATCAGTTTGCGCCGCGTCTGCCAGTAGATCGCAGCTAAGCCGGACACGAACATTACCCAAGTGCCTGGTTCGGGAACCACGCCTGGAGGGCTACCACATGGACTTCCTTTCTTCTTAGTGACCTCACCGGCGCAGCAACCGGTCTCGACACCACCCTTTTTGTTGGCTGGACCGCAAACTCCCAGGGGCAAAGGCGGAGTCGCGACGGACACCCAACTCCCTCCGACAAACGGACTGTACAAACTTAGAGGCCCGGCGGCCCCCACGCCCGGTACCTGCGGTCGTTCGAGCAATGCCGATTGGAATGGAACTGGAGGGGATTGCATCGCCGTACCGTCACCCGCCCCCACCGGCTGATCGAATTTTGCCATTGGAGGTTCGACGGGTGAGGCTGCCGCCTGTTGAGGAGTTTCCTCCACGCGGTTGGCGCAACGGGTGCGAGCGGTTATCCGTCCATCGGTAATTAACTTTTCGCCCTTGTGCAGAGTCAGGCGGTGACTGGTCCAGTAAACGCGGTTTCCAATCCGGTAGGAAACATACACCGTCCGCGCCAATGTGAGCCGCACCACTTGCGCGTGATCGTAGTCAAAACCGGCGTAATGCGCCGCAACAATGGGATCGTGCTCCGCCACCCACTTCAATTCCTTGGCGTCCTGCACCCCGCCGGGCACAACCGAATATGGATACACTGGACGCTGAGCGGGGGGCTGTACCTGCGAGAAAAGCTGAGTCAGTGCGAGCAGGCGCTTGCGGCTCAATTCCGCTTGCTGAAAGCTAGACGCAGATTGCTCGGGGAGAAATAATGAGGGACTGAGATGTTGCAAGGCGACAGCCGAAAGCATACCCGCGCAGAGCGCGATGGTTGCACTCGCGAGCCAGCGTCGAATGCTCCGATGACGACCGCGGCGACGGCTTCGCCGGCGCCGTCTTATCCGGACGTTCCCTCCTACGGGATCGCTCACCAAACCGCTCCTGCCTGAGGCGGACGTCTCGGGCTCAGGCCCAGCGGCACTTCTCCGCCAGAAATAGCGGCGGTCGAAATGCCAAGGCGCGACTCCCGGACCCCACAACCTGAAAAGGACTCCGCATTCAATAGGCGATCATGTTACCAGACAGCGAAACGGTTTGGATAAATATGTTATGACTTTCTCCATTGACTTCCCAGATGCGGCATCCGCGATCAATCCCGCAGGATATGGAGCCGGATACGGAGAAGGCGGACCTTTCGCGCGATTTCAGCTGTTTTCGTGGTTACTTCTTGACCGGGCCAGGAGTGGAATGCTCTGGAACGGGCAACGCGGCTGCGCTTTCCAACCACGCCGTATACCAGAGATTTAGCAGCATCTGCGATCCTGCTGCGAGGCGATGAGTGGTGAACTCGAATGCCTCCGGAGAGCCCTTCTCGCGAAAGCCGCCCGCCTTTTCGATCGCATAAACTTTTTCCACCAATCCATTGGACTCTCTCAGGTAAGCAACATAGCGAACAAAGGGATCGTCCAGCTTCTCTGGAGGGTTTACGAATCCAGCAAAATTCTTTGCAGAGACGTTCGCTCCGACATAGGCTGTCTCGAACTGCGAGTGGATGTCGTGCAGCGTCGTATAACCGTTCGGATTCGCTCCCACCCATCCGTTGTACCGGATGGTTGTGTGCAACGGTTGCGATCCATCGGCGACGTAATGACCCATCCAACCCGCATAAAAGATAATCGCCTGCTCCACTGAAGCCGTCGGCCGATGATCAGACTTCAGCTTCCGATACTCGCGAAACGCAGCCTTCAATCGGCCATAGACTTCCATGGTGACGTAGGGCTGCAGCCCGACGTGTTCGGGAAGGTAATCGTCAGCATGGTCCGTAGTTGAGGCACGCTTCTCGTAGAGTTTCCGATAAAACTCGTAGCGCCCGCGTGGCAGCGGCTCGAGCCAGTCCACTCGCTCCAGATCGATGAAGTGATCCGGCTCCTGCGAATTCTTGAGCGGGAATTCTGTAGGGCTGCGCCAGCGGTCGGGCTCAGGCCCGAGATAAGCAATCTCTACAACGGCACGCCGTAAAAACCGCGGCATGCTTTCGGGAATTTTCTCCGCCGCAACCCGGCTCACATTTGTGTGACCCTCGTTTCCCCAGGCGAGCACAGCTTGCGACTGAAAAACAACAAGCGCGATCAGCATGCAGCCGATCAGCCCTCGGGTGAATTTGTCCGTTCTGCTTCTGCTAAGGGAACACATTAGAATGTCAGGTGCATGGCCAACTGCAGGAAGCGATTGCTCCCGACCGTCTGTTTGATCACGCCATAATTCTGCGGATTAGGCGTGGAGGCTGACAAGATCTGGGTCGTGTTTGGAAAACAGGGGAAGGGATTGAAACAGCTGTTCAGCGCAAAATTCCCTAATGGGGCATCGAAATCCGGATGGTTGAAGATGTTGAACGCGTCGGCCTGAAATTTCAGGGCGAAGCGTTCCCCAAACCTCAAATTCTTGAAAACCGAAACATCGAATCGCGTCTGGAATGGGGCGCGGAAAATGTTGCGCCCGTTGTTTCCATAGCTGGTTTCCTGGGTATCGCAAACTGCCGCCCCGCCGAGAGTCGGGCCGCAGGGCGGAACACCACTTTGGCCAGGGCTCAGGAAAGGAATGGAGAAATCGTTGGGGTTGATGTAGGGAACCCTGACTCCTGCAAGCGGACCGGATTTGAAAGAATTATCGGTCCCACCCTGGGTAGCCTGATGCGGAGAGACTCCAGGAGCCAGTGGAAGAATCGGATTGGTGATGAAGTCGTCGGCGCTGAAGAAAATGCTCGCGGCCGTTCCCGAGAAATCGATGACGCTGAAGGGTTCGCCGCTCTGAGCCACGGTGACACCCTGGATGCCCCAGCCGTTCGCCGCTTTGTCGACGAATCGAGATGCATAGGTACGAGTCGGAAGCTGATACACGTAACTAATCGTCAAGACGTGGGTGCGATCGAAATCTGAAGAAGAGTAAGCCGTCCTGGGCTTAAGGGGATCGTTGCCGTTGAAGAACAGGCCGGAACCCAGCCCGCTGCCTTCATCAAGCGAATGTGACCAGGTGTAAGAGGCATTCACCTGCAATCCATGGGACATTTTCTTAGTCGCCTGGAACTGCAAAGCGTTGTAAGTCGATACACCCTCGGCTCTCCAGAAATCTGCGTTGGGATTAAAACCGATGTAGGGCGTGCGCAAGGCTGTGTTTCCATCGGAAAACGAGAACGCCCCGATCGTCGTTTGCACTTGCTCGGTCAGGAGCGGGCACGGAGAATTCTTTCCGCTACAGGCGGGCGAGTTAGTATCGGCGGCTTGGAAGCCGTAGCTGTAAATCTGCCCGTTGATGGGATTAGTCGGCGTCGCCACGCCGGGCTGGTTAAAGGGAATTGGTATCGGTTGACGAACTCCGTGATTGCCGATATAGCCCAGGGTCAGCACAACATTATTCTTCGCTTGCCACTGCAGATCGAAGCTCCAATTCTCCGAATATGGCAGCTTGTTCTTGGGATCGTAGCCACCGAACAAAAAGTCGGAGTTTGCAAAGCCTGTTGGTGTGCATGTTGGAGTAACTGGCTCTGCGCAACCGCTCAACTGCGACTGATTGTAAATAAGGCTTGCCACTCCGTTCAGGTTGTTTGGTGGCGGCGGAGGCGTGGTCGTACCAAAAGGGCCGGCGGTAAGGCATCCCGTTCCAGAGGGGGTATTGCAGGTGGCGACAATGGGAACGGTGAAGGGCTGCTGGGTGGTGACGCTGAACGGCCCGCTAATGCCAAGGCCAGCGCTGGCGGAAAGCTCGGTAAAGTACTCGCCTCGGTCGGCGTACATTCCGAAGCCGGCGCGAACCACGACGTTCTTGAGGGATTTCGGACTCCATGCAATTCCGATGCGCGGCGCAAACATCCATTGGCGCCCGGTCAGTGTGGAGTCGCTAACGCCCTTGAAGCCAAATGCTTTGTTGTTCCCCGCTACCACTAAACCAACCCCCGGTTCTCCATTCGCAAGAGTCCCAAATGAATCGCTGGCGAGATTGTATTTGTAATCCGACGGGTAAAAGTTGGTAAGCAGCCCATTGATCTCATTAAGCGGGCCGTCCCAATCCCAGCGAAGGCCCAGGTTTACCGTGAGATTCGACTGAACCTTAATATTGTCCTGGACGAAAAGGCCGGCTGATTTCGAGCGGAAATGACGATTGGTTTCACCGTTGAGGAACAGCCCGCCACTATGATCCGAGGCTAACGTTCCGGTGAGGAAGTCACCGAAGCTATTAAAGTTGAGGCTGGCTACCTGGTTTTCACGATTCTCGACATTGAGCTGCATGTAATCGAAGATGCCCCCGAACGATAGCGAGTGAATGCCATGAACCCAATGGTAAACCGACGATCCTTCGTGCTCGTTTTGAAAGATTCCGGCATTGGCGAAGTTCGTGGAAGGCCCGAGGCTCATCTGGTTCCCGCGGAACGGAGGCACGGTCGTGCCGTCGACCAATGCCGCCCCCACATCCGCGTTTGCGATAGTAATACCGGGAAAGCGTGTACTGCCCAGCAGATTCAGTCCCACATCGGACGGTGTCAAGGACTGGCTGGTCGTGGCATTGGCCACCTCGCGCACAAAACCATACCGGTTTTCCCATGTCGTATTCGGAGTGAAAACGGTGGTGTTGTCGAGCGAAAACAGCTGACTCCCCGCATGCATGGTTTGTGGAAAGCCGGGCACCGCACTGACCGCGAAAGGAATGTTTGTCGGATCGTTTTGAAAGTAGTACTTGGCGGCAAGGCGATCCTTCGAACTGAAGTTGTAATCGATATTGCCATTGACCTGGGTGGCATTAAACTGGCTCGGCGGACCTTTCACGAAAGCGTTGAAGGCCTGGTTTCCGCTTTCCGGATTCGGTGCATTCGCCGATGGAACGATGAATTGACCGCTCGGCGTTTTGGCATTGAGAATTGCCATTGCCACAGGGTCCACCTGCCCAGCGGTAATGCAGCCCGGACAGGCGTCTGCGGTGTTTACAAGGTTGGCCACCGTCCCCGGATCAGTGCGATTCGAATCCGTTAGGCCCGGAAGCGTGGGGACGCCGTTGAATGCGCCGCTGAGAGCATCGCTGATTCGCTGTCCCTGATAAGAAACAAAGAAGAACAGTTTGTCTTTCTTGATCGGGCCTCCCAATGTCCCACCAAAGACATTGCGATGGAGCGGAGGTGCGCCGGTGAAGAACGGATTGGCCGCCAGAAAAGTGGGAGCTGCGTCAAAAGCATTATTCTGAAAATACTCGTAAACCTGACCGTGAAGATGGTTGGTTCCGGACTTGGTGGTGGTTTCGATATGAGCGCCGCTGGCCTGTCCCATGGAAGAGTCGTACATTGAGGTGGCAACGTGAACCTCTTCAATGGTTTCGACTGGCGGTGTGGGCAAGGCTTGGCCAATCGCGTCGAACACGGAGCTGTTGGTTTGAACCTGGCCGCCCACTCCGAAAATTTCACCAGTATTCAATGTGAATCGACTATCTGAAATATTACTTGTTGAATTCCCGTTGAATAGGTTATTTGCGTTTACTCCATTGAAAGTGAACAGATTGCTGGTGTCGCGTTGGCCGTTGGCCACAATTCCCTGGTTGCCCAAACCTTCGTTAGAGCCCGAACCTGAGAGGAAATCCGCACTGACGCCGGGCGCTTGGATGGCAAGCTGTGTGAAGCTGCCCGTGCCAAGGGGAACGGATTCAATCTGCTGTGCGCCCATCGTGTAGCCGTTAGTAGTGTCGGTCTCATTTAGCAGCGGCGTCCCTTCCACCGTCACCGTCGACGACACCGCGCCCGGCTTTAGCTTCGCGTTCACCGTGGATGTGCGACTGCCCTGCACTATGATCTGTGGATATGCCGCCGTTTGAAATCCCTCCTTGCTGAATGTCACTTCGTAATCCCCAATCGGGAGGTCGGAGATGCTGAACGAGCCATCCGACTTGCTGGCAGCCGTCAATTCCAGGTTGGTCGCCACTGCACGCGCTTTAATGTTTACGTTCGGCACAACGGCACCGCTGCTGTCGGTGACCGTGCCGTTGATGGCGCCCAAGGTCTGCTGGGCGAGAGCGCGCTCAGACGAAGCCGTGAGAGTGAGGACTACGATGAACAGCGTGCGACAGAAAAGTGTCGTAACCGACGGTGCTGACGATCGAAGACGAGAGGTCACAAGCGGACCCTCCTTTTAGGATGACTGGCCCTTATAGCAAACGTCGTGATCGCTATTCAAGGAAAGGACATTAAAAAGCGTTGAAAAGCAGATTAATATTTTTTCAGATTCCCGCTGTTCGAATTTTTGCTGTCCGATTTCTAACCGTAGCGATTGCCCGACGTACAAGAAAGCGAAATCCGGAACGGAAGGTGCGGAGGGTGGTTACGTCTGACCAATATCTCGACTGAGAGTTTTTTGTCTACTCTAGCTTCCTTAAAATCTCGGCGACGATCATTGCTGGAGCGGCCTCGGCATCAATCACCAGCGCATCCTGGGGCTCTTCGAGCGTAGCCAGTTGGCTCTCGAGCATGGGTTCCGTCATGTAGTGTCCGTGGCGCGCGCGCAACCGCTGCCGCAACACCTCGGGAGCTACTCTTAAGTAGATAAGGCAGACTTCGGATCCGACGCGCAAGTGATCCCGGTAGGCCCGCCTCAAGGCCGAACAAGCGAGTACGGCATTGTTCTCCGCTGCAATCCAGCCTGAGATCAGCGCACGCAGCGCGTCCAGCCAGGGTGCTCGATCCGCGTCGGTCAGCGGAATTCCGTTCCGCATCTTCTCTATGTTCGCTGCGGAGTGATAATCGTCCGCGTCTGCGAAGTCCCAGCCGAGCTGTGAAGCCAACAATTTTCCCAGTGTAGTCTTCCCCGCCCCCGCCACTCCCATGAGCAGAACGACCACTTTTCCTCCGTCGCGCAGTTCGCAGTAAGGTAGCGCGCTCCGACGAGCACTTGCCAAGCGAATGTTTCGGGACATTCAATCAACTAATGCCGACGCCATTCCACCGTGCTATTCTCTCAAGCCTGTCAGAAAAAAGGATACTCATGCCGGAATCGCGCCCACTGACCTTACTCTGCATCACAACCTACGAAAAAGGACAGGACTTCATGCGCGAGTGTAAGCGCCAGGGTTGCCATGTACTTTTGCTGACGGCTGAAAAGCTGCGCGATGCCAACTGGCCGCGCGAAAGCCTGGACGATACGTTCTATCTTCCCGCCGAGCTCCCGCTCGCGGATATCGTTCAGGCGGTCACCCACCTGGCGCGAACCCATAAGCTTGATCGCATCGTCGCTCTCGATGAGTTCGATATGGAGACGGCTGCGACTCTACGCGAACACCTCCGCGTCCCCGGTATGGGGCTCACCACCATGCGGTATTTTCGGGACAAGCTGGCTATGCGCATGCGCGCTCTCGATCGCGGAGTGCGCGTGCCGGATTTCGTGCCTGTCTTCAATCACAACGACATTCGCTACTACCTCGAAAATGTTCGGGGGCCGTGGGTTCTCAAGCCGCGGCAGGAAGCCTCGGCAATCGGGATCAAGAAGATTCACAACTCCGACGAACTATGGACGATCCTCGAACAACTGGGGGATAAGCAGTCCACTTATCTACTGGAGAAGTTCGTTCCTGGCGAGGTCTATCACGTGGACTCGGTGGTCTCAGAGAACGATGTGGTCTTTGCCAGCGTAAGCAAGTACGGTAAGCCGCCCATGAATGTGGCCCAGGGTGGAGGAGTTTTCACAACCTTCACTGTGCCCCGCGGAAGCGCCGCCGACACCGGTCTGCGAACGATCAACCGCGAACTGATTGCAGCGCTGGGACTGATGCGCGGCGTGGCGCACACGGAATTCATCCAGGCGCACGAAGATGGATATTTCTATTTTCTCGAGTGCGCGGCGCGCGTGGGAGGAGCTTACATCAGTGAGATGGTCGAGGCCGCAACGGACATTAACTTGTGGCGGGAGTGGGCGCGGATCGAGATCGCTGGCGGCGACGGCACGTACAAACTTCCGCCGGCGCGCGAAGAATACGCCGGCGTGGTGGTTTCCCTCGCGCGGCAGGAAAATCCGGACACTTCGGCATACAACAATCCGGAAGTGTGCTTGCGAATCAAGAAGCACCACCACGCTGGATTGGTGCTGAAGTCGAACGATCCGGACCGCGTCCGGTCATTGCTCGAGAACTACGCTCCGCGCTTCGTCGAGGATTTTCTCGCAGTGGAGCCGCCGCGCGAAAAACCTACCTCGTAAATTCTGATTCACCCCATCAGAACGCGTCGATGCCGGTCACGCTCTGGCCGATGATCAGCGAGTGCACGTCGTGGGTTCCTTCGTAGGTTTTCACCGATTCCAGATTCATCATGTGTCGCATGATGGGGTAGTCGTCGGCGATGCCGTTGGCGCCGAGGATGTCTCGTGCTATGCGGGCGCACTCGAGAGCCATCCACACATTGTTTCGCTTCGCCATCGAAATGTGCTGGTGCTCCACCTTGCCCGCATCTTTCAGCCGTCCGACCTGCAGCACCAGCAGTTGGGCTTTCGTGATCTCGCTGATCATCCACGTAAGCTTGTCTTGTACAAGCTGATGCGAAGCGATGGGCTGGTCGCGCCACTGTTTACGCAAAATTGCATACTGCAGCGCGCAGTCATAGCAAGACATGGCTGCCCCGATCGCACCCCATGCGATGCCGTAGCGCGCCTGATTCAAGCATTTCAGAGGCGACTTTAATCCACTGCTGTTCGGCAGCAGGTTTGACTCAGGAATGTGAACGTCCTGCAGCGACAGCCCTGAAGTCACGGAGGCACGCAGGGACCACTTGCCGTGAACGTCATCTGCCTTGAATCCGGGACGGTTGGTTTCTACCAGAAAGCCACGAATGTTGTTGTCCTCGTTTTCAACTTTCGCCCAGATGATGGCGACATCCGCGATGCTGCCAGATGTAATCCACATCTTCTCGCCGTTAAGAATGTATTCGTTCCCCACCTTGCGCGCGTGCGTTAGCATGCCGCCGGGATTGGAGCCGAAACCCGGCTCAGTAAGCCCGAAACAGCCAAGTTTTTCGCCCTTCTGCATTGGCGGGAGCCAGGTCTGTTTCTGCTCCTCGCTGCCAAATTCGTAGATGGGATACATACAAAGTCCCGATTGCACGCTGACGAAGCTGCGCACACCAGAGTCGCCACGTTCGAGCTCCTGCGTCATCAGTCCGTATTCCACATTGCCCATTCCGGCGCATCCGTAGCCTTTGAGGGAGGCTCCGAAGAATCCGAGATCGGCCATGGGTTTGACCAGTTCGCGGGGAAACCGCCCGGCACGGTTGCACTCTTCGATGATGGGTACGAGGTTGTCCTCGATGAAGCGGCGCGTGGTATCGCGTACCAGGCGCTCTTCTTCGGTGAGCAGTGAATCAAACTGGATGAAATCGACACCGCGAAATTTGATGGCAGGCATGATGAATCTCCGTGAGCGATGAGTCTCCAAGCTGAGGCTAAGGGCACAGCCAGAGGTTTGCCGCCCGCAGAATAAGCGTGCGCAGCAGAAGGGCAAACATATGACGGTAGCAGGAGTAGAGAGGAGGGGTCAACGCGAGCACGCGAACGGGGTGTGCGACATGGAAGAGTCACCTAGCGGGATTCCTTTTTTTATGGCATGATTCTGAGCGTCTATATACGTACAGACTAGTTGCGCTATAGAAAGGAAACCCCTATGTCTGATGACCTCGCCACT
>Ga0307474_10001206_pt1 | contig 18850 bp, 19 predicted proteins | sample atmos_gasesECM1C_2_FD_203312 | JGI IMG/M metagenome (GOLD analysis project Ga0307474, IMG submission 203312) | Hardwood forest soil microbial communities from Morgan-Monroe State Forest, Indiana, United States - atmos_gasesECM1C_05 | ecosystem: Environmental > Terrestrial > Soil > Temperate... | reverse complement strand
TGGCGCCGGCCTTTTCGGGAATTTCGATCGAGTTGCGCAGCGTCACCATCGCAGCCGTGGCCGGATCACTCGGGATAAAAATCGCAGTAAAGTATTGATCCCCTGTGCCGGCCCATTCAAATGGGCCTTTCACGGTGTTATCGCCGCTGACGCCTTTAATGGGAAGCCGGGACACGTAATTTGGAAAGAAGACATATCCGGTGCGCTCGGTCGAGGCGTCATTGTGGTAATCGATGCGAGCGGCGGCGTAGGAGGCGGGAGTCTGTTCGTCGCCGAAGCCGGCGGGCCATGCGGGCGCAGCAAAAAACTGTGCGCCTTTATACACCACAGACGTTTCGACGTTCAAAACATATGTGTGGTCAAAACGGAAAGTTTTGCTGACGAGGAGCTCCTGGTCAGCGTATTCGAAGGTGATCTGAGCTGGCGCGGTTAACCGGCCTTGGCTCGAAGCTACGTAAAGTGCGGAGTTCAACCGGTTGCGCACAGACTCGTCGTAAGTCCAGAGAGACAGCGGATAGCCGTATTTCTCCGCAGCGGGGACATTGACGAGATCAAGCAGGCCGTTCTGAGTGTCGTTGTTGAATTTTTTGAGAATCCACGATTTGACCTGGGCGCCGCGGTTGGTAAAGGTAATCCGGTACAGATCATTCTCGATCACAGTTTCGCTTTCAGCGGATGCTTGCTTCGTAACCGTGCTCGATGGAATCGCCGGCATGGCTTGCGCCGGAGGCGATGAAATAGCTGAGGGTTGTGCGGGAGCCGTATGCGTTTGCTGTTGAGGCGGCGTCGCTGGTTGAGGCAAGTATTTCTTCAACAGCGGTTGCGAAACAATCAACACGATGAAGGTCAGGAGAAAGACGAGAAGGAGCCGGCGTTCGCCGCCTGGTTCCTGTTGTGGATTTTGAAATTCGGCCAAAGTTTCCTGAGTTCCTCGTGGGTCAAAGCCCAATCAAGTAAAACCACATTTGCAGTATGCCTGAAGGCATACCTACCAAGCATAACCGCCAGAGGTCAGTCAAAGTTCCCGCTACCGCTAGCGTGTTTCACTACCGGGTCATAGCCGCTACCGGCAAAGGGATGGCAGCGGAAGATTCGAGTGAAGGCCATCCATCCGCCGCGCAGCACACCGTACCGCTCGACCGCTTCGATTGCATACTCGGAGCAGGTCGGCACATAGCGGCACGCCGCCGGCAACATAGGCGAGATGGCTCGCTTATAGGCCTGCAACAATTGCAGCGCGACGAACTTGGCAACGCGCTTCAAACACGCCCTCCGGCTTCCGGCTTTCGACGCGTAGATTTCGGGTCGATTAGTGCTTCGCCTTGTGTCCGCGGCGCTAGCTTTTGCTCGATGACGGCGAAGGCGCGAGTAACTTCGTTTAGCACAAACGGAAAATCGATGGTCAGCAACGACTTCTTGGGATTGATGACCACGTCGGCGGCAATCTTAACGGCTGGCAGGGTTAGGCGCACCGCCTCGCGCAAACGGCGCTTCATACGGTTCCGCTGAACGGCTCCGCCCAGGGCGCGGCCAACGGTGAATCCGATTCGCAGGCCGTGTGGCTCTGACCTGCCCTCTGTGGCAGCCGAAGCGGCACCAACCCGCGTTTTTCCTTCTTCTTCCGCAATTTTCTTTGCTGGCCGCGGCCAGTAGAAGACCGTCATGGAGGCGGAAAAATGGCGGCGTCCCTGTTTGTAGACACGCTCAAAATCCGCATGTCGCAGAAGGCGTGCCGAGCGCGGAAATCGAGCTGTTTTTGGGGGCGGCATGGCGAAGTCCCACTGAATTCCCAGCGCAGCCTCAGCCATCATGCCCTCAGTTTGCGGCAGGCGGCTGCGTGTCTCGACTGTGGAAATTAGCGGCACGGGAAACGCTACTCGCGGAAGCCGGGCTTCACGGAGACCCGTTTCCGTCCCTTGGCGCGGCGGCGGGAAATCACCTTCTGGCCGCCCTGGGTCTTCATGCGCGTGCGAAATCCATGTTTCTTGACTCGCTTGCGCCGGTTGGGTTGGAATGTACGCTTAGGCATGAAAGATAGCTGCTCCTGATTCCGTCGACAGTGTTAGGACAAACGATGAGTATAAATGACGGGGTGGGCGGAGGGCAAAGGGTCGCCAGCCAGGTGTAAATGCTCCAAGATAATGTCACCCCATAACTGCAACGAGACTTTGTCACCCTCCGAGGATGGTGACGATGAGTCAGAGGGGTCGACAACACGTGAAGGTGACGGAAAATGCTGCATTCTTATGCGGACCTCCGTCACATCATAGCGGCAGCCCGCCCGATTCTCGCCAGCACTGTCTCCTTGCCAAGCACCTCCAGCGTCTCAAACAGCGGCGGCGCGTTCTTCCGTCCGCAAACCGCAACCCGGATCGGCTGAAACATCTGCCCCGCCTTCACACCCAGTTCCTGTGCGGCGGTGCGAAGAGCCTGATCCAGCGGATCGTGCTCGAATTCGACATTCGCCAGGACGTCGCGAGCTCGAGCCAGGACCCTCAACGCCATCGCCGCATCACCCTTTTGCGGAATCAGTTCGGCTGGATCGTAGGGCGGCAGTTGGCTCACAAAGAAGAAGTCGGCTGCCGTCAGCACGTCGCGTAACAGTTTGATGCGCTCGCGAATCAGCGGCGTGATCCGCAGCATTTTCTCCGTCGCGATGTTGAAACCGGCGGCGTTCACGATCGGAAGGAGGCGTTGGCTCAATTCTTCGACCGGCAAAGCGCGGATGTGCTCAGCGTTCAGCCAGAGCGCCTTTGGGTCGAATGTGTCTTCTGGGGCGGGAACACCAGGGTCCCTCGCTTCGCTCGGGATGACAACTGGGGAGTTCGGAATGGCGGTAGAGCTCGGAACGGGGCTAGAGAGTGATGGGTTGGCCGCCAATGCCGCCTCTTTGAAGTTCACCACTGCGTTCGATCGGTTGATGCCTTCCAGCGAAAAGATCTCCGTCAGCTCTGGCAGCGACATATTCTCGCGATCGTTCTTCGGTGACCACCCCAGCAGGCACAGGAAGTTAATAAAGGCTTCGGGCAGAAATCCGGCATCGCGATACGTTGTAACGCTCACGACCGGACCGTGGCGCCGCTTGGAAAGTTTGGTGCCATCGGGCGCCACCAGCAGGGGCAGATGCGCAAACTGCGGCGGCCTGCATCCGGCAGCTTCGAAGATGAGTACGTGTTTGAAAGTGTTCGTGAGATGGTCCTGGCCGCGGATGATGTGGGTGATGCCGAGGTCAGCGTCGTCCGCGCACGAAGCGAGATGGTAGGTCGGCATTCCGTCGGAACGAAGCAGAGCGAAATCCTCAATGTCGGCGGCCTCTTTCACTTGCTCACCATAGACAGCATCGGTGAAGCGAACAACGTTTCCCGGCTCTCGCGGCACACGAAAACGCAGCGCGAATAGTTCTCCCGCTGCGGCGCGCCGGTCGCTTTCCGCCGGCGAGAGTTCTCGCGCTCCGGCATTAAAAAGCCACGTCCCGTGCGCGCCGGATTTCTCCGCCGCACCAGTGTGCGCAGGCGTGAAATCGCGGTAGGCCAGGCCCTTCTCAAAAATCGCCCACGCCGTCTTGCGATGTAACTCGATGCGTTCAGATTGCTTATACTCCTCGTCCCAGGTGAGGTTCAGCCACTTCAGCCCTTCAAAAATCGAATCCACGGAAGCCTGCGTGTTCCGCTCGACATCCGTGTCGTCGAGGCGAAGAATCATGGTTCCGTCGTTATGGCGCGCGTAGAGCCAGTTAAAGATGAAAGTGCGGGCGCTACCCACGTGAAGAAAACCGGTAGGCGACGGCGCAAAACGGACGCGCGGCTTGGACGCAGGCGTTGAACGAGATTCCAGCATAAGTGGGGCGAAATTCGATGGTAGGGGTCCACAAAAGTATCGTCAAGCGAACGGAGACGGGAGTGAGCGGCGACTCGCCAGTCAAGTGACCGATTCCGAGGGCGAGGACATGGCCTTAAATCTTATTGTTTTCACACCCCTAGCTATGAAAACATGCAGTGATTAACCCTTTGGCCTAATCGCGCAACTAATTCTCCACGGGAACCCAGCGCCACCCTCATGAACAGCATCGCCACCAGTATCGTCATCATCCCAGGTGTCGTCGCTCTATTGCTCTGCCTCTTATTCACCTATCTCTACCAGCAGAGCCGCCAGGCATACTTCCGAGCGTGGCAGATCGCCTGGGCCTGCTATGCAATTCACTACGCTCTCGATGCTCTTCGTTACTACCGGCCTCCGGCGACCGCTGCGTATTTTTTCAGCTCACTCTTTTCAGTGGCGATGGCGGTTTGCATCTTCGGCTCCACGCACCTGATGCAGGGATCCTTCCGCCCGCGCTGGTATGACTGGGGCGTGGCGGCTGCCGGATTTATTACGTCCTGTATCGACCTGCGGGTGCATTTGCTGTCCAGCAAACTTCCGCCGGGGCAGCGGCCGCTTAGCCTGGCGGTTGTTTTTCTTAGCGCGACGCTGCTCTACAGCTCGGCGGTTTTTTATTTGCACGCTCACCGCAAAGGTTCGGTGGGCTTCCAGTTGCTCGCTTTTGCGCTGGCGCTGTGGGCAGTCTTGTTGGGGTCGATTCAATCCAACAACCCGTGGATGGAGATGTTTGGCAGCGTCGGCCACGTCCTCGGCCCGGTGCCGCAGATGTTGCTCGGCATCGCCATGGTGATGGTGTTATTTGAGAACGAGCGCAACGCTGTGCAGGAAAATACGCTCGCGCTTTCGACCCTCGGAGTGGATCCGCGGCGGCTGCTTTCGGCGGATGATCTCCTGCCCAGCATGCAGTCGACGCTGGATCGCCTCGCGGACGCGCTCTCGGTGCGAAGGGCCATCATCTATATCTCAGAACGCTGGCGCGGTTTGTTGCCCTCCGTGGAGCGGGGCTTTTCCGCCGAATTTCTGCAAACACTAGCCAGAAGCGGAGCCGGAGAATACATCTGCGAACTGGCCTACCGTCAAGGAGGATTGTTCACAGCCCGCGATTTAAGCCAGTTGACCGAGCCGCTCCCGGTCGGCTCCAGTGGAACCTTTTCCGAGTTCAAACGGGTCTTCACCGAAGCGGAGATTCGCAATCTGACCGCGGTGAGCCTGCAGACCCGCGAGCACGCGCTGGGCGTGATTTTGTTTCCGCACGCCGACCGCAAAGCTTTCGGCAGTTCGGGTCCGCGCCTTATGGTGGGACTGGCGCTGCAACTCGGCCTTACTCTCGACAATTATCTGATGGCGCACGATGCGCACCGCCGCACGCAAGAGTATGAATTGCTGACTGAGATTGGACAGGCGATCAGCTCGCGCCTGGATCAGGACGAAGTCCTGCGCACGATCCATACCGAGCTGGGGCAGATTTTCAATACCAGCAGCTTCTACATCGCCTTTCAGGAGGGGGACGAGATTCGTTTCGAACTGGAAGTGGAGAACGGCCGAATCCTTCCCAAGCGTTCGCGCAAATTAGAGAACGCATTTACCGAATACGTGATTCGCACCGGACAGCCGCTACTGATCCGGTCGGATGTGGAAAAGACGCGGACGCGACTGGGCATCACCTTTCGCCCCGATCTGCCCGCCAAGTGCCTGTGCGCCGCTCCGGTTCTTCTTGGAAACAAACCCGCCGGCGTGATGATGGCGATGAGCACAGAACGCGAATTCGTCTTCGAACAACGCGACCTTGACGTACTGATGACCGCCGCCGGCCAGGTATCCGTCGCGGTGGAAAATGCGCGCCTGTTCGCGGAAGAACAGCGGCGCTCGCGGCAACTTGCGTTTCTCAATAATATTTCGCGCACCGCGATTTCGAGCGACGACCCGGTCCACATGCTGGGGCAGATTGTCGGGGAAATCCAGAAGAATTTCAGCTTCGATCACATCGGCATCGGCCTGCTGGATTATGGAACGAAGGAGATCGAAATCAAGGCCGAGGCCGGCGCCACGGCTCACGCCATGGGCAAACGAGTTTCGCTCGGAATCGGAATTCTTGGGCGCGTGGCGCGTACCGGCGAGCGTGCTCTGGTACAGAACGGTTTGGAAGGCCAGATCGGCGCGCTTTTGCCTGAGTCGCGTTCGGTGTTGTGCATACCTATCACTTACGGCGAAACACTCCTCGGAGCTTTGAATATCGAGAGCCGGAACGACAGCGCGTTTTCACCGCAGGATGTCCTGATTCTCAACACCTTGGCCGATCTGCTGGCCACCGCGCTGCATAACGCATTCGTCTTCCAAAAGCTGCAACAGCAATCGATCACCGATGGACTCACGGGAATCAAAACGCGCCGCTTCTTCTGGGAATCGCTCTCGGCGGAGTGGAAGCGTGCATCCCGGTCGGGACGGCCGTTCTCCGTCGTCTTGATCGACCTCGACAAATTCAAGGAAGTCAACGACACCATGGGCCACTTTGAAGGCGACCTGGTGCTCGCCCGCGTCGGCCGGCTGCTCGAGCAAAAGTCGCGGCAGTCGAACGTGGTGGCACGCTACGGCGGCGACGAGTTCATCATCCTGATGCCCGAGACTGGCGCGGACCAGGCCCAGGTACTGGCAGAGCGCTTGCGGCAATGGATTATCGCCGACCCGATGCTCAGCGAGCACCACATCACCGGCAGTTTCGGCGTGGCCAGCTTCCCGACGCACGGATTTTCCATTGAAGATGTGATTCGCGTGGCCGATGCGGGCATGTATGTTTCAAAGCGCTCTGGCGGCAATCGCGTCTCGGCCGCCGAGGAATTTTCCGAAGGCGAAGAGTTTGCCACGCAGCGGCAGCAGATTTCGTCCTACATCGAAGGTTTTCTGCAGCGTGAGCATAACGGCCCGGAGCATCTGGAGGAATTGCGCTCCATGCTGCTGAAGTTTTGTGGCGGCGAGGAAGATTGCAACGTTCCGTTGCTGAAGGAATCGATCGAAGTTCTCAGCCGTGCGGCCGAATCGCGCGAGCTGCGCACCTCCGGCCACGGCGATCTGGTGGCGCGCTATGTCGAGATTCTGGGTCGCGCGCTGCATTTACCGACGGAACAGACCGTCGACCTCATTTATGCAGCGCGGATTCACGATGTGGGAAAAATCTTTGTGCCCGAGCGCATTCTGAATAAGCCGGGTCCGCTCACCGACGACGAGTTTTTCCTGACCAGAATGCACGCCCGCGTAGGCGCGGAGATTGCCGGCATTCTGCCGCGCAGCGGTATGATGCGCCAGGCGATCCAGCACCATCACGAGCGCTTCGATGGAACCGGCTATCCAGATGGATTGAAGGGCGAGCAAATCCCGCTGTGGGCGCGCATTGTCGCACTGGCGGACGCCTATGCCAACATGCTGACCGAGCACTCGCTCGCCGCCGCACGCACTCCCGAGCAGGCACTCGATGAACTGGCGAAGATGAGTGGAACCGGATTTGACGGCATGCTGGTGCGGTTGCTGCTGCGGGAACTGAAGTCGGAGCGGGCGTCGTCGGCGAAGGATGGTTTCTGAGGCTCTCAAAGGCTGGTCGTCTCAGGGCAGGCAGTGTAATTGGATCCTGGTCTCTCCTCGGCTTCCCCGACTGGCGATGAGATGTCCTGATGTCTATTTTTCTACTCTTGTGCTGACTCACTGCCTCAGCTACGATTAAGCGAGAAGATGATGTTGGACTGGTCAAAATGTCCCGCGGTCGAAAGCGTTCCCGGCAAGCTTAGCGGCGCTTGGGTTTTCCGTGGCACTCGCGTCCCCGTGTCTGCCGTATTCGAGAACCTGGAAGACGGCCTCACCATAGACGAGATCGTCCAAATGTTCGACGGGCTTTCCAAAGACCTGGTAGTAACCGTGCTCGAATTCGCAGCTCAGAGCTTGGACGCGCCGCTGATGGCACGGTGATGCTGATCCTGTTTGATCAGGCAACGCCATTCCCGCTTCGCAAGTTCCTTCCCGGCCACGTTATCAAAACGGCTTACCAGCAAGGTTGGAGCACGCTCCTGAACGGTGATCTGCTGCGCGTCGCCGAGGAATCTGGCTTCGATCTTTTGTTGACGGCCGATAAAAATCTTGCTTATCAGCAAAATCTCTCCGATCGAAAAATCGCTATTGTTGCCCTCGGCAAGAACAGGTGGAGTCTGATCGAGCCGGAGTTGGATCGCATCGCGGCGATCGTGAATGCTGCCCTTCCGGGAAGCTATCACCTGATCGACCTTCCATCTAAATCCGGGGCGAAAACGTAGTGGCGGCTTGCAACTCCGCCGTGGAAACGCGAAACTACAGTCCATGCCCGTCTCCCTCTCGCTCTCCAACAAAGTCGCGCTCATCACCGGAGGCTCCCGCGGTATCGGCGCCGCCACAGTTCGACTCTTCGCCGCAGCCGGCGCGAAAGTCGTTTTCAGCTATCAAAGGGCCCGCGAACAGGCCGAAGCTCTCGCCCAAGAATGCGGTGAGGCCAACTGCCACGCCGTTGCCAGCAACCTGTCTGGCGCTGAATCTGCTCGGGGATTGGTGTGGGAGACGGTCAAGCATTTCGGACGCCTCGACATCCTCGTCGCCAATCACGGGGTGTGGCCTGCCCAAGACGTTGCCATCGAGAAAATGACGGACGAGCAATGGCGTTCCACTCTGTCGATTAACCTTGACGCCGTATTTGGCCTGGTCAAGCACACGGCAGCGCAAATGAAATCGCAACCGCGATCTGGTTCTGCCGCGGGACACATTGTGCTCATCAGCTCCACCAGCGGGCAGCGCGGCGAGGCCTACCATGTCGACTACTCCGCTTCCAAGGGTGCGCTCATCAGCATGGTGAAAAGCCTTGCCGTGGAGCTGGCGTCATCCGGCATTTACGTGAACTCGGTCGCTCCCGGCTGGGTGGACACAGACATGTCAAAACCTGCGCTGGACGATCCCAAAAGCGGCGAAGAAATTCGGCGCACAATTCCCCTGGGTCGCGTCGGCACGCCTGGGGAGATCGCGGCTCCGGTGCTGTTCCTGTGTACCGAATACGCCGGATTCATCACCGGCGAAATCTTCAATGTGAACGGCGGGGCCGTACTGGTCGGCTAGGGCTCAGCGCTAGTCTTGCCCTGAAGAGCCGTGGCCGATTCGCGTCATCCTTTTCTCGTGGTTAGGTTTCGCGGACAAGAGTGTCCGCGCCACACGAGCTGCGACACAGGCGAACCCGCAAGCAGCTACAATCCCTCTTCGGGCATCACATTGCTTTCTGAGTGTAGTTTCTCAATGAAACTTTTTGCATGAGTCATTTCGCTCTCATCGTTGTTGCTGGGCTTGCCCTGGCCGTAAGTGGTTCTTTATCTTCAGCTCAGACTGGAGCTCAGACTACCGGGCAACCCGCATCCGAATCGACCACAACCGTCCAATCCAGTGCGCCGACCGATCAGGAAAATGTCCGCAAAGCCCGTGCATTGATTGACCAGGCGCTTCAGGCGCTGGGAGGACAGGCGTATTTAGACATTCATGACGTGCAGCAGGAGGGCCGCACTTACAGTTTTTATCACGGCCGCCCCACCAGCAACGGAGTGGTGTTTTGGCGGTTCGTCGAGTATCCCAACAAAGAACGCATTGAGGTGACCAAACAGCGCGATGTGGCCATGCTCTATAACGGCGATAAGGGCTACGAGATCACCTACAAGGGCGCGCACCCGCTGGAAAAGAAGGATCTGGACGATTACCTGCGGCGTCGCAAATTTTCACTGGAGACGGTCTTGCGCTCCTGGATCAACGATCCCCAGGTGGCCCTCTTCTACGACGGCAATGCGCTTGCCGGCAATCTTCCGGCGCAGCAGATCACGCTGATCAATGCGAAGAACGAAGCCGTCAACCTCTTTTTCGATGTCGAAACCCACCTTCCCATCAAGAAGAGTTACAGCTGGCGCGATCCTTTGGACAAAGAGCGCAATCAGGAAGAGGAAATCTTCGACAACTATCGCCTGGTGCAGGGAGTCATGACACCCTACGGCTTCACCCGTTATTTCAACGGAGACATGCAAACCCAGCGCTTCGTGAATTCAGTCCACTTCAATCAGGGAGTCAACGAAACGATGTTCGACCCCGACTCCCATTACGATCCCAACAAACAACCAGGCAAGCACGAAAAGTGAACAAAATTGAATTGGCTACCGGCCATCTTCTCTTGTCTTGCTCAATCATAAGCCGCTGATATAATTACACTTATGCGTTACAGGGAAAGTGATGAAGTTGGTTCGTGGCAGAAGTGAAAGCCACGCACTGTGGCGTTTTTACCACAGTCGACATTTGTTACGCGGTTGTAATCTACTCCGTCACCACCACTTACACGAACGACTTTTGACTCAAGAGCAAACACTCCGCAACGCCGTGGAATGCAGTGGGATTGGTCTGCATAGCGGCGCGCCGGTTTCCCTGCGAATGCTTCCCGCTCCGCCCGGAAGCGGCGTCGTCTTCCACCGCGTCGATTTGGACGGCTTCCCCATCGAGGCCATCAGCCGTAACGTCGCCCGCGTGAGTTACGCCACCAGCCTCATGAAAAAGGGCGTTCTCATCTCCACCACGGAGCATCTGCTTTCCGCCTTCGTCGGATTGGGCGTGGACAACGCCATCGTCGAGCTGGACAATCTTGAGCTCCCGATTCTCGATGGCAGCGCGTTGCCGTTTGTGCAGATGATTCAGAAGGCCGGACTCCGCAAGCAGCGGCGGCCACGAAAGTATCTGAAGATCCTCCGCGAGGTCGAGATGCGGGAGGGCAACAAATTTATTTCGGTGTATCCCGCCGAGAGTTATTCGGTCTCGTATTCCATCAACTTTCCGCACCCGCTGATCGGCAAAGAGACTTTTCAGGTGGAGCTGGCGAACGGCAGCTACCTGCGAAACATCGCGCCCGCCCGCACCTTCGGCTCACGCGAAGACGAGAAAGCCATGCGCAATATGGGATTGATTCGCGGCGCGTCGCGGGAGAACTGCATTGTGCTGACTCGCGACGGAGTCGAAAACGGCCCGCTGCGCTTTCCTGATGAGTTCGTCCGGCACAAGGTGCTGGACCTAGTCGGCGACCTGGCGCTATTGGGCAAGCCGATCTTAGGAAAGATTGTCGCCGATCGCGCCGGTCACGCCATGCACACCGCGCTGGTGTCGCGCATCCTGCGCGATAAGACGCTATGGGAAGAAGTGACGCTCAGCGAAGAAGAGACTGGTGCCGCCGCTGCCTATAGCGCTCAAGCGACGGCGGGGTCGTCAGTTTAGTATCCGTTTCCGGAACAGGTCTATGCTCCACTCCGCCGTCCCAGACGGGACTACTGGGTAATCTCGAAGGCCACGCCGAAGTTGTAGGTGCCGCCGGCTATCGTTGTGCCGAACAGGTTGCCTTTACCGTCGATAATGATGGCGTTCGCCCCGGCGCCGTCTGCGCTGTTGAACTTGTGCAGAAGGCTGTACTTCCAGGTTCCGCCGGCTTGCGGCGTCAACTTGTAGACCACGCCACAGTAGAAGCCTCCGCCGCCGCAAACCGTAAGTCCGCCGCCAGCGGTGCCGTAGAGATTTCCCGCCTGGTCAAACACCAGCGAAGTATTCGGCCCGCAGCCGTTAGCGCAGTTGGGAAAGTCGTAGAGCACAGTCTGCTTCCAAAAGCCTTTTGAAGTAGGAGTCAGCTTGTAGATGGTGCCGCCGCCGTGAGGCCCGCCTCCGGAAGCCGCGCCATACGCATTGCCCGCAGCGTCCACCACCAGCCCGGCATAGGGGTATCGCCCGTCATAAGGAAACGCGGCGAAGCGGTGCAGAAGGTGGTAAGTCCAGGTGCCATCTCCGTTGGGTGTCATCTGAAAGGCGACACCGCAACCAAGGCTACCAGGGCACTTGGGCGGGCCGTTGCCGCCGAAAAACATAGTGCCATAAAGATTGCCAGCCGCATCCCAGGTCAGGGGAGCGAGCGGGCCGTCCCCATCGGGACAGGTTTGCGGGTTGCAAAAACTATAGAGGGTATCCAGCGTCCAGCCATCGGAGCCATGAAGCAACTCGGAAATGGCACCCGCGCCGTACATGCCGGAACCCAAATACCCGTAGATGTTGTCGGCTTTATCCAAGACAACGTTAAGCTCGGCCCCGGCGTCATAGATCAAGCTCAACCCTTTCGAACCGGGAGCTAACTGATAGAGGGCGCTCGTGCCGTTGGGGCCTCCGGCCACCGCACCAAGCAAGTCGCCTTTGTTGTCGAAGGTCACGCCGCCGTTCGGACCGTACCCCTCGCTGCGCGTTGTAAAGTTGTAAAGAATTTTCTCCGTCCAAGTGCCATTCGTTTGGCGGGCGAGTTGGAACACCGTGCCGCAGTAGCGGTTACTCTTGCATCCGGGGCCGCCTTGGTAGGTTACGCCATAAAGGTTCCCTTTCAAGTCAAAAGTCAGCCCGAACCCCGGTACCATCCCGTCCGAGCCGTCCCCAAACTCGTGCAGGACCTCATACTTGCTCCCTGCCCAACCTGAGGGCGCGGAGACCAATGTCAACGCCAAGGCCGCAACACTCGCCTTTAATAGCGAGTACGTGAATAGTGCGTGCGTGAGTCCCGTGGGTTTCATCGGGCGGCCTCATTGTATCGGTCGAATGGACTAGCTGGTTGCGCCGAGTGCCCCCCATCTTCTTGGTGAGTGTAACACTATATTTGGGCGCGGCAGGCGCGTTTATGCCCCAAAAAATCCACGCCTGCCGCGATACCGGCTCTGGCAATGCCGCGTCATGCCGTCAATCAGCGTCGCCATTCCGTCAGGGCCGATTGGGCTGTTGCTTAGGTAGAAGTTTTGGAAGTAAGTTGCGTCCTGTCCGGAGGCTGGCGGGATCGAAGTGAAGCTCCGGTACGGCCACTGGAAGAAGTCCCATAGCGGGACCTTCGTTTGGCCTAGGCTATCGATCGCGTTGAAATCCGCATAGTAGTTGGTCTCGGGGTAGATGAAGCCCAGCCCGAAGTTGTTTTCGATGAACGCCAGAATGCTGCCGAAGTCATGCGTGAACTGCTTCGGGGGCGGGTACGTGGGTGGGGAGGAGATGGCCCCTGACACGTACCCCGCCTTCGTATAAGCTGACACCACCAGCAGCGGCACCCGGAATCCATATGTATAGCCGCAGCCCCATTGCGAATCCGAAGCGTTAGGAAATAAAAATTGGTTTTGTTACGAAAACCGGAATGACGGCCGGAGATCTCAAAGCCCACGATCCAAATATGAAGTTCAGTCCGCCGGTTCGCAAGGGACTTCGCCGAGATCGGGGGCGGGTTCAGGTTGCTCTTCGAGCAGCCGGTCCAGTTCGGCGCGGGTCTGGCTGATCAGGGCGGCGGCGAATTGCCTGGCGGACTTCTGACGCTCGGCTGACAGATCCTTCACCCGCGTATTCAGCAGCGGGATATCCTGCTCAAACCGCCGCAGAGTTTTCTGTACGCGATGAATGCGATACGCAGTAGGAATCATGGCCATGGCTCTCCTGTATCCCAACAGATTGCCATGTGCCGCGGCAGCTCTTAGTAACTAAGTAAGTACCTGAGGAGTGAGTGCGAAGCTTACTGGATTAATGACGAACCGGAGCCCGCAGGTTTCTCGTTGGACGCCCGTTCTGTAGACGCCGGCTCTTTGGATGCCGGAAGCGACTCTTCGACTTTGCCGCCCAGCCATTTCTCCAGATGCTCCAGCGAACTCTGCGGCACGTTGAGGAAGCGAAGCCCGACCAGGCCTTTAATGTCGGCCCAGGCAACCTCCGCTTCGATCTCAAGCGCCTGGTTGGTCCCGGGAAGTGTGAAGTGAAGACGAAATTTGCCGTTCTTGGGCAGCGCCTGATGCACCATCAGGGCGATTCCGCCTTCGCTGATGTTGGTGCTGGCGGCCTTCCATTCCCGATCGTCAAGAACTACCCGGACCGGCATCTTGACGGGCGCGCGGTAGTAGCGGCGGCGCTCCCGAACCATGAAACTCAGCGCCGCATGGAAACAGCGCGACGCATTCAGGGTGCTGATGGGCTTCTGCAAAACAAAGTTCACGCCCATGCCGAAGGCTTCCTGAGTTGTCGTTTTCTTGCCGTTGAGCAGGGCAAAGGTTACAGAATTCCGGTTGCTGGGCGTGTTGCGCAGGCTTTCCAGCACTGCAATCCCGCCTTGCAGATCATCACAATCTACGATCACGGCGTCGAACTTTTCTGCAATGAGAATCTCGGTGGCTTTCTTGGCTTCCTGGCAAATTTCGACCTCGATCGACAACTTTTCCAGCGTGGGACGAAGAACCCGGAGCACTTCCACATCCTTGCTCAGAATGAGAGATTCGAGCACCATACCTGAATTCTAGCTGGCTCGAAAGGCCCTCGAAAGTGACTAAGGTGTTGGGCGAAATCCAGTTCGAGGATGTTTAAGAACTTTCGGGTGGAAACCCGCCAGGAAAAGCCTCACACTACGCCTTGCGCATGCCGAACCTCGCCTACCTTTCTCTAGGATCGAACCTATCTCTAAGCTCGAACCTCGTCAGCTCGAACCTCCTGAAATCAAATCTGGGCGGCCGCGAGGCTCAGTTGCGCGAGGCTCAGACTCGACTGAGCGTGGCCGGCAGCATCGCGGCAGCGTCATCGCTCTATGAAACCGAACCGGTGGAATACATCGAACAGCCGTGGTTCCTGAATTATGCCGTCCTGCTTGAAACCACACTCAGTCCGCAGGAGCTCATGAGCGCGATTCTCAACATCGAGGAGCAGATGGGGCGCCGGCGCCTGGTGAAGAAAGGGCCGCGGTCGATTGACATCGACATCCTGTTGTTTGGAGATGTAGTTTTGAAATCGGACGCGCTGACCATCCCCCACCCCGAAATGCACCGCCGCCGGTTCGTCCTGGAACCTTTGGCGGAGATTGCGCCCGAGGTCGTGCATCCGGTTCTTCACAAGTCGATCCGCGAACTGCTGGCCGCGCTGCCGGAAGGGCAGATCGTGAGACGCGCGTAACTGGCGGCTGGGAGTTTGGTGAAAGGTTACTCTGGCAGTAGGAGGCGAACCTCAGGCGCTAAAGCGCGGTTGTTTCCTGGAGAACTTTACGGCACGACTGAACGTCGTGCCCTTTCCGGATTTGCTCGAAGTCCCGATTTCAGCCGCGCTTTCAACGAGCGAGCATCTTCAAGGCACGATGATACGGCCGGCCGCCTCCGCGGGCTGGATGACTGCGGATTTGTTTTCCGGAAATTGAGCGAACAGAAAATCAATGAACGCACGCGACTTGGGGCGTCCAGATGTGCGTCCGTTCGCGAGCCTCACCAGAAACACTAGAGATTTCAGCACATCAGAATCGCGCAGATTGGAAAAGCCAAGCTGCTTCTGCTCGGCTTCGCGATACTGCTTCACCATTTCCTCCAACTGGGCCGAAACCGCCAATTGTGCGCGGCCGGTGAGCGCCTCCTCGTAATGCAGGCCCGAGTTCACTAGGCGTTCATATCTCGTACTCATGGCCGAGAGCGCGTTGATCAAATCACGGTCATTCAGGCTGCGATCGCCATGGGCGGCCTGAGATAGCGCATAGCTGAGGCCCATCAGCAAATGCTCGCGCTCGTAGGTGAATTGCTCGGAAATCTCGATATGAAGAAACAACGACGCCGAGTCGAACTCCTCCGCCGCTCGCGGCTTTTCGTGTTCGCGCGCCTGCTGCAGATACGGACAATCGCTGGGACAATCCAGCGTGACCTCGCGCTGCTCACCACAGCACTGCGGGCAAATTCGCCCGTGAATGGCGGGGCAGGAGCGCTTTTCCTTGCGAATCTCGCAGATCGAGCAGCTCAAATCGTGTTCTCCTGTTTAACATTATGTCACTCGGTACGGAGCGAGTGCGCCGGAATGCGCACGCGAGCGCAACGTGAGAAGAGCGGTCCCGTGGCGGCGCTCGCCTCGGTTAACTTTCTAGCGGGCATGTTTGGGCCATTTCGGAACCATACTCAGCAAATTCACTTGTAAAAATGGCCTTTTTTCAGTGCGATCTTCTCCGGACCCGCGTAAAATAAGGGTGTTTTCCACAGGGGCGCTGATATAAGATCGCCGCTGGAATTAAATTCCCATCTATTCTCAGGAGGAAACATGGCATCAGGTTTGACCAAGACACAGCTCGTCCGATATCTCGCGGAGAAAACTGAACTACCCAACAAGACCGTCGCAGGATTTCTCGAGCAGTTGGCTGACGTCGCAGTAAAGGAAACAAAAAAGAACGGTGTGTTCGTTGTGCCCGGCCTGGGCCGGCTCGTGAAAGCGCATCGTAAGGCCCGCGTTGGACGCAATCCGCAGACGGGCGAACCCATTCAGATCAAGGCGAAGACTGTCGTAAAGTTCCGCGTCGCCAAGGCCGCCAAAGACGCGATCGCTCCCAAAAAGTAGTTTGACCGGGAAACTTCCGAAGGCCGGCTTCGCGCCGGCCTTTGACTTTTTAACGGTGGACACAGATTTTGACAGCGAGATACAGGTAATACCGATAAGGAAGTTCCGTGCGAGATGATTGCGCCGCAAAGAACGGATGATCGGGATGACAATGCCATGCTGAACTGGATCGTCATCGGAATCGGTGACATCGCGATCCGCCGCGTGATTCCCGCCATTCAAGCTGAGCCCAGAAGCCGCTTGTATGGCCTGGTCACACGCGATCCTGCGAAAGCCGCACCCTACAAGACGAAGGTCTGGACGGATCTCGGCGAGGCCCTCACAGATTCTGCCGTCGATGCGGTTTACGTCGCGACTCCGGTTTTTCTTCACGCCCCGCAAACCATCCAGGCGCTTCGAGCCGGCAAACATGTGCTATGCGAAAAGCCGATGGCGATGAACGAGGCTGAAGCGCGCACGATGGTGCAAGCCGCCGAAACCAACCAGCGCATCTTGGGAGTCGCCTACTATCGCCGAACTTATCCAAAAGTAGCGCGCGCGAAACAGCTTCTGGAAGCCGGCGCGATCGGCAAGCCGGTTGTCGCGGAACTCACCAGTCACGGCTGGTTTGAAGGAAGCTGGTCCGATGAAAACGAAAACGATCGCAGCTGGCTGCTTGATCCCGCCAAGGCCGGCGGCGGCCCGCTCTTCGACGTCGCATCCCACCGCATCGACGTCCTGAACTATTTCTTTGGCCAACCGATGCGGGTCAGCGCCCAACTCTCGAACGCGGTGCACCACTATGCCGTAGAAGACAACGCAACCGTGATGATCGAGTACGCCGGGGGCGTGCGCGGCATCGTCGACGTTCGCTGGCACTCGAAGGTAAAACGCGATGAATGCCGCATCCGGGGCACAGATGGTGAAATGGACCTGACTCCGCTCAACGGCCCTGAGTTGACTTATCCGGGCGGCCGGGAGAATCTTCCGCCGCACTCGAACCTTCACTATCCGATGATCGAAAACTTTGTGGATTCAGTACTCGGTAAAGCGCCGCTGCTTTCCAGCGGAGCGACTTCCTTGTGGACGGACCGGGTTATCGAGCGGGCGAAACTGGGAAAGTAGTTATCTGCCCGAAGCTTTATGGTCCGGCTTCTAGCCTCCGGGGCCATCATTCGACACATACTGCTCCAGTGACTCCAGTTCCCGGCTCAGGTCGTCGACGCGCCACTCCAGCAGATTGCGAATGGAGAGAATCCCCAGCAGCGTGCCATTGTCGTCCGCGACAGGAAGATGGCGGAAGTGGCGCTCCAGCATGGTGGTAAGAGCTTCGGCAGGGCCGGTGCGGCGGGTTGCCATCTCCACCGGAGTGGTCATCAATTCGCGCACGGAAGTGGTCCTCGGGTCGGTACGGCTGAGCGCCATTTTGCGCAGAACGTCGCGCTCGGTAAAGATTCCGGCAACCCGGTATTCGGAGTCCACAATGGCCACGGCCCCTACGTGGTGGTCGAGCATTTTGTTGATGGCGTCGGCAACGCTGGCTTCGAGCGGAACCGCCGCGATTTCCCGGTCACAGAGTTCCAGTACGCTCATAATTTCCTCCTCGCGCCGAAATGGGAGCCGCTCTGACGTGGAATCAGAGCGGATTGTTGCATTATGCTCGCGGCGAAGAAGTTGTCAAGGGAATTGAAATGATTTCACCAATCTTTATTTCAAATTGGAGTCTTGACCCGCGAGGCTCTTGAACACCTTGCCGTCTTTCATTACGAACTGCACATTTTCCAGTGCTTTGATGTCGCGTAGAGGATCTCCGCTTACCGCAATGATGTCCGCAAATGCTCCCGGCGTAACCACTCCAATCTTCCCCTCCATCTCAAGCAGGAGAGCTGCGCGCGAGGTTGCACTCTGAATCGCCTCCATCGGCGGCATGCCGAGGTCTGTCATGCGTGAGAACTCTTGCGCGATGGGCTCGCTCCAGGGAATTCCGCCCATGTCGGTTCCGAAGGCGATCTTCACTCCAGCTTTCATCGCTTTGCGGAATGATGGCTCGTGCAGCGAAGCACGAAGGCGGTCGCGCTGTCCTGCTGGAGTATCCGCCGGACTCCAGTCGGTGTAATAAACACTGATGGTTGGCACGTACCATGTGCCTTGCTTCACCATTTGGGAGATCGCGGCGTCGTCCAGATCGAGACCGTGCTCGATGGAATCGCAACCGCCATCGAGAGCCCGGTGCAGGCCGATGCCGCCATATGCGTGGCATGCGACTTTCTTGCCCCACCCGTGAGTCTCGTCTACGATGGCGCGCAACTCGTCAACGGTCAACGTCGGCTGTGAAACCAGTTCGCCGTTCTTGCCTACCCAGGAACGATGGGTCATGTAGACCTTGATCCAGTCGGCGCCATGGTCGAGCTGCTCGCGTGCCGCCTTGCGCGCCTCCACCGGTCCGTCGACAATTTGTGCTCCCTTGGGCATGTCGAGTTCAGGCGCATAGCCTTCCAGCGGATACCCGCCGGTAGTGGAAATAGCGCGGGTCGAGACGAACAGACGCGGTCCCGGAATATAGCCCAGGTCGATG